>Ga0335072_10017202_pt1 | contig 10230 bp, 11 predicted proteins | sample Lox_Sample_21_FD_206725 | JGI IMG/M metagenome (GOLD analysis project Ga0335072, IMG submission 206725) | Soil microbial communities from Loxahatchee National Wildlife Refuge, Florida, United States - Lox_Sample_2.1 | ecosystem: Environmental > Terrestrial > Soil > Wetlands | place: USA...
CGCCTGCTCCCCCAGTGCGCTGTCCAACATGATCCGCTGCGACCCGAGCATCATCCCGACACCGAGCCGCTGCGCCGCGGCGGCCAGATTCTTGTTGATCGTCCCGGACAGCTCAGCGCCGCCCGTCATTGCGCCGATCAATATCGGGGCCCGCAACGAGCCGCCGAGGAACCGGGTGGTCAAGTCGATATGGCGGAGGCTTGTCTGCGTCAGCGCGTTGTACGGCAGACGGTAGCGTTCCAACCCGGTCGTGACTCCGGAGTACGCAACACGGTCGTCGAGGCACACGTCGATGTGACGTCTTTTGCGGGTGGTCATCCCGCTCGGGTCGGTCGTCACCGTGCTGCAAGCTCCTCTTGATACCGCCGCATGGACTCGATCAACGCGGTGAATACGCGATGGGCCGCGGCCAGGTCGGCATCGGGCAAGTCCGCCATGGCGGTGCGGACATGCAGTCCCAGCGGGGCGAAGAAGGCTCGAGCGGTGTCGAGGCCGGAGTCCGAGTAGCGCAGGATGACTTTGCGTCGGTCGCCCGGGTCGGATTGCCGGGTGATGTGTCCGGAGGCCATCATCCGATCCACCAGGTAAGTAATTGCCGCGCCAGACAGCCCCATTTGCTGACGAAGCTCACCTGACGTGATCGGTCGACCCGTGGTTTCGGCGACCATGACATGAAGCAGGGCGCGAAAGTCAGTGGGTCGCACGTCGTGCGCGGCGGCAAAAACTCGGCCGATCTGCTCAGACTCGGCCGTCAATATCCGCAGATCGGCCGTGATCTGCGACTCCAGCGCGGCTCGCTCGTCGGCGGTCTGATCAGAGCCCATGACACCTTGCAGTTTATCCGCAATCGGGCATTACTTCAGTTGATTAATACTTCAATCATTGAAAGACTCTACAAGGACGGTGAGGGAGACAACGTGAACAAAGTGACACTGGCAGCCACGACGCTTGCTGTTTCCGCGGCGGCCGGCGTCGGAAGCGTGGCGAGCAGGGCCAGTGTGAACTCCTGGTATTCGCGACTACGCAAGCCTGCCTACGTGCCGCCGAACGCGGTCTTCCCGGTCGCGTGGACCTCGCTGTACACCGACATCGCGGCCACCTCCGCAGCGGCCATCGACCGGCTGCGCGCGGCCGGTCGGCACGAAGAGGCACGAGATTATGTCGTCGCGCTGGGCGTCAACCTGATTCTCAATGCGGGATGGAGTTGGCTGTTCTTCAAGTACCACAAGCTCGGCGCGTCGACGGTCGGCGCGGCAGTGCTGGCGGCCAGCAGCGCGGACCTTGCCCGGCGAGCCGCGCTGGCCGATCCGCGCGCCGGCGCCGCGCTGCTGCCGTATCCGCTCTGGTCTGCGTTTGCCACCGCGATGTCCGGTCATATCTGGGTACTCAACAGGTCATGAGACAGGTCGCCTGGTAATGCCGGCGGTGTTGTGGTTCCGCCGCGATCTCAGACTGCGTGACCTCCCTCCCCTGCTCAATGCCGTCGCCAATACCGATGAGGTGCTTGCCTGCTTCGTGCTCGATCCGCGGCTGGAGGCGTCGTCGGGTGCGCGCAGGATGCAGTTCTTGTGCGAATCGCTGCGCCAGTTGCGCGACGACCTGGATGGCCGGCTGCTGGTGACGCGTGGTCGGCCCGAGGAGCGAATTCCGGCCATCGCCAAGGAGATTGGGGCGCGATCGGTGCACGTCTCAGAGGACTTCGCGCCCTTCGGGCGACGTCGCGACGATCGGGTGCGAGAAGCGCTGGGCGATGTGGCGTTGATGGCCACCGGATCGCCCTATCTCATATCGCCGGGGCGCGTCACCAAGGACAACGGCGACCCGTACAAGGTGTTCACCCCGTTCTTCGGCCGATGGTGCGAACTGGGATGGCGGACACCCGCGCGAACCGGGCCAAAATCGGCGCGCTGGGTCGATCCCGCGCAGTTGGGCAAACCCGCGAAACCGGTTGACATACCAGACCCCGGCGTCGAGCTTGACCTGCGCGGCGGCGAGGCGGCCGCGCGCCGGCAATGGAAGTCGTTTCTCCGCGACGGGTTGGACGACTATTCCGACGACCGAAACAGGCCCGACCGAGAGTCCACCAGCCGCATGTCGGCGCACCTTAAGTTCGGCACTATCCACCCACGCACGATGGTGGCCGACTTGGATCAGCGTCAAGCCGGAGCGCGAGCATATCTGCGGCAGTTGGCATTTCGCGACTTCTACGCCGCGGTGCTGCATCACTGGCCGGATAGCGCCTGGTGGAATTGGAACCGCGACTTCGACGTCATCCAAACCGACACGGGCGCAGACGCCAAGCGGCGCTTCATGGCATGGAAAGCCGGCGAAACCGGATTCCCGATCGTCGACGCCGGTATGCGTCAATTACGCGAGACCGGTTTCATGCACAACCGGGTGCGGATGATCGTCGCGTCGTTTCTGGTCAAGGACCTACACCTGCCGTGGCAGTGGGGCGCCAGTTGGTTTCTCGATCAGCTGGTCGATGGTGACATGGCCAACAACCAGCACGGCTGGCAGTGGTGTGCGGGATGCGGCACCGACGCGGCTCCGTACTTCCGGGTCTTCAATCCGGCCAAGCAAGCCGAAAAGTTCGACCCCTCAGGCGATTACATCCGGCGCTGGGTACCCGAACTCGCCGACGTCGACGACGTCGGCCTGACCAACGAGGAACGGCCGCCCGGATATCCCAAACCGATCGTCGATCACGGCGCAGAACGCAGCGAGGCGCTGCGCCGCTACCAAGAGATCAACTGAAAAGCCTTAGCGTGCTGCCTTTTTCCGTTCGATATCGGCGAGCGCCGCCGCCAGTTCGGCGCGTTGGGCAGCCGACGTCTCCCATGCGAGCTGGCGGTTTTTGACCACCTTGGCCGGTGCGCCGACCGCGATCGAGTAGTCCGGCACGTTGCCCCTGACCACCGCGTGCGATCCCAGCACGCAGCCGCGGCCGATGGTGGTGCCGCGCAGCACCGTAACCTTCACGCCGACCCAGGTGTCCGGCCCGATCCGGACCGGGCCCTTGACGATGCCCTGATCCTTGATCGGCAAATTGATGTCGTCCATCCGATGATCGAAATCGCAGACGTAGCACCAGTCGGCCATCAGCACCGAATCGCCGAGCTCGATATCGAGGTAGCAGTTGATGACGTTGTCACGGCCCAACACCACCTTGTCGCCGAACCGCAGTGAGCCTTCGTGTGCGCGGATGGTGTTCTTGTCCCCGATGTGCACCCAGCGGCCAATCTCCAGCTGCGCCAGTTCCGGAGTCGAATGGATCTCGACGCCCTTGCCCAGGAAAACCATGCCGCGGGTGATGATGTGCGGGTTGGCCAGCTTGAACTTCAGCAGCCGCCAGTAGCGCACTAAATACCAGGGCGTGTACGCGCGATTGCGTAGCACCCATTTCAGTGACGCCAGCGTGAGGAACTTGGCCTGGCGTGGGTCACGGAGCATCGATCCCCGCCAGCGGCGATGGATCGGGGCGCCCCACATGCTCGTCATGGCCGGAAAGCCTATCGCCGCCGCCTGAAGCGCGGCGAGGCGGGCAATCGGCCTTGCGTGAGCCGTTGCGGGTTACCCTCGCACGGTGCCCTGGCCAATTCCCCGTCGTGCATTGCGGCTTTGGTCACGCACGGTGTCGGCGGTCATCCTCGGGGCCACCCTGGCCGGCTGCGGTAACACCGACTCCTGGGTCGACATCGGTCCCGCCGAGGGTTGGCCCGCGCAATATGGCGACGCGTCCAACACCAGCTATACGTCGACGTCTGGGGCCACCGGCCTGACCCTGCGCTGGACCCGCTCGGTCAAGGGCTCGCTGGCGGCGGCACCGGCGCTGAGCTCACGCAACTGGATGGCGCTCAACGCGCAAACACCGGGCGGCTGTTCGCTGATGGAGTGGGAGAACGACGCGAACGGCAGGCAGCGTTGGTGTACCCGGCTATTCCAAGGCGGCGGCATTTCCGGCCCGTTGTTCGACGGCTTCGACAATATCTACGTGGGCCAGCCCGGGGCGATAGTGTCCTTTCCGCCTACCCAGTGGATCCGCTGGCGCCGACCCGTAATCGGAATGCCCTCCACCCCAAGGTTTCTCGGGCACGGTCAAATGCTCGTTGTCACCCACCTGGGGCAGGTGCAGGTTTTCGACGCGCACCGCGGCATCGTGGTCGGAAACTCGATGGACCTGGTCGACGGCGTCGATCCGGCCGACTTCACCCGTGGGCTCGCCGATTGCGGCCCGGCGCGAGCCGGCTGCCCCGTCGCCGCGGCGCCGGCGTTCGCAGCGACGAGCCGGATGGTGGTGGTGGGCCTGTGGCAGCCGGACGCACCCGCCCCTGTGTTGACCGCGTTGAAGTATCACCCGGGGCAAAACCCGCTGCTCACCCGTGAATGGACCAGCGATGCCGTCGGCGCCGGCGTGCTGGCCAGCCCGGTGCTGTCCAACGACGGTTCCACGATCTACGTCAATGGCCGCGACGAGCGATTGTGGGCGCTGCACGCCGTGGACGGCAAGCCGAAATGGTCGGTGCCGCTGAGGTTCCTCGCGCAGACGCCGCCGTCGGTGACGCCGAGCGGGTTGATCGTGTCGGGCGGCGGCCCGGACACCCGGCTGGTCGCATTCAAGGACGCCGGTGACCACGCCGAGCAGGTGTGGCGCCGCAACGACGTCAGCCCGCTGTCGACGTCGAGCCTGGCCGGCCAGCGCGCCGGCTACGTCGTGGTGACCGGCGGACCCGGCGAGGGAGCGCGGGGGATGTCGCTGTTGGTCTTCGATCCGGGCAGTGGGCGCACCCTGAACAACTACCCGCTGCCCGAGGCGACCGGATACCCGGTCGGGGTCTCGATCGGCCACGACCGCCGGGTGGTCACCGCCACCAGTGACGGTCAGGTGTACAGCTTCGCGCCGAATTGACCGTCGATGCCAAACGCCAGGCGCAGCAGTGGTCGTCATCTCGCCGATGTGCTTGGGACGATCGCCTTAGTGGTTGCGCACTTTGTGTTCTTCACGGCGACCTTCGTCGGTCTCGGACTCATGGTGATGATCACCGACTCCTGCGGGTCTCAGAAGTGTGGGGACCCGGCGTGGCTGGATCGCGCCATGAATCTGGCCTTATGGGTGGGTGGCGCTTTCTTGTTTCTCGACGTGCTGGTCACCGTGATTCGACTCGTCCGCCAACGCGTCGCGTGGGTTGTGCCACTCCTCGGTTGCGTCGCCCAGTTGGCAGTGGCCTTGGGGGCAGCGGTGATGGAATTGCAGGCGGGCCCGGTCTGAGGTGTTAGCCACAGCAGTCACACCAGTCCCCGCAGGTCGGGGGCCCGCGTCTCCGCGACAAACCGTGCGCGCCTTCGATGAGTCGCTCAGAGGCGGGCATTGCGGCTCAGGCAGAGGCTGCAGTGACGGATGTGACTGCTGCGCCAGCGGTTGGTCTATCCCTTGACGGTCAGCGGCGGGATGGCGTTGCGGGCCACGTGGACTTGAGTGGCACCGGCGATCGTCGGCGGCAGCAACTCTCCCGGCGCAAAGTAGAAAATCAGCTCGTCGTCGGTGATGGCGAAGTTCTGGTAGTGCGACGAGTCGAGGCCGGATCCAGGCAGGATCGCCGCGCCGAAGCCGGTCTGGCGTCCCACCTCGCGCTGCACGATCGGAAAGATGGAATCCAGCGGTTTGCTGTTCGGCGCGAAAAGTGTGTCGAAGGTGATCGGCTGGTGCGCCCCGAGGTCGTAGTTGAAACCCTTGTAGGAGGTCGACGGGCGAGGGCCGCCGAGATCCTCGAAGACCTTGACCACCACGCTTTGGGTGCCGCCCGGCGGCTGGCCGGAGTGGTACTGGTCAAAGGTCACTTCCATCTGGAATGGCACATCGCGCGTTCCCGACGTCTGCGTCGACGTCTGCGCGACGCTGACGAATCCGTCCCGGTTCTGGGTGATGTAGTCGATCAGCGCCTGCTCGTCGGCGTAGTCGAGCGGAAACTTCATGTCCAGCGTGTAGTTGGAGGTGGACGCGTGCACGTGGCAGGTCTGCTCGCCCTCGACGTCGCCGCCCAGCGTTGCACAAGGCGAGTCGGCGGCCGCGACCGGCGTGCCGGACCAGGCCAGCAGGCCTTCGGCCGCGATCAGCGCGGCCGCGATCAAGTTGCGCATCGGTCGACTTGTCCTCGCAGACTGGGAACGGCTGAAATGCCGTCCCGACAGCCTACCCGGCCCCTATTGGGACAGTTGGCAAATGTCGGCCGTCACCGCGAAGGCCGGCACACGAACGCCGTCCCCCGTGCGGCCGCACCCGAGCCGACCCGGGTGATCACCACGCTCAGCGGCTGGCCCCCGCGCAACGCCAACCGTCGTCGCAGCGCCGTGGGTTCGACGTCCACCCCGCGCACCAAGATCTCCACCGCGCCGCAGTCCAGCGCCGACAGCGTTTGGCGCAACCGGCGCTCATCAAACGGCAACTGCTGCACAACCTCGAACCCTCGCATCCCCGGGGGCAATTGATCCCCGGACAGGTAGGCGATGTGCTGATCCAGCTGCCACAGCCCGTGCCGCGCGGCGTAGTGGCGCACCAGGCCGGCCCGCACCACCGCGCCGTCGGGGTCAACGATCCAACGGCCAACGGATCGCACCGGGCAGTCGTCAGGCTCGGCGTCGGTGATCTGTTCGCCGCGATCCAGGATGGTCGCTCGACGGCGCACACCTCGCTCTGCCAAACTCGCCGACCACAAGCACGCTTCCCGCACCGAACCCTGATACGAAGTGACCTCGATCTCGCCGTCGAACCCGAGGCGCTTGACGACATCGAAATCAATTCCAGGAGAACACTTTACGACCAGATCGCGGCCGCGGTAAACATCGAAGAGCTGGTCCAGCCCGGGCTGGTAGTCGCGCGGATTGAAGCGTCGGCGTCCGCTGTCGCGCCGCCCCGGGTCGGCCAACACCACCGCATCGCGCGTCACCGGGCGCAGTGCGTCGGCGCGGCACAGGTCGACAGCCGCACCGAGATTGTGCCGCGCCATCGCCAGTCGCACCGGGTCGATGTCACTGCCAAGCACCCGTGCCGCTCCGCGCAACGACGCGATCTCGGTGCCGATCGAGCAGGTCACGTCGTGCACGACGCGGCCGGCCAATCGCTGAGCCCGATTCAGCGCCACCGGGGCAGCGGTCGCCTGCTGCAGCGCTTCGCCGGTGAACAGCCACTCGCCGGTGCCGGGCAGCTTGTCGGCCGCGCGCCGCCGCAGCAAGATGGTTTCTACCAGCGCCGGGGTCCGATCACCGAATTGCTTTCGTAGCCTGGCGATCTCGGAGACACGGTCGGTCAGCGGCAGCGCACCGACGACGCTTAACGCCGCGCGGCCCGCGTCGGATTTCAGGTAAGCAACGTCGTCGAGCCCGAAGTTCAGGACGGCTTGATCCCGGTGATCATCACGTTGTAGAACCAGCCCTTCGGCACCACCCGGCGAGACAGGTTCTCGTCGATCCAGCTCAATGTCTTCCAGCTGGTGAACGCGAACTTGGCCCAGCCCCAACCCAGCCGGTCCGCCGGCACCGCGTACTCAAACGTGCGCAGTGGCCAACCCAGCATCGCGGCGGTGAACTCGACGGTGGAAGTCTCGACCTCGGCGGCTCCGGCGGAGGTAGCCATCTTTTCCAGATCGCTCGGGGCGAACGTGTGCAAGTCGACGAGGGCCTCGAGCGCCGCTGCCCGCGAGGACTCGTCCAGCTCGGCCTGTGGACGCCGCCAGCTGCCCAGGCCGGGCAACTTGGTGACGTTGGTGGCGATCCTCCAGGTGAGCGTCGACAATGCTCGGGCATAGCTGTCGCCGACGCTGGTCGGCTCGCCGGCGAACACGAAGCGCCCACCCGGCCGCAACACCCGCAGTACCTCACCCAACGATTTCTCGACGTCCGGAATATGGTGCAGCACAGCGTGTCCGACCACTAGGTCGAACGTGTTGTCGTCGTACGGGATGCCCTCGGCGTCCGCGACTCGACCGTCGATGTCCAGGCCGAGCGACTGCCCGTTGCGGGTCGCGACTTTGACCATGCCCGGGGACAGGTCGGTGACCGAACCGCGCCGCGCGACCCCGGACTGGATCAGGTTCAGCAGGAAAAATCCTGTGCCACATCCTAATTCGAGAGCGCGATCGTAAGGCAGGCGGTAGATCTCATCGTCGGGGACGGCGGCGTCGAAGCAGTCTCGCGCGTAATCAATGCAGCGCTGGTCGTAGGAGATGGACCACTTCTCGTCGTAGTTCTCCGCCTCCCAGTCGTGATAGAGCACCTGGGCCAGCTTGCTGTCGTGGCGGGCCGCCTCAACTTGCTCGGCGGTAGCGTGCGGCTGCGGGGCCGGGTCACCGGCGGGGTTCGAACTCCTCGTCACGAATGGCCAGCTTAGTGGCACTGGCGAAGACGTCCACAAAGCGCCGGTGATCTGCGGCCATCCGCTCGGCCGGACCCAGCTCGAACACCTCGTCGATGCCGGCCTTGGCCGCGGCCAGCGCGGGCTGGGGTGCGTCGACGAAACGCCCGGCCCACGCCACGGCGGCGTCATACACGTTGTCAGGGGCGACCATGTCGTCGATCAGGCCCAACGCCTGCGCTTCTTCGGCGTCGAAGAACCGCCCGCTGTACACCAGCTCCTTGGCCCGGCTGACACCGGCCGTCCGGGTCAACCGCGCCATGCCGCCGCCGTCGGGCACCAGACCGGCCAGGATCTCGGTTGCTCCGAACCGGACGTTGTCGCCGCTCACCCGCCAATCGGCGGCCAGGGCCAGGCCGAGGCCGGAACCCAGTGCGTAACCGGTGATCGCGGCCACGGTCGGCTTCGGGATCGCCGCGACGGCGTCGACGGCGTCGCGGCGCACTCGTGCCCAGCTCAGGGCTTCCGACGCGATCAGGGTACGCAGTTGGCGCATGTCGTCACCGGCGGAGAAGATCTCGTGGCCGCCGAAGATGATCACCGCGGCGATGTCGTTGCGACCTGCGATCTCGGCGGCGGCCTGCCCGATCTCCCGATAGACCTGGCGAGTCATGGCGTTGGTGGGCGGCCGCGAGAGCGCCAACGTGCCGACGCCCGGGCGCTCCGCGCTGACGTGGATGCTGACGAACTCGCTCATATCCGCCATCGGTGTCCGCCGGCTTTGCGTGCCTGGTGATAGCGGTCGGAGTCGAAGAATTCGAATATCCAGTTGTCGCCGTCGATCTCCAGATTCGGTTGCACGGTGACGATCTGGCGCTCGACCGCCAACACGTCGGCGACCGTGCGTCCTGCCAGCGAGTCCAACTGGGTCCAGGTCGGCGGCAATAGGAAACAGCGACCGGCCTCGAATTCGGCGATGGCCGCCTGCGGCGTCATCCACCCCGCAAGATCGGATTCGGTGTTCTCCCCGTCGGCGCGCTGGCCCTCGGGCAATGCCCCGACGAAGAAAAACGTGTCGTAGCGCCGGGTGAGCTCGGCTTCCGGGGTCACCCAGTTGGCCCACGGCCGCAGCAAATCGGCCCGCAACATGAGGCTTTCCCGCTGCAGGAAGTCGGCGAACGATAGCGTCCGCTCCGCCAGCGCCTCACGGGACTCGCGGTACACCGACGCGTCGCCGACGATGCCGGCCGGGTCGTCGGCCGGGCCGGCGAACAGCACGCCGCATTCCTCGAAGGTCTCGCGGGCCGCGGCACACACCAGCGCTTCGGCCAGCTCGGTTTCGATGCCGAACCGCTGCGCCCACCACGACGGCGGCGGCCCGGTCCAGGCGATCTGCGCGTTGCGGTCGCGATCGTCGACGCCACCACCGGGAAAGACCACCGTCCCCGCGGCGAATTCCATTGCGGCATGCCGTCGCATCAAAAAGACGGAGAGGCCGCTCGAGCTGTCTCGGCCCTCGCGGATCAGCATCACCGTCGCCGCGGGCCGCGGCGTCAGCGGCGGGTCTTGCGGTGAAGTCATAACGGTCTCCGGTGAGCTGCGCGAGTGCGGGTGCGCCGGGCGAAGTAACGCCCGTCGATCGAGTCGACGGTGATCGCCTGGCCGAACGCCGCCGATAGATTCTCGCTGGTCAGCACGTCGGTCAGCAAACCCGCTGCAACGACCTGTCCCTCCGCCATCAGCATGCAGTGGCTGAAACCGGGTGGAATCTCCTCGACGTGATGGGTGACCAGAACCAGCGCCGGAGCGTCGGGGTCGGCGGCCAGGTCGGTCAGCCGCGCCACCAGCTCCTCGCGACCGCCCAGGTCCAAACCGGCGGCCGG
>Ga0335072_10017204_pt1 | contig 10230 bp, 9 predicted proteins | sample Lox_Sample_21_FD_206725 | JGI IMG/M metagenome (GOLD analysis project Ga0335072, IMG submission 206725) | Soil microbial communities from Loxahatchee National Wildlife Refuge, Florida, United States - Lox_Sample_2.1 | ecosystem: Environmental > Terrestrial > Soil > Wetlands | place: USA: Florida...
TCCTTGAGGCGCTCGTGGAGCTTGCCACGAGCGGTGCGCCGGTTCATCGACGCTAGGTCGTTCACGACCATCCGCCAGAGCTTCTGACGGAAACCGTCCTCGTCGCTCGTGCCGGCAGCGAGGGACAGCAGCCGCTCGGCGCTCTTCCGGTGCAGGTAGACGTCGTGCGCGGCTTCGAGCAGCATGTCCGGCGACCACTTGTCGGCGCCTTCAGGCGGGGGCAGGTGGCGGACGCGCACAACCTGCTCGACGGTGCGGTACAGCAGGGCGACGCCCTCGGGGCCGAGGCTGCCAGTGCTCAGCAGTTCCTCACGGGGGCCGGTCACGCGTCCCACCTTGTCTTCAGCAGCTCGAAGTACTCCAGCTCCAGCTGGCCCCGGTATCGCGCCGACCTCGGGTCTCGAAGGTGCCGCGCTGCGACGCGTTTGAGGTTCAGCTCAGAGAACCACCCGTCGCGGTCCAGACCCAGGACGGGGCTCTTCGGGTGGTGGATGCCAGGCACCGGCTCGGACGTGCGCGTCCAGACCCAGACTTCGTCGAGGCCGACGATCGGCTCGCACATCACGACGACGGGACGGCTAGGCTTTCTGTCTCCGAAAGGGAAGACGTGACGCTGCACCACATAGACGCCGCCGACTCTTGGGTGCTGAGCACGTCGATGTGCATCCGAGGCCGCCCTCGGCGGCTCAGCCGGCTTCGACATCACACCCACTTCCGAGCACAAGCTGGTCCCGTCGGCCTTGACGTGTCGGCGGCCGCACGTTCGGTAGACGCGGAACCTGTCGCGCAGCGTTCGCTGGCGCATGCGTGTCTCGCACCGCCGCCCGGGCATCACCGTTCGCCGAGTCCCCGCCGATCATGCCCAACGTCTCGTACCAGCGCTTGTCTGCCGTCGTCCGCACATCTCAACAGCAGACTAGGACAATGCAGGCCGGACCTGCGCCACTCCCGCATACAGCGTCGGCTGACAGCACGGTTGTCACGCTGCCTAGGCCAGGTCTGCAGGACGCAGTCGAGCGACGGAAGCGCGGACCGCCCCACCTCCGCACATTTCGAGGCCTCCTTTGACGTCGACCCTTCGGCGGTGGGGATCCTCCTCAACCTCGCGCGACGAGGCGTCCGCTCGTCGGCATTATGCGGGTGATCGCTGTCAAGTGGTTCATGATGCCTGGGTGGTGTCGACGCGGTTGAGGATCTGGGCGAACAGCTGCTGGCGGCCGGGCTGGTTGTGCTGGGCGGCGTGGTCGTGCTGGGTCTGGAGGGTGGGCCGGAACTCGATGCTGGTCTGGAAGTAGCTGCATGTTTCGCAGATCGATTCGAAGGCGCAGTCCAGCTGGGGCGGGCGGGTGCAGTAGCCGTTGCCGAGCAGCCGGTGGTGCTCGCGGCGCAGCCGGATCATCTTCGGGCCTGCTGCGTCGGCGGGGAGTTGCGGTGGCTGGCCGTAGATCGCTTCGACTTTCTCGGTGACGGCGAAGTACTCGTCTGCGACGGTGCGGCTGGCGATCTTGGCGTAGCGCAGGGTCATGTCCAGGCTGCGGTGACCGAGCAGCGCGGCGATGGCTTCCAGGCTCATGCCGCGGTTAATGGCCTGGGTTGCCAGGGTGTGGCGGAGCTGGTGAGGGTGGATGTGCGGCAGCCCGGCCGAGGTCGCGGCGCGGTTGATCATCCGGGTGACGGTGTGCCGGTCCAGTGCCCGGCCGTTTTCCCGCGGCAGCAGCAGCGGATGACCGCTCGGGACATGTGCGTCGCGGTACTCATCGATCAGTGCAACGAGCTGGGGATGCAGCGGCAGGTAGCGGTCCTCGCGGAGCTTGCCGACCGGGACGTGCAGCCATGGCCCGGCGCCGATCAGCACGACGGCGTCGGCGGGCAGGCCGGTGTACTCGCTCACACGCAGCCCGGTGCGCAGCAGCATCTCCACGGTGACGCGCACGAGCAGCCGCCTGTCGGCTTGCGCGGCGCGCAGTAGTTTCGCCGCGCTGGCGTCGTCGAGGGCTTTGGGCAGCGGATGGTCCTGGCGGGGCAGGTCGCCGGGGAACATTGGCGCCCGTGGCGGCGCTTCGTCCCAGCCCCATTCCTCGATTCGGACGAAGAACATCCGCAGCGTGCCGAGCCGGTGCGCGATCGTGGCGGTGGTCACGGCCGGCTTATTCTGGCCGGGCCTGGCTGCCAGCCATGGCTTGAACGCCTCGATATGCCGCCGGGTGACCTGGGACAGGCAGCTGACCTGCGGGGCGGCCTGGGCGAGGAAGCCAGCGAAGCAGCGAAGTGCCATGTCGGCATTCACCACGCTGCGCGGCCGCAGGACGCAGCCGATCTGCTCCAGGTAGCGGCGCATCGGGTCGGTGACACCCGGGATCTTCGGTGTCAGCTGGTCCCAGGACGGCAGCGGCGCGGGGCCGCCGCTCACCGGGAGCCTCCGGCAGCCGGGTGATCGGCGAAGACCTGCGCGTCGATGGCCTCGGCGGCGCGGCGGTACTGGGAGGCCAGCCAGTCATCAGCCAGGTGCAGGTAGATCCCGGTTGACTCCATCGAGGCGTGACCGGCCTGGGCCTGCACTGCCTCCAGCGCCATCCCCGCTTCCCGCAGCCGGGTCAGGCAGGTATGGCGCAGCTGATGACAGGTCGCGCGGGCCAGCCCGGCCCGGCCGCGTGCGCCATCCAGAATCTCATCCAGCCCGTCAGCGGACAGCGGCCGCCCGCGTCGCGGGCCCTTGAGCACCACGAACACGCGGTCAGTCGAGGCGCCGGCGGGACGCTCGGCGTCGAGGTAGGCGCTGACCTCGGCGAAGAACCGCGGCGAGATCGGGATCAGCCGCTGATAGCCGCCTTAGCCCTCAGCGATGAACACCCGCCGCTCGCCGAACCGCAGGTCTTCCAGCCGCAGCCCCAGTACTTCGCAGCGGCGCAGCCCGCCCAGCACCATCGCCGCGACCATCGCCCGGTCCCGGTGCGTGCGCAACGCGGCGGTCAGTGCATCGACCTCAGCCGGTGACAAGATGACCGGCAGGGTCCGGGTCACCTTGACCAGCGGCACGCCCTGCCGCGGCCGCTGCCGTTCCCGCCGGGTTGGCAGGCCCCGCGGCACCGGGTTCGCCGCCACATCCCCGCGTGCCTGCAAGTACGAATACAGCCCCGACACGCTCGAAAGCCGCCGCCGCAGCGTGCGCGCAGACACGCCGCTGGCGTCCTCGCCCGCCAACTGCAAGCGGCCCCGGCCACCAGTGCGCTGAGCAGTCATGAACGCGAGCACGTCTGCGGTCGTCACAGTTTCCGGTGGCATGCCAGCCGCAGTGAAGAACACCTTTAAGTCGTACGCAACCGCCAGCACCGTGTTCGGCCGGCACCGGCCGGCCAGGAACACCAGGTACTCATCCGCCAGCGGCAGCCCCAGCCGGGCGATCACATTCCCGGCCGCATCACGCGACCGGATCAAAGCAACACTGGGCGGCATGCAGGCCTCCATCTCCACGAGGAACAGGCCTGCAAGCCTGTCAAGATCTCCCTGGAGATCACCCGCATATCATGCAGATGAGGGCGGGCAAGTTCGCTTAGGAAGATCAGCTAGTCCGATCCATCGCTCCCGCTCGAGGCCGCCCGCGGCACAATACGACGTGCAAGATGCCCGTTCCAGAGGGATCCAATTCACAAGCGCATGGCACTGCCAGCGCCACATCACGCGGTGGGCAGGGCGCTTGCCAGCATCTTGGTGATATAGGCCGGCCAGTCTGCGTCCAGCCGCGTCTCGAGGGCTCTCCTGACCTTCTCGCGCTCGCGCTCGTCCGTCATGATCTCGGCCACGCTGCCGGAGGTGTAGTGCACGGCCAGGCTGCGGAATGTGGAGCAGAGGATCGTGTGGGCAAGCCGCGACACCGCGACGAGCAGGGCCGGTGACTGCCGTTCGAGCTCGTTCTGCGCTGTCGGGAAGTCGACGCCGATGCGCTCCCAGGTGCGACCGGTGTCGGCCAGCCAGCGGGTGACGTCGGACACAAACACCACTCTCTTGCCGAGAGTCACGGCGCACTGTGACCCAGCGTCGAGCATGAGCGTGAGGTCACTTCCCAGCGGAACTGGCCGGCCGTCAGAGCCGACCGGCCGCACCGCGCTGGTGACATCCGGCGCGATGGCGAGCGCGGCCTCCGCCATCTCCGCGTCGCCAGCATCCTCGGGCCAGGGCAAGCCCGTGACCAAGAACCATCGCGGGCGAGTCATCCACGCTGCTGCCTGCATTACCCGACACATCCTCCTCGGCACCGCGGCACTCACAGTTGGCGTTCGCCAGCTTCGGCCTGCCGTTCGACGAGCCGCTCAGACGGCGGTACCGGCGGCTTCGGCGGCTGAAGGACCGCCTGCCTGTCGTCGCGCTGCCACGACGGGAACGCCGGGCCGACGTCGGTGTAGTCGGGGTCCTCGTGCGGTTCCCTGAGGCTCTGCCGTTCGGCGATCTTCTCGCTGAACGCCGTCCGCGCTTCGGCCAGCTTCCGCAGCCAGGCCGGCGGCTGGTACTCGCGGTCCGGGCCGGGCAACGCGTCGAGGGCGGCTCGCTGCTGGTCAGTCACATCTGAGGGCTCGGCCGACCGCAGCGGCTCGATCCTCAACTCCGGGTGCCGGCGCCGCAACTCGGCATCGGCGGCCACGGCCAGCCGGCGCTGCGGCTCGGTCGCTGCTTCCCAGGCCCGCCGGTCGTCCATCAGCCCGGCCAGGATGCCCTCCTGCGCCCGGTAGGCAGACTCCTGCCGTCGGCTCTGCTCCGCCTGCTGCTCATGCCTGACCGCGACCTCATCATTTTCCGCCTTCCGGGCGGCTTCGGCCTCAGCGTCGGCGCGGACAGCATGTAGTCGAGCCTCGTCGGCGCTCGCGCGCACGTATCCCAGTTCCCTGCCGACGTGCTTGGGCGCCCACGCGGTCTCGGTCTGGTATTGGTCGCGGATCAGCCACAGCGACCCGTCCGCCCGGTCGCGCATGTCGGTGTCACGGGCCGGGCCGAGGGCACGCCAGGCGTCGTGCCACAACGCACGTTTGTCCGGGTGGTCCGCAACAGGTTCGGGCCCGATGGGCTGCCGCTCGTCGTCGTAACCGAACAGCTCCCGGTAGGCGCCGACCGCACTCGCCCGTTCCCGCCAGAGAACGCGCTCGCCGGGATCCGCGGGCACCGGCCCAAGCGCATTAACAGCCCACGACGGCTGCTGCTCCGCCGCATACTGGCCGATCCGCTCGCGCCGTTCCTCCATCAGCGTGGCCAGTTCCGCGAGGTAGGCCCTGATCTCGGCGTCGGCGACCGCGGGTACCCGGTCACTCCACTGGAAACCAGGCCGCGGCGCCAAACCATGCACCGACCGCCGCAGCCGCGCGTCGATCACAGCGGAGATGTCGCGCGCGCCGGACAGGTCGCGGGAAGCGACCGCATCACGCACCGCCAGGGCCGGGTCCTCGCCCGCTAGCTCGGCCGCCCGCATCGTCCGGTACAACCACCGCGCCGTCGGAGTATCAAGCTGAGAGCCGTTGCCGATCCCCCAGGCATCGGCCAGCGCCGACTGGACGACCGGGCGGAACCTTTCGGCGTCACAATGCTCGGTCAGGTCCATCCAGATGGCGTGCAGCATGCCCAGATGATCGGCGTCGGAGAAGGCCCGTTCCCGGTATTCAGATGCCGCCAGCTCAGTGGCGTCCCGGCCGAGGACGTCGGCGAGCTCGGCCATGCCCTCGTCCAAGTCACCGTGCAGCGACCCCGGCGGCGCAGCTTGCCCCTGTCGCTGTTCCTTAACGCGACCGAACCGGGCCAGCTCCGGCGCGGTCCTGCTCACAGGCAGCGGGTCGGCGAGCTTCGGGCTCGGCGTGATCACCATCAGCACGTTGCCGGAGACTCCGCGGGTAGCGCCAACGTAGGTGCCCTGCCGGTCATCGCCCGGCGAGACGATAGTGCGCGTCGCGGCGACCGTCCGCCCCTGCGCGACGTGCTCGGTGACCGCGTAGGCCAGCTCAGCCGTCTTGTACCTGGGGAACAGGAACGTCTCCTGCGTCCACCGCGGCGCCTGAGTCTGCGGGTCGGCCTCCAGCATCCGGCGGACGACCGGCCCGGCCGAGGTGATGGACTCGATGCGCAGCACGTGCATGTTGGCCAGCGTCGTGCCCGCGCCGGCGTCGACCGAGTGGTCGTTCTCGGTGCAGACGATCAGGTCACCGGCCGTGGCGCGCTGACCGCCGGCGATCTCGATCGACGGGCCTTCTGTAGCTACGAGCCCGAGATGCTGCAGGTGGTCGCGGACCCGCCGGCATGCCTCACGGCGAAGTTCATGGGAACGGGCAATTAGCAGCGAGTCTCTACCTTCCAGCATGTGTGCCACGTACGCCTGGGCCGCTGCCTCGAGGACATCCTCCGCCGCACCGGCGCGGATCCGTCCATGTTCGGCGTAGTCGGCCAGCGCGGCGATCTTGCCCTCGCGCAGGGCCAATGACGCCGATCGTTCCCACCGCTCGGTGAAGCGCACAGGTTCACGCAGCTGCACAAAGCCCTGCTTGCGGGTGACCAGGCTGGCTCCTCCGCCGTTCTCCACCGCCTGCAGTTGCTGATGGTCCAGGGCAACGGCGACTTTCGCGCCGGCCCTGGTCGCGTAGCCGACGATGTCGGAGAAGTCCGGGTTGCTGATCATCGACGCCTCGTCGATCACGATCAGGTCGCCCGCGCTGAGCGGCACCGGGGCGCGTGCGCCGCGGCGGTCTTTCCGGTGGCCGAGGAACTGGGCGAAGTTGTGGCTTTCGGCAACTCCCGCCTCGGCTAACACATCGCGAGATGCTTGCGACGGTGTGACACCGACAACCCGTCCGTGCGCCCATGCGGTGCCGATTGCGGCGAGCACCCTGGTCTTGCCCGATCCCGCGGGCCCGACGATCACCTCGACGCGGCGGTCGGAAGTCAGCACGTGGAACGCGGCCGCCGCCTGATCCATCCGCAACCCGCCAGCGGCCGTCCTCGTCTCTGCCTCCGGCTGCTCGTGCAGGGCCACCGTGAGCTCGGCCGTCGTGGCACCGAGCGCGCGGGCCGCATCCTCAGGCGCCATGCACGGGCCGTCGTGGGCACCGGCCCAGGCAACGAGTTGCTCCTCGCGCGACAGCTGGACCCTGGTCGTGTACTTCGTCCCGCCGTGCCGCTGGTACGCGCTCCGGCCATCGGCCCGCCGCAGCGACTGAGGTACTGGTGCCGCCTCCGGTGCTTCCAGGCAGAGCACCTGGCCAAACTCCCCGGCCAGGGCGCTGTCCGCGACATCTTCAAGCAGTAGGGCCTGCCGGGCGGGATCACCCGCCCGCCGTGGCAGCTCCCGGCCGAGGTTGGCGATCAGGTCCGCGCGGGTCCACGTCGAGCCTTCGCGTGAACATCGCTCCAGTGCCTTGTGCGCTGCGCGGGTGATCTCTTCTTGCGTCAGTTCCGGTTGCGTGTCACGCGGCGCGCGACCACTGGCGCCCAGACGCGCCACGCGCCGGTACAACGACGCAAGATCCACGCCGGCTTTGCGCGCAGCCTGTGCCTGCCAGCCCCGCGTCGCCGCGTCCCAATCGATCACGCCGTCTTTGCCCTTGCGCGTGCGCAGGTTCGCCTTATCCATCAGCGACGCCAGCTCGCGCTGGTTCGGCGCGCGGCCATACTCGGCCTGGAATGCGGGCACCAGCTCGGCGGCGACCTTGTCATTGATCACATCCCGGCGATGGCTGAACACGTCCATCAGGTCAGCGGCGATGCCTTCGATCCCGTACCCCATGCCGTCCGGCCGCGGCACCCACTCCAGCCCGAAGCGGCGCGTCAGCGCTGACTCCGCGTGCACCGAGGCGATCTGTCCGGCCGCTCGGGCGTGCTCGTAGTACGCGGTCGAGTCCGGCGCCCGCCACTTGCCGTCGTGCCGCGTGAACGCGACATGCGCGATCTGGTTGTGATGGTGCAACTGCATGTCCCCGTCACGCGAGGTGTGCTGATACCACGACGCAACGGCCAGGTCAGCCTCCCGGAACTGGCCCGACTCCCGGCCGTCCACCCGCGTGACATGACTGCCGGTGCGCACGTACCCGGCTTGGCGCTGAAGATACGCAAGCGCTGCGTCATTACCGTCACGCAAGATCGCATCGACCTCGGCCAGGAGCCCGGCGGCCAGAGCCTCGCCGCGCTTATCGTTCTGGTCTCGTGCTCGCTGCACGGCGGCGCCGAGGCTGGCGTGGAAGATCGAGATGTCCTTCGACCACGACGTCGTCAGGTCGAAGTACAGCGGTGACTGCCGGGCGTGGCGTTGCGCCACGATCCGCAGTTCCGCCCTGCGGTGATCATCCGCGCCGGGCTCAGCCGCCAGCAGGCCTTTATATATGGCGACAGCCTTCCCCGCGTTCGCCGGGGCCCGGCCCAGCTTCTGCCCATCGGGGTCCTTCCGTTCCCCGAATAGCAGGTTGTACGGCTCCCGCTCCACCTGCCGATCGGCTGTGAAACCCAGGCGCTCGGCACCCGGCCCCCACCAGGTCCCGGGCGGTTCTCCCGCCTCCGTGGCCGCGAGATAGTACCCGGCACCGCGGTAGGCCTCGCCGACCGCGCGCCAGGCGTAGTCCAGGTCGTAGCCCTTGGCGACCGTCGCCATCACGGCCACCACGTCACCTCCGGACGATCTTGACGGACCGCGCGCGCTCGCTAGTGCATTGGTCTGATAGGAACGGACCAAGATCAGAATGAGGCATTCCAGAGTCAAGATCAGCAGAAGCAAGATCGATAACGGCGGCAAGGGCAGCAGAAGCACAAGGTTGACCAGGGAAAACGGAAGAGAGCAAAGTCGTAGACGCGGTGGACGCCGAAGATGCAAGGGCACGTAACTGCCCTGGGACGTGGGCATCATGACTCCGTTGCCGCCCGCGGCGCTCTGTACGATCGCTGCCATGGCCTACGACGAGGAGCTCGCCGGCCGCATCCGGCAGCTCATCGGGAGCGATCCAGAGCTGACGGAGAAGAAAATGTTCGGCGGGCTCGCCTTTCTGATCCGCGGCAACATGGCCATCGCCGCCAGCAGCGAGGGTGGCGCGCCATGGTCCGCGTCGACCCCGCGAAGTCAGACTCCCTCCTGGCGACGACGAAGGCCACGCTTGTGAACATGCGCGGCCGGGACATGCCTGGCTGCTGCGTGTCAGTTCCGACGATCTGCGCGCCGACGACCAGCTAGCCCCCTGGGTCGAGATCGGCACTAGGTACGCGCGCTCGCTGCCGCCCAAGTAGAAGCTCGCCGGAGCACGCCCTACAGCCGCCCCGTCCGGCGGCCTTGATCATCTTGATGGCTCGGTGTGTAATCGAAGACTGGGTCGCGTTGATGATGGCAGAAGCGGGAGAGTCGTGTGCGGTGCAAGATCTTTTGAGATGAGCTGAGCGACGGCTTCTGGCGGGAGGGCGGGCCAGGGAACTCCGGCTGCTCGCCAAGATCGCGATCACGAGCGTGGGCCTGCTGTCCTGTCTCAAGACAGTTTCCAGCAGGGCCCGCTCCTTATCCCCGCGTCCGTACCGTGACTGTTAGCTTCCAGACATGCTCTTCAACTTCATGGTCGTCCCGGACGGTATGGGCGCAGCCAACCCTCGTCCGGTATTTCACATGCGCTTGGCGGACGACCTGTCGGGACGACCTCCGCTATGCCTGCTCGATACCGGTTCCCTTGACACGTTCATGGCGCGCGAACTCGCCGACGAAGCCGGAATTGACCTGACGGACGTAGAGGACCGGGATCCTTTCCCGCTCGGGGGAACTGAGGTCACAGGGCTGCCCAAGGTTGTCGACTGCGTGATCGAGGACGGCACAGGAGCGGCCATCACCCTGAAGGACATCCGGGTGGTCTTCACCAGCCCCTGGGATCATCCTGGCTTCGGGGCAGTCTTGGGCACAATCGCCATGCGGCAGATTCACGTAACCATCTCCGCCGGGCAGGGGTGGATCGAAATCCGCGAGCCCGAGGCAGGCACCCGCAGCGAGCATGAGGAATGCGCGCCACCGCTCCAGTTACGAGCCACCCCGGTCAATCTCGACCGGGCCCATCTCAAACGTGATCACCATTTGTCTCACTCAATCTGAGGCACCGCAGGTCACGAGTGTGACGTTGCTTCAACTTCGGTGAGACAGGCCACCAAAAGTCACCCTGACCACCGCCGCCACTGGCCGCGACACATCGGCCACCTCCGTACCAGAATTGACCGGCATGGACAGGATTCCGGCCGACGAGACGT
>Ga0335072_10017205_pt1 | contig 10230 bp, 11 predicted proteins | sample Lox_Sample_21_FD_206725 | JGI IMG/M metagenome (GOLD analysis project Ga0335072, IMG submission 206725) | Soil microbial communities from Loxahatchee National Wildlife Refuge, Florida, United States - Lox_Sample_2.1 | ecosystem: Environmental > Terrestrial > Soil > Wetlands | place: USA...
GGCGGCTGGGCCGCCCGGGTGCTGTGGGAAGCCGGCGTGCCCGAGGACGTGCTGCACCTGGTGCACGGTGACGGCGAGACAGGCGCGGCGCTGGTCAACGGCGACATCGACAAGATCTCGTTTACCGGCAGCGTCGGCACCGGCAAGAAGATCGCCGCCGCCTGCGCCGGGCGGCTCCTTCCGTGCTCGCTCGAGCTGGGCGGCAAGGACGCGATGATCGTCTGCGCGGACGCTGACCTCGAACGGGCGGCCAACGGCGCGGTGTACCTGTCCATGTTCAACAGCGGCCAGGTCTGCATAGGCGTCGAGCGCATCTACGTGGTGGACAGCGTCGCCGATGAGTTCATCAGGCTGGTCGCGGAGAAGGCCGCGACGGTCACCTACGGCCAGGGCAACGACGTCGGGCCGCTGTTCTGGGACCGGCAGCTCGAGATCGTCAGCCGCCACGTCGAGGACGCCCGGGTCAAGGGGGCGACCATCCTGGTCGGCGGGGCGGCCGACACCGCCAAGGGCCTGTTCTACAAGCCGACGGTCGTCGTCGACCTGACCCACGACATGGACCTGATGAGCGAGGAGACCTTCGGCCCGGTCGTCGCGATCATGCGGGTCAGGGACGAGGACGAGGCCGTGCGGCTGGCCAACGATTCCAGGTACGGGCTGAGCGGCAGCGTCTTCACCAGGGACCCCCAGAAGGCCATGCGGATCGGCAAGCAGCTCACGACCGGATCGGTGGTGCACAACGACGCGGCGGTGATTTACGGTGTCGCCGAGGCGCCGTTCGGCGGCCGCAAGGACAGCGGGCTGGGGCAGGTCAACGGGCGCCACGCGATCCGGGGCTACACGCACGTGCTGCCGATCCTGATCGACCGCTGGGGCCGGCCGAACGAGAGCACCTGGTATCCCTACGCCGGCAAGACGGTGAAGACGCTTGAGTCCACCATTAAGTTCGCGTTCGGCAATCGCCTCGTTCGCCGCTTCATGCGCTGACGCCGAAGATCATCTCCATTAAAAGTTTGGCTTTTGGGCTGTCATGGCAACCGAAAAGCCAAACTTTCACGCGTCCCGTGTCGGCCATGGCCGCACAAGTCAGCTATCCAGGTCGCTACTGAAGTCCGTCAGCAGCGTCATGAACTGCTCCGGCGCCTCCTGGTGGAGGGCGTGGCCGGCCCCGGGGACCAGCTGTACCTCACCGCGCCACAGCGCCGGGATGGTGAGCCTGCGCAGGTAGTCGAGGCTGACCAGCTGCTCGCCGGTGCCGTGCAGGACGGCCAGCGGACGGCGCAGTCCCGCGGCGATCGCTACCTGGTCGGCGAACCGGCCCTCGCTGATGCTGGCGGCCAGCCCGGCGCGGGCCGCCCCGTCGGTGGCCAGGATGTCGGGCACGAACTCACTGGCCGCCAGGTCCGAGCCGGGCGCGGTGAAGCTGGCGGCCAGGGACGTCGCCTGGGCCGGCGACAGGCTCGCGGTGAAGGCCTCGTTCATGGCCGGATTGGGCAGGAACGCCTCGGCGAGTTGCGCCGCTGACCCAACGGGCGGCGTGCCGAAGATGACGAACCCGGCCGCCTCCGGCAGTGCCGGCGCGGCCTCCAGCGCGATGTGCCCGCCCAGGCTCCAGCCGACGACGACCGCGTCGGTGGCCCCCAGCGCCTCGGCGAAGCCGGCCAGCACGGCCGCGTATCCCGGCAGCGAGTAACTGTCCGGGTCGGTGGCCGGCCCGGACAGCCCGTGGCCGGGCAGGTCCAGGGCCAGGCAGCGGAACTGGCGGCCGAATCCTCCGTCAAGGACCGGGAGCCATGTCCGGGCCGAGGACGAGTTGCCGTGAACGAAGATGACCGCGGGGGCTTCCCGGTCGCCGGGACTGTCCAGGTAGGAGATCAGCTGCCCGGCGATCTCGATGCCCTGCTGGTCCACCCGCCGCTGGTCCACCCGCCGCTGGTCCACCCGCCGCCTCGCTTTCGCCTGTGGCCTCCGCTTGTGGCCGCTGCCCCAGCCTGGCGTGCTGGCGGCCCCTCGGTCAAGCAGGTCAGGCCAGGTCAGGTCAGGGTGGCGCGGGCGGGAGCGGCGTGTGGACGCCGTGGAGCTCGAGGTGCCTCAGCACCTCGCCCAGCAGGCGCAGCAGCTCTCTGCGGTCGTGCTCTGTCAACTCGTCGAACAAGGTGGCGGCCTCCTTCCCCGCCGGCATCAGCTGCCGTGATGCGAGTGCGCGCCCGGCCGGGGTGAGTGCCAGGAGCGTGACGCGCCCGTCTTCGGGGTGGCGTGCCCGCCGGACGAGGCCTTCTTTCTCCAGGCCGCTGACGAGGACGGTCATGCTGCGCGGGGTCAGGTCCTGCGCGGTGCCCAGCGCGCTCATGCTGACGGGCTCGTCCTGCCCGAGCAGTCCCAGGAGGACGCCCGCGCGGCCGATGGTCATTCCCGGCCTGGCGCCCACGTGCGAGCGCACCCACGCGCGCAAGCCCTTGGAGACCGCGCCGAAGGCCCGCATGAGCTGGTCGTTGAGCAGGTCACCGTCGTTCGTCATGGCAACTCTTATCAATTGATAATATCTTGGCCTGGGGCATCCCATGATCCCACCACACCGGGAAGCAAGGAGACGGCTACCATGCCCGAACGCACCCGCAACCTCGTCATGACCGGCGCCACCTCCGGGATCGGAGCGCACGCCCTCGCGCGCCTGACCGCCCGCCCTGGCACCCGCGCGATCATCGCAGCCCGATCCGCCAGCGCCCGTCCGGTCCTCGAGGGCGTGGAGGTACTTCCCCTCGACCTGTCATCGCTGGCCGAGGTCCGCGCCTTCGCTGCCGGCGTGACCGATGGCCTGGACGGCGAGCCGATCGACATGCTGGTCCTCAACGCCGGGGCGCAGTTCATGAACACCACCGCCCGCAGCGCCGACGGCTTCGAGCTGACCTTCGCGGTCAACCACCTCGCCCACTACCTGCTCGCCCGGCTCCTGCTCCCCGCGGTAGCGCAGGACGGGCGAATCGTGCTGACCACCAGCGACACCCACGACCCGAAGATCTTCCGCAGCGCGCCCAGGCAGGTCGACGTCACCGGCTGGGCACGCACACCACGGTCCCCGGCGACCGCGTACGCCGCCTCCAAGCTGGGCAACCTGCTCACCGCCCAGGCCATCGCCGCGCTCCCCGGGACGGCCGAACGCCGGATCACGACCGTCGCCTACAACCCCGGCCTCACCGGAGGTACCGGCCTCTCCCGCGCCTTCCCGGGACCGCTCAGGCAAGTCATGAACGCCCTGCGGCCTGTCTTCATCCTCCTCAGCAGGCTCCGGCCTGAGCTCTACATGAACACCCCCCAGCACGCCGGCGACATCCTCGCCCAGCTCGCCGACGGCAGCCTGACCCCGCCGGCTGGTCGCGTCTACGCCTCACTCGTACGAGGACAGCTCGCCTACCCCGACCCGTCCGCGCTCGCCCAGGACCCTGCGGCACGCGACGAGCTGTGGCAGGAAAGCGCTGCCCTTACCGGCCTCTCCGCTCGCTGATGAAGGCCGCCCGCCCCTGCCGCGGGCCAGGAATCCGTCGCCGGGCCTGGTCCGTGCTCGTCAGTCCCGTGGCGGCGGCACTGGCTTGCCGTGGTACCGGCGGCGATTGGCCGGCCGCTTGCCCCGGCCGCTTTGCCAGCCACCGGGCGGGGGCGGGATCCGCACCGTCCGGCCCCGGCGGGGCGCCATGTCCACCTTCGCCATGGCGCGCTGATGTTCGGCCGCATTCCGGGCACGCGCGCGGCCGCGGCCGCGGAGCCAGCTGGCCAGCCACGAGGGCAGCTTCATGCCGTCATGCTAGGCAGTCGCGGCCGAGCACGGTAGGGCCTGCCGTTGGGCTGGCACCTGGCTGGGCATGAAGGAGCTTGTGGTCCAATGCCGAGACGAGGGGGACGGCTCGTGTGCCGCTGGCTTGCTTACTCAGGTGCGCCCCTGCGCTTGTCGCAGATGCTTTACGCTCCGGTGCGCTCGCTGATCGACCAGAGCCTGCAGGCCGAGCTCGGGTCCATGCCGGCCAACGGCGACGGGTTCGGCCTGGGCTGGTACAACAGCTCGCCGGTGCCCGTGGTCTTCCGCAGCATCGAGCCGGCCTGGAACGACCTCAACCTGCGCGAGCTCGCGGGCCACCTGATCTCCCCGCTGTTCTTCGCGCACATCCGCGCGGCGGTCGGGTCCCCGGTGCAGAAGACCAACTGCCACCCGTTCCGCCACGACCAGTGGCTGTTCATGCACAACGGGCACATCGAGTCCTTCCCGGCGATCAAGCGCGACCTGATGTTCGCCGTGGACCCGTCGCTGTACCCGGAGATCGAGGGCAGCACCGATAGCGAGGCCCTGTTCTACCTGGCCCTGACGTTCGGCCTGGCCGATAACCCGCCGGCCGCCGTCGCGCAGGCCATCGGGCTGGTGGAGGAACGCGGGCGCGCGCGGGGCATCCCGCACCCGTTCCATGGCACCATCGCCACCACCGACGGTGAAACGATGTGGGCGTTCCGCTACTCGAGCGGGGGCAAGTCGCCGTCGCTGTTCTTCACCCACGACATCGGGAAGATCCGGGAGCGGTACCCGGACGAGGAGATGCTGCAGGGCGTCGGCGAGGACGCCCGGCTCGTGGTATCGGAGCCGATCGGCGACCTGCCGGGCGCGTGGACCGAGATGCCGGAGGCGAGCTACCGGGTGGCGTCAAGCGACGGCGACCAGTTGCTGCCGTTCGCCCCGCGGCCGGTCCCTGCCGTCCGCTAGGTCCTCAGGCAGGCATCAGGCGGACCAGGGCGTTGCGCAGGCCGGAGTGCCCGGTGCTCATGATGCGGTGGAGGGCGCGGGAGCCGAACGCGACGCGCTGGGCGCTGCGGCGGCGCTCGGCGTCGTAGGCGCGCAGGGCCGCGGGCAGGGCGGGGTGGCTTTCGATGGCCCGGGTAAGGGCATCCGCGTCGAGGATGGCCGTGCAGGCGCCCTGCCCGAGGTTGGGCGTCATGGCGTGGGCGGCGTCGCCGACGAGGGCGACGTTGCCGTAACGGACGAACGCCGGCAGGGCGGGGTGCAGGTAGCGCATCTCGTACCGGATCCAGGAGTCCTGATCGGTTCCTGACAGGATGCGCGGGATCGGGTCATGCCAGTCGCCGAAGTGGCCGCGCAGTTCGGCGGCCGTGGTGGCCCGCGGCACGGCCGCGTACCAGTTCGTGCGGCCGGGCTCGACCGGGGTCATGCCGAAGAAGCGGCCGCGGCCCCAGGTCTCGCCGTACACGCCCGTCTCGAACCCGGCGATCCCGATCCAGGCCACGGTGCCGACGGGCCGGGGGCCGCTGCGCGCGCCGAAGAAGGCCGCGCGCACGGCACTGTTGATGCCGTCCGCCCCCACGACCAGGTCGTGCCCGGCGGCCAGGGCAGCCGCGTCGGTGGCCTCCTGCCCGAAGGCGATCGGCCCGTCGAGCGCCGCTACCAGCGCGTCCAGCAGGTACGGGCGGGAAATGAGCAGTTCCGGGCGGCCCGCCCGCCGCTCGATGCGCTCCAGCGGCAGGCTCGCCAGCACCTTCCCGTCCGGCGTGCGGATCCGGCCCTCCCGGTACGGCACCGCCCGCGCGCGGAACGCCGCGCCGACGCCCAGCCGGCCGAGCGCCGCCTGGGCGCTGGGGTGAATGGCGAACGCCGCGCCGTACCGCTCCAGCGTCGCGCGGCGCTCGACGACCCGAACGCGCCAGCCGGCCCGGCGGAGCCCGATAGCGGTGGCCAGCCCGGCCACTCCCGCCCCCACGACCACTGCCGATCCCGCCATGATGCCTCCCTCGCTAATAATCACCACATCTGTGGTACCACATGTGCGGTAGCTTGGCCTAGTGGTCAATCAGGAGAGACGGGACCGGCTGCGCGACGCGGCCATCGAGGTGCTGGCCACCGACGGGGGGCGCGGCCTGACGCACCGGGCGGTGGACGCCATGGCCGGCCTGCCCCCTGGGACGACCAAGAACTACTTCCCGACCCGGCAGTCCGTGCTGCTCGCGGCGGCCGACCGGTGCGCCGGGCTCTACCTGGAGCTTCCCCGGCCGCAGGTCAGCGACCGGTCGACGCTCGTGGCCATGATCAGCGGGCTGCTGGCCGACGTCGCCGGCCCCGGGCGGCTACGGCTGCTCGCCTTCACCGAGCTCCAGGCGGAGGCGGCCCGTGCTCCCGGGCTGGCCGCCATCGTGGACCACATCACCGCCGCCGACTTCACCGCGTTCGAGGAGGCCCAGCGGGCGGCCGGGTTGCCGGTCACGCCGGAGCGGGCCGCTGCCTTCACGCTCGCCGTGCACGCCGCCATCCCCCACCTGCTGGCGGGCGGCCCGCGCACGCTGGCCGCCGCGGGCCTGGATGATCCCGGGCACTTCGCCAGCAGCCTCCTGGACGCGCTCTACGGCCGCGACCCCGCGGGCGCTTAGGCGATCCGGACACCGCTGAGGTCGATGGACACCATCACCTCGTGACCTGGGAAAGCAACTCAGTCATCTCGGCCACTACCTTCGCTAGGCCAGGTGATACCCGATGGGCTGGCGTGACACGCAATGCTCCGCAACGACACAGCGCCCCAGCTCGATCTGCTGTACCTACTAGTATGTACAATAGAGCCATGGACGCGAGAGAACGGCTCATCGACAGCACCAGGGAACTGCTCTGGGAGCGCGGGTACGTGGGCACCAGCCCGAAGGCGATCCAGGCGCGATCGGGTGCCGGCCAAGGGTCCATGTACCACCACTTCCAGGGCAAGCGCGACCTCGCCCTCGCCGCGATCGAGCAGAACGCCGCGGACCTGCGCGCCCAGGCCGAGGCCGACCTCGGCGGCCCGGGGCCGGTGGCCGAGCGGATCGCCGCCTACCTTCGCCGGGAGCGGGAGGCGCTGCGCGGCTGCCCGGTCGGGCGCCTCACCTACGATCCGGACGTCATGGCCGACCCGGGCCTGCGGCGCCCCGTGGAGGAAAGCTTCAGCTGGCTGCGCGGCCGGCTGGCCGGGCTCCTCGAAGAGGGGCGCGGGCGGGGGGAGCTCGCGGCCTCGCTCGATCCGCAGGCCGTCGCCACCGCCCTGGTCGCGGTCCTGCAGGGCGGGTACGTACTCGCCCGCGCGTCCGGGTCGGCCGGCCCGTACCGGCAGGCCGTGGACGGGGCGCTCGGGTTGCTGGCCGGGCAGGCCGGGAAGGGAGCACGTCAATGACCGCCATACGCAGAACGGCGCTGATGAGTCACCCAGTTCACGTGACCCCTGACCGGGTCGAGGCGTACCGGGTGGAGCTGCCGCCCGGGCAGCCGGCCGGCTGGCACGCTCATCCGGGCCCCGTCACCGGCTACGTGGAACGCGGGCGGATCGCGTTCGAGCGAGACGGCCAGCCCGCACGGGAACTGCGGCCCGGTGACGTGTTCTTCGAGCCCGCCGGCGAGGTCATCCGCCGCTTTGACAACCTGTCCGGCACCGAATCCGCGACCTTCGTCGCCTTCTACCTGCTCAGCGGCGACCAGCCGCTGATTGAGCCGATTCAGTGCTGATTAAGCCGATTCAGTAGGGAGGGACCCCATGCCATTCGTCCGCATTGACGCGCTGCGGGCCGACCAGGCCAGGCTGGAGGCGCTCGGCCGCGCGGTCCACGAGGCCCTGATCGAGGCGATCGGCATTCCCGCCGACGACCTGTTCCAGGTACTGACCAGCCACGACGGGACGGCCGGCCTGCTTCGCTACGACCCTGGCTACCTTGGCGTGCACCGTGACGACGGCCTCGTCTTCGTCGACATCACCATGCGGTCCGGCCGGACCAGCGAGCGCAAGCAGGCCCTGTACCACCGGATCGCCGAGCTGGCCAGCCAGTACGCGGGCACCGAGCCGCGCAACGTCTTCGTCACCATCCACGAGAACGACCTGCCCGACTGGTCTTTCGGCGAGGGAATCGCGCAGTACGCGACCAGCTAGGGCAGGCTGGCCGGGACGCCGTCGAGCCCCCGGCCGGCTGGCCGGGGGCTCGTGAGCCGGGACGGCTCCTAGCCGGCGATCTTCGGCAGGCCGGCCGCCGGTCCCTGGGTGATGAGCAGGGTGGAGGAGGGGCCGCTCAGCATGACGCCCTTCTCGATCTTGCCGGTGGCCGGGTTGATGGCCTGGCACCAGCCGGTGACCTTGCTGCAGTTGACGGCGGCCGGGCTGGCGGCCCACAGGCCATCGAGGAACTGCCCGGTCGCCGGGTCGATGACCATCGTCATGATGCCGAGTCGCAGCGCCGTCCCGGTCCGGCCGAGCGAGTCGGTGTACGTGCCCTTGACCGTGACGCCGGGGATCGTGGCCGCGACCTTGTACAGCGCCTCGCGCAGGGCCGGCGAGGCCGGCGTCCCGCTGAGCAGGTTCATGACGAGCTCGAAGAGGTCCTCCTGGCCGGTCCAGGAGCCGGAGAGGCCCGGCGCCTTCGGGCCGAACGTGATCTGGCCGGCCGACATCAGGTCCGACTCAAGCGCGGCCGTGTCATTGACCGGCAGCGCGTAAAGCTGGGCCCAGCTGAACCCGTAGAACGCCGGGACCCCGTCGGCGATGACCGGGTAGGCGGTCTCCCCGTCCTTCGCCCGCGGGACGCTGGTGGCCTGCTCCGGTATGGGCGCGCCGGCCCGGGCGCCGACCCCGTTGCCGTCGCGGGCGATCCAGGAGCTGCTGTAGCTGCCCTGGCCAGAGAGCAGGTTCGTGTTCTGCGACTGGGCGAACCAGTACCTGGCGTCCGGCCAGCCCTGCTGGGACCCGGCCGCCGTCGCGGCCTCATCGAGGAGCTGCGCGGCCGTGGCGTCGGTGGCCGGGGCGCTGAACCCGACGTGAATCCTGGCCACGGGCGGGACCGGCGAGACCGCCGCCGGCGCCCCCGCATGCTGGGCCGGGGTGGCGATCACGGTGACAAGGGCCGCCGCCGCTGCCGCCGCGACCGCCGTCGCGCCGGCCAGGGCCTTGCCGCGCCAGCCGCTCAGCCCGCCACCGGGCCAGCGGCTCGCCCGCTTCCGGCCCAGGTCCGCCGTCGCGTTCAGCTGCATGACCGCTACCGCGATCCTCGTGTCGAGGGCGGTGCGCGCGTTTCGCAGGCCGTCCGGCCCGATGCCGGGGACCCGGCCGGCCGAGTCCAGAAGGTCGTCTAGAGGGCTCATGATGCCTTCTCCCCTCCGTACAGGGTTGTCGTTACTGAGTGGCTGGCGCGTGCACTGCTTCCTGGTGCGCTGTTTCCTGGTGCGCTGTTTCCTGGTGCACTGCCCCGCAGTCTCTGGAGCGCGGCGAGTGCCCGCTTGCGCGCGCGGTGCAGCCGGCTCCTGGCCGCCACCTCGCCGATGCCGAGCGCCGCGGCGGCCTCGGCGCTGGTCAGGTTCTCCCACGCCGCCAGGAGGAGCAGCTCACGGTCGGAGTCCGACAGGTCCTGGAGCGTCGCCCGGAGCCGTCCGCGCTCGGCGAGCGCGTCGAGCCGGTCATCGACCGCATCCCAGTCCATCCCGAGATCACGGGTCACGCCGCCAGCCGGCGGCTGCTGGCGGAAGTGCCTGCGCAGCACGTTCAGCGCGATGCCGTACAGCCAGGGCAGCGCGCTACCGCTGTCGTGGGCCACGACCCGCGAGGAAGCGGACAGGGCGGCGATGAAAACCTCGGAAAGCAGATCTTCGGCGGCCGCCGGTCCCGCCCGCCGGCCCAGGTACCGGAACACGGCCTGGGCATGCCGCTCATAGAGCACGCCCATCAGTTCCGGCTGGCCCGGCAGGCCGGCCAGCAGCTCGCCATCGGAGCGCGAATCGCCTGTCATGCCCTGCCTATGCCACTACCCCGGCCCGCGTTGCACCCCTAGGGACGGCCGATCACCCGCACCCCGTCATGCTGCCGGACAGCCGGGGCGGCCGGGCCCGCTAGCGCGTCGGTTACCCGCACGGCATAGGCCTCACCGACGGTTGCCGCTACCTCGCCGGGCGTGGCCCACTGGAAGTCGCTTACCTCATCATTGAGGGCCAGCTGCCCGGCGGTCGCCCGGCACCGGAACACGAGGGTCACCACGCCGCGCTTCATGTTCTTGTACACCCCGGTCAGGGCGATGGGCTCGACGTGCAGGCCGGTCTCTTCGAGGGCCTCCCGGCGCAGTCCCGTGATGATGTCCTCATCCAGTTCCAGCACGCCGCCGGGCGGTTCCCAGCGCTGGTTGTCGCGCCGCCTGATGAGCAGGACACGGTCCTGGTCGTCGGCTATCACCGCGGCGACGCTGACGGAG
>Ga0335072_10017206_pt1 | contig 10230 bp, 8 predicted proteins | sample Lox_Sample_21_FD_206725 | JGI IMG/M metagenome (GOLD analysis project Ga0335072, IMG submission 206725) | Soil microbial communities from Loxahatchee National Wildlife Refuge, Florida, United States - Lox_Sample_2.1 | ecosystem: Environmental > Terrestrial > Soil > Wetlands | place: USA: Florida...
GATTATGTTTCTTCTCTCATCCCTCTCCACATCGTGAGAACACTCCTATCAGCCACTTCAACCATTACAAACTTCACATCTCCAACAACCAAAAATCGATAATCTTTTGCAAAAGTCACTCCACATCCAAAATGGCAGCCGTAGCCTTCCCCCATGACTTCAAAACCCTCAAGCTCCAATCAGGCACCGTCTACAGCTACGTCTACATCCCCGCCCAACCCGGCCTGCCCACCATCCTCTTCCTCCACGGCTTCCCCTCCTCCTGCTATGACTGGCGCTTCCAAATCGCGCATTTCCGTGCCCGTGGCTACGGCGTGCTCGCACCAGACCTCCTAGGGTATGGGGAGACCGACCGTCCCTCGGACGCAGAAGCCTATCGCGGGAAAAAGATGACTTCGGAGATCGTGGAGATCTTGGATCATGAGGGAGTTGAGGTTGTGCACGGCGTGGCGCATGATTGGGGATGCTTTTTACTGGGCAGGCTAGCGAATTATTATCCAAAGAGGCTGCAGAGTGCAAGCTTTTTGGTGGTGGCGTATAGGCCGCCGGGGGAGGTGATAGATTTGGATGGGTTGAATGCTATGTCGAAGAAGGCGGTTGGGTATGAAACTTTTGGGTATTGGCGGTTTTTTGAAAGGGAGGAGGCAGGGGAGATTGTTGATAAGAATGTGAGCACATTTGTTCCCTCGTATTTTGTTCTAGCTATGAAGACAGATAAAGCCTGTCCACAGGACTTTACTTGCTTCATACTCAGTCTTGGAAATTCATATTGACAGGAGAATTAGTTCGACTCTTTCTATACTCTCGCCTACTGTGAAGATCCAGACGAGTGGAAAGTCCACATGGCTCCCCTAGGGTCCCTAGACGCCTGGGCAAGCTCTGGCAAAACTACGAAGACCGGCTCCTGGGCACCCGTAAGTGTCATCCGCCCCCCATTCTGCTCCGTCCCCAGTTACTCACACTCAAATCCGCCCAACAGGACAAAGCAACCTACCGCGCCATAATGAAAGACAACTTCGGGCCCGCCATGAATTGGTACCGCGCCGCCATCCGGGGCATCAACCTCGAGGACGAGAAATCTGCTCTCGCTTCGGGTGAGATGGATGGGAAACTACACATGCCGGTGTTCATGCTATGTGCGTCAAGAGACCCATTAGCGAATGTCAAGAAGATAGAGGAGAATATGAGTAAAGTGGCAGAGGATCTGAAGGTTGAGACATTGCCGACGGGGCATTGGGCGCACCTTGAGGAAGCTGAGAAGGTTAATGCTTTTTTGGAGGAGTTTGTTGTAGTGGCAGAAAGGAGGAGCGAGGAGGGGAAGCTGTGAGGTGTTAGGGGTCTGAAGAGTTAATAGTGGAGCGTGTAATGAATAAGATAAGATATGGAAAGGGGATGTTAAGAGAATAATAATATCTGGAAAAGATACGCTGCCATCAACAGACTATCATAAGAAATCTCTGCCAGAGGGGACATAATGAAACTTAGTACTACTAGGACTAATTGGAAGAACGTCTCGAAATAGCTCTCCCTGACATCTACAAGGTGAAAATTTTCCAACTCATTAACTTTCATTCTGTTTCCTCTGTAAACACCACTGACTCGTACTACTGTGGTGGGGTTCCGTGGTCCCCTATAAAAATCACATGATCTAGGCCCGCACTGGGGTATTTAGCTAGCTCGTAGACTACTTTCGAGCAGAATTAATTATTTTCCTAGGCAGTTATCTTTACTGTTGGATAGGTTTTTACGGATGCTTTACGGGTTGCTTACGGGTTTTACGGACAATATACGGGTCTTTGGACAGAGATTTTCTTTAGACACAGAATACAGTGGTTTCTTTTGTGTGTTTTGGCTTCGAGCTTGTACGCCGACCTACCCATTGCCCTGACGATCGTGCACTTTGACGGCACACCCATTCATTCCCTCCACACTACCATGTGAATCTAACTACAAATAACTTTAAAATTACTCCAATGACAGCAAGTGAAGACCGCGAAGGTGAGTGAATATTGGATACAACGTTCCCTTTCTCTCATTTCAGCTTTCATTTACTCGGGCACCCCGATTCAGCTCCAGGCTGCAGGCATCGGAGACCCCGAATAGGAGGCAGAGCCTCCTTTGGGAATTGGGTATATATATCATAGCTATAGAGCACTTAATGCTCTAAGGATTTAAATAGTAAATAGCAATAAAATTGATGAGTCTGTTCCTAAGAACCGCCCAAGCTAGTTGCAAAACGCAACAGTGAAGACCCCTAAACTCCCATTAAGAGAGATCCTCTGCCCTCAATGAGTTCAACAAAAATCCCTCGCCCCAATGGCTCACCAAGGCCCGGCTACATAAACCTCCTTTCGACTACCTTCACCTCTTCCTCGTCTTCCTCTTTGACATGATCGAGGAGTCCATCCAACCTCGCTCTACTCTGGTGGCCTAAGGGTCTCGGCCCTCTTCTGCAGCCTACCTGCTTGCTGAGAAGAGAAGAGAAATTCTCTAGAGATTGAGAAGTAGCTCTAAGCACGAATCGCAGTCCCCCAAGAAAGGCGGCTTAAAGGTCAAATTAGGTCTTCAGTGGGCCACAACCGCTCACAAGACCCGCCCAGCAATACCATGCTAGGTACACAACGTCCGTGACCAGAGCTGCCATTCCAGCACCGTTCAGAAACCTTCAAGATGATGAAAATATTCTCGCTACTGCGCCCCCAGGGTCACAGCCTTGTCTGCGGTTGATTAGGCCCAGAGACAGAAGATCGGGTGTAAAGTATATTGCAAGATGTTCCAGGCAGCCTTGCCGAGATCTTGCACCCCTCGTAACGCCGTGGGAGGTTGGTTCGAGATCACAGGAGATCTCCGGCCAACCTCGAGAGAGTGGCAGAGGTGAGACGATATGCACACAAGGAAGCATATGTTGGTCCTGGGGATCCTGTGTGGACCTGACGGAGATCTTAACGTCACTGCGCATGGAGGGATTCCAAACCACCTTGAAATCTGCAATAGCTGTATATCATAAGACATTATTTACCCAAGTCTTGCTGGGCTCTGTATCCGGTAGTATTGCGGGAAGTATTATTATCTCCCTTCGAGGGGGAAGATATTTGAGCACTGTAATGGGTGTGTCCTTGAGGTAATGGTGTTGGAATTTTGATAATATATCTGCAGCAGAATAGACAGTTTGCATTGAACGAGTGACTTGAACTTGAATTTTCAACTCAACGAAGGACTAACTACAGGTTTATATAGACGTAGGTCGGAGAGATTGGATGCTCCGTATTACTGTAAGATCGAATTCCATGATGTCAATGATTCTCTCTGCTCTCAATTGTCACGATATAACCATGTCAAGGGATTGTTTGATAGCTGGCTTACCCCTGATCTGCACTGGGAGGGCGGAGCACTATTATAAGTCTATGGGCTGGTCCTCCTTCCATGAGATAGCAAGAATCAATACAATCAATAATCCCCATGTTCATGTGCTCCGCCTGTAAATCTTGACATCTATATCAATAACTTCAATGATGTAGGCGGCTCTAGAGCCGAAGTAATATTGGGCCGAAGCCGTACCTAACTTGTATAGTTCCAACAAATGGAATTCTTGTTCTGTTTCTGAGACGAGGCTTGGGCACCGAAAGAAGTTGTCTAAACTGTCACGTTTTCGGCTCTAGGAGGGTGTTGGACCACTACACTTGCTAAGAACTACTGAAATAACTACTGAAACCACCGGATCCATTGAAATAGAGTCAGCAAACCACTGAACCATTAAAGTAGCGTCCGCAAAATCAATTATCCTTAGTAAGCTATCAATAGTAAGATTGGAAGCCATAAACTCTTTTCCTCAGGACCTTGCTCTCCCTCAAGTCACACTACCGCCATTCCAGACATCCAACCCGTATGGTAAGCTCATCAAAGGAATTAGACCACAACGCTTACAGGCGCCTTCGCAACCTCCAACTTCCCTCCCAAAGCCTCCAACCTTCTTTTCGTAAGCAGCGTGTCATAATGCTGCTGGCCCAAACGCCTCTCTCTCCCCTCCAGCGCCAGCTTATACTGCACCCCCGCCTCGTCCGTACGCCCAAGCTCTTCATAAAACACTCCCAGCATATGCCTAGTGCACAGCGTATCCGGATGCTCCTCGCCCAACTTCCTCACCTGCCCCTCGAGCGCCAACGAAAACAAAGGCTCCGCCTGCTCGTACTTACGCATCAGTTGGAAATTCAGCGCCAAATTGCTCGCCGTCCGGAGCGTGGCCGAATGCTCGGTGCCTAGGCCGAGATCTTGGCCTTCGAGGACGCGGAGGAGATATTGCTCGGCCGTGGCGAGGTCGTTGTGGCTTTGGGCGCAGAGAGCGAAGTTATGCATTGTGAGGAGTGTTTCGGGGTGGGAATCACCGAGGCGTGCTTGCTGGCCCGCGAGGGCTTCGCGGAATGTGGACTCGGCCTCGGTGACATGGCCTTGAAGGTCATATACGGTGGCTAGGCTGCACATTATGCGTAATGCTTCTGGATTATCGGGCCCAAGCAGCTTTTTGGTGCCTTCTAACGCTTCCAGGTACAGGGTTGTTGCCTTGTCGTACTGGCCTTGTAGGTCGTATGTCAAAGCGAGGTTATACGTCTGCCGAAGCGTGTCTATGTGGTCTGGCCCATACTTGGTCTTGCACCATTCCAGCACTCGTACATGCATAGCAAGAGCCTCGTCTTGTCGGCCTTGACTCTGGTATGCATTGGCCAGGCAGTCGGCCATTTTTAAAGTGTCGACGTGGTCTTGCCCGAGGGTCTTCTCACATTCAGCTAGGCCTTCTTTGGACCGAGCTTCTGCTTCATGGTACTGCTCTTGGTCGATGGATTGCTGTGCAAGCTGTAATTTGGTCAATTCTTTGGGTAATTTCGATGTTCGGCCAATCGCAGATGACCAGATGCTCCACTGCTTTCCACTGCCGGCTGATGCTCCTTCTTTTGCAGGCTGCATACCCATCTCCGCCTGGCGTTTGGCTTCACTAACGGCCTCCAAAGCCTTCTTTGTATCTTGAACTTGCTCATCGTCCTTACCAAGCTCCTCTTCACGGATCTTAATAGCCTCCTCAAGGGATCGACGTGCGTCATCATATTTCCCCAAGTACTTTGCGTACCCTGCCGTATTGAACAGAAGCGTAGCACGATCAAGCTTACTCTTCGAGGTTGGTTGGAGTCCAAGAACTAGATTCGCATAGGGATAGAGTATGTCGCACATCTCGCATAAGTCCTCATACTCAGCAGACGGAAACGCGGATGTCAGCAACCACAAAGCTCTCTCGGAGGCCCAGGTCTTTTCGCCTTTTTGCGCCAACCAAGACTGAGTACAGAGCCGAACTAGTCGGATCGTACCAACGAACGTTTGGTCAGCGAAGAGTGTGATCATGCCGAATTGAACCAATATAGATATAGCTGTCTCCACTAATTTTGCGTCATCTGCATTCTTCTCTAGCAAAAACAGTGGAATGCTCTGAAAGTCTAAAATGCCGATTACTGCTAATAGACGGGCCGCTTCAGGATATTTTTGTCGAATGAAATCGTATAAGATCTGAAAAGCTCCGACCGCAGCAGATTCTGCGCTGTTCACTTCACTAGCTTTCACAGTATTGCCATTCTCGTCGCTTACTTGCAGGGTTTGAGACTTCAAAGAGGCTAAGTAATCAGGAATAGTGATCTCCTTGCCCCGAGCAAGGATGTAGGCCGTAGCTTGGCTAATCGCCATAGGTGATCGATGCAGCGCTTCTACAAGCGCACGGGCGCCTTTATTGTCACACACGTCTTCGGATAGCGTCTTTCGAAGCAGTGAGATGGATTCCTCGACGGTGAGAGGTGGGATCTCTAAGGTACCATCCTCTTGCTTATTCACCATCTCGCAGGCCAACGGAAAAGATCGACTAGTTATCAAGACTGATCCATTACGACATTTGGGAACGTAATCTAGGAGCGTTTTTTGCTTCTGTTTACCAGAACCATCTTGTTTGGGTGATGTGGCTCGTTTCTTGAAGAATGTGTCCTCATCATCGGCACCGTCAAGGACCATCAGCCATTGTCCATGATTTGCCTGGCTCAAGTACAGATTAACAACGTCGAGAATATTCTTTTTGGGGTCCTTGATTCCTTTAATCGACAGCTCAGTGCCAATGGTTTTGTATGCATATTCGAATTGTTCGGCGGTCCTAGCATTGACCCAGAGGACCTTTGCCCTGTGGTGCTTTTCGACGTATCTGTGGGCGTATTCGATAGCGATGCGTGTTTTTCTATCATATAGTTCAGCATTAATGTTCTGAGAGAGTATATATAGCATTTCTTTCATTCATGACGAGTGATCAAGATTGTCAGCTTACCCATTTCCAGAGCTGCCGTATAGAGCAACTCTGCGATGATTTGCAAATTTTTGTTCAATGCGCTCCAGGATATTGTCATGGGAAATAAATTTAGGGTCCCTTAGATACGGTGGCCTATAAAGTGGTCTGTAGTCGATTCCTTGTCCCGTGCTGGGCAGCGTAGTAGGTGCAGCTGGTTTATGCGCTGTACAGCAAAAAGAACTTGTCAGTGAATGTGGCAAACATCAATAGTCACAGATGACATCCTTCGAGAAGCGACAGTTCAAGCACATAGGAAATCTTGTGACTAAGAAGACCCAAACTAACCATTCTGGGTCTCTGTTGGTTTCATCATTTTAAGGGCTGCCTGCGCTGCCCGCAGTTGCAACGCTTCCTCCCTCAGGTTCTTCTCTGGTGTGATCTTGTAGAGGACTTCTTTGGCATATGCAGCAGCCATAGCTGCTGCGTATGGTTGCCATTCTTTGTTTTTCCGGGAATCACCATAGTCGCAGACCCCTCGTATCACGCCAACGGGGATGGTGTCCATGGTACCAGCCGCTTCCATCTCGAGGCCGATGAGATTGAACTTGTCTCTCAATTCATTTCTTTTCTTGGCGTTCTTCATGAGCTTATCGCCAGATCCAATAGTGCCGTACCACACTTTGGTACGTTCTAATGGTGGTCGCACATCTCGCTTTACAAGTATATCCTTTAAGCCATTCTGCTTATCGACTGACTGCTCATCGACCAACTGCTCATCGACTGTCAGGTACAGTTCATCCTTCTCTTGTCCAGGGTCTTCAAATGTGCCACTGTGATGCTTTTGTTCCTTGATGCCGTCATAGTGCCTCAAAAATTCGTTCCCGTGCTTTGGAGTGCGTGCTTTAATATTACCAATTGCGGATCTCACGACCGTCTGGGTCTTCGCTTGAGTTCCATGATGTAAAAGCACAAATCCATCAGAGGTTTCTTTACCTAGACCGTAACTCAACAGTCCCGCGCTTTCGCCATCTCCAACACCTACAAGCACATCGCCGAGACGAATATCACGTGGGTGTTCTACAAGTTCTCCAGGTTTTCCAGGGAGCTTTGGCAGACCAGCCGCGACTCCAACCAACAGTCCGAACCAAAGATTGTGAAAGCTCTTCTTCACCTGACTGGCAAGCGCAGCTGCAGAGCCTACTCCGTAATCGTGGCCTGCTGGAAAGGTCGCAATAATGACATTGTGTCCATTGATATCGCCTGCTGTATACACATAGTCGTCGCCTCGATTTATCCTGAAACTTCCCTGGTGCTCATGATCCAACATGTACATTGCAGCCTGTGCCTCAATCTCTAGAGGGGCAATCCATGCGATGGTATAATGGCCGAAATCGAGATTAAGATTCGATTCCATTGTGAATAGCACTCAGAGCGTTCATGGATTAAGCAGCATACGATCGTTTGAGGTGTTGGAATGAGGGCTGCACAGCGTATCAAAGCGGACGTAATAGAGCATATATATTGAAGTCTTGAGTTGTTAGAATCGAGGCGTTTGTGTCGTGTTTGCGAGGGGTGTGTTTTGTCGATAAGGCTCTACGGTCGGACTCTTTTAGTAATAATGTTCAGCTACTGCCCGTTCGCTAGATTGTATCCAATCAGGTTGTGCATGCATGTCAGCACACGCCCCGATTAAACTTGCTGTTTTCAAAAAGTGGCGGCTGTACCCTGTTTTAAGTGGTGCCTATCATGGTGGGGTATTGGGCACTCTTAATTGTATACGTGGCATGACCCTCGCTGCATCGTCGGCGTCCGGATAGTAATAAGGCTCGGCGCTTCCGTGTAGAGGTGCAAAAAGAAGAAGTATGCACGATCTAAAATAATGTAGAATTCAGTATCGGAAAGGATGCATTTTGCACTATGTGGTTTCTCTATTGCTGTCACAGATGGCGATGCAACAAGACTGTCCATTTTCGAAAGACTGTCAACTCAATGATGAGTTAGATCTTGTTAAAGTAGGAACTCTCGCATCACGTCTGCTAAGTCAGCCTTTGATCAAGCTAGATGACGAAACCTGTTTATGGAGAATACTATTGCCAAGATTTGGAGAAAATAGCTCCCCACCTCCGAATGATGTCTACACAATCAAGCGCAAGCATTAACCTTTAACACCGCCAAAAAGTCAAAAATCGCAAGACTGTGTGACCGAAGAACCCTGTTTATATCTCGTCTAGGACTATGATCCCGTCTTCGTCAAGCCTCTCCCAACTATGGTGTAGGCATAGACTGGTTCATGCACGTTAACCCTAACCTTTACGAAATTTCAAGTTTGAACATCAATACTATATTTTTTTTATTTAGAGACAAGTCTACACGTAAAAGTTAGGTTATTATATCGAAATTCTCTGGATTTCCAGCTTAAGGGTACTGAATTGACTTTTTGGGTGTTATGTGTGTTTTACTATTGTTTCGGGTCATTTTCGAACGCATGTGGTCGCTAAAATTCCAGCAAGAGATCGCTAATTTTTAGGGAGATTGTCGCTATATAACTAGGCTGTCGTTCACCAATCTCAGCGGATTATTCCTGGACCACCATAAACTACTTTAAATATAAGTGCACCATATATAGAGGATATTTAATTGAATTCTGACTAATGGAACAGATTTGCAGGCAAGAGTAAAGTTGCGGAAGCTGTTCGAATCACGAATATGTTTCACTGTCACGTCCAAAAGCGGGTACATAGTCCTCGCTAAATGGGGCATGGACGATTGATCTCCTAAGCGAAACCTGGATCGGCTTTCCGAAATAATATTCTTGTCTTAGGACACGCATCTTGACCTGTTACATTTATCGGATTTAGCTTGTCTTAGCAGAGAATTAAGGGTTATTTGTATGATGCTTTCGTGAATTTCACGGAACTTTTAGCCTGTTTTAAACTTTGCGAACTAGCTAGGACTGCCAAATGGTTGTTGGTTTTAACAGCCCGAATGACATATTGGACCACAATTTCGCTTCTCGGGCTTCAACTTTGGTCATTCTCACTCGAAATTCGTCCCGATTAACTCTTAGCACATTAGGTAGATCCTCTTGAACTCTCCTTAGAAGTATTCACGCTGTAAACATTTATCGAGGTTATAGATTCAATACTGACTAGATTCTCCACAGCATAGCAACAATCACAGTATCAGACACCATTACAATATCTACCACTGTAAATACAATGCCTACCGAGATACAGTGAATGCCTTACCTTCATCCATTGGTCCTATCTAGGGGTGTTAAATTACTGTAATACTAAATAGATTTCAGCGTAATATTGAAAAGTAACTATTATTGGTACGGTAATAATTACCAAGTCATGTGACTTAGTGCAAGGCTTCTAATTGGTCAATTTCCTTAATTTCCCCCTTTTCTAGCCTTAACACCATAGCTAATTCTACACTTTTTTGCGCTATATGCATTAGTATATTGACAATGGGACGTCGCGGCGCTAAACCTGACCTACTAGTACTCAAGTGGTTTAAGTTATATACTCTACTAGGCGTCAAAAAGCCTGTTGCAGAGTGCTAGGCCTGTTTTAAGTGGAGGAAGGCCTAAAACACATGCCGACAGCGAGCCCATCTCTTGTCGGAATGCACGAAATACCAGGAAATCACAGCATCTAAAGATAGATCTATAAAGTTTACTACTTAATCGACATTAAACCGATATATTCTAGCAGTAGACGGCGTCAAAAAAGCTCGACTTAACTGCAAATTCGCTTTAGCCCTTTATACAACTAGCAAAGCCTTTTCGAGCTTTAATAACCCTACTTGGGTTGATTTCTTTGTAGAACTTGGATATGTTATTCCTATACGACAAGCACTTGCAAAACCACTCTTAGATTCAGTTTACAAAGACATAAAAGACGAAGTTGAAGAAATTA
>Ga0335072_10017207_pt1 | contig 10229 bp, 7 predicted proteins | sample Lox_Sample_21_FD_206725 | JGI IMG/M metagenome (GOLD analysis project Ga0335072, IMG submission 206725) | Soil microbial communities from Loxahatchee National Wildlife Refuge, Florida, United States - Lox_Sample_2.1 | ecosystem: Environmental > Terrestrial > Soil > Wetlands | place: USA: Florida...
AGGCCCAGGCGATTCTGCAGCTGACCTTGAGCCGGCTGACCGCGCTCGAGGCCGACAAGATCACGCAGGAGCACAAGGACCTGATCGAGCGGATCAAGGAGCTGCGCGAGATCCTCGGCGACGAAAGCCGGGTCATGGCGCTGATCAAGGAGGAGCTGTCCGAGATCGCCGAGACCTACGGCGACGAGCGGCGCACCGAGATCGTGCACGCCGAGGGCGAGATCGACATCGAGGACCTGATCGCCGACCAGCAGATGGTGATCTCGATCACTCACTCGGGCTACATCAAGTCGCTGCCGCTGTCCACGTATCGCCAGCAGCGCCGTGGTGGCGTCGGCGTGACCGGGATGGACATGAAGGACGACGACTACATCGAGCACCTGTTCGTCTCCTCCACCCACGACTACCTGCTGTTCTTCACGAACCGGGGCAAGGTCTACCGGCTCAAGGTCTACGAGCTGCCCGAGGCCTCGCGCACGGCGCGTGGCCGGGCACTCGTTAACCTCCTGCCGCTGCGCGAGGGCGAGCGGGTGCAGTCGGTGCTCGCGACCCGCGACTTCGGCGAAGGCAAGTACCTCGTGTTCGCCACCCGCAAGGGCATGGTCAAGAAGACCGAATTCGGCGCCTACAACACGCCGATCAAGGCCGACGGGATCATCGCGATCAACATCCGCGACGACGACGAGCTGATCGCGGTCCGGCGGACCTCGGGGCACGACGACATCATCATGGTGTCGCGCTCGGGGCAGGCCGCGCGGTTCAGCGAGAGCCAGGTCCGGGCGATGGGCCGCGACACGAGCGGCGTTCGCGGCATGAACGTCTCGCAGAAGGGCAACGCGGTACTGGCGATGGACGTCGCCCGCGACGACCAGGAGCTGCTCGTGGTCACCGAGAACGGCTACGGCAAGCGCACCCCGATCCCCGACTATCCGGTCAAGGGCCGCGGGACGATGGGCGTCAAGACGATCACGCTGACCGAGAACAAGGGAGCGCTCGCCGGCGCGCTCGTCGTGCGCGAGCACCAGGAGCTCGTGTTCATCTCCCAGAACGGGATGGTCCAGCGCACGTCGGTACGCGGGATCAACAGCTATGGGCGCGCCTCGCAGGGCGTCAAGGTGATGAACATCCGCGACGACGACCAGGTCAGCGCGGTGGCGCTCGTGGTCGAGTCCGAGACCTCGACGGCGGCGTCCGTCGCCGAGGATGGCGACGTCGAAATCGACGCCGGTTTGGAATCGGTCGCCGGCGGAGATGAAACTGCTGTCGGCGGCGACACCGAGCCCGTTGGAGACGACGAATCGGTCGGCGAGGACGTCTCTGAGGCCGAGGACGAGTAGCAAGTCCCTACCAGAAAGTTGTAAAGCAACGCCGCCCCGAACCGGGGTCGCTCAAGGCGTGCCCAAGAGTTACCGATAAGCGGTGAAATGGGATCCGGGCGGCCACAGCTACGGTCGTTGCTGGCGCACGCTGCTAGTACGACCAGCCCGGTCACGTGCTTTGGCGGCGCGCGGCGGGGCCCGAGTCGCATGGTGGTCGCGCTGGTTATCGGGTGGGTGGCGCTAATTGCGACCGGAAGCTGGCTGCTGGCTCACTCCCAGGCGACGAGCCGTAGCGGGATGGCGGCGCGGCTGCAGACCCGCGTTGAGTACGCCGCGGGGTTCGTGTCGATCTACGCGAACGACCTGCTGTCAAGCCAGCGTGCCCAAGCGCTGACGTGGTTCGCCGGCCCGACGATCTCGCAGAGCACCTTGGATAGCGACTCGACGGCCCTTGGCCTCCGCGCCGCGGCGATCCTCGACACGAACGGCCGGGTGATTCGCGCCGCGACGTCGGCGCCGGGCTCGCTAATCGGAATGCTCGCCGACAGGTACGGGGACCTTTCCGGAACGTTCTCGGAGCCGGACTCGTCGGGTGTGTCGCTCACCGACGTCAACGGCACGCCGATGGTCACGTTCGCGGTCGCCTACCAGACGGCATCGGGGCGGCGCGTGTTCACGGGCGCGTACACGATGGCGGAGTCGGTTCTGCCCAGCGTCCTTGGCAGCGTGCTCTCGAACGGCGGTTGGCAGGCGTATCTGGTCGATCCGCGCGGAGGGCTGCTGAGCGCCTTTCCGACCCCGGGAGCGCAGCCCGGCACGCTCGCCCAGGCCGACCCCCGGCTTTCGGCGGCCGCCGGCCGCGCGAAGACGGGCTCGTACGACAGCCCGCAGGGCAAGCAGTACTTCGTCACCGCGGACGTCGGCGGAACCTCCTGGCGGATCGTGCTCCGGGATCCCGAGGCACAGCTGTTCACGTTCCTCAACGGCGCCGGCAGATGGCTCGCGTGGCTCGCCATCGTCGGCCTCGGCCTGGCGGGGCTCGCGATCATCGTCCTGATCACGCGCCTGCACGGCCGGCGCGAGCAGCTGACGCTGCTCAACGGCGAGCTCGCGCGTCTCGCCGCGGTCGATCCCCTGACCGGGCTGCGCAACCGGCGCGCGATCGAGGAGTACCTCCACGACGCGATCAGCGCCGCGCGCCGCCACGACCTGGCGGTGTCGCTGCTGGTCATCGACATCGATCACTTCAAGCACGTCAACGACACGCTCGGACACCGCAGCGGCGACGCCGTGCTCGCGCACACCGCCCGCGTGCTCGACGGCGCGCTCCGCACCGAGGACGCGATCGGCCGCTGGGGCGGCGAGGAGTTCCTGGTCGTGCTCACAAGCACCGACGAGGAGGGCGCGCTGCGCGCGACCGAGCGGCTGCGGGCCGCGTTGGCGCACGATCAGCCGGAGGCGGCAGGTGCCCACGGCCTGACCGTGACGATCACGATCGGGGTCGCCGAGTGGCGGCACGAGGAGATCGACGAGCTGGTCAGTCGCGCCGACAGCGCGCTCTACCTCGGCAAGGCCGCCGGCCGGGACACCGTGCAGGTATCGCGTCCGGTCCCGGGGCTTGCATAGGCGCACTCCGGGCGGCTTGGCGGCTCGCGGGCTGCGCGAGCCGGGGCGCGCGGACGCGACCGGGTCCTTAACGGGTGAAGGGCGCCGTCGACGCGACGCCCTTCACAGTTTGGCTGGCATCACCGATGCGAGGTTGGAATAGACCGGAGGGACCAATCCCGGCACTCGCGTCGGCGGTGTCTCGGGGGGACTCCGCTAAGCGGGGTCAGCCTCCGACTTAGTGGCCGGACACCTCCAGGGTCCCGCAAGTACTTTCAGACAGTCGGACCACCTCCTTTCTCTGGTGATGATCAGATTACCAACCGCTTCGGTGGGTGTCAGCACCGGTTTGGCCTACGTTGCCATCGCGGGTCCGCGCGGCGAGGATCCGCCCTCGACGCTCGCGTGGTCGGAGCGCTCGTTTCCGGCCTTCCGAACCTGATCAACGCAGCAAATCGGCTCCGGCGCCGGCGCTCGGGACACATGAGCAGCCACCAGCTGCATTTCGCGCCTCGCCGGTTCGGTTCGGGGCGACTTGCTGCGTTTTACAGGTCGCGCGGAGGGTCGGCGGGCGCGGAGGGTCGGCGGGCACGGAGGGTCGGCGGGCACGGAGGGTCGGCGGGCGTGCCGCGCGGCCCGGACCGCGGCTACGGCACGTCGTACCGGAACCGGCCTAAGCGGCGAGGTACTGCTGCCAGGCGACCGGGATCGTCGGGCTTGCCACGTGGATGAACACGGTGGCGCTCGGCATGCGCGGCTGCTTGAGCAGGTGCATGCCGGCCTGGCGGGGGAGCGCGTCGCCCTTGCGGCGGTTGCAGGGTGCGCACGAGGCGACGATGTTGTCCCACCCCGACCCGCCGCCCTTCGACCGCGGGATCACGTGGTCGACGGTCAGGTTGGAGCGCGAGCCGCAGTACTGGCAGGTCCAGTTGTCACGGGCGAACACGGCGCGCCGGGTGATCTTCCGGCGGTGTGTATCGCGCGGGATCCGGACGTAGGCGACGAGCCGGATCACCACCGGTCGGGACATCGATGCGGTCGCCGAGTGGAGCTCCCAGTCGCCGCGTTCGATCACCTCGGCCTTCTCCTTCAGGAGCAGCACGACGGCGCGGCGAACGGTGCAGACGTTGATCGGCTCGTAGGTCGCGTTCAATACGAGCACCCGGCCACCCTCACGTCCGCGTCGCTGGTGCTCTGGAGGCGACGCGGACCACACTGGCGCTGGTACTGAAGTGGCCATGGCTGGCCGGAGTGTACCGGTGGCTCCGGTAGACCTGATAAGCGTTTGTTACGTCCTCAGGCGCTCGCGCCGGGGATGCTCAGGTGATCGCGGCCGGGAACGAGCCGAGCACGCGGAGCACCTCGACGTGGGCGCGGAGGCCGACGAGAGCGTCGGCGACATGCGGCTCGATGTCGCGACCCTCGAGATCGAGGAAGAACATGTAGCGGCCGAGGCCCTGCTTGCGGGGTCGCGACTCGATCCGGGTGAGGTTCACGTCGCGCGTGGCGAACTCCGACAGGCAGTGGACAAGCCAGCCCGGCGCCTCGGAGCCGACGCCCCAGAACACGACCGCGGTCTTCCAGGGCCCGAGCGGTGGCGCCGCCGCTGAATCGGACCCGCCTGGTCCGCCTGGTCCGTCTGACCCGCCTGGTCCGTCTGACCGGCCTGGTCCGTCTGACCCGCCTGGTCCGTCTGACCGGCCTGGTCCGTCTGACCCGCTGGGCCGGCCGGACCGGCCCAACCCGCCCGGTGGCGCCCCCACCGGACCGAGCCACACGAACCGTGTCTCGTTGTCGGCCACGTCCTCGACGCCGGCGCGGAGCACCTGGCAGCCGTAGCGTTCCGCCGCCATGCGATTGCCGAGCGCCGCCCACGGACCGTCGTGCTCGGCCACGGTCTTGACCGCCTCGGCGGTCGAGGTGCCGGCGAGCACCTGAGCCCCCGGGAGCCGCGTGCGGATGAACCGCGCGCACTGGGCGGTCGCCTGCGGATGCGACACGACCGTCTCGATCTCCGAGAGCTCGAGCGGCGTCCGGGCGATCAGGCAATGGCGGATCGGATGGACGACCTCGCCGAGGATCGCGACGTCCTCGGTCTCCATCGCCAGGGCGTCGAGGGTGGCGTTCACCGAGCCCTCGAGCGAGTTCTCGATCGGGACCAGCGCGCGCTGAACGGCGCCGAAGTGGACCGCCATCACGGTGTCGTAGATCGTCGGGTAGGGGATCGCGTCGAGCTCGCGCCCGGCCGTCGCCGCGAGCAGCGCCTCCTGGGTCCAGGTGCCCTCGGGGCCGAAATAGGCGACGCGCATCCGCTAGCGCGAGCTTTGCCGCACGTCCGCGCCGAGCGCGCGCTTGACCGCCTCGTCCTCCTCGGGCGAGAGCTCGAGCTCGGGCTTCCCTTCCCGCACCTCCTTGGCGTACAGCCGGGCTTGGTCGCGGTGGTGGATCGAGGACAGCACGACCCCTGAGCGGTTCGCATCGAGCAGCGCGATCGACGTCGACTGGCGGCCCGACATCTCCCCGTAGGCGTCGTAACGGATCAGCGCGCGGTAGGCGACCGACCCGTCGATCCTCGTCTCGGCCGTCTCCATCCGGCTCTCCAACCGCTCCGAGGCCTCCTGGACATAGTCGTAGAGCGCCTCGAACTGCTGCTGGAGCGAAGCGGCGTGCGCCACAAGGTCCTGGTCGGAGCCGCCGAGGATCGCCCGCTGGGCGGCCCGGAGCCGTCTGAGCTTGACTGCGAGGATCGTGCAGAACAGGAGCGCCAGAAGGGCGGCGGCCCCGGCGGCGATGGCCACGATCCCAGCCGTGCTGGTCAGGTTGTGCACTGCCGACAGCATACGATCACGCCAGTCATCACTGGAACGTGATCGTGAACGTCTGCGAGTTGTTCGCGATGTTCTTCTCGCCCGGGACGGGCACGATCTCGGCGGTGACCGAGTGCGTCCCCTTCGGGGGCGTCGTGCTCAGCGTGACCTGGCAGCTGGTCGACTCGCCAGCGGTCGTCTGGGGGACGATCGTCTGCCCGCTGACCCCGGTGCCGGACACCGTCACCCGGCACTTCACGTTGGTCTCGGTGTTCTGCCCGGTATTGGCGAAGTCCAGCGTGAAGGTCGGCGCCGGGCTCGCCGGGATCGAGTTCGTCGAGCCGGGCGCGAGCGTGCTCCCGCCGACGCTGACCGAGTTCAGTTGGTGTCCGTGGAGACCCGGGGCGATCGGCCCGCTGCTCGATCCCGAGGACGAGGGAAGGGTCACATGGAGCGCAGTGGCGACGTGCTGCGGGTCGAGCCACTGGATCGAGGGCAGGAACTGGTCGGAGTTGAGCTGCTGGCCGCCCAGCCCGCCGACCGTGATCCCGGCCGCCCGCAGCGCCCCGACGATCTGCGGGACGCTGTAGTCCTTGTAGAGGACGTCGGAGGCGTAGAAGCGCGCCATCTCGGCGGCGATCGTGTCGACGGCGTTCTGCCGCGTCTGGGACTGGAGCGCCGCCCCGATCTGGTTGGCGATGTTGCTCATCCCGTCCTTGCGCATCTGGAGCGCCGACACGAAGTCCTGCTGGGCCCCCTTCACCTCGTCGGGAGTGCTGAGGCCCTTCGCGCTGTTGAGTTCGGTGGTGCCGGCGCTGACCGCCTGGGCGAGGCTCTGCGACAGGCTGGTGGGGTCGCTTGTCCCGCCCGAGAGCGCGTTGAAGAAGTTCGTGCCCGTCTGGACCGAGCGTGCGTTGAGCGAGGCGACGCTGTTGTTGTAGTCCTTCAGCGCGCTGTTCCGGGCGCTGGTCTCGCAGCCGTTGACCAGGACCGCGATCAGGATGATCGCGATCACGACGACGACCACGAGGCCGATCCGGCGGACCATGATCGACTGGCGATCCGCGGCCGGAGGCCGGCGGCCCCCACCGGTCGGCGGTCGGCGGCGGCGCGGTGCCGGCCGTGGCGCGGTACGAGTCTCCTCGGGCTCGTCGAAGAACGACACGCTGCTCGCTCCTTGCGGAAATTCGGAAGCGCTCAGTATGACCACACGGACGGCGGTAAGGCATTTCCGAACGTTTGCAGGCAAAGGGGAAGGCGACTGTCGTCGCGAAAAGATGCCCGTGCATACGGGCGATCCCTCCGACTCGCAGGCCCCGACCCGGATCGGGCGGTCGCCTCGGGACACGGGGCCGACCCCGAGCGAGCCGTCCGAGGCCGAGCTCCAGGCCGAGGCCCGAGTGAGCGAGCCGGCGGGAAGCCGGGTTCCGCCGAGGCGGTCGGACGCCCCAGTCGTCCTCGATCGGTACCGCCTGCGCCGCCGGCTCGGGACGGGTGGGTTCGCGACCGTCTGGCGCGCGCGCGACGAGCGCCTCGACCGCGACGTGGCGATCAAGATCCTGCCCCGTGAGCGCGTCGTCGGCGGGCGCTTCGAGCGTGAGGCGCGCGCTGCCGCCCGGCTCGCGCATCCCGGAATCGTCACTTTGTACGAGGCGGCCGTCGACGACGAGGGCGCATACCTGGTCTCCGAGCTGGTCCATGGATCGACGCTCGACCGGCTGCTCACCGACGGCCTGCTGTCGGACCGGGACATCGTCCAGATCGGGATCGCGCTGTGCGACGCGCTCGCCCACGCCCATGCGCACGGCGTGATCCACCGCGACGTCAAGCCGTCCAACGTGCTGGTCCCCGAGCATCCGACCTCCCCGGCCGGACTCGCCCGGCTGACCGACTTCGGCGTCGCGCGTGTGGCGGGGGGCGACGCGCTGACGATGACCGGCGACGTGATCGGCACGGCCGCCTACATGGCGCCTGAGCAGGCCCAGGGGCTCCCAGCGGGGGCGTCGGCCGATCTGTTCTCGCTGGCGCTCGTCCTGTACGAGGGCCTGACCGGCGTCAACCCGGTTCGGACGGGGGCCGCGGGCCAGTCCGCGCGCCGTCTCGGGATGCATCTGCCGCCGCTGCGCCGGCAGCGCCGCGACCTTCCGCGAGAGCTCGGCCAGGCGATCGACCTGGCGCTGCGGCCCCGTCCCGGCGAGCGGGGGCGGATCGAGGAGCTTCGGGTCGCGCTGGCGACAGTCGCCGGCAGGGTCCGCGACGATCCGGGCGTGGTCGCCGAGCCGTGGCGGCCACGGACGACGACCCGGCGGCCCGACACCGACGAGGTGCATCTCCGGATCGAGGATCACCGCCGGCGAGCCGAAGCCGAGGACTGGGAACGCGCGCACCCCGACGAGGAAGATGGCGGCGAACCGCGCCCCGAACCGCGCCGGGAACCGCGCCCCGAACCGCGCCGGGGACCACGCCGGGAACCGCGCCGGGAACCGCGCCGCGAGGCCCGAGAACGCCGACAACGCCGGGCGATCGCCGACCCCGACGACCACGACGCCGGCGAGCGGACGCAACGTGAGAATGCGCACATCCCATGGCCACGGCGGGCGCTCGCGGGTGCCGCCGCGGCGGCGCTGACCGCCTGGCTCGTGCGCCATGCCCCCGGCTCCTCCCCGCTGCCGGCCGCGGGCACGGCCTGCGTGGCCGCCGTCCTCGTCGCCGCACTCCCGCGCGCGGGATGGTTCGCGCTGACCGCGTTCATGGCAACCGGCCTCCTCATCCACGAGCACGCCGGCGGCGCGTTGCTGTTGGTCGCGGGGGCCCTCGTCCCCGTCGTCCTGTCGCCCCGCGACGGTCCGGCCTGGCCGCTGTCCGCAGGGGCCCCTGCGCTCGGCGCGATCGGCCTGGCGAGCGCGTGGCCCGCGGTGGCCGGGCTCGCGGGCCCGCTGTGGCGCCGCGGAATGCTGGGCGCGACGGGCTGGGTGTGGCTGGCGCTCGCCCGCGCCACATACAGCTCGTCGACCGCGGACGCTCTGCACCACGCCATAAACCCGCTCCTGAGCGTCGGCACTCTGGTCGGCGCCGGAGTCTGGGCGGCGGCCGCGATCGTGCTTCCGTGGGCTGGAATCCGGCGCTCGCCCGTGCTCGAGGCGACGCTGCTCGCGGGCTGGGCGGTCACGCTCGCGTTGGCCACCGTCGCGGCCTCGCACGTAGGCACCTCGGTCCCGCGGGTCTCGGTCGAAAACGCACTGTTGGGGGCGTTTGCCGGCGCGCTTGTGGCGCTTGTCACAAGGCGAAGCGGGCACCGGCTAGCGAGCGCGAGATGGGCGAAAGATTGCGCGCCGACCGCGTAGCATGGAACTTCGGCTAATCCCGCGAATTCCTGCCGGCGACGGGATGTCGCCGCTTAGCCATGAGCGTTCTGAAGAACCTGGAGAACAAGATCGCAGGCCTCGTCGAAGGCACGTTCAGTCGTGCCTTCCGCTCCGAGGTACGCCCGGTGGAGATCGCCCGCAAGCTCGCCCGCGAGATGGAGGAGCACAAGTCGTTCTCGGTGTCGCGCACGTACGCCCCGAATGAGTACCGCGTGTTCCTGTCCCCCCGCGATCGTGAGCGCTTCGCCGGATACGAGGCAGCGCTAACAGCCGAGCTTGCCGGGTATCTGCTCGAGCATGCGCGTAGGGAGCGGCTGACCTTGCTGTCACGGCCGGTGATCGAGTTCGAGACCGACGACAGGCTCGGCCTGGGAGAGTTCGGCATCCAGACCCGGGTCGCTCAGCCCGACGACGAGCCGGTGAGCGCGCCGGTCGAGGCCCAGTCCGGCCGGACGATGGTCTACAGCAACGCCGAACGGGTCGCCGAGCCGCTCGAGGAGCGCGGCCGGACACGGGCGGCGAAGGTGCTGCTCCTGCTCGACGGCAAGCGGGTCGTGGTCGGGCCGGCCGGCGCGACGCTAGGGCGCGGCCGGCAGTGCGACGTGGTGCTGAGCGACCCGAACGTGTCGCGCCAGCATGCCGAGATTCGTCCTCGCGGTGGGTCGTGGGTCCTCACTGACCTGGGCTCGACCAACGGCTCACGCCTCAACGGACGCCGGATCGACGAGTCCGAGGTCCTGCGCGAGGGCGACGAGATCGAACTCGGCGAGTCGGTCATGACGTTCACCGTGGAGTAGCGATGCTCGCGCCCGTCTCGGTAGGTCTCAAGTTCGGCTTCCTGATCGTTCTCTACCTATTCCTCATGTGGGTGGCGTGGAGCGCGATGCGCGATCTGCGCCGAGGCCGCGGCGGGACGGTCCGGGCCGAAGAGCCCGCCCCATACGACGCCACCGGCATGTATCCGGCGTCCAACGGCCTGGGCGATCACGATTCAGACGGCTTCGAGCCACGATTGACGGTCGAACGCGCGCCCGGGCATGAAGTCGGTAGTGCGTATGAAATTCCTAACCAGGGCGCTACTCTCGGCCGCGGAGACGTCGAGATCAGGCTCGACGATCCGTTCGCCTCCGCGC
>Ga0335072_10017210_pt1 | contig 10229 bp, 11 predicted proteins | sample Lox_Sample_21_FD_206725 | JGI IMG/M metagenome (GOLD analysis project Ga0335072, IMG submission 206725) | Soil microbial communities from Loxahatchee National Wildlife Refuge, Florida, United States - Lox_Sample_2.1 | ecosystem: Environmental > Terrestrial > Soil > Wetlands | place: USA...
TCCCTTGCCCGGCTACTTTCAGGGATCAGTACACATCATGGTAGTCGACGCCGGTGACTGCGGCGCTTGTCTACGGGAGGTGAAACAACTGAATAACCCTCTCTACAACATGCATCGCCTCGGCATGTTTTTCACGGCGACCCCGCGGACGGCAGACGTTCTTCTGGTTGTGGGGCCGGTCACCACGAATATGCGCGGACCATTGCTGAAGACGTACGAGGCCATGCCCGACCCCAAGAGAGTCTTGGCTGCCGGGACCTGCGCCATTACCGGGAATATTTTCGGAACGACGTTCGCTTCCGCAGGCGGCTTAGGTACGATACTTCCGGTAGATCTCGAAATTCCCGGCGATCCGCCTCCGCCTCTTGCGATTCTTCATTCGTTGCTCGTTGTAACCGGGCGGAAGCCCCCGGCACCTCGATCGAACGATCAATGGACGGTCCGCACGCAAGGGCCGGGTTGTCGTCGTCGGGGAACTGATGCCGTGCTGAACTCATGAGTACAACTGTCTCAATTGCGCTAACACTCTGCTTTGCGCTCTGTGGCATGGGCGCACTGTTGGGATTTGCGATTCCCGAAAGGAAAATCCCCTGTTTCCTGGCATGGATCGGCTCGCTGGCGGCATCTGCCGCTCTTTGGGGAGCCGGGGTCATTTTTGTCGAGGGAGCTGCTTTGAGGGGCGGACTGTGGACTATCCGGTCCATCGGGACTATAGCTATTTCAATCGACCGGCTCTCTGCTTTCTTTCTTCTTTTGGCTTCGGTTGTCGTGCTGGCCAGTTCCATCTTCTCGGCGGGATACCTGAACCGATACGTCGGCCACTACAGCTTGCGATCTTTCAATGCCTGGTACCTCCTGCTATTTGCTTCGATTGTCTGGATTCTGACCGAAGATGACGTCCTTGGATTCTTGCTGGCCTGGGAGTCGATGTCCATCACGAGTTACTTGCTGGTGAACTTTGAACACAGACGAGAGGGGACGAGCCACGCGGGCTATGTGATGCTCGCCATGGGCGAAGCCGGATTCATCGCAGTGGAAATCGCTCTGCTCTCTTTGGCCTCGCAGGTGGGTACACCAGACTTTTCCACTCTCAAAGCGGCGCTGCCGGGACTGGGGGATGGGGCGCGATGGGCTGTTTTCTTGCTCACCTTTTTCGGATTTGGTGTGAAGGCTGGGCTGGCGCCTGTAAATAGCTGGTTGCCGCGCGCTCATCCAGCGGCGCCGGCAAATGTCTCCGCAATTCTGTCCGGCGTGATTCTGAATTTAGGCCTCTACGGGATCGTGCGCATTAACCTTGATCTTGTGCCGGTAAGAGCCGCGAGCATGGGAGTGGTCGTCCTGTTGACCGGAGTAGTTTCGGCATTGGTCGGAATTCTTTACGCGACGACAGACAGCGATCTCAAGGCGCTGCTTGCTCACAGTTCCATCGAAAACATTGGGATCGTTACCATGGGCTTCGGTGCGGCGATTGTGTTTGCGGCATACGATAGGCCCATCCTCGCCGGGATCGCTCTGATCGCCGGTTTCTACCACCTGATGAATCACTCGCTCTACAAGGCTTTGCTATTCCTGGGCGCGGGCGCTGTGGACGAGCAAGCGGGCACACGCGATTTGGACAGGCTGGGTGGGTTGCTGCGAGTGATGCCGTATACTGCGGTTGCGTTCTTGGCCGGCTCTCTGGCCATTTCCGCACTCCCGCCATTCAATGGTTTTAGCAGTGAATGGCTGACACTGCAAAGCCTGCTCCGCACCGCCGAGTTGCCCTCGGCTGCCATGCGAGTGTTGTTTGCGCTCTGTGGCGCCGGACTGGCCTTAACGGCCGCGCTGGCAGTGACGTGCTTCGTGAAGGCGTTCGCGATGGGCTTCCTAGGCAAAGCCCGCTCGGACGACGCCGTAACTGCGGTTGAGGCGCCGAAATCCGAAATCGCACCCATGGCGATGCTAGCCTCGCTGTGCTTGATACTCGGAGTGCTACCGACATACGTTATTCCAGAGTTGAATCAGGCCTTGGCGCCGGTTATCAGTCCCGGCTCGGCTGCCGCCCTCGTGCCACCGTTCTTTTCGTCGAATCTGGCTCGTCGGGACCTTCCGCCGGCTTTCCTAGCTGATTTCCAGAATCTGGGTGCACAGGTTGGACAGAGCGTCTTGCCTGGGCGGGGTCTGGTGATTCTCCACCGGGGTGGCCATGAGAATCCTGTCGTCTTCGCCATGTCGCCTGCATATGGATTCGTTGCATTGGCCTTGTTCCTCTTCACGGCATGGTTCATCGTAACGCGTAGTACCGGAAACCGGTGCGCTGCCCGTCGCGAGGTTTGGGCAGGGGGGATTCCACGGCTGCGGCCTGAAATGACCTATTCCGCCACGGGATTTTCGAACCCTGTGCGCGTGGTATTCAACGCTGTCTTCCGGCCCAATTTAGTTGAGGATACGCGCCAGACGGTGGCGGTTCACTTCCGCACTGCCATTCGGAGACGGCAGACGAGTGTGTACTTCGCGGATAGCATGTTCTTTCTGCCGCTGGGCGACGCCGTGATCTGGCTTGCAAAGCTCTTTGCCGGGATGCACCACGGGCGCCTCAACGCCTATATCGGCTACTCACTGGGTTTCCTGCTGATTATTCTGGTGGTTTTTCGATTTTCGTAAGGAAGGTACACACAGAAATGTTTACTGGGAGAATTGTCAGATGATAGCGGGTGCCGCGCTTTTGCTGTTCTTTATAGTTTGTGCCACCGCACTAGCTCTTTCGGCAGTCGCCCGGGATGAGGTTGCGGCCATTGTGATTGGATGGCAGGGAGCACTTTGCTCCATACTGCTGATGGTCGCGGGCATCTCCCAGTTGGTCGATGGTCAGGATTTCAGCCTGACGCTTTGGACGCTCGACGGTTTGGGGCAGCTCTCACTGCATCTCGACGCTCTCTCGGCGATTTTTCTGAGTGCAACCGGATTAGTGTATCTTTCCTGCTGCCTTTTCGTGCCCGGTTATTTGCAACGCGTGCCAAGTGGCGCTGCGGGTCGCCGTTACGCGCGAATGCACTTCGCCCTGATGGCTTCGGTCGTGCTGATTCTCACGGCTGGCGACGCCTTACTCTTCCTGCTCAGTTGGGAGGGTATGTCGATTCTTTGTTACCTGCTAGTGAACCGCGGTCAGGAGCATCAGGAGGACCCGCACGCCGGCTATATCATGCTCGCGATGAGCGAGGCGGGATTCCTGGCGATCGTGATCGCTTTTCTGATTATCGGGAGCCATGCGACCGGCTTGTCCTTCTCGTCCCTCCGTGCTGCGGCCGGGCACTTGTCCGGGGGCGCCGCATGGCCCCTCTTTTTGCTAGGCCTGTTCGGATTCGGTGTCAAATGCGGCCTTGTTCCCGTGAATTTTTGGTTGCCGCGCTGCTACACAGCCTGTCCTCCGGTTTTCATTCCGGTGCTCGCCGGCGTCACCCTCAATCTGGGATTCTACGGGATTCTCCGCCTGAATGGGGACTTGGCTCCTGCTCCCGGTATTGGGCCCGGTGTGGTTGCGCTCGTTACGGGTAGCTTAACAGCTCTAATCGGGATTCTCTATGCAACCACCGAGAACGACATGAAGACAATGCTAGCCCACAGCTCGATCGAAAATGCCGGCATTATTGTGGCGGGTATTGGTGCCTTCCTGACGTTCCGTGGCTCTGCAAATGCGGCCGCAGCCGCCATTGCGCTGACAGCCGCGCTCTACCACATGGTCAACCACTCCGTGTATAAAACGCTCTTGTTTCAGGGTGCAGGCTACATTGAAGGCGAGATCCGAAGCCGTGATATGGACCGTATGGGAGGGCTGATTCGGGCGCTACCTTCGCTATCGGTTGTATTTCTTGTTGGCTGCTTGGCGATCGGCGCCATTCCGCCATTCAACGGTTTTGTCAGCGAATGGCTGACGTTGCAGACATTCCTGCGAAGTGCACTCTTGCCATCGGCTATCGTCAAGGTAGTTTTCGCACTTTGCGGCGCTATTCTGGCCCTGACGGCAGCGTTGGCAGTGACCTGCTTCGTGAAGGCATACGCAATGACCTTTCTGGGTGTTCGCCGGGGCAATGGGTACTCGAACGTGACCGAATTTGCGCGACGGCCTCGCTCTTCTCTGGTATTGCTTGCGATTAGCTGTTTTCTCCTTGGAATTCTGCCGACGTATGTGATCGGTGGACTGAACCGAGCTGTCGAGCCGTTAGCCGGCGCCAGTGCCACCGCATCCCTGGTCCCCCCATTCTTCACAGCGACGGAATCCAACCAGCAACTGCCGACGTCATTTCTTCGCGACTTTCACAACCTGGGGGCGCAAACCGGGGCTGGCGTATTACCAGGTCGCGGGCTCGTGGTGCTGCTGAGGGGATCGGAACAGAACCCCGTCGTCTTTGCCATGTCGCCCTCCTATGGCGTCTTGGCGGTAGCGCTATTGTTGCTGTTGACATTCGTCATTATCAGGGGGCTCACGAAGCGCCGGGAAGTCAAGCGTAACGAACTGTGGGCGGGAGGGATACCCACGCTGCTTCCGGCAATGACCTATACAGCTACGGGTTTCTCAAATCCGGTACGGGTTGTTTTTCAGGCTGTTTTCAGGCCCAATATCGTGGAAGATAAGCGCGAAACCGTAGCAATCCATTTCCGCACGGCGATACACCGCCGTCGGGAGGAAACGCATCTCGTGGATCGCCTCTTTTTTCAACCTGTGGGCAATACCATCGGAGGCTTGGCGAGGTTGCTCGCTGGAATGCATCACGGCCGCCTTAATGCCTATGTGGGCTACGCGCTCGTATTCTTTTTAGCAATCTTGTTCCTATACCGGCTTACCTAGAATGTCGTAGAACTGTTCGAAAACATCGCGGTGGAGTCCGCCTAATCATCGCCTGAGCGATCAATGACTCCTGTGAAGCAATGACTCCAGAGGAAGGGGAGTCCCCGAAATCGAAGAACGTTTTGAATCGAAGGATCACAGGAGGAAACATGCCGAAAGCTGCCGGGTATCTTTTCACTTCGGAGTCGGTTACTGAGGGACATCCAGACAAAATGGCTGACCAGATTTCCGATGCCATCCTTGATGCTGTCCTCGCCCAAGATCAACACGGCCGGGTTGGATGCGAGACTCTCGTTACCACCGGAACTTGTATCGTCGCGGGTGAAATTACAACAATCGCGAAGATCGATGTGCCGACGGTCGTGCGCCGAACGATTGAGTCGGTCGGCTACACGGACGCGGCCTTTGGATTCGACTCCCGCACTTGTGGAGTCCACAACCTGATCCAAACGCAATCGCCCGATATCGCGATGGGCGTAGATACAGGCGGCGCGGGCGACCAGGGCATGATGTTCGGTTACGCCTGCGACGAGACCAGTGAACTAATGCCTCTTCCGATACAGTTGGCGCACAAACTTGTTCAGCGCCTCTCGATGGCTCGACGGGAGGGAATCCTCGAGTTCCTTCGGCCCGACGGGAAAAGTCAGGTCTCGGTTGAGTATGTGGAAGGCAGGCCGAAACGCATCGAGGCAGTAGTCGTTTCCACACAGCATGCTCCCGACATCAGCACCGAGGAACTACGCCAAACGGTCAAGCAGCAGATCATTGATGCAGTAGTGCCATCGACGATGGTGGACTCGCAGACGAAGTATCACATCAACCCGACTGGGCGCTTTGTAGTTGGCGGCCCGCATGCCGACACAGGCCTGACGGGACGCAAGATCATCGTCGATACCTATGGAGGCGTTGGCCGTCACGGCGGCGGCGCGTTGTCGGGCAAGGATCCCACCAAGGTGGACCGGTCAGCGTGCTACATGGCGCGCTATATCGCCAAGAATATCGTAGCTTCACAGTTGGCTTCTCGCTGCGAGGTTCAACTCGCCTACGCCATTGGCATCGCCGAGCCTGTCTCTGTCGCCGTGAATACTTTTGGCACGGGAATCATCGGTGACGAGCACTTCACGAATCTGGTGCGGGAAAACTTCCTACTCACCCCTCAAGGTGTGATTGACGAGCTAAAACTCCGGCGGCCGATCTACTGCAAGACGGCTGCCTTTGGTCATTTCGGACGCGAGGAAGAGTCTTTCACGTGGGAGGCCACGGACAAAGCATGCACTCTGAAGGACCAGGTCGCGGCCGCTACGGCAGGAGGCCGTTGAATATGAAGATGAGCGCCATATTCATCTGGGCTGTTCAATTCATCGTGGCGGGGCTGATATATCGGGACCTTAGGGCTGACGCAAAAACAACTTCACAGATTGGGTGAGATGGTATAGTTCCACTTCGGCAGAACCTCGTGCGGTTTCAGTCGAAGGGATTGAAGCTGTTCGGGTGTCGGTTCGGCACCCGTGGGATATTTGCGACGGTCGAGATGGGCGGTGACCGACAAGCCGGTATTCGTTCTGGTGGAGCGGATGAAGTTGAGGATCTTTTGATAACTATCGAGCGGTTCGCCTGCCCAGTTCTTGGAGATTTCGGAAAAGAGACGATGTTCAATGGGGTTCCATTTGGAAGCGCCCGTCGGGTAGTGCGCTACGGTGAGGGTCAGACCGAGGGAGTCGGCCAGTTGAGATTGGAGTTCGGTTTTCCAGGTGCGGCGACGAGCCCCGTTGCTGCCACCTGTGTCGCTCAGGATGAGGAGTTGGCGGGAGCGGGGATAACGGACCGCGCCTTCCTGGCGCCACCAATGTGCAATGGCGTGCGCCGCAAAGGCGGATGTATCATGCGAGACGCCAACCATGACCGCCCCCCGATTGGCGAGCAGATCGTAGATGCCGTACGGGATGGCGACACCTGTGGAATCCGAGCGGAAATCGTGGTCGTTAACTAAGCGGGGAGATAGATCCCAGCGCGCGCCAGGATTCTTGAAGTTGCCGACCAGTTCGCGTTTCTTGGTATCGACGCTAATGATGGGTAGGCCACGGCGTTGGAAGCGCTGACGAAGATCGCTCAGATAGAGGAACTGGTTGTTGCGGTCGGGGCTAAAGTCGGTGGAGAGCTTCTTGTGATTGACCCGTAGGGAATAGCCCATCTGATGGAGGAGACGAGCGACGGTGTTGGGGCTAACACTGATACCGAAGTCTCCCAGCGCCATGGCAATCTTCACCGTAGTGCGCCGAGACCACTTCAATCCCGTGATGGGATCGCCGGCAGTGTCGTATTCGAGTAGGAACTCGATCAGTGTGACGATGTCGGCGGTTTTTTTTCGACCGGTTTGCGTCCGCCGCCAGAACGGCGAGTGCGCTCCGTCGATACATTCTGATCGAGCAGTTGTTGGCGTCCGCGAGCGACGGTGTGCGGGTCCAAGCCGAGGAACTCTGCCAGAATGCTATCGCCTCCATGTCCCAGCTTGATGGATTCCAGCCCAGCAAACAAGCGGCGTTGCTGCTCGTCAAGCAGACTATAGAACAGCAAGATTGCCGCTTTCAGTTCATGGGGAGACACCTGGAGAGCGGAGGCATCGGTCAGCAGAGGAACCGACTGGGCGGTTTGTCTGGTGTGGAGTTGATCGCGCGCTTGCCGGCCATCGGCGGAAGTGTAAAGAAATCGTCCGGCCACCTCGGAGCGGCGCAGACGGTCAGCGCGCACGAGATCGTGGAGAGGATCTTGGACCTCAGCATGGAGAACGTCGGCCAGTTCATCGGCGAACCAGCCGTTCGGAGACTGGTTGACGAAGGACTCGATGGTGGAGACGAGGGTGCCGTAACGGGAAAACCAAACCGCCTCGTGGGACCACAGGCCGATGTCGTCAAAGCGGGCGGCTTCGCGTAGGGCATAGTAACGGCCGCGATGGGTATAGCTGGACAGGTAATCCAGGAGCTTGAGCTTTCGAAAGACGGTGAGGTCGGCGGTGGTGCCGAGAGCGGCTTTGAGTTCGGGCAAAGTAGCGATTTTATGGCGCAGGAGATGCTAGCGGACATCTTGAGGATTGAAGGAGAGGGGGCGCATAATGTTAGAGTTCCGATCCGTGGAGCATTTCAATCGGAACTATAACACAATTACCAGGAGTACGGGGAGGCGGACCAATATTGCGACTGCGCCAGTGTTTACAAGGCTTGAACGCGATGTAGCGGTCCGTTGATAGCAACCGGAAGCATCACATAATGATTGCTTTCCGATCCAAGGGTGCTAGTTAATTTTGCGCGGACCCTTAGCTCGGCGGGAAATCGGTTCGTGGCTCGCAGTCTGGGCCTGCACGCCGGGTATTCGATCTGGGTGTGCCTGATCGCGTTGACGCTCGCCTGCTTGTTCCTGGCGAGCCGCATCGCGGCGATCACGTTTGCCGCTCATACTGGAAGACGCCCAAGCGAGGATTGGCATTCTTACGGTCAATCTGGAGCAGCTCAAGCCTGCTACTGGTGTGGGTTGGCGAGTTTTGCGGCTTCTCTCGTGCTGACGCAGTTGGCTGTTCCCAAAACAGGTTTGCCTGGCATCAGGGCTGGATTGGTCTGTATACTGGCCTTGGTAATGAATGGCATTTTGATGCGTTTCGTAGTCCGTGCTTTACTCCGGCGGCGCCTTCCGTTGTCCGTCAACAGGCAGCCACCGCGCCAACTATTTCGACGTCCAGGGCAGTTGAATGCCGACTAGGCACGTCGATCCTGCGTGGCCTCAGATTCGTTCCGGAACAGCCAGCTCTCGAGCCCAGGATGGAGAGAAAGACGGCGCATCTCTTCAAGTGTGAACCACCCGACCGCATCGGTTTCTCGTACGCAAAAGGCGCTGAACTCGTGATCGACATCGGCGATCATGATATGGAACTTCCAGTTGCCCCCACAGTCCTGAATCTCGGTTTCCGCAACGCGGTACGGGGGCAATTCTCCAATCTCTTCCTGAGCCTCCCGTCGAGCTGCCATTTCCGCAGTCTCTCCTCCTCTAATCGCACCACCGGGAACGCCCCACAGGCCTCCATAGTCCACCGACCTGGAGCGCTGTTGAAGGAGATATGTGGGCTCCCCGTGCTCGGGAGTGTGGCGGAAGAGTAGACCGGCACCTCCTGCCGTGCCCCAGTGGACATGACCTTTGTCGCAGACGGTCCACAGATCCATGTCTTCATTGTCCTCCGAACGATCCCGAACTCGCCGGTCTGTGTTTACTGGATTGCGAAATTGGGTTGCAGGAGTGCCTTGAAAGTGAATTCGGCGTGGTCGAGCTAATCTCTGAAGTAAATCTCTGAAGTAAACTTGACGGCCAAAACTCCATTCGCTATTCTATTAGAAAACGCGGTGGAGTTCGCGTGAGTGCCACATGCGTGGCCAATGACTCCTGTGGCGGATAGCCGCAGGAGGCCAAGCAGTTCCCCCTCCCAAGGCAATTCCCCAGAACAACACGGTTAGGAGACGAACAATGGAATAGGTGTGGTTTGTCGCGGCCCTATATATGATTCCGTCATGATGCCAACGAACCCGAACATGCCGCGATCGTCGAGGAAGGTGAATCTCGGGCGCAATGGAAGTCATTTGAAGAAGTGTGCAAGGTTGATCCGCGAGTTCAGCGGCATGCAGTTAGATAACTACTAGGATTCATTTAGGAGGGTGATTCACGTGCGTAATTATGAGCAATCGAAGATGCTGCGTCTACTCTTCACAGAAGGAGAGAAATTTGGAGGAAAGCCCCTCTATGAGGCAATCGTCGAGAAATGTCGCGAGCTGAGTATAGCGGGCGCGACGGTGTTCAGGGGGATCGAAGGCTTTGGCCACACCGGGGAGATACATCACTCTCATTTGATGGCCCACGACCTGCCGATCCTGGTCACGATAGTGGACAGTCCCGAGAACCTGGGCCGCCTGCTTCCCGTTATCGAACAAATGATGGATCGGGGGACGATTGCGACGTCAGATGTAATGTCCATCCGAATAAGGAAGAAGACCGTCGCAGCACAGAACGTTTGAGTAAATCGGTCGTCCCGACTTGGACGTGATTGGCATGGCGCTTTAGAAAAGAGTAACAAATCTCAGAGAGGAGGAACAAAATGTGTGATTATTCGCTAATGGGCATCCCAAACCGGCTGGCGACGGAAGGTGAGGAGCTGGTCGCCTACAAATTTCCAACTGGTACGATGGGGCTTGCATCGCCGACAGACCTGAGGAAATGCTTCGAGGTCAAGCCAAAGGGTCGCATTGGCTTCTGGGGCTGCGTGCGTGAAATGCTCGGAACCCCGATGAAGCCGATCGTACCCGCTGTGTGCATTCCACCTGGGGCGCGCTTGATATTCGAGAACATCCCGGACAACTTGCAGCGTGTG
>Ga0335072_10017211_pt1 | contig 10229 bp, 5 predicted proteins | sample Lox_Sample_21_FD_206725 | JGI IMG/M metagenome (GOLD analysis project Ga0335072, IMG submission 206725) | Soil microbial communities from Loxahatchee National Wildlife Refuge, Florida, United States - Lox_Sample_2.1 | ecosystem: Environmental > Terrestrial > Soil > Wetlands | place: USA: Florida...
CCAGGCGCCCTTGACCGTGTCGTGCCAGAACAGCGCCAGCTCAGGGTGCCGCCGCGCCCAGTTGCGGGCGGTGGTGGTCTCGTCCCGCCGCCGGCCATCATCGAGCAGCACCACGGCGTGGTCCGACAGCCGGCTCGCGAGCACCTCGAGCGCCGGCCAGCGGGCCAGCCGCCTCGTGGACGGCGGACCGTCGACCACCAGGAGGTCGATCTGCGTGGGAACTCGCCGCTCTACTTCCTCGCGGTCATACCAGGCCAGCTCATGGCCATGGAGCACGATCGTTCGCAGGGGAGCCACGTGGATCTCAGCGTGCTCCTGGAGCCCGGCGCGGGCGAGCGCCGCCCACGTCCGCTGGGCGAACGCCCGGTCGTGCTCGATGCTGACCACCGGCGGACCTCCGCGGGTCCGGCGCATCGACGCCATCAGCATTGTCGAGGCGCCGGAGCCGAGCTCCACCACGCCCACCGGATCACGCGCGAGCTCGGCCGCCACGAGGCGCAGAAAGTCGGGCTCGGCCGCCCAAGTGCCCAGCGAGACACCCGCCTCTCCCAGGATCGGCGCCAGGAGCGCGGCGTCCTCGGCGTTGCGCACGTCGCGTCCGACGGCGGCGAGGCGGTCAAGTACGGACGCCTCCACGATTCCTGCGGCCAGGCCGGCAAGCATTCCACTGCGGGCGTGCTGCAGGCGCCGCCCGGCGGCGGCCACCGCGGCGGCCGTGGCGGCGCCGCGCACCGCCGGGTGGTGCCGGAGCTCGGTCCGCGTCTCGGTCATGCGCCGGGTCCATGCGCGCATGTTCATGCCCGCCTCACGCGACGAGTCGGACCGGGCGCCCGGTCCGCAGGGACTCCACGATGGCCAGGGTGGCGAGCGTCGTGTTCTCGATCTCGGCCAGCTCCATCGCGGGCTCGCCGGTTCGCGCGGCGCGCAGAAAGGCCGCGACCTCCTGGCGGTGTCCCTTGTCCTGGTGGTTGGGCCGGCGCCGGTCGTGGCGGTTGTCGATGTGGAGATCGAGTGCGCGGTAGTCGTCGAGGATCGCGGTGCGCGTACCGCAGAAGCCTTCGATGCGCTCCTTGGGGACCCGGGCGGCGCCGGCCGAGACGTAGGTCAGCGAGGCGACGCCGGAGTCGGCGAAGCGCAGCGTCACCGTCAGGTTGTCGCAGGCCTGAACGGGTCTGGTCGCGGAGGCGCAGCCACTCGCGTGCACCTCGACCACCGGTTGACCGGCGAGGAACGACAGGCTGTCGACGAAGTGGCAGGCCTCTCCCAGGGCCCGGCCTCCACCCTGAGCGAGATCGAGCGTCCAGTGGTCGTCGTCGAGCGCTCCCGCGCTGACTCGGTAGGCCAGGCTCATCGGCAGACCGGGTACGGCCAGGAACGCCGCCATCTCGCGCAGGAGCGGAGAAAAGCGCCGGTTGAAGCCGACGAGCAGCGTTCCCCGAGCCCCGCGGGCCGCCGTCAGGGCGGCGTCCAGCTCGTCTCCGGTCAACGCGAGCGGCTTCTCGCAGAAGACGTGCTTGCCTGCACCCAGTGCCTGGACGACCAGGGCCGCATGGTCGATGTGGCGCGTCGCGATGACGACCGCATCGACATCGGGATCGGCGAGCACGGCCTGCGGGTCGGCCGCGACGCGGCGGAACGACCCGTTGCGCGCCGCCGAGGCGGCGGAGGGCCCGGACCCCCCTCCGACCACCTCGAGGCGTGCGCCCGCACCCTCCAGGGCCGGGAGCAACACGCGCCCGGCGAACCCGCCGGGACCGATCAGACCGACGCGGACCGGCGCCCCGCCTGTCCCCTGCTTGAGCGCCGGCGCGCCTGATCCGCCGTTTGCCTGTGCGGCCCGCGCCGCCAGGGTCGTCCTCGCCCCGTCGTCGACCGGCGCTTCTCCGCCGGCGATCTGGGTGGCCTGCGAGGTTCGGTAGTCCAGCACGAGCACGGTGCGCGAGCGCGCGCCGTCGGGATCGGCGAGCCGTGCGTATGCGTCCGTCGCCCGCTCGACGGGCACCACCTCGATCAGATCGTCGAACGACACCAGCCCCTGGGCCTGCAGTCGGAGCACCGCCTCCATGTTGCGTCTCTCGGTCCAGCGGACGTAGCCGATCGGATAGTCAAGACCCCGCTCCTCGTACTCCGCGTCGTAGCGCCCGGGGCCGTAGGACCTGGAGACGCGGAAACGGAGCTCCTTTTCATACAGCGGCCCGCGGGGAAACTCGATCGGCACCGCTCCGACGAGCACGATCGTGCCCCGGTCGCGGGCGATCTGCGCGGCCAGGCCCAGGGGTTCGTTGTCACGCGCGGCGGCGGCGACGATCACCGCGTCGACGCCGACGCCATCCGCCTGCGCCCAGACCCGGCGCGCGACCCCGGGCTCGATGACCGCCGCGTGGTCGGATCCGGCTTCGCGGGCAAGCTCGATCCGCCGGGGGTCGATGTCGAGTGCGAACGTCTCGGCTCCCGCGGCCCGGAGCAGCCGGAGCGCGAGCTGCCCGACGAGGCCGCACCCGACGACCGCCACGCGGGCGCCCACCTCGACGTCGGCGAGCCGGATGGCGTGCAGGCTGATCGCGCCGATCGTGGTCAGGGCGGCAGTCCGGAGCGGAACGCCCTCGGGAACGCGGACGCACAGGTGCGCGGCAACGGCCACGTACTCGGCGTGGTGAGCGGTGCCACCGGCGCACGCGACGCGATCGCCGGGCAGCAGTCCGCGCGCGTGCTCGCCCGCCTCCACCACCGTTCCCGCGCAGCTGTAGCCCACCGCTCGCTCCTCGCCAAGGAGGCGCTGGACCGTCCGCACCGTGGGCCGGATCCCGTCGCGCTGGGCGCGGGCAAGCACCTCGCGGACGAGATCCGGCCGCTCGCGCGCCTTCCCCAGCAGCGATCTCTGCGAAAGTTGGACGCGCGCGCGCTCGGTACCTGAGCTGATCGCCGAAAAGGCGCTCTGCACGAGCACGCCCCCGGGGGGACAGAGCGGGCGAGGGACCGCTCGCACCACGGTCCGACCGGAGCGCTGTTGCTGAAGAACCTGTCTCATCGCTCCGCCGTGGCCATTGCCGAGCGCGTCCGATCGGTCGGTTGGGCGAGCAGCCGGCTCAGGGCGCAGTACATCCACGCGGTCGACCAGCGCAAAAATGGGATTCGCGTGACGCGGCGGCCACGGCGCTGATATGCGAACGAGCCATCGGGCAGCCCCAGCTCTCGCACGGCGAGCGCGGCCACCCGTCGCGCGGGCGCGATCTCGCCGAACTCACACAGCGTGATGATCGCCTGCGCACACGCCGTGGCGTCGAGCGGCTCGACGCGGTCGTCGTAGTACTTGGGGGTCAGCGCATCCGTGAACAGACGGCGGCGGTAGTACGCCCAACCAAGCTCGATGGCGCGCTCGGCCGAGCGGTCGGCGGAAGCACGGCGGTAGGCACGCAGGCAGTCGAGCACGTATCCGGTGTGGAAGTGGTCGACTCTCCGATCGTTCAGCGAGTAGGGCCACGCACCCGTGGGAAGCTGGCCGTGGATCGCGAAGCGGACCGAGCGCTCGGCCGTCTCCAAAAGCTCGTCGCGGCGGTCGACCGCGTGCGCCTGGGCGAGCAGACGAGATCCCTTCAAGGTGGCGTTGAACACCGCCTGGCGGCTCCCCGGGCCGTAGGTCCAGCAGAAACTGCCGTCGCCGCACTCGATCCGCGGTAAGTCGCACAGGACGAAATCGGAGGCGCTCACGAGCAGCTCGGCGGCCTGTTCGAGACCGAATGCTCGGTGCGCCACCGACAGTGCGTTGCCGATCATGCCCGTGGCGACGACCGTGGGCGTGCCGGCCGGGACGGAGCCGTACCGGGTCTCCCAATCGAACGGGTAACCCCAGCAGCGCCCGTGGTAGCCGGGCGTGGCCTTGCGGGCCAGCTCGTGCAGCGCCGCCTCGGCCCTGGCGCGGCGCCACGGCGCGCTCGACGGATCGCGTAGCGCGCGCTGCGCCTGCCCCTGCAGGTACAGACCGATCGACACCGGGTTCAGCTGCTTGGGCACGTGCAGCAGGGCCCGCGGGTTCCAGCGGCACCGCTTGAGCGCCTGCTGCGCGCCGTAACGTAGCGGGCGGTTGGAGCGGAGAACCGGGAGCGCGAACAACGGCGAGCACAGCGCGTCGTAGGGGTCCCAACCCCGCAGATCGTCCAGCTCCAGCCGTCGCTCCACGGCGTCGAGCGCGGGCTCGAGCTCGATCCCGCCGAACTCGGTAGCACCGTCGAGACTTCGGAGCTGGCCATTTGCAGCCGCGCCGTTCAGCGCCGGCGCGGCCCAACTCGCGGGCTGCGTTTGCATCGCTCGCAAACGTAAGCGAGTCCCTCGCCCGCGCCTATCGACACCCCTGGCCGAAGGTACAGCCGTGCCCAACTCCAACGAGCGGTCTTCCCCTCGGGCTCCTTCAGCTTCGGTCCCGAAGGCTCCATGCTTGCAGCGAAAGATGAATGGGGCGTCCGGCAGCGGGCTCCAAGTGGGTCCAGTGCACGTGCCCAGGCCCGTCCTGTGGCGCGATGGCGACCGCGCGCAGAGCGCGGCCGTCGTCGGCTCCGCGCTCGCCAGCCTGGTGGTGGCGGCCGCGCTGCAGGTGTCACTGGCGGCCGCTCTGGCGCTGGTGGTGCTGCTGGCTGCGGGCACGTTCGTGGTGCGGCTCGGCGCCATGGGACTCGCCCTGCTCCTGACCGGAGCGCTGCCGTGGCTGGTCGTGTTCGGCGCCGTGGAGCCAAAGCTGGCCGAGACGTTCACCGCGGGAACCCTGGTCGTCGTGCTGCTCGTGGTGGCGGCTCCCCGGCACGACGGGACCAGAGGCTCGGCGCGGCTGCGCCTCGGGATGATCCTGTTCTACGTTCCGGTCGTCGTCGGGCTGGCCCGAGCGCCGGGCAGCGCCCAGTTCATCGAGGCCGCCAAGTACTTCGTGTTCCCGTTCACGGTGTTGGTGGTGACCGAGGGCACCAACCACCCCGCGCTCAAGCAGCTGAGCAAGGTGGTATTCGTCAGCGGCCTGATCGCGGTCGCCTTCAACCTGATGGTCGGCGCCGCGGGCCTCGGTCACTCCTACTACGCCGCCGGGGACATCCAGGGATTCGCCGGTGAGCACGACTTCGCGCTGCTCGCCGGAGCGGTGACCGCGGCGAGCATCGCGATGGGACCCGGCCTGAAGTGGACGGCGGCCACCGCGATGGGTGCCGTGGCCACGATCGCCACCGGGGTCCGCTCCGCCCTGCCCGGGCTCATGCTCGTGGTCCTGGCCAGGCTGCTGGGCGTACGCGCTCGCATGCGCACGATTCTCGCGCTGGCCGCGGTGGCCGGGGTCGTGCTGGCGTCCGGCGTGGGAGACGTCGTCGTGCGCCGATTCACCGCAGATCAGGCGCTCGGTCAGTACTCGTCGTTTGCCAATCTCGGTAGCGGCCGCGGCGAGATCTACACCACCGCGCTCCACGCCTGGTGGGTTTCCAGCCCGGTGAACTGGGTCTTGGGGACCGGTCTGCGCAGCGTCGAGGGGATCGAGCAACAGGCGACGGGGAATGCCGTGGTCGCTCAGAGCGACGTGGTTCAGGTCGGGGTGGAGACGGGGTTGATCGGGCTGCTCGGGCTGGCCCTGATCTGGTGGACCCTGATCGCCAGGGCGCGGTCAAAGCTGCCGCTGCTCGTGCTGTTGCCGTTCGCACTGTTCAACGGCTCGCTCGAGTACGGCGCTCCGGTGGTTGTCACCTTGCTGCTCACCATCGGCCCGGGGGGCGGCAGCGACGAGGCGGTCGCCGAGGGCACGCCCCCGGGGCGGGCGCGTCCTGTGGAAGGCTGAGCCCGACCCCTTCCATTGGGATGTCCTTCCAGGCCAGCAGTGTCGATCTGAACCGCGCGTTCCGGCGCGGCTTCACTCTCACCTTCACCACCGACCTCCTCACCAAGCTCCTGTCGGCGGTCACCGTGGTGGTCCTGATCCGCGGCCTGACGGTGTCCGCGTACGCCTACACCACGCTGTTCTTGACACTGGCTCAGTTTGCCGGGGCGGCGGCGGGAGGTGGGGTGCGGACGCGGTACCTGCGCGAGGAAGCTGAAAGCCTCTCCCGAGGCCGGCTCCCCGAGCGCGATGGTCGCTTCCTGGCGTCGTTGCTGAAGGGTGTGTTCCTGGTGGCCGCGGTTGGCGTGTGTGCGCTGCCGATGGTGAGCGTCCTGCACCTGGGGGCGAAATTCGGCGCCGGCTCCGACTTGATCCTCTACTCCGTCGCATTCGCCGCGGGGTACGGCGCCACCGAGCTGGCTATCGCCCACCACCAGGCCAGGCGGCGCTTCGCGATGGCGGGCATGCTGTCCCTGATCCGGGCCGGCGCCCTGTTGGCGGCGGCGGTGGTGATCAGCTTCACCCACCAGAGCGTCCAGCTCCTCAGCCTCTCGTTCGTCGCCTCGATGGTCGTGGTCGGCGTGGTCACGGCGACGCCGATCGCGCGCGGTGCCCTCGACGGCCGGGTGGTCAACATCAGGATCTTGCGCTTCGAGCGGGAGGAGAGCTGGCTGTCGCTCTATTACCTGGCCGCCGCTGGTTTTGCCTACGTCGACGTGCTCGTCGCGAGCGCGATCCTCGACCAAGATCAGGTCGCCACCTTGGGCGCCGCCCTGCGGTACCTCACGATCATCCTGGCCGCCGTCCCGTCGCTCGGCGCCGTCCTGCGCGTGCGGACCGCGCAGGTGGACATGATCGACTCCCCCGCCGCCCAGCAGAGGATGATCTTGCGCTGGCTGCGGACGGGCTTGCTTCCAACGGGGCTGATCCTGGCCGCGGTGGCGGCGCTGGCCCCCTGGGGGCTTCCGATTCTGTCCGGAGGGCGCTATCCGGAATCGGTCCTCGTATTCCAGATCTTCCTGATCATCGCCGCCTCGAGCTATCTGTCGGCCCCTGCCGTGAGCGTGCTCATGGCGCAGCGAAGCTACGCCACCCTGGCCTGGATCTTCATCGTCGGCCTGATCATCAACCTGATCGGTGACGTCGTGGTCGCGCCGACGTTCGGGGTGATCGGAATCGCCGTGGTGTCGACGTCGACCTACGTCGCCCTCGACACGGTGATGACCGTGGCCGCGCTCGCCAACTCGATCGGCCTCCCCTGGTCGCGACCGGGGTTCTGGCTGCGCAGTCCGATGTCGGCTCGACAGATCACCGAGATCGTGATCGCGACCGTGATCGCCCTCATCCTCGCGGTCGTGATCGCCGGTTGCGCGGGGGCCTCGGAACACTCGATCCCGCGGGCCAAGGCGGCCACGACATCCGACCCGGTGAGCCCCCGCTGGTACGCGTCCACCAGCCTGTGGAACACCCCGATCGGGCCGCACCCGCGGATCGCCTCCAACGACGCGAGCCTCGTCGTGGCGCTCGCCGCGACCCCGGCCATCGGCGTCTCCTACAACTACACGCCGGCCATCTGGTACGCGTATCCGAGCACGCCCAAGGTCCCGGTCCGAATCGACGTCCCGCGCTGCGGTGCCCGCACCGTGTGGGTCCCGATACCGAAGGGGTCGATTCCGGATTCCTCGTCGGAGGGCCACATGATCGTCGCCCAGTACGGCACCGGCACCGAATACGACTTCTACAAGGCCCAGTCGCCGGAGCGGCCGCCCAAGTCCTCCGTCTACTACCCCAGGCCGTGCTCGACCGTGGACGAGTGGACGGCGGCCAAGGTGGTCACCACGAACTGGTTGACCGGCAGCGGCGAATTGCTCGGATCGCCTCGGGGATCCGGCACCGCCGAGGGTTCAGGCGTGATCCTGCCCCGGGATACCGAGATGCCCGCGGGCGCCACCTGGGACCACGCCCTGGCCATGGCCTATCGCAACACCTGCTCGGACAAGCTGCGCTGGTGCCCGCTCGTCGCCCCGGCCACCCAGGAGGATGGCACCTGCACCGACCGCGCCCGCTGCCTGCCGGAGGGCGCGCGCATCCAGCTCGATCCGTCGATCGATTGCGACACGTGGCCGTCTCTCAGGTACACGTGGGAGCGCCAGATGTGCCGCACGCTCCAGGTCTACGGAGGGATCATCATCGACACGAACGATGGCGGCCCCACGATGGCCGATCAGTGGCACGGATCGCTCATCGGCTACAGCTGGCCGTGGTTACGCGAGGGCCAGTTGAACCTGCCGCACGACCTGCTCTCCCACTTTCGCGTCCTCGCCTGGCGATAGCCGGTCAGCGCGCGAGCTGCAACAACCTCGAGCGAGTCGCGCGTGCGCTCCGGATCAGCCGCCGGCGCACGGGACGCACAACGATCCGGACGTCCCGGCACGGATGCGCGGCACCCCCCAGCCCACGTTTGAACGAATACAACCCGTGGTCGCTGCTCGACGGAAGATGTGCGTCAGACGAGACGCCGCCCAGGTTTATGGAGTCGAAGCCGGTGGCGGAGAGATCCCGCATCGCCTCAAACAGCACCGCGGTCATCGCCCCGGTCGTCCGGCCCCGCTCGTTGCTCGCGCCGAGCAGGTAGAAGGCGCGTCCGCCGAACACGGTGAACACCGCGCCGGCCACCGGCGCGCCCGCCTGGGCGGCCATGAACAGCCTCGCCGCGCCCGCGTGCCTCAGCGACGCGAGCTGCCGGGCGAATTCCTCGGGGTCGAGGAGCACCGTCGAGACGCCTTTGGCCTGCCGGAGGCGCGTGAGCGTCTCGCCGTACAGATCGACGAACTCCCGCAGGCGCGGCGAGTCGGGGTCGACCTCGATTCCGCTCCGCTGCGCCCGCCGCAGCGACCGGCGCGCCAGCGTGCGCATGCGCGCCAGCAGCTCGTTCTCAGCTGCCGGCTTCACCCTGAACTCGACGCGGGTGACGGGGCTCGCCGCGTCCCGCCACCCTCGCTCGGCGTCGAAGGACCCCAGCCAGGCGTCGGCCACGGTGCCTTGGCTTCTGACCCAGTGCTCGATGCTCGATGACAGTTGGCGTGGGTCGAGGCGGGTCGCCGGCGGAGCGTCGAACTCGATCGAGCGGGCCTTGAAGGGCCCGGGGACAGCGTTATCGATGGCCAGCGCCACGGCCGCGGGCTCAGCCGACCCGGCGGTGAACCAGGTGAAGAAGAGCGCTCGCTTGCGGGTCGCCGCGCTTCGGTAACGGGCCCAGCCCGCGCAGTGAAACGGGCCGCCCCCGAGCGCCTCGACCCAGCCGTCCCAGCCGGGAGGCTCCCGGTCCTGGCGGAGCTCGAGCTCGAGCATCGCTAAAAGCCGCGCTTGACGGCCAGGTAGGGGATCAGCGCGAGCTCGGCCAGGGCTGGGAGTGGATCGGCCGTGCTGAACACGGCTTCCGTGTCCGCACCCGAGATCGAGCGCAGAAAAGCCCGGGGCCGAAGCCCACCGTGACGGATCTCGGCCACCGCGGTTGGCAGGTCGGTTACCAACCGAACCCAGCGCGTGCCGACGCGGGCCCGTCCGCCGATCACGGGCGCTCCGAGCTGATCGGCGAACTGCAGATAGGCGAAGTCCACCCCGGCAGCGGATCCGAGCGTGTGGTAGCCCCAGGTTCGGGCGTTGAAGTCGAGAAGCTTGAACTCGCCACTGCGCGGGTCGAGCTTGAACTCGAGCTCGGCCAGCCCGGAATACCCGATCGCCTTGAAGAACCGGCCCGAGAGCTGCTCGAGCTCCGGGATGTCCACGGTTTCGACGAACGTGCTCGCCCGTCCGAACTCCGGGGGGTGCTGACGCCGTCGCCGCGCCACCATGGTGGCCACCATCTCGCCGTCCTTCACGAACGCGCAGCAGGCAAACTGACTGCGGCCGTCACCCGGGATCAGCTCCTGGATCATCACCTCGCCCGGTCTCAGCAGCTTGGCGGCCTGATCGAACCGGACTTGGAGCGCTCGGCGGGAGTCCGCCCGCCACGCCTTCGCCTTGGTCGCGTAGAGGAAGTTCTCCTTGACCGCCGGCTTGATCACGAACGGCGGGTCCCCCGCGATTCCCGCCAGTTCCGACGCATCGCTGGGATACCAGGTCCGCGGCGCCGGAATCCCCAGCAACCCCGCGAGCCAATAGGTGTTGCGCTTGTCCCAGGCCCACCGCACCGTGCTCCAGTCCGCGGTGGGAACTCGGAACATCTCCGAGAGGACGGCCCGGTTGCGCGACAGCGCGGCCACCGTCTCCTCGCGGGTGGGATAGAGCACCCAACCCGCCAAGCCGAGACGACGGCCGACGGCCATCAGCGTCTCGACGGTCCGATCCTCATCGCGCAGCTCGGACACCTTGACGGCGTGACTCG
>Ga0335072_10017214_pt1 | contig 10228 bp, 8 predicted proteins | sample Lox_Sample_21_FD_206725 | JGI IMG/M metagenome (GOLD analysis project Ga0335072, IMG submission 206725) | Soil microbial communities from Loxahatchee National Wildlife Refuge, Florida, United States - Lox_Sample_2.1 | ecosystem: Environmental > Terrestrial > Soil > Wetlands | place: USA: Florida...
TAAACGTCCACCGCGACCACGTGCCCGAAGTGCCCCGCGGCGGCCAGCGCGAACTGTCCCGTCCCGGCGCCGAGGTCCACGATCACCGACTCCTTGCCCAGGCCCCGGGCGGTGAAAGCGGCGATGTCCTCATCCGGGCTCGGGTAGCCCTGCTTGCGGTCAAAGCCAGCGATGAACGCGGCATCGAGGTGCTCCGGCCCCGCGTGCGCCATCTCATCGAGCATCCATGATGGCATTCCTGGGGTCTGCGACTCGTTCACCCAGCGATTGTCGCCCGGGCCCGCTGCCCGGCGCGACCGAATAAACGCGGGGACCTACCGCTGGCGGGCGACGAGCAACGGCTGGGCGACCGAGCCGACCGGCCCGTCCTTATCGCCCAGGGTTCCGAGTGTCGAGCCGAGGCCGTCGGCCGCGAGCGTCGATGTCGCGGCCAGGTACACCCACTCGCCCGCGGGGTAGCGGTGCAGCGTGACGGTGATGGCCGGCGGGATGAACAGCCACTCACCGGGGTTGAGCGCCGAGCTCACCCCGTTGGCGGAGTCAGCCACGACGAGCACGCGATCCAGGGGATGCATGGCCTCGCCCGCGATCAGCGGGATCCGCGGCCGGGCCCAGACCACGGCCTCGCCGGCGCTGTCATAGGAGCCGCGCACCCAGCGCCACTCGACCGACTCGCCGTACCCCCACCGCCGGAACCCGGAGAAGTACTTCTGCGGCATCGCGTCCGGCAGCGGCGGTGCCGCCTGGGACGCCAGGCCCTCGGCCGGGATTCCCCCCTCGCCGCTGGTGGCGATCTGCCAGGCGCGGGCCACCGCCACGGGCCTGCCCTCGGCCCGCAGTGACGCCTCGACCAGCCGGATGCGACGCCCGTCGCGGATGACAGCTGCCTCCGCCGTGAGCGGCACCCGTGGGATGGAGCCGAGGAACTCGTTCGTGATCCGCGCGAGACGCATGCCCGGCGCGGGCAGCCGTGTCCGCATCACGTGCGCGAGCAGGGCCGTCGGCGGCCCGCCATGCTGAGCATCAGGCGACCACGGGCTCTCCGTCGCGAGGGTCGGCTCGAAGACGCCATCCGGTCCCGGGAGGTAGTACGCGGCAGGCAACTCGCGTGCTTCGACAGGGCCGCCCTCAGTGGTGATCACGGCGTCAACCTTATAGCCGGCCGGGCTCAGCCAGCGCTGGCCGTGAACGTCCGCCGGTAGGCCTGCGGGCTGGTGCTCAGCATCCGGGCGAACTGCTTGCGCAGGTTGGCCGCTGACCCGAGGCCGCAGTCACGGGCGATCACCTCGACAGGCAGGTCGGTCGTCTCCAGGAGGCGCTGGGCGAGCCGGACCCGCTCCCGGGCGATCCACTGATAGGGCGTCGTCCCGGTGCTCGAGACGAACCGCCGGGCGAAGGTGCGCGGGCTCATGGCCGACCGCGTGGCCAGGGTGGCGACGGTGACGTCCCGCTCCAGGTTGCCCCGCAGCCAGCTGATCGTGTCGGCGAAGAGGTCATCGGCCCCCGGCGCCAGCATCGGGGCCTCGATGTACTGCGCCTGGCCGCCGTCGCGGTGCGGCGGGACCACCAGGTCGCGGGCGAACCGGGCAGCGACCTCGGCGCCGTAGTCCCGCCGGACCACGTGCAGGCACAGGTCCAGGCTGGCGGCGCTCCCGGCCGACGTCAGCAGGTCGCCCTCGTCGACGTACAGCACCCGGGGATCGACCGTGACCTGCGGGTAGCGACGGGCCAGCGCCGCGCACTCCGACCAGTGCGTGGTCGCCCGGTGGCCATCGAGCAGCCCGGCCGCGGCCAGGATGACCGCTCCGGTGCACAGGGACATGATGCGCGCGCCTCGCGACCGGGCCTCCCGCAGGGCATCGAGTACGGCGGCCGGCACCAGGTCGGCTCGCTCGGTGGGGGTCACGATCACGGTCCGCGCGGCCGACATCGCGTCGAGGCCATGCGGCACCTGCACTGACAAGCCGGCGTCGGTCGTGACCGAAGCCGCCGCCCCGCAGACGGACACCGTGTACAGCGGGGGCCCGCCGTGGTCGTCGCCGAATACGTCACACGCGACGCCGAGCTCGAACAGTGCCACCTCGTCGTAGACCACGACGGCTACGGAGTGCGGCCGGCCCGGGTTGGCAGTTTCGGAGCGCATAGTGTCAATGATGCCACTTTCGGGCCGCGCTGGCGAGGCAGAGGCTGGTGGCATGCAAAGCATTCACAAGGCTTCGAAGCCGCGAGAAGGCGCGACCGCACGGTATGTCATCATCGACGGCGACCCCACCGGATCGCGGCCGCTTGGCGGCCACTGGTGCCATGGGGCGGACCGGATCGCCGCCTGGGCACTGCGCACCTCGCTGGACCGCAAGCTCGCGGCGGGCTGCCCGCCGGAGTCGGCGCGGCTGGTGGCCGTGCGGGCCAGGGAAATCGTCCAGCTCGCCAGCCGCGGGAGGCTCGCCGACTACTGGGAGCGGGTGCTGCGGATCGCCGGCAGCGGCAAGGAGCCGGCCCTGGCCGTCCCGCTGTCCCGCGCCCGCGTCCGCACGGTCGAGCCGGACATCCGGGAACTGGCCCGGCTCCTGCGCGCCCGCCTGCCAGTGAGCGCACGCGGCGTCGCCATGGCGCGGCTCCTGCTGACCGACGGCGGCGGACCGCTCTACCGGGGCGATCCGCAAGCCTGCCTGCGCGATCAGCTCCACGCGGCCATCGCGTGGCTGGATCCCGAGTTGCCGCTTGTCGCCGACGCGGCATTCGTCACCGGTCCATAGCCGTGCTTCCCGACAACTAGGCCTGCTCCGGCACCGGCTCCGGCTGGCCCGCCACGGGGCGGGCCGGATCGGGCTTGCGTGATCCCCGCAGCAGGGATGCCAGGCCCGCGAGGACCGACAGGCCCGCCGACACACTGAACACCACGATCAGGCCGCTGTGGAACGGGCCGGTCAGCAGGCTCGGGAAGAACGATTCCCCGGTCAGCGTCGCCCGGCTCGCCGCCGGCAGGTGCCCGAGAACCGCCGGGCCGAGCAGGTGCTGGATGGGATTGACCCCGAGCACCGAGGCGAACAGCGACGACACCGGCGGCAGCGACGCGAGCTGGCGGGCCAGGGGGGCCTGCACGCCCAGGCGGGTCAGCCCGCTGCTCAGCGCCGACGGCAACGAGTTCGACAGGCCCACGATCATGAGCGTGAAGACCACGCCGATGGACACGGCGGTCCCGGAATTCTGGAACGTGGAGCGCATCCCGGACGCGGCGCCCCGCTCGCGGGCCGGGACGCTGCCCATGATGGAGGAGGAGTTCGGCGAGGCGAACATCCCCGAGCCGATCCCGTTCAGGGCGATCATCACCGCGAACGCCCAGTACGGGAAGTTGACCGGCAGCAGCATGAGCCCGACGAAGCTCAGCGTGAAGACGGCCATGCCGGAGGTGGCGATCCCTCGCGATCCGAACTTGTCGGACAAGATGCCGGACGCGGGCCCGGACACGAGGAAGCCGGCGGTCATCGGCAGCATGAAGATGCCCGCCCACAGCGGCGTCTGCTCGTAGCTGTAGCCGTGCACCGGCAGCCAGATGCCCTGCAGCCAGATGATCAGCATGAACTGGATGCCGCCGCGCGCGACCGACACCAGCAGGCCGGCCAGGTTGCCGAAGGTGAAGGCCCGGATCCGGAACAGCCCGATCCGGAACATCGGCTCCGCGACGCGCGTCTCGATGAGCACGAAGACGATCAGCAAGACGACGCCGCCGATGAGCTCGCCGAGCACCACCGGGCTCTCCCAGCCCATCGAGCTGCCGTGGTAGGGCTGGATGCCGTAGGTGCAGGCGACGAGGACGGCGCCGAGGCCAAGGGCGAAGGTGATGTTGCCCCACCAGTCGATCTTGGCCTTGTGCCGCTCGCCGTTATCGCGCAGCCGCAGGTAGGCCCAGAGCGTGCCGAAGACGCCGACCGGGACGTTGATCCAGAACACGGCCCGCCAGTCCCACTCGACCAGGATGCCGCCGAGTACCAGGCCGATGAACATGCCCGCCAGGGCGGAGATCTGGTTGGTGCCGAGCGCGAAGCCGCGCCGCTCCGGCGGGAAGGCGTCGGTGAGGATCGCCGCCGAGTTGGCCATCAGCATCGAGCCGCCGATTGCCTGCACGAATCGCCAGCCGATCAGCCACATCGCCCCGTGCGTGCCCTGGAACGGGTCGAACGACAGCAGGATCGAGGCGATGGTGAACACCACGAAGCCCTGGTTGTACATGCGCACGCGGCCGAACATGTCGCCCAGCCGGCCCAGGTTAACCACGAGCACGGCCTGGACGAGCCGGTAGCCCATGATCATCCACAGCAGGTAGGTGATGTTCCCGGCCGACAGCGGGTCCAGGTGGATGCCGCGGAAGATCGCCGGCAGCGCGATGATGACGATCGAGCCATCGAGGGCCGACATGAACATCGCGGCGGTCGTGTTGGCGAGGGCCACCCACTTGTAGCCGTCGTCCCGCCGCGCCTGGCGGGCCGCGGCCTTGCTCGCGCCAGCCATCAAAGCTTCTCCGCCAGCCGCTCGATCACCGGGACGATCGCCCGCAACTGGGCGAGCTCGGCGGGCGTGAACCCGTCGCGCAGCGCCCGCGCGATCTGCTCGGTCCGCGCGCCGCGCCGGGTGTGCACTATCTGGCGTCCTGCCTCCGTGAGGGAGAGCATGATCCTCCTGCCATCATCAGGATCCCGGTCCCGGGCGATCAGGCCGAGCTGCTCAAGGGCGGCGACGGTGACGCCCATCGACTGCGGGCTGATCCTGTCCTGCCGGGCCAGCTCGCTCGACGTCATCGGCCCGCCACGGTCCAGCCGGGACAGCGCCGACGTCTCGGGCATCGTGAGGTCGCCCGCGGGCTCGGTCTGCTTCAGCCGCCGGAAGAGCAGGCCGACGCTGACCCGCAGCGTCCCGGCCAGTTCCTCGATCTCCCCCTGCGCGGTGCTCCGCACGGCGCTGGCCCCTGTCTCGGTCATACCGTAAGTCTAGTCTTATAAGCCCAGCCTTAGCAATTCGGCAACCCGCCTCCCGCCCGCGTCACCCCAGCGTTGCCGGAGTTGCCTGGGGTGATCTGCGGCCTGCGCTGCCGGTACCGCGTGTCCCGCAGCCGGCGCCGCCGGCAGCGGGCGCGGTAGATGGGTCGTGAGCAGCGTTTGCGTAGTTGCCGTCGCCGGATAACGACCGCTTCTCCGTGATTGCTGCTGCTATAGAGGCTGTCTCTAAAGGGTGCCGTGGGGCGGGGTTAGACTCCGCGGCTTTGGGGTGGCTTGGTTCTGTCTGTGTCGATGTCGGCGCGTCGGCCGTGACATGGGGGCGGGCTCCCGGTATGTGCAGGGTTGTCGAGACTCTGCTGACCAGGAACCCGCCGATGACATTGAACCGTGTTCCGGCTGGCCGCGCGAGTGCGGGCCGGCCGTGTGAGTGTGACTGCGGGTGCGCGGGACGCGCCCGCCGCTACCCCACTGACCTGACCGATGAGCAGTGGGCGGCGCTGGAGCCGGCGCTGCCGGTGATGCTGTGCGATACGCCGCTGGGCGGCCGGCCGGAGCGGCACTGGCGGCGGGCGATGATCGATGCCATGTTCTACGTGGTGGACAACGGGATCAAGTGGCGGGCGCTGCCGGCTGACTTCCCGCCCTGGCAGACCGTGTACGGCATGCACGCCCGGTGGAAGGCCGACGGGGTGCTGGCCGACATCACCGACCTGCTGCGCGCCGCCGTCCGCAAGGCCGCCGGCCGCCACCCGGAGCCGTCGGCCGCGATCATCGACTCGCAGTCGGTCCACGAGTCCGCCGAGGGCGTCGTCCCGGCCGCCACCAGCGGCTTCGACGGCTTCAAGAAGGTCAACGGCCGCAAGCGGCACCTCCTGGTCGACACCGGCGGCCTGCTCATCACGGTCATCGTCACCAGGGCCAGCACCGCCGACCGGGACGCCGCGCCGCACCTGCTCAGGAAGGCCCGCCGCCGCGGCCGCGCCCGCCTGGGCCGCTGCTGGGCAGACACCGGCTACAAGGGCGACTACCACCACTGGTCAGCCACGACACTCGGGATCGAGATCGAGATCGTCGACCGGCCCCGCCTCGGCAGGGGCCACGGGTTCAGGCTCCTGCACCGCCGCTGGGTCGTCGAGCGCACCAACGCGTGGATCACCCGCCGCAGGCGCTGCGCCCGCGACTACGAGCGCCTGCCCGCCCACCACGAGGCCATGGTCCACTGGGCCGCCATCCTCCAGATGACCCGCCGCCTCGCCAACAGCCCCGCATCATAACCCCAGCCCGGCCAGGGTTCCGAAACAGGCTCTATAGCAGCAGCGATGCGCGAGATGCTGTCGCTTGGGCGCCGCAGCGTCTGCGCAGTTGCTGTTGCTCGGGCGGCCGCAGTGAGCGCAGCCCCGGGCTAAAACGGAGGTGCCGCGCGCCGCAGCGAGCGAAGCGAGCGAGGACCTGCGCGGGCCCGGCGAGCCCGCGGGCCCCGCAGCGAAGCCGGACGGGGGATTGGCGTCTATCCCCCGGAAGGAACGTACTTCGCGAAGAGCGTGCCGTCTTCTTCCAGGAGGTGAGCCAGGCTGAGGCGGTGAGCGGGGAGGGGACCGCCGCCGAGGACGCGGACCGGGCCGGGGCCGACCAGGACGGGGGCGAGCGTCAGGCACAGCTCGCTGAGCAGGCCGCCGGCGATGATGTCAGACAGCAGGCGGGGGCCGCCCTCGCACAGGACGCGGGTCAGGCCGCGGCTGGCCAGGGCGGCCAGGGCCGCCGTCAAGTCCACGGAGTCGTCGCCCGCCACGATGATGTCGGCGGCCCCCGCGAGCGCGGCGCGGCGGTCAGCGGGCGAGGCAGCGCACGTGATGACGATCGTCGGGGCGTCGGGCGGCGCGCCGGCGATCAGCGGGGCGGCCGGGTCCAGGTCGAGCGAGCGGCTGACCAGGGCCAGCGGGGGAGCGGCCGGGCGGCCCGCGCGCAGGCCCAGGGAGTCCCATGGCGCCTTGAGCCGCGTCGGGTGGTACCCCTCGGAGCGCGCGGTCCCCGCGCCGACAAGGATCACGTCCGCTAGCGCCCGCAGCGCCCAGAAGACGCGCCGGTCTCCCGGCGAGGACAAACCGCCAGACAACCCGTCCACGGTCGCCGCCCCGTCGATGCTGCCCACCATGTTGCCGCGCACGACCGGGCCGGGCCGCTCGGGGTAGGCGTACAAGCCCGCGATCGCGGCGTCAGTGAGCTCGTCGCGGTGACCGGCGGTTCCGTTCGGGTCAGGCAGCAGCTGGCGCACGGTCAGCCGTCCGACATGAGCACGGTGACGGCCCGCCCGGCCACCTCGACCTTGGCCTTCGGCAGCTGTTCAGCGGGGGCCGGGACGCCGCGAGGATGGGTGGTGTCGATGACGATCTCCCACTCGCACCGGGCCTTGACCTCCGGCAGCGTAAAGGTGATTGGCTCCGTGCCCGCGTTGAACAGCATGAGGAACTTGCTGTCGGTCACTGGATCGCCGCGCGGGTCCGGCTCGCTGATCGCCGAGCCGTCCAGGAGGACGGCGACCGACTTCGCGTAGCCGGCCTGCCAGTCCGACTCGGTCATCTCCTGAGCGGCCGGGGTCAGCCACTGGATGTCGCCAGGCCGGAAGAACCGGCGACGGCGGAACACCGGGTGGCGCCGCCGCAGCTTCGCCAGCCGTTCGGTGAAGGCCAGCAGGTCACGCTCGCCCGCCGCGCGCGACCAGTCCATCCAGGAGACCTCGTTGTCCTGGCAGTAGGCGTTGTTGTTGCCACCTTGGGTGCGGCCGATCTCGTCGCCGGCCAGCAGCATGGGAACGCCTTGCGAGCAGAACAACGTGACCAGGAAGTTCCGCTGCTGCCTGGCCCGCAACCCGGTGATCTCCGGGTCCTCGGCCGGGCCCTCGGCACCGCAGTTCCAGGAGCGGTTGTCGTCGGTCCCGTCGCGGTTGTCCTCGCCGTTGGCCTCGTTGTGCTTGCCGTTGTAGGACACCAGGTCGGCCAGCGTGAACCCGTCATGGCAGGTAACGAAGTTAATCGACGCGACAGGCCGGCGCCCGGACGTCTCGTACAGGTCGCTGGACCCCGTCAGCCGGGACGCGAACTCCGGCAGCGTCGCCGGGCGGCCGCGCCAGAAGTCGCGGACGGTGTCGCGGTACTTGCCGTTCCACTCTGTCCACAGCGGCGGGAAGTTGCCGACCTGGTAGCCGCCGATGCCGACGTCCCATGGCTCGGCGATCAGCTTCACCTGGGACACCACGGGATCCTGCTGGACGAGGTCAAAGAACGTCGACAGCCGGTCCACGTCGTAGAACTCACGGGCCAGCGCCGACGCGAGGTCAAAGCGGAACCCGTCAACGTGCATCTCCAGGATCCAGTATCGCAGCGAGTCCATGATGAGCTGCAGCGAGTGCGGGTGCCGGACGTTCAGGCTGTTGCCGCAACCGGTGTAGTCGATGTAGCGCCAGCGCTCCCGGTCTTCGAGCCGGTAGTACGCCGCGTTGTCGATGCCGCGGAACGAGAGAGTCGGCCCGCGGCCGTCGCCCTCCGCCGTGTGGTTGTAGACCACGTCGAGGATGACCTCGATGCCCGCTGAGTGCAGCGCCTTGACCATGGTCTTGAACTCGCCGACCTGCTCGCCGCGCTGCCCGGCGCTGCAGTAGCGGTTGTGCGGGGCGAGGAAGCCGATCGTGTTGTAGCCCCAGTAGTTCGTCAGCCCGCGGGCGGTCATCGCCTGCTCGGCGACGAACTGGTGGACGGGCAGCAGTTCCACGGCGGTGACGCCGAGCCGCCGCAGGTGCTCGATGACCGCCGGGTGGGCGAGCCCCGCGTAGGAACCCCGTTGCTGCAGCGGGATGTCCGGGTGCCGCAGCGTCATCCCCCGCACGTGGGCCTCGTAGATGACGGTGTCGTGATACTGGGTGCGCGGCGGCCGGTCGTTGCCCCAGTCGAAGAACGGGTTGATGACGACGTTCTTCGGCATGAGGCTGGCGCTATCGGCCGTGTTCCGCTTGCGGGGATCTGCCCACTGGTAGTCGAACAGGGCCTCGTCCCATGTCACGTCGCCCTCGACGGCCTTGCCGTAGGGATCGAGCAGCAGTTTCGACGGGGCGCAGCGCTGGCCGCGCCGGGGGTCGTACGGGCCGTGGACGCGGTAGCCATAGCGCTGCCCGGGGCCGATCGCGGGCAGGTAGCCATGCCAGACGAAGCCATCGACCTCAGTCAGGTCGACCCGTGACTCGGTGCCGTCCTCATCGAACAGGCACAACTCCACCCGGTCGGCGGCCTCCGAGAACAGGGCGAAGTTTGTCCCCCACCCGTCCCACGTAGCCCCGAGCGGGTACGCGGCTCCCGGCCAGATCTGCAAGTTTTCGCTCCCTACGCGGTTTCCACCCGCCTGCCGTGCTTCTCGCGCGGCGGTATGCCAAACTGCGCGGCGTCCGGTGGACGCGCTGCGCCACACCACGCTGCGCCACACCGCGCTCAGCCTCCGGCGCGCTTGAGACGCGACCTCTTCCCTCGCTTCGCCTCGTGTCCGTCTTCGTGCCCGGGGCCACGGGTCGCGCGGCCCTCGCGGTTGCCTTCTACCGCGCTAGGCTATTCGCGTCTTCGCGTGCCCGCACCGCCTTGTCGTCTGGTCTCCAGATCCTCTTTGCCCAAGAGCGGCCGTCTTGTAACGGTGTGCGGCCACTGCGCGTCAGGCCCATACTAGGGCGTCGCCACGGTCCGTTTGGTTACTCGCGAGTATTGAGACCGGGACGGCGGCGAGGTACCTGTCAAGGACCACATCGGCCACCTCCGGGGCGGGACCGAGCGGGGCCGAGACGGCAGTCGCGCCCGCCTCGCTCGCCTGACTGCGAATCTTGTCGGCGAAGTGGCCAGGCGCGAGCACGTAGCTGGCGACCACGACCGGGCCGCCGCCCGGCATCTCGCGCAACGTCGCGACCGCCTCCGCCGGCGTCTGGCCGGGCGCCGCGGGCCCGGACGCCGAGGCGAAGGCCGGAAGGACGCGCCGCCAGCCGCCCGTGGCCTCCCACTGGGCGGCCAGCGCGGCGATCGTGGCATTCGCCGCAGGATCGGACGACCCGGCCGCGGCGAGCACCACGCTTGTCCGATCCCGGGCGGCCGATCCGGCGCCGGCCTGCGCCAGGCGCCGCTCCAGTGCGTTAAGCAGCAGGGGATGCGGGCCGAGCGCGCTGGCCTGGGCGATCCGAAGCCCAGGCCGCCGCGCCGCCGCGACTT
>Ga0335072_10017215_pt1 | contig 10228 bp, 8 predicted proteins | sample Lox_Sample_21_FD_206725 | JGI IMG/M metagenome (GOLD analysis project Ga0335072, IMG submission 206725) | Soil microbial communities from Loxahatchee National Wildlife Refuge, Florida, United States - Lox_Sample_2.1 | ecosystem: Environmental > Terrestrial > Soil > Wetlands | place: USA: Florida...
GCAGCTGCACGGGGCCGCGATGGAACCCAAGCCGGCCCAGAAGCCGCACCCGCCGGTCTGGATCGGCGCCAACGGCCCGGCCGCGCTGCGCCGCGCGGTGCGGCTGGGCGACGGGTTCTTCGGCGCGGGCTCCACCCCCACCGCAACGTTCGCCGGGCAGGTCACGACCGTGCGCGAGGCACTGGCCGCGGCGGGGCGGCCGGCCGCGGAGTTCGGCCTGGCCAAGCGGGTGTACATCGCGGTGGATGACGACGCGGAGCAGGCCCGGACCCGGATGAACGCCGCGCTGGAACGGATCTACGGCCGGCGGTCCGAGCAGATCGAGGCGGCCGCTATCGCCGGGAACCCGGATCAGTGCGCGGCCGGGCTGCGCGCGGTGGCCGGCGCGGGCGCGGAACTGATCCTGTGCACCGCGCTGTTCGACCAGGCCGGCCAGGCCGATCGGCTGGCCGCCGAGGTACTCCCCCAGCTCGGCTAGCGGCTACATCCGCTGATGTAACCGACGGCCCGCAGTACGGCGGAAGCTGGCCGGAAAGCAGGGCCGCCAGCATGACGACACCGGCCACGCCGCTGGCCACCATGGCCGCATGTTCGTCATCTACCTCCGGCGGGAGCTGAGCCGCCGCAAACGGCAAGCCGCCTTCATCGCGCTCGGCCTGGCGCTGGGCGTCGGCCTGGTGATCACCGTGAGCGCCGCCGCGGCCGGGGTGCGGAACTCGCAGGCCTCCGTGCTGCACGCGCTGTACGGGGTGGGCACTGACCTGACGGTCACCCAGCCCCCAGCGCAAGGCTCAGGCGGCCCGATACCGTTCGGGTTCCGCCAGGAGATCAAGCGGGCGCGCAGCGGCGAGATCGCCGCCGGCACCAAGATCAGCATCAACGACCTGACCGACAGCGCGTACGGCACGATCAACGCCAGCGCGCTGCGCGCGGTCGCCCGGCAGCGCGCCGTCACCGGGGTGGCCGGCGGGCTGAGCCTGAGCGATGACACCGTGACCGGCACGATCCCGTCGGTCAGCCTGGCCAGTGGCGGCGGCAGCATCAGCTCGAACTTCACCACCGGCACGTTCACCGTGGACGGGGTGGACCTGGGCCGCCGCGCGCTCGGCCCACTCAGCTCGGCCCGGGTTACCGCGGGCCGTGCGCTCACCGGCGGCGATGCCCACGCCGACGAGGCACTGGTCGATTCCGGGTACGCGGCCCAGCACAAGCTGCACGCAGGCGGCACGGTGCATGTGGGCGGCACCACGTTCAAGATCATCGGGATCGTCAGCGTACCGCAGGGCGGCAATCCCCCGGACGTGTACATCCCGCTGGCCCGGGCCCAGGCCATCGGCAAGTCCGGGTCAGCGGCGCTGACCGGGAAGATCAACACGATCTACGTGTCGGCGGCCAGCGCCGCGGACATCCCGGCCGTGCAGCGCGAGATCGGCGCGGTGCTGCCGAAAGCCACGGTCACCGACAGTAGCGATCTGGCCAGCGAGGTGACCGGATCGCTGGCCAGCGCGTCAAGCCTGGCGGCCAGCCTGGGCAGCTGGCTCTCGGTGGCGGTGCTGGCCGCCGCGTTCCTGCTGGCCTGTCTGCTGACCCTGGCCGCGGTGAGCCGCCGGGTGCGGGAGTTCGGCACGCTGAAGGCACTGGGCTGGCGGAACCGCAGAATCGTCGGCCAGGTCCTGGCTGAGTCGGTAGTCATCGGCGTGGCGGGCGGCGCGGCGGGGGTCCTGCTGGGCTACGCCGGGGCCGCGGTGATCGACGCGCTCGCTCCCCAGCTGTCCGCCACCATCGGCGCCGGAGGCTCGTCCACGGCAGCCGCCAGCGCCGCGCTGAGCCCGGCGGCCCGGAGCCTGCTCAAGACGCTGTCCGGCGCGCCACACACGGTCACAGTGACGCTGTCGGCGCCGGTCACGATCCAGTTGATCCTGGTCGCCGTGGCGCTGGCCGTGGCGGGTGGGCTGCTCGCGGGCGGCTTCGGAGGCTGGCGGGCGGCCCGGCTGCGCCCGGCGGCGGCGCTGGCCCGGGTCGACTGAACGGATGGAGTGCAGCGGTGTATGAACTGACTGGAGTGACGAAGGAATACCGGGCCGGCCACCACACGGTCAGCGCGCTGCACGGCGTCGACCTGGTCATCGGCGACGGCGAGTGGCTCGCCATCCAGGGCCCGACCGGGCACGGAAAGTCCACCCTGCTGCAGCTGCTGGGCGGCCTGGACCGGCCCACCGCCGGGACCGTGGACCTGGGTGGGCTCAGGCTGAGCGGTATGCGAGAGGGCGCGCTCACCCAGCTGCGCGCCCGCTCGATCGGGTTCGTCTTCCAGTCCTTCAACCTGATCCCCACGCTGACCGCGGCGGAAAACGTGCAGGCCGCACTGGCCCCGCTGGCCGTCCGCGCGGCGGAACGCCGGGCGCGGGCCGAGCAGAGCCTGGCCGCGGTCGGCCTGGGCGGGCGGCTCCGCCACCTGCCCGCCGAGCTGTCCGGGGGCGAGCAGCAACGGGTGGCTATTGCCCGGGCGCTGGTCAAGGAGCCTACGGTGCTGCTGGCCGACGAACCCACCGGCAACCTGGACGAGGGCACCAGGGACGAGATCATCGGCTTGCTGGAGAACTTCTGGCGCAGCCGCGCGCTGACCATGGTGCTGGTCACGCACGACAGCACGATCGCTGCCCGCGCGCAGCGTACCGGCCTGCTCCGGGACGGGTTGCTCACGGTGAGCCAGCCCACGCCGCAGCCGCCGGGCTGACCGGGCCGGACCGCCCCGCCCGGCCCACAGCGCGCCGATGCGCCCGGCGCCGGCGGGAAAGCTACAACCCGGGGCGTACCAGACCGCGACCTGGGGTTGACGCGCACCGGCACGGTGCGGATCTAGGGTCAGGGTATGAGTGGCAGGGATGAACTCCGCCCGCCGCTGACCGTCCGGCTGACCAGCCGGCAGTGGCTGGTGATCGACTGTGTGGTGGCCGGGCTGGCCGCCGGGATCCTGTGGTTCAACGTCGGGCGGCACGGCTTCCGCTACCACGCGCCGCCGCCCGGCCCGGCGGTGCTCGCCGTGCTGGCCACCGCCCCGGTCGCGGTGCGGCGGATCTGGCCGGTCCCGGTGTTCGCGGTGGTCCTGGTGGCCAGCAGCGTCGTCATCGCGTTCGGCCGGGCCAGCGCGGTGCTGGACGTGACCCTGTGCATGGCCGTCTATACGGTCACGGTGCGCTGCCGGCGGCCGGCCGCGGTGGGCATCCTGGTGCTGACCGAGGTATCCCTGGGCACCGGGGTGCTGGTCTACGGGGTGGGCAAGCTGATACTGGTGGACCGGGTGCACAGCCTGCTGGCCGCCGGGGCTATCTGGTTCGTCGCGGACAGCGTGCGGGAGCGGCGCCGGTACCTGGCCGGGCAGGCCGAGCAGGCGGCACAGCGGCAGCAGGCCGAGGCCGAGCGCAACCGGCAGGCGGTCCGCGAGGAACGCGTCCGGATCGCCCGGGAGCTGCATGACGTGGTGGCGCACAGCCTGGGGGTGGTCACCGTCCAGGCCGGGGTGGGCCGCCGGATCGGGGCGGCGTCCCCGGCCGAGGCGCTGCGCGCGCTGAGCGCGGTGGAGGTCACCGGGCGGAGTGCGCTGGAGGAACTGCGCCGGATCCTCGGCCTGTTGCGCGACGACGAGACCCCGCAGCCCAGCCTGGCGCCGGCCCCGGGCATCGCCGACCTCGGTGAGCTGGCCGAGGGGGTGCGGGCGGCCGGGACCCCGGTCAGCCTGACGGTGACCGGGGACGTGGCGGCGCTGCCACCCGCCGCCGCGCTGACCGTGTACCGCATCATCCAGGAAGCGCTGACCAACGTGGTCAAGCACGCGGGCGGCGCGGCGGCGGTGCGGGTCGTGGCCGGGCCGGACGGGGTGCGGCTCGTGGTGCGCAACGACGGCCGTCCCGGGACCGTGGTGGCGAGCCCGGGGCCGGTGGGGCGGCACGGGATCGTCGGCATGCGGGAGCGGGCGGCGGTGTTCGGCGGCACACTCGACGCCGGGCCGGTGCCGGGCGGCGGGTTCCAGGTCACCGCGTTCCTGCCGGTGCACGGGGAGCCGGTGGCGCCGCCGCTGGCCGCCGGGCCGCCCGCGGGCCGGGTCGCATGACGATCAGCGTGGTGGTCGCGGACGACCAGGCCATCGTCCGGGCCGGGTTCCGGATGCTCATCGACGCCGAGCCGGACCTGGCCGTGCTCGGTGAGGCGGCGGACGGCGCCGAAGCGGTCGCGGTGACCCGGCAGACCGCGCCGGACGTGGTGCTGATGGACATCCGGATGCCGGTGCTGGACGGCATCGAGGCGACCCGGCAGATCACCGCAGCCGGGCCGCCGCCCCGGGTGCTGATCCTGACCACGTTCGATCTGGACGACTACGTGTTCGGCGCGCTGCGGGCCGGGGCGAGCGGCTTCATGCTCAAGGAACGCCCGCCCGAGGAACTGCTGGCCGCGGTCCGGGTCATCGCGGCGGGCGAGGCGCTGCTGGCGCCGAACATCACCCGGCGGCTGATCGCGCACTTCGCCAGCCAGCCGGACCCGCTGCGGCCACCGCCGGACGCACTGGCCCGGCTGACCGCCCGGGAGCTCGAGGTGCTCACGCTGATCGCGCACGGCCGGTCCAACACCGAGATCGCCGATCAGCTGGCGATGAGCGTGCCCACAGCCAAGACGCACGTCAGCCGGATCCTGGCCAAGCTCGGTGCGCGGGACCGGGCGCAGTTGGTGGTGCTGGCCTTCCAGGCGGGCCTGGTCCAGGCGGGCTGAGCGCGGCGGCCTGGCGCGGGGCTACATCCCGGGATGTAGCGGGCGGGTTCGGCTAACGCTCGGGCGGGCGCGAAATCGGGGACGCCAGGCTGACGACCGCGGGCCGGGCGGACGGCCACCATGGGCGCGACGTACCGCGTTCCAGGGAGGCACGGGTGCACGGCAGTGGCGAGAGAGAGCCGGGCGGGGTCTTCGCGGCGGTGGCTGGTTTCGCGGTCCGGTTCCGCGGGCTGGTGGTGCTCGGCTGGCTGGCCGTCACGGTGGCCGCGATGCTGGCGCTGCCCGGGCTGGGCAGCGAGGTGAACAGCGACCCGAGCCTGTTCCTGCCGCCCACCGCGCCGAGCGTGCAGGCGGCCACACTGGCCGCCCCGCTGGCCGGCAGCGTGACCAGGAGCAAGGTCACCATCGTGGCCGCCCGGGCCAGCGGGCCGCTGACCACGGCCGACCTGGCCGCGGTGTCCCGGGTGGCTCGCCTGGCCCGCCAGGTCAGCGGGGTGCGCTCGGTGCGGGCCGGTGCGATCTCGCCGGACGGGCGGGCGGCCGAGATCGGCGTGACGGTGGGCCACGGCGCCGCGGCTGTGGCCGCGCTCAAGCCCATCGTGCGGCACCTGCAGGCCACGCTGGCCAGCTCGGACCCACCCGCCGGGCTGCAACTGCACCTGGCCGGGCCGGTAGCCAGCAACGCGGCCAGCAACGCCAGCGGAAACAAGGCCACCGGCCGGATCGGCCTGTTCGCGGTTCTGTTCATCGTGGTGGCGCTGCTGATCCTGCTCCGCTCCCCGGTGGCCGCGCTGGTCACCTTCCTGCCCAGCGTGGCGGCCCTGCTGGTGGCCGAGAGGTTCATCGCCGGGCTAGGCGCGGATGGGCTGCAGATCTCCTCGGTCACCCAGACCCTGCTGGTCGTGCTGGTGCTCGGCGCGGGCACCGACTATGGGCTGTTCCTGATCTACCGGTTCCGTGCGGAGGTGCGGGCGGGTACCGAGCCGCGGCAGGCCGTGGTCCGCGCGCTGACCCGGGTCGGCGCGTCCATCACCGCGTCCGCGAGCACGGTCGTCCTGGCCCTGCTGACCCTGCTGCTGGCCACGTTCGGGCTGTACCGCGACCTGGCCGTGCCGCTGGCCCTGGGCATCGTGGTCGTGCTGCTGGCCGGGCTGACCCTGCTGCCCGCGCTGCTCGCGCTCACCGCAGACTGGATGTTCCGCGGCGCTGAGGCCGGCGGCCCGTGGGGCGGCCGGTGGGGGCAGGCGGCGGCGGGTGCGGTGCGCCGGCCCGCCCTGGTGCTGGGCGCCGGGGTGCTGGTGTTCGCCGCGCTGGCGCTGGCTGGGTTCGGCTACCGGACGGCCAACGTGGCCAAATCCACCACCGCCCCGGCCGGGTCGGACGCGGCGCTGGGCAACGCCCTGGTGGCCTCGTACTTTCCGCAGTCCATGGCGAACCCGGCGGACCTGATCCTGCGCTATGACACGCCGGTCTGGCAGCAGCCCGGCCCGCTGGCCACCGCGTCGGCCAGCCTGCGGGCGTCCGGCCTGTTCAGCGCGCTGACCGGGCCGCTCGACGCGAACGGCATCGCGCTTGGTGCGGGGAGTTATGCCCGGCTGCACGCGGAACTGGGCAACCCGCGGGCGCTGCCGCTGGCTGAGCCGGCCGGTGTCCGGGTGCCGCCGGCCGCGTACAACGCCTACCGGGCCACCGGTCAGTACGTCAGCGCCGACGGCCGGACGGTCCGGTTCGCTGCCGCGGTGCGGGCCGGTAACCAGCAGAGCACCGCGGCCATGGACGCCACCCCGGCGGTGCGGGCCGCGCTGGCCACAGCGGCCCGCCGGTCCGGCGCGGTGACCAGCGGCGTCACCGGCCGGGCCGCCTCGCTGTACGACGTGAGCGCGGTGGCGGGTGGCGACATGGTGCAGCTCATCCCGGTGGCCGTGCTGGCCATCGCGGTGCTGCTCGGCGTGGTGCTGCGCAGCCTGGTCGCCCCGCTCTACCTGGTGGCCAGCATCGTGCTGTCGTTCCTGGCCGCGCTCGGCCTGACCACGCTGCTGGCCATCGACCTGGGCGGGCAGGACGGGCTGATCTTCGTGCTGCCGTTCCTGATGTTCGTGTTCCTGCTCGCCCTGGGCGAGGACTACAACATCCTGCTGATGACCCGGATCCGGGAGGAGTGCGCCGAGCTTCCGGTGCGCCAGGCGGTAGTCGCGGCCGTCGGCCGGACCGGCCCGACGATCACTTCGGCCGGGCTGATCCTGGCCGGCACGTTCGGGGTGTTCGCCGTGTTCGGCGGCGGCGTGATGGGTGGCCAGTTGCAGCCCATCGGGCTCGGGCTGGCGCTGGGCATCCTGCTGGACACGTTCGGCGTGCGCACCCTGCTGGTCCCCTCGGCCGCGGTGCTGCTCGGCCGGTGGAACTGGTGGCCGTCGCGGATGAGCCGGCCCGTGCTGCCCGCTGATGCGCCATGCACGGCCGCGGCCAGCGACAGCACGCGCTGACGGATCAGGCAGACTGATGGTATGGCTGAGCCGGTGCCAGTGGTGCCGGGGCCGGTCGCGTCGGAGTCGGCGTGGGCGGCGCCGGCTGGGCCGCTGCGCGGGCTGATCGGCTGGTACAGCGGCTACCGGCAGGACGGCGTGCCGCCGGCCCGGCACCGTGGGCTGCCGTCGCCCTACCTGACCCTGATCATCACGCTGGACGACCCGCTCACCGTGGCCCGGCATCCCTCGCCGGCCGACCGTCCTGGTGACTACCGCACCCTGCTCGGCGGGCTGCACACCACGCCCGCGCTGATCACCCACCCGGGCCGGCAGTCCGGGGTGCAGGTGCAGCTGAGCCCGCTCGGCGCGCGGGCGCTGCTCGGGCGGCCGGCCGGTGAGCTGGCCGGCCGGGACATGGCCGCGGACGACGTGCTCGGCCAGGCCGCGACCGAACTGCACGAGCGGATGCGCGCGGCCGTGGACTGGCCTGCCCGGTTCGCCATCCTGGACCAGGTGCTGCTGGCCCGGGCCGACCTGGACCAGCAGGTGAGCCCGGACATCGCCGAGGCCTGGCGGCTGCTGGTGCGCAGCGGCGGCCAGATCCGGGCGGCGGAACTGGCCGGCCATGTCGGCTGGAGCCCGCGGTACCTGCGGCAGCGGTTGCGCACCGAGACCGGGCTGACCCCGAAGGCCGCCGCGCGGGTGACCCGGTTCGACCGGGCCCGCCGGATCCTGCAGCGCCACGCCGTCGCGCCCGCTGACCGCACGCCCATGACGCTGGCTGACGTCGCGGCCGGCTGCGGCTACTACGACCAGGCTCATCTGGCCCGTGAGTTCCGCGCGCTGGCCGGCTGCCCGCCCGCCGCCTGGCTGGCGGACGAGTTCCGAAACGTCCAAGCCAGCGGCCCCGATGCGGACGGAGACTGGGCCGCATGACAGACAACAGTCCATCACCCCAGGTCTGGCCCACCCTCCGGGCCCGTGACGCGCGCGGGCTGATCCGTTTCCTGGTCGACGCGTTCGGCTTCGAGGAGACCGTGGTATACGGCGACGGCGAGCGCGTCGACCACGCCCAGCTGTCCTGGCCGCCCGGCGGCGGCGTCATGCTCGGCTCGGTCCGGGACGACGGCAGCTGGCCGGTGCCGCCCGGATCATTCGGTGCGTACGTGGTGACCGACGACCCGGATGGCCTGTTCGCCCGGGCCACCGCGGCCGGTGCGGAGATCATCGCGCCGCTGCACGACACCGACTACGGCTCCCGCGACTTCGCGGCGCGCGACCCCGAGGGCAACCGCTGGTCGTTCGGCACCTATCGCGGCGAGCCCCGCAAATCCTGAGCCTGCGCTGCCTGAGCAGGGACTTTGTGAGTTTGCCCAGTAACTAGTTCTTGTGGGCTATTTGCCCGGATTCGGCCTCATTGCGCTGAGTGTCCTGCCATGCTGCCCGGTGAGCTTTTGTCCGGCCTGGCGAGAGGCGAAGTCTGCCGCGTAGCTGGGCGCAGATCCGGTGCTAGGCAGGTTCTTGAAGTCAGTCCGCACGGCCAGGCAGATCAGGCGGCCCGGACGGCACGGCGCGCCGCCACCCAGCCGGAGCGTGGCCAGGTGGGCAGGCATCGCCGTGCCAGCCGTCGCGGCCGTCGGCGTACTCGGCGCCCTGGTGGTCGCCCCGTACCTGCGCAGCCTGGGCTCGCCCGCACCGGCCGCACCGGCCGCACCGGCGGGAGCCGGGCAGGCCGCGGTGGCGGCGGCCGGCCAGGGCATGACCAGCCTCGGCCTGACCCCGGACCGGACGGTGCACGCGGCCGGGCTGCCCGCGCCGGTGCGCGCCGCGGGCAACCAGTACTGGGCGCGGCACCCGGCCGCCACCAGCCGCCCGGAGAAGCGTGCGGCACGGAAGCCGGCCGCAGCCCCCGCGCACAGTGCAGAGCCGGGCGGTTCACCGGGCCGGCGGCAGCGGGCGGTGGTGGCGTCGAGCAGCGGGCACGGCGTGTCCTGCACCGGCTCCGGCGGCCCGCTCAAGCCGCTGAACTACGGCGCCATCGTCACGTTCCTGACCGCACACGGCTACTCCGGAAACGCGGCGGCCGGCATCGCCGGCAACATCTACGCCGAATCGGGCGGCAACCCGGAATCGGTGGGTGACGGCGGCGGCGGCCTGATCGGCTGGACCCCGCTGCCCGGCGGCTACGTCACCGGCAACCCCGCCGCCGACCTGCAGACCCAGCTGAACGCGATCCTCACGTTCAACCAGATCTGGGCCCAGTACATCCCCACCCTCAACGCGGCCGGCAGCCCGGCCCAGGCAGCCGGCATCTACGTCACCGACTTCGAGCGGGCCGGCATCCCGGCCTACGGCACCCGCGAGGAAGCCGCCGCCGCGGTGGCGCAAGCCTGCGGCATCTGACTCCGGCCGGCGGACGCCGGGCGGGGGCACATCATCTGAGCCCGGCCGCCCACCGCCGGGCGTACTGAACTGCCGGCCCCGGCCAGGCCCCGGGGCCGGCACCTGGGCCCCATGGGGCCGACGCCGCGGCCCCAGCCGGCCCGCACGGCCCGGGGCAGCCGCTCCCCCGCGCGCGTGTTCACGGAGGGCGCACCAAGCACGCTCGCGAGACCGTCCTGAGGGCACTCAGAGCGGGCATAGAATGGCCAGCGGCCCAGGTCGGAGCGGAACCTGGGCCGTCGCCTCGGACGGTGTCGTGATGACGCGTGATCACCAGGAAGTCGATCTCGGACTGCTGGCCGGCGTAACCGATCGCGGGCTCCGGCACCAGCGGAACGAAGACGCGATGGAACTGGCCGTTGCCCAGGCCGGCGACGGCCCAGTCATCGTGGCCGTGGTCTGTGACGGGGTCTCCACCTCGGTCCGGCCGGACGAGGCGTCGCTGGCCGCGGCGCAGGCTGCCGAGCAGGTGCTGACCACGGCGGCGGAATCCGGGGCGGACCTGGTCGAGGCGTCCACCCGGGCCGTCCAGTCGGCCGGGAAAGCCGTGGCCCAGC
>Ga0335072_10017216_pt1 | contig 10228 bp, 8 predicted proteins | sample Lox_Sample_21_FD_206725 | JGI IMG/M metagenome (GOLD analysis project Ga0335072, IMG submission 206725) | Soil microbial communities from Loxahatchee National Wildlife Refuge, Florida, United States - Lox_Sample_2.1 | ecosystem: Environmental > Terrestrial > Soil > Wetlands | place: USA: Florida...
CAAGGTAGGCCTCGCCCCCATGCACACCTGGCTGCCGGACGCGCACGCGGAGGCCCCGAGCCCGGCGAGCGCGATGTTGTCGGCTGCGCTGCTCAACACCGGTATGTATGCGATCATCCGGTTTCTCGCGATCACCCACGCCCGGCTCGGCGAGACCTTCCCGCGGGCGGTGCTGCTCGCCTTCGGCTTCCTCTCGATCGTGATCGGAGTGCTGTTCATGATCAGGCGCGGGAACTTCAAGCGCCTGTTCGCCTACTCGTCGGTCGAGCACATGGGGATCATCGCGGTCGCACTGGGGTTCGGCGGCCTGCTCGGGCTCTACGGCGCGCTGCTGCAGACGCTCAACCACGCGATCGCGAAGGCCGTGCTGTTCCTGACCAGCGGCGACGTGGCGCTGCGGTACCGGACCCGGGAGGCAGCCGGGGTGCGCGGGCTGCTGGCCGCGGCCCCGGTGACCGGCGGCGCGCTGCTGCTCGGCTCGTTCGCCGTGCTCGGATCGCCGCCGTTCGGCGTGTTCCTGTCCGAGCTCACGATCGTCCGGGCGGGCTTCGCGACCTCCAGCCCGGTGTTCCCGCTGCTGCTGCTCGCGCTGCTCGCGCTAGCGTTCGTCGCGTTCGCCAGGACTACGACCGGCATGGTGACCGGCCGCCCGCCGGATGAACGTGAATCTGAGTCACACCTGGGTGCATCAGATTCACAGTCGTTGGTCGGTTCGGCCCGCGGAGGCGGGCTAGCGGAGGTTCAGGTGGCTCTAGGGGGTGCTGGTGGGACGCGTGTAGCACTCGAGGATCCGCCTGCGGACCCGCTTGGAGATGCGCACGGGGATCGTCCCGGGGAGCCGCCCCGGAAGGGCGTCCTCGCGACGCCGTACCGGGGGCGCGCGGCGGGCTTCGCGGCCGTGGCTCCGCTCTTCGCCGGGCTTGTGGTGCTGCTGGTGCTTGGGCTGTGGATTCCCGCGGGCCTGGACACCGTGATGCGGCACTGCGTGGCGGTGATGTCGTGACCGCTACGCAGCCCGGCTTGGCGGATGAGCCTCGCCTGCGAGACCTCCTGACCGTATTCGGCCAGGATGGCGCCGGTGACGAGCCGGTGATCACGGTCAGTGTGCCCGTTGCGGACCTGTCCGCCGCGGTGCGCCGGATCGCCGGGCACCCGGGCGCGCGGCTGGCCGACGTGTTCGCATCGACCGTGGAAGCCGATGGTCCGGTGACGCTGCGGCTGGTCTGGGGGCTCGACGCCGACCGCAGGTACCTGATCACCGAGTCGCTGATCGAGGGCGAGAGTTATCCGTCGCTGTCCGATATCGTGCCGGGCGCGTTCACGGAGGAATGCGAGATCTACGAGCAGTTCGGCATCAGGCCCGCCAATGGCAGGCCGCTGAACCGGGTGGCCCTGCCACCCTGGGCTGGGCCGGACTGGCCCAGGCTCGGCCAGGCGCCCTCGGAGCCGCCCAAGGACGTGCATGCGCCGCACCACGTCGGCGGGTATGCGTTCGAGTTCCCGTTCGGCCCCGTCCGCCAGGTCGCGGTGGAGTCGCTGTACTACGGCCTGGTGACCAGCGGCGAAGAACTCGTCGACCTCTACCTGTTCACCTGGCACAAGCACCGTGGTGTGGAGTGGCGGCTGCGCGGCATGACCCCGGGCGAGGCGCTCTTTTACGTGGAGCGGACCGAGGGTCTCGGTGCGGTGGGGAACTCCTGGGCGTTCGCCGCGGCGGTCGAGACGGCGCTCGGGCTCGAGCCGCCGCCGCAGGCGATGGCAGCACGGGCGATCGCGCTCGAGCTGGAGCGGCTGTACAACCACGCGGCTGCCACCGCGGCGCTGTGCCAGTCGACCGGCCTGGTGATCGGTCAGGCCGCCGCCGAGATCGCGCTGGAGCGGCTGCTGCGGGTCAACGCCGCGGTGTTCGGGCACCGGTACCTGTTCGGTGTCGTTGACATCGGCGGAACCCGGGCGGACCTGGACGCGGAGGCGCTGCGCAACGAGCTGCCGGGCGCCTACGGCGAGCTGGAGCGCGCCGCCGAAGCGCTGATGTCCACGAACTCGTTCCTCGATCGTCTCGAGGCCACCGGGATCCTGACCGAGGAGGCGGCCCGCCGCCTCGGTCTCGTCGGCCCGGTCGCCCGGGCCACCGGGCTGGCAGCCGACACCCGTGTCGACCATCCGGCCTGGCCCCACGGCCAGTTCCCGCTCGCTGTCGCCGTGGCGGACACCGGAGACGTGCTGGGCAGGTTCCGGGTGATGCTCGTCGAGGCCGCTGAATCGGTCCGCCTGATCGGGGAGATCGGTCGGACTGCGGCTGGCCCGGGTTTGGCCCTTCCCCCGGGGGCCGGGCCGGGCCAGCCCGCCAGCTCCAGCCTCGGCTGGGCTGAGTCCAGCCGAGGCGAGGCGCTGGCATGGGTGGCGCTCGACGACGGCGGGCGGATCACCAGGGCGCGGCTGCGCCCAGCCGCTGTGCGGAACTGGCGCGGGTTCGACGACGCCTGCCGGTCGCAGAACGTGTTCACCGACATCCCGATCATCGAGGCCAGCTTCTGGCTGACCGCGGCCGGCACAGCACGCTGAAGGGAGCTCGCGATGCCACTGTGGACTCTGCGGGGGCTGCGCCGAGGCGTGGTCACCACACGCTACCCGGCCAAACCCGACCCGTCCGCGCAGTTGCTGCCGACCCCGCCCGCGTTCCGGCCGGACGTGCTGACGCGTAGCCTGGCGGACCGGCTGGTGGCAGTGTGCCCCAGCCGCGCGCTCACCCGCGACGGCGACGCGCTCGTATTCGACGTTGGCGCCTGCACGGCCTGCGGTCGCTGCCGTGCTGAAGCGCCCGAGGCCACGGCCGCCAGCGGTGAGTTCGAGCTGGCCGCGACGGCCCGGGAACACTTGATCAAGCGGATCCCGCTGGGCGGGAGGCCGGCATGACGAGCCAGGACGGCACCAGGCCGGCCGTTCAGGAAACTTCCGAAGAGCTCCGGCGCACCGTGACCCGGATGTTCGGGCGCAGCTTGCACATCCGTACCCTGGACACCGGGTCCTGCGCGTCCTGCGAGCAGGAGATCCGGCTGCTCGCCGCGCCGCACTACGACCTGCACCGGCTCGGCTTCTTCTTCACGCCTGCTCCTCGCCACGCCGATCTGCTCATGGTCACCGGGCCGATGGTCCGGGCGTTCGAGACTGCCGCGCACAAGACCTACGACGCGATGCCGGACCCCAAGGTCGTGGTGGCCACCGGGGCGTGCGCGCTTGGCGGCGTATACCAGCCGGACCCGTTCACCCATGGCGGCGTCGGCAGCACGTTCCCTGTCGATGTCTGGATCCCCGGCTGCCCGCCCAGCCCGCTGGCCCTCCTGCAGGGCCTACTGGTCGCCGTGGGCAGGCTCGCCGAGAAGGTGAAGGACCTTGATTTTGCCCTGAACGGGACGCCCCGGTGAACCCGCTTCCGGTCATGGCCGGTGCGGCTGCCGCGTGGGGGCTGGCCGCGCTGATCGCTCTGTCCTGGGGATCTACCAGAGCGGGCATTCGGGTCTGCTGCGCGGTGTCCGGGCTCGGCGGCGCCGCCGCGCTGGCAGGCGGCGTGTCAGCCCTGCTGTCCGGGAACGGCAGAGTGGTCTCGGCCGGCGGCTCGGTGGTGGTCGGCACGCTGCAGCTGCAGGCCACCAGCCTGGCCGGGGTGTTCGTGGCGCTGCTCGGCCTGATCGCGGTGGCAACGGCCCTGTACGCGCCCCGTTACCACGAGTTCGGCCACGCCACCGGCCTGTACCTCGGCGTGTTCAACCTCGCCGTGCTGGCCAGCCTGGCCGTGCTTGTGGCCGGCAACGTCGTCACGTTCCTTGTCGCCTGGGAGACCATGGCACTGCTGTGCTACCTGCTGATCCTCAGGCGGCCGCGGCGAGCCGAGGTGGCCGCCGGCGCGTTCTGGTTCCTGGCCTTGTCCGAGGTCGGGTTCGTGGCGATCGTCGCGGCGTTCGTGATCCTCGCGGCCAAGACCCACACTATGCAGCTTGACCTCATCGCCGCCCGGGCGCACCTGGTGAGCGGCGACTGGCGGGTCGCCGCGTACCTGCTGGCACTGACCGGGTTCGGGTTCAAGGCAGGGCTGGTGCCGCTGCACGTGTGGCTGCCCGAAGCCCATCCGGTGGCGCCGGCGGACGGCTCGGCGTTCCTGTCCGGCCTGATCACCAAGCTCGGGGTGTACGGGATCGCGCTGTTCGGGTTCGTGCTGCTGCCCGACGGGCCAGCCTGGCGGGGGATCCTCACGATGGGCGTCGGCGCGGTCACCGCGGCGATCGGGATCCTGTACGCGCTCGGCGAGCGGGACATCAAGCGGTTCCTGGCTTACTCGACGATCGAGAACATCGGCATTATCGTCACCGCGTTCGGCGCAGCGATGACGTTCCTGGCCTACGGTCAGCGGCTGCTGTGGGCCTTCCTGCTGCTCGCCGGGCTCTACCACGTGGCCAACCACGGCACCTACAAGACGCTGCTGTTCCAGGAGGCCGGGGTCATCGAGCACGCCACCGGGACCCGGGACATGGACCGCCTCGGCGGACTCGCGCACCGGATGCCGCGCTCGTCGGTGATCAGCTTCCTCGGCACGCTCGGCATCGCGGCGCTGCCACCGCTCAACGGGTTCGTCAGCGAATGGCTGATCTTCCAGGGGCTGTTCCAGGGGTTCCGGACCGGCAGTCACCTGGTCGCGATCCTCATCGTGCTCGCGGCCGGCGTCCTGGGCCTGACCGGCGGCCTGGCGGTCTACGCGTTCGTGCGGGGCTACGGCATCCCGTTCCTCGGCATGCCGCGCACCAGGCAGGCCGCGGCGGCCAGCGAGGCCCGCCAGCCCCAGGCCGGGCCCGCGCTGCTGGCCGTGTCGTGCGTGGCGCTGGCCGTCGGCGCCCCGGTCATGCTGGCCGGGCTGGCCCGGGCTATGCGCACGGTCACCGGCGTCACGCTCCGGCCGGTTCTGCTTCCCGGCAACCTCACCGTGATCCCCGCCCACACCAACTTCTCCGGGTTCTCGCCGACCTGGCTCACGGTGTTCCTGCTCGCCGTGTGTGCCGTGCCGGTGCTGATCTATCTGGCAGGTCGGCCGCGCGGGGCCAGCCGCATCGAGCCGGTGTGGGATGGCGGGATCTTGTCGTTCAAGCCTCGTATGGAGTACTCGGCGATGACGTTCTCGGCGCCGACCCGGGTCATGTTCGACGCGCTGTACCGGCCGTCGGTGTCCGTGCATCGCGCGTCCGACGAGCCGGCCGGCAGCTCCGGGCCGGTGCACTACGAATCCGAGGCCACGCCGATCTTCGAGCGGTACCTATACCGTCCGGTGGTCCGGGCCTTTGAGTGGCTTGCCGACGTGGTCAGGCCGATCCAGTCCGGCGACGTGAACCTCTACCTCTTCTACGTGTTTGCGGCCGTGCTGGTGGCCTATCTGGTCGCCGCGCTCTGAGCCTGGCCCACCGCGCCGAAGATGCTCTGGTATAGGTCCAGACCGTAGCTTGTGGGCTCGGGTTCACCCTCGATCAGCCGGAACGTCCGCTGCCCGTCGTCGCGCCGCTCCGCGCGCAGGAACAACGATTCGCCCGAACCCTGCTGATACAGGCTGTGCGCGAGGTCGAAGAAGTGCGTGACGAGAAACACGCGCACGCCCGACTCCAGGAGCGCGCGCACGATCTGCCGCGCGATCTCCGAGCCCTCGCGCTCGTTGGTGGCTGCGAACGACTCGTTGAACAGCACGATACTGCCAGGGGCCACTTGGTCGGCGATCTCGCTCATCCTTGCGAGTTCCTCATCGAGCTTTCCGCTCTCCATCTCGGCGTCCTCTTCCCGCCGGTAGTGAGTGAATAGCCCCGTGCACACGGTGCCCGCGAAAGACTCGGCGCCCACGAACATGCCGCACTGCATCATCAGCTGTGCCAGGCCGACGCTGCGCAGGAACGTCGACTTCCCACCCTGGTTCGCGCCGGTGATGATCACCAGTTTTTTGCCATCCGCACCCGCGTCGTTGCCCACGGCCCTACCTCGGTCCAGCCTCAGACTCAGGCAGACGTCGTACAGGCCATGGAAGGACAGCTGCAGCAACTCGTCGGCCGCAGCCGGCTCAGGGAAGCACACTGGTTCGCCGGCCCCGGCAAGCTGCTCGAGCGCGTTCAGGCAGCCGATGTAGAAGCCAAGCTCACAGCGGAGCATGGTGAAGAAGCTCAGCATGTGATCAGCCGACTGAGCCAGCGCGTTGGCGGCAAGGCTGATGCCACGCCCCCGAAGTTCCATAAGCGTCCGGTGGCCGCTCTCGTCCCGATCGGCTATCCGCATCGTGAAGCCGTCGGGGTCCATCCCGGTGATCCGGCTGAGCCAGCTCTGCCGACGCTCGCCTGGCCTGCGGAGCACATAGCGGATCCCTTTGCTGCCCTTGCCGAGCTTGGCACTGACTAGGACCCCGCCACGAAACCGTAGCTGGCTCAGGTGTTGGTCGACCGCCGCGAAGAAGTCGTCGCCCAGCTCCGCAGCTAGGGTCTCGAACAGGGTGCGGAAGGCCTGGGAGCGGAACCTCGCGGCGCTAGTGTCTGCGATCTCGCGCAGCTTGCGGAGCAGGCCGGTGAACAGCTGCAGCATCTCCGTAGCCCAGCGCAGGGTCGCGTCGGGAGATTGGCTGAAGATGCCGCGGTAGATTTTCTTGCTGCCCAGCACGGCCTCGACGGCGATCTGGTACATCTCCCGAACCGTTTGGGCCTGATCCAGGCAGTCCCGCAGGGCGTTCTGGCGGTAGCGTATGGCCTCCGGCTTATCGAGGCTGGTCAGCACCGCGCGCTCCGCCACCGCGTACAGAAAATCGTCGCCGCCGGACATAGCGCCGAATAGGGTTTGCAGCCCGAGGTCATCGACCAGCGCCTGGGCGCCGGGAGGCAAATCGGCTTCGGCATCGAAGTCTTGGCCCGGGTACATCAGGAACGCCTTCATGACCTGACCCGCTCCCTGAGCGCCCGGTAGGTAAGCCGGTATTTCTCCGCGATCGCGAGCGCGTAAGCGAGGCCGTCGGCTGGCCTCCTGATGATTCGGTAGGTGCGCTCAGCCGGATTGTCCGGAACCACCGTGCTCGTCATGCTGACCGTTGCCGGGCCGAGCGATGCGAGCTCGTCGACGAACGTCACGCACACGCTCAGCAGGTCTAGGTCGATGATCTGCTCCAGCACTCGCGTGCCGAGGAACACCGCGTCCTGCAGCGTAGTGGAGGTGAATATCTCGTTCATGATCACGATGCTGCTGGCCGTGGCCTGGCCAAGGATGCCGTGGATCCTGGTGAGGTCGTCCTCAAGCTTGCCGCGCAGGTCTTGCAGGTTTTCGCCGCGCTCGAAGTGGGTGAACAGCTGATCGAAGAGGAACAGGTCCGCCTGGGTGCCCGGGACCAGGAGCCCGATGCTGGCAAGATGATGCAGTTGGCCGAACGTCCGGGCGAACGTGGTCTTGCCACCTTGGTTCGGGCCGGACACGACCAGGATCCGCTCAGGTCCTCGCAGGAAGAAGTCGTTGCATACCAGAGGCTGGCGCTCGGAGACAAGCTTGTTGGCGAGCGCAACGTCGAACGTCTCGCTGGCACTGATCTCCTTTGAGTCGGCCGAGACCCGCGGATAGCAGAACCCGAGCCCGGTCTGCCCGAGCTGCCGGGCAAACTCTAGGTATGCGACGTAGAACTGCACCTCGCGATCGAAGGCCGTCACGGTCTGGTCGAGAAACCCGCTGTGCGTGTCGCCGAATTCGTCGAGGCTGGAAAAAACCTCCGGGTGCAGCTTCGCGACCAAGTCCAGAATCCCGGCCTCGACGTGATCCATTTCTGCCAGATCAGGGAACTTGCTGCCGTAGCTTTTGACCGCACCCTGCTTGAATTTGACGAACGTGTCGATGACCTCAGCGCTGTAGTCGGCCTCGCCTTCATATTTGGTCACCCGGATCCGGCTGTCCCGGATATCGAGGCAGTAATTAATAGCGTTAAGCTGACCGACCAGGTTATTGGCGTCTGCGGCCAGCGCCACGAAGACCTCGGATCCGGCGTAGCCGGCGAGGTGGTCCCGGAAGGCGCGGAAGCCCCGTGACCCTAGCTCCACCCCAGCCAGGTCAGATGACAGCGTCGTCACCGCATCGCAGTAGGTGGCCGCTGCGTCCAGGAACCAACTCTGTTTTTGCCGCTTGTAATGCATGCTCTTGGCCTGACGCAGGTGCTGCCGCATCGCCCGCATCTGGCGTGCGAACGTCGCGATGCTGGCCGACAGCGCGTCGTCCTCCAGGTCACGCATCACCTCCTGCCGGTATGTGATTGCACTGACACTGCGCAGCTGCGTATAGAAGAACGGCGCCAGTTCATATTCGCCGCGACCCGCCGTGATCGCTGCGACGACCTGGTCCATGTTCAGGTCGGTAAAGTAACCCGGCTGGTCGTGCTCGACGGGGGCGTTGGGCTCGTCAAAAAGGATGCTGTGGAAAGGCATCTGGTCACCGGTCGGCTCGATGGCCAAGTACCCTGATCAGCGTTTCCTCCGCCCGAGCGTGGGCGCTGCTGCCCACCCACAGTTGATAGCTCGTCTCTGTTGGGTGGGTGTGAGCGGCATAGGCCGGCACGCCAGCCGTCCGCAGCGCCGCGAGCAACGGCCTCACTTGATCAGCGGTCACGTCGAGGATCGGCGCCCAAGCCTCGTCGTCGATGCCGTTGCTGATCCCGCCCGAGGGCAGCCACCACAGCTTTCCAAACCGCTGCGGCTGTGTCACGTGCCTGGAAACGGAAGCCGGCATGACCTGCTCCTCCACCGTCGCTTTCGCTGGGAGCAGGATCCATCGGCCGGCTGGCATGCAGACGCGCGCCACGCCCAAGCGCGTCCCGGCGGGATCCACCGCCGGTGGCTCACGCCACGACAACAATCTTACGCCAGGCGCTGACGAGCCCGGCGGCGCCTCCGGCGGCTGGTTGAAGCTGGCCACTGCCCTTGGACAGCCGATCGCCGCATGTTCCGCCTCTCATCTCCCCTGGTCACGGTCAGGAGTGTGCTGCGAAGATCCGTGGCCGGCCGGCTCCCCCCGGCTGCGAGCGCGATCTACGGCCTCGGCGATGACTTGCTCGGCGGCTGCAAGGCCCTGCCAGCCCCGCACATCCGTGCTCTTGTGGGGCTCGAGATCCTTGTAAACGTCAAAGAACTGGGTGATCTCGCGGCGTAGGTGCCCAGGTACGTCGCCTATCTCGCATAGGCCGACATACCGCGGGTCGCCAGCAGGGACAGCCAAGATCTTGGCATCGGGGCCGTGCTCGTCGGTCATCCAGAATACGCCAACTGGGCGCGCAGTGACCCTGCATCCCGGGAAGGTGGCTTCGCCGAGCATGATCATGGCGTCGAGCGGATCGCCGTCCTCAGCAAGCGTATCCGGGATGAAGCCGTAGTCCAGCGGGTACCGGGTGGAGGTGAATAGCATGCGATCCAGCCGGATGCGGCCGGTGGCGTGATCCATCTCGTACTTGTTGCGGGAACCTTGGGGCACTTCCACGACAATCTCGACTTCCACGGCTGCTCGCCTCCGCGCAGTATCCTTCGCAGAAGCCATCAGCACGAGCTGTGCAATCGGGGCGGGCCTCATCGCCTGGCTTCTCGAATTATACGCCGAGGGTAAATGGCTGCTGCGCGAAGCGGCCTACAAAGTTCTTTCTCGTGGCGGCCATGAACGATGACGTCGATCCTGGTTCAATGCGCACGTAAGCGTTCCAGCTTTATACGGAAACTCTGTGACGCCGCTCTTGGTCACGGTCCAGACGACGGTTGCTACGAGGGGCTCCCTGGTCCCTCCAGGAAGGCCACTACCGGGTGAACGTGCGCCGTCTGCTGCTGGATGTGGACAAGGCTGTGCAGCGACCGGGCATGCTGCAGCTGGCCGAAGCCATAGATGGCGTTTCCGGCATTCAGTCCGTCAATATCACCGTCACCGATATCGATATCGAGACGGTTGGCACCGATGTCACCGTCGAAGGCGACAACATCAACGTCCCGGCACTCGTGACGGCCATCGAGAAGCTCGAGCCGCCACCGTGCACAGCATCGACGAGATCGTCGTCGGCGACCGGATCATCGAGCGCGTCCCACGGGCGCGCTGATCTCGGCAGCGAGACGGCTTGTTGGCTGTCAGTCCAACGGGCTGTACCCCATGCTCAGCGATTACGAAAATCGCTGAGCAGGACCGGCGGCCCGCCGCCATACACTCGGCCGTC
>Ga0335072_10017217_pt1 | contig 10228 bp, 6 predicted proteins | sample Lox_Sample_21_FD_206725 | JGI IMG/M metagenome (GOLD analysis project Ga0335072, IMG submission 206725) | Soil microbial communities from Loxahatchee National Wildlife Refuge, Florida, United States - Lox_Sample_2.1 | ecosystem: Environmental > Terrestrial > Soil > Wetlands | place: USA: Florida...
TGTGTCCTTGGTGATGGTCCCAGCTACTCCGTTGAAGGTCACGGAGCTCGCGTCGAGGAGACCGGTCCCTTTGATGGTGACCACTGTCCCCACCGGCCCGCTCGTCGGGCTGAAGCTGGTGATCGTCGGAGAAAAACCGATTGTCTCCGAGACCTGTTCGCCGACCTCGTCGGCGAAAACGATCTCGCAAGAGTCTCCGGCGGCAACCTGAGCGGGTGTCGGCGGGCAGGGGTTTTGGGCGGCGTCGGCGGCAGCGTGGCCTCCGCTCGAATCCGTGCCGTGCGCCGGCGGCCCGACGGTCCCCTCGGCAATGGTGAAGGGGACGGTGAAAGCGCCGGTTGCATTCGTGGCGACAACCTTTGGGAGGGGATTCGTGCACGAGACGGGTTCGGCGGAACCGCCAGCCACAGCAATCGTGGGCTGGTCGGCGACGTTGCTGCACTCCACGATGCTCCCGACCGTGTTGCTGGCAAAGCCAGAGCCCACCACTGTGGTGATCGAGCCGTTGGTGAGGCCCGAATTCGGCGTCACCTCCAACGAGCCAGCGGCTGCAGCCACACCGTCAAAAGTCAGCACACTGAGACCCGAGATCATCAACACGATCACCGCAGCCAGCGGGACCCCAAAGACACGCGTCATCCCGAGATGCCGCCTCAGTCGTCTGACTAATGGCTGACCTGCGTTCTTGACCACGTGCCGCCCCGTTCACTCAATGGCCTGCGAGACCCTAGGCGGCCGGCTGGCTCCGCGCTTTGGTAGCGACGCACGTGTCGCGCTTGGTCTTCGGGTCGTGAGCCAGGGAGATCCCTACCTGCCAAACGCCTGTCGAGCCTTCACGTAGGCTTCCCGAAACGGGATTCGAGCGGCGCAGTTATGGACCGGTTTCTGGACAAGCCGATCCGGCATATCGCGAAAGTCCTGCTGGAGAGGTGCGAGAGCGGCCGAATCGGACTCACTGCTAATGAGTTGACCTGGGTAACCGGGTCCGAGGGTTCAAATCCCTCCCTCTCCGCTCGGGAGCGCGGCACGACGTGCCGGCAACCGGTAGTCGGCCCGCCTCGGCGGGCATGCCCTCGCCGGCACACCGTCAGCGGGTGGCCTTGGTGCGAGGAGTGTGCAAGAGGGCGTGGGCCGCTACTGGCTGCAGACCTTGGGGTGCCCGAAGAACCAGGTCGATTCGGACAAGCTCGAGGGATACCTCGAGGGGCAGGGCTACGGGCCCGCCGCGGATCCCGGCGCCGCCGATCTCCTCGTCGTCAACACGTGTGCGTTCATCGACGCCGCGCGCCAGGAGTCGATCGACACCGTCCTGCAGCTCGCGGCGCAGCGGGCGACGGGTGCGCGCCTGGTCGTGACCGGCTGCCTGGCCGAGCGCTACGGCGACGAGCTCCGCCGCGAGCTCCCCGAGGTCGACCTCGTGGCGGGTTTCGGAGAGGACCTCGTCGGCCCCGCCACGGCCTCGACCGTCCGCGTCTCGCTCGGCAGCAAGCCCACGACACGCCCCACCGGAGGCTTCGACATTCTCGAACTGCCGCGCCCTGTCGCCCGCGCCCCTTGGGCCTACGTGAAGGTGGCCGAGGGGTGCGACCGCATCTGTGGCTTCTGCGCCATCCCGTCCTTCCGCGGCAAGCAGCGCTCCCGACGCCCCGAGGAGATCCTGGCCGAGGTCGACGCGCTCCGTGCCGCGCCCCACCCGCCCACCGCGGCGGATCACGATGCACCACCGCCACTGCGCGAGGTCGTCCTCGTCGCGCAGGACCTCGCCTCGTACGGCAGGGACCGCACCGGGCCCGGCCGAGAGCATCGCATCGCCCACGGCCCGTCGCCCATCGCCGCGTTGACCCGGGCCGTCGCCGCACGCGTCGAGCGCACGAGGCTGCTGTATCTGTACCCGTCGGGTTTGACCGACGAGCTCGTCGAGACGGTCCTCGATACGCGCGTGCCCTACTTCGACCTCTCCCTCCAGCACGTGTCACGTCCGCTGCTCGCCGCCATGCGCCGGTGGGGCGACGGCGAGCGCTTCCTGCGGCGCATCGAGGACATCCGTCGCGCCGAGCCTGCCGCCACGTTCCGGTCGTCGTTCATCCTCGGCTACCCCGGCGAGACCGAGCGCGACCACGACCTGCTGCTCGAGTTCCTCGAGGCGGCGCAGCTCGACTGGGCCGGGTTCTTCCCGTTCTCGAACGAAGAAGGGACGCACGCGGCCGGGTTGGGCGAGCAGGTGGCGCCCGAGTTGGCCCTCGAGCGCCTGCGTGAGTGCAGCGAGCTCCAGGACGCGATCACGGCGGCGAAGCGCGACGGCCTCGTGGGCGAGCGCCGCACTGTCCTCGTCGACGCACCGGGGCGTGGGCGCACCGTGCACGAGGCGCCGGAGATCGACGGCATCGTCCACGTCCCGCACGATCTTTCGGTGGGCAGCCTCGTCGCTTCCGTCATCGTCGGCGCGGAGGGACCGGACCTGACCGCCGTCCCCGCCGCCGATCACGAGCTCGTCACCGCAGGGCAGCGCCCATGAGCGACGCCACCCACGAGCACCCGGGTCACCCCGGCACCGGCCCTGCCGCGCACCCGGGCTTCACCTTCGGGCCGAGCGCGCTCGTCACGCCCGCCAACGCGATCACGGTGGCGCGGCTCCTCGCCGCGCCGGTGTACGTCCTGATGCTCGTCGCCTGGGGCGCGTCGTGGATCAACGTCGTCGTGGGTTTCGTCCTCGCCGCCAGCGACGGCTTGGACGGCTACCTCGCGCGCCGGCACGGTACGACCCGCTCGGGCGCGTTCTTGGACCCGCTGGCCGACAAGGCGGTGGTGCTGGGCGCGCTGGTGACGCTGGCCGCGCAGGGCCACCTGCCCTGGCTCCCGGTCGTGCTCATCGCCGTCCGCGAGATCGGCATGCAGCTCTACCGCTCGTGGGTGGGCCGGCGCGGCGTGTCGATCCCGGCGCGCAAGACCGCGAAGCTCAAGACGCTGGTGCAGGACTTCGCCATCGGTGTGTGCATCATCCCGCCGCTCGCCGATCAGCACGATCTGCAGCTCGCGATGGTCTGGTTCGCCTGCGCGCTCACCCTCTACACGGGAGCCGAGTACCTGCTCGATGGGCGCCGGGCCCTCCGCCCGCACACCGCCCTCTAAGGTCGCCGCCGTGAGGGTCGAGATCGTGGCAGTGGGCACCGAGCTGCTGTTGGGCCAGATCGCCGACACCAACGCCGCGTGGCTCGGCGAGCAGCTGGCGGCCAGCGGCGTAGCGTCACACTTCCACCAGGCGGTCGGCGACAACCACGACCGCATCGTCCTTGCGCTGCGCACCGGGCTGGCGCGCAGCGACGGCGTCATCATGTGCGGGGGCCTTGGGCCCACCCAGGACGACATCACGCGCGAAGCCATCGCGGAGGTCATGAACGTCCCGCTCGTCCGCGACGACGCGATCCTCGCCTACATCGACGAGTTCTTCCGGACGCGCGGGCGCGAGATGACGGAGAACAACGCGCGCCAGGCCGACGTCCCCCTCGGCGCGAGCGTCATCCCCCAGACCGGCGGCACCGCCCCGGGTCTCATCTGCCCGCTCGGGAACAAGGTGGTCTACGCGGTACCCGGCGTGCCCTACGAGATGATGGACATGTTCGAGCGCGGCATCTTGCCCGACCTGCGCGCCCGCATGGCCGAGGCGGGGGAGGAGGGTGTCATCGCCAGCCGCGTGTTGCGCACCTGGGGCGCCAGCGAGTCGGCGCTCGCCGAGTCGCTCCAGGACCGCGTCGATGCGCTCGACGCGGCCGGGGACGTGACCCTCGCCTTCCTCGCGTCCGGCATCGAAGGAATCAAGGTCCGCATCACCGCACGTGCGCGCACCATGGACGACGTGACCGGCTTGCTCGACAAAGAGGAGACCGAGGTCCGGCGCACCATCGAGACGCGCATCGGCGACATCGTGTTCGGCGTCGACGACGAGTCGATGGAGGTCGCGGTCGCGAACCGCCTCGTCGCCCGCGGCCTCACGTTCGGCGTGGCGGAGTCGCTCACCGGCGGGCTCATCGCGTCGCGACTCGTCAACGTGCCCGGCGCGTCGGCATGGTTCCGCGGCGGCGTCGTCGCCTACGACTCACAGGTCAAGTTCGACGTCTTGGGGGTACCCCCCGGGCCGGTCGTGACCGAGCCGGCGGCGGCGGCCATGGCCGAGGGCGCCGCGCGGGTGACCCGGGCCGACGTGGGGCTCGGCATCACCGGAGTCGCCGGGCCGGACGACCAGGAGGGCGTGCCTCCCGGGACCCTCTTCGTCGGCCTCGCGCTCCCCGGCCAGCCGACCCTGACCCGCCAGCTGCGGGTCCCCGGCGACCGCGAGCGAGTCCGCCAGTACGGGGCAATTACCGCCCTCGACATGCTGCGACGGGCGCTCGACGCGCTCCCTGCCTGATCTTCCGCCCCGCCCCCCATCACCTCCGCCGGCGCCACCGCCGGCTCGACCCCGAGCGCCATCCCGGCAGAGCCTCTCGACCCCCGCGCTCACAGGAAGTCCACAGCGGGGTCACACTGGAGTGGGAATAGCGGGCGCGACCCTGAAATACAGGGAGGTAGGAGAAGTGAAGATCGACAACGGACCGCGCGTCCTGGTGGTTGACGACGAGCCCTCGATCGTCGATGCGGTGGCGACCTCGCTCCGGTACGAGGGGTTCACGGTGGACGAGGCCATGACCGGGCGCAAGGCGCTGGCCCAGGCCCAAGAGGACCCGCCGGACCTGGTGATCCTCGACGTGATGCTGCCCGACCTCGACGGCCTCGAGGTGACGCGGCGCCTGCGCGCGGACGGGGTGCGCGTGCCGGTGCTCTTCCTCACCGCGCGCGACACGCTGCAGGACAAGCTGGCCGGGCTCACCGTGGGCGGCGACGACTACGTCACGAAGCCGTTCGCGCTGGCCGAGGTGATCGCCCGCGTGCACGCCATCCTGCGGCGCACCGGCTACGAGCCCGAAGACGACGGGATCTTGCGCTTCTCCGATCTCGAGCTCGATGACAGCGCACACGAGGTGCGGCGAGGCGGCCACCCGATCAACCTGACCGCGACCGAGTTCAACTTGTTGCGCTATTTCATGTTGAACCCGCGCCACGTGCTCTCCAAGGCGCAGATCCTCGACCACGTCTGGCACTACGACTTCGGCGGCGACGGCAACGTGGTGGAGACCTACGTCAGCTACCTGCGAAAGAAGCTCGAGAAATTCGGGCCACCCCTCATCCACACCATCCGCCTCGTCGGGTACACGCTGCGCGAGCCGGAGTCGGCCAACGGAGCTGCGTAGGTGTCGCTGCGGCTCCGACTCCTCCTCGCCGTCGGCGCCATCGCCATCGTCGCGTTGGTCGTGGCGGACTTCGCCACCTACTCGGCGTTGCGTACGTCCCTGTACAACCAGGTCGACCAGCAACTGGCGCAGCGCCGTCCCGGCGTCCCCATCCACGTCGTCACCCAGACGGTCGCGTGCACGAGCCCGCACGACGCCGGCCAGGGCGTCAATCCGATTGCCGTCAATGGCAACGGCCCGGTCGGCCAGGGCTTCGAGCCCAGCGGTGGAGGGGCCCCGAACGTCTTCGGCATCTACTACAGCGCCATCGTGTCCACGCAGGGAAAGGTGGAGGGCGGGCTCGAGTGCCCCGCCTACGTGGGGACCTCGTCCTACCGGCCGCAGCTCCCCGACCCGATCACCGGGTTTACGACCCAGCCGGACGGGAGCCAGGAGGTCTACTTCACGACCAGCTCGATCGCCGCCGGCGGGCCGGCTTTCCGGGTGCGCGCCGTGCGAGAGTCGGGAAACACCATCGACGTCCTCGCTCAGCCGCTCGTCGACCAGGAGAACACCCTGCACACGCTCTTCCTGACCGAGCTGGCCGTCACGGCCGCCGCGCTGGTCCTCGCGTTCGCAGGCGGCTGGTGGCTGGTGCGCCTCGGTTTGCGCCCGCTCGAGGACGTCGAGGCGACGGCGGACTCGATCGCGGCGGGGAACCTCGACCAGCGCGTGCCAGGCGCGAAGCAGTCAACTGAAGTCGGCCGGTTGGCGCGGGCGCTCAACGTCATGCTCGAGCGCATCCAGGTGGCGTTCTCGGCCCGGCTGGCGTCCGAGGCGCGGCTGCGCCAGAACGAGCAGCACCTGCGCCAGTTCGTCGCCGACGCGTCGCACGAGTTGCGAACCCCGATCGCGGCGGTGTCCGCCTACGCCGAGCTCTTCGAGCGCGGCGGGGCCGAGCACACCGACGACCTGCCGCGGATCGTGGCGGGCATCCGCACGGAGACGGCGCGCATGGACCGACTCGTGAACGACCTCCTGACGCTCGCCCGCCTCGACGAAGGCGTGCCCATGGAGCTGACGCAGGTGGAATTGGTGTCGCTCGTCTCCGAAGCCGTCAACACGGCGACTGCCGTCGGGCCCGAGTGGCCGGTTCGCTTCTGGGCCTCCCGCCCGGTCGAGGTCAAGGCGGACAAGGACAGGCTCCGCCAGGTGATCGACAACCTGCTCGCAAACGTGCGGGCGCACACACCCGCAGGGACGGCCACCACCGTGCGCGTCGAGCAGGTCGGCGACCAGGCCGAGATCGAAGTGCGTGACAGCGGCCCGGGCATGCCCGAAGAGGACGCGCACCGCGCATTCGAGCGCTTCTACCGCGCCGACCCGGCGCGTTCACGCGCCAGCGGTGGCAGCGGCCTCGGCCTCTCGATCGTGTCCGCCATCGTGGCGGCGCACGGGGGCACGGTGACCGCGACCTCCTCACCCGGCGAAGGATTGACGGTCACGGTCCGGCTGCCGCTGCAGCCTTCGGCCCAGCAGCCCTTCGACGGACCGCTCGACGAGACGCCGAGTCAGCCGCCCGGCCCGCCGATCGATCAGCCGCCGACGCCGCCGCGTGCGGGACCCGAGCCGGCACGGCCTGAGCCGGTCCCCACCGAACCAGCCGTCTGACCTTCGCTTCGAGCCCTCCCGACGCCGGTTTCCCGGTCGCGATTCACACCCGGCGCACAGCCGAAGTTCACGGAGCCGGGAGTCCCGCCCGGCACCATGACCGCCATGACAGCCCTGGCCCACCACGACGCCGGCATGGACCCGCGACGGGTCCGCACCGACGACAGCCGGCCGGTCCGGCCCGCGGGCGCTCGACCGGTCCGGGTCGACGTGGAGGTGGTGGTGCCCGTCTACAACGAGGCACCGCATCTGGCCGAGCGGATCACTGAGCTCCGCCGTTTCCTCGACGAGTCGTTTCCTTTCCGCGCGCTCGTCACCATCGTCGACAATGCGAGCACCGACGACACCTTCATTGTGGCGACCGAACTGGCGCGCTCGCTCGACGGGGTGGCGGCGATGCATCTCCCGCGCAAGGGACGCGGCTATGCGCTCCGGACCGCGTGGTCGACCAGCGAGGCGCCCGTCGTCGCCTACATGGACGTCGACCTCTCGACCTCGCTGCCGGCTTTGCTTCCGCTCGTGGCCCCGCTGCTCTCGGGACATCGCGACGTCGCCATCGGGTCGCGTCTTGCTCGCGGCGCACACGTCGTGCGCGGGCCGAAGCGCGAGCTCATCTCGCGTGCCTACAACCTGTTGCTGAAGCTGACGCTGCGCGGCCGGTTCAGCGACGCCCAGTGCGGCTTCAAGGCGCTGCGGCGGGACGCCGCGGAGCGTCTGCTGCCACTGGTCGAGGACAACGAGTGGTTCTTCGACACCGAGCTGCTCGTGACCGCCGAGCGCCTCGGAATGCGCATCGGCGAGGTGCCGGTGGACTGGGTCGACGACCCCGACTCGCGGGTCAACATCGTGGCCACCGCCGCCGACGACCTGCGCGGCGTGTGGCGCCTGCTCGTCCGTCGGCCCAAGGGCCTGCGGCGCGTGCGGTCGAACGAGGTCACCGCCGACCAGCTGCTGCGCTTCGCCGGCGTCGGCGCGGTCTCCACACTCGGGTACTTGTTCCTCTTCGTCGCGTGGCAGCCGCTCCTCGGCCCTTACAACGCCAACGCGCTCGCGATGGCGATCGCAACGCTCTTCAACACAGCGGTGCACCGCGAGCTGTCTCGCACCACGGACGGGCAGGATCGCCGCGGGCGCCTCTACGCCGTTGCCGCCGGCTCATTCGCGGTCAGCCTCGGTCTGACGTCGCTCGGGTTGGTGGTCGCGCAGTGGGTCGCACCCTCGTCGCTCCTGGCTCAGGTTGTGGCCATCACCGCGGCAAACGCCTGTGCGGCCGTGGTGCGCTTTGCCGTTCTACGGGCCTGGATCTTCCGGCCCAGCGCACGCGCGGCAACGACTCCCGCGCCCGCACCGGACATCAGCCCGCCCGCGGCGGCGCTGCCACCCGTGACGCCTCTGGTGATCACGCAGCCGGTGGCGCCGATCCGCGACGTGACAGAGGAGTCTCGATGACGGACCTCCCGCCGAGCACGGACGCCCCCGTGGGCGTGCTCGACCGACCGCTTCAGCTCGACCCCGAGGCACCGGCCGACAGCGCGCCGGCGGCGCCAGGGACGCCGGGCGCGCCGGCCTGGCCGCCCGGGCCGCGCCGCGGGCGCTTCGCTCGCTTCGTGCGCGGCAAGGAGAGCGACGCGCCCTGGGTCCGCCCGGCCCTCCTCCTGCTCTTGGTCTGCACGGCCGTCCTCTACCTCTGGGGCCTCGGGGCCAACGGGTGGGCGAACTCGTTCTACTCGGCTGCCGTCCAGGCGGGCTCGAAGAGCTGGAAGGCCTTCTTCTTCGGCTCCTCGGATTCGTCCAACTTCATCACGGTGGACAAGCCCCCCTTCTTCTTGTGGCCGATGGAGATCTCGGCGCGCATCTTCGGTGTGAATTCGTGGAGCATCCTCGTCCCGCAGGCGCTCGAAGGCGTGGCCACCGTGGGCCTCGTTTATCTGTCGGTCCGGCGCTGGTTCAGCGCGCAGGCGGCGATCCTCGGTGGCGCGGTCGTCGCGCTCACGCCCGTGGCCGCCATGATGTTCCGCTACAACAACCCCGACGCCATGCTGGCGCTGCTGCTCACCGGCGCGACCTACGCCACCATGCGCGGCCTCGAGAAGGCGCAGACCAAATGGCTGGTCCTCGCGGGCGCACTGGTCGGCTTCGGGTTCATCACCAAGATGATGCAAGCGTTCCTCATCCTCCCGGTCATGGCCGTCGTCTACCTCCTGGCCGCACCGACCGGCTGGTGGCGTCGCGTGTGGCAGGTCGTCGTGATGGGCCTTTCCGTGGTGGCGGCCGCGGGGTGGTGGGTCCTTGCCGTCGTCCTGACGCCGGCGGCCGACCGTCCGTATGTCGGCGGCTCGCAGAACAACAGCATCTTGAACCTGATTTTCGACTACAACGGCTTCGGGCGCCTCACCGGCAACGAGTCCGGCAGCGTCGGCGGCGGCGCGGGCGGCGCCGGCATGTGGGGCCCGACGGGATGGACGCGTCTGTTCAACGACTCCTTCGGGAACATGATGTCGTGGCTGCTGCCCGGCGCCCTGGTGATGGGCGCGGTGTTGTTGGTGGTCACACTGCGTGCCAGGCGTACCGACCGCGAACGGGCCGCGCTTTTGTTGTGGGGTGGGTCGCTCGTCTGCATCGGCCTGACGATCAGCCTGGCGCAGGGGATCATCCACCCCTACTACACGGTCGCCCTCGCGGCCCCGCTCGGGGCGCTGGTGGGCATCGCCACCATGGGCCTGTGGGAGCGCCGCGCCACCTGGCCGGGCCGCATCGGTCTGGCCGCCGGGTTGGGCGCAACGGTGGTCTGGACCTACGTGCTGCTCGGCCGGACCTCCAATTGGTTCCCCGCGCTGCGGCCGTTCGTTCTGGTGGCGGGAATCCTCGGCGTCGCGGCGATTCTCGCACTGCCGCTGTTGCGGCGGTCCCTCTCCAAACTCGCGATCGCGTTGGTCGCGGTGCTAGGCCTCGGCGCCGCGCTCGCGGCCCCGTTGTTCTCGACGGTCGCGACCGCGGCCACCGCGCACAACGGTGCGATCCCGTCCGTCACACCGACGCCGGCGGGCGGACAGGGAGGCCCGGGCGGTGCGTTCCCCGGTGGCTTCGCGGGTCGCTTCCCCGGTGCCGGCGGGTTCCGCCGCACTTTCGGCGGTGGCGGCGCCGGCGTCCAGGGAGGGTTACCCGGGGGTGGGTTCCCCGGCGGCGGCTTCCCCGGCGGCGGGTTCTCGCGCTCGGGCGCCGGCGGCAGTACCGGTAACGGCACGAGCAACGGGGCCAGCAATGGCACGACGTTCCCCAACTTCCGCGGCGGA
>Ga0335072_10017219_pt1 | contig 10227 bp, 6 predicted proteins | sample Lox_Sample_21_FD_206725 | JGI IMG/M metagenome (GOLD analysis project Ga0335072, IMG submission 206725) | Soil microbial communities from Loxahatchee National Wildlife Refuge, Florida, United States - Lox_Sample_2.1 | ecosystem: Environmental > Terrestrial > Soil > Wetlands | place: USA: Florida...
CACGCCACCGCCGATCCGGACAACCCCTCGGCGAGTTACCTGCACCTGGCCGACACCAAGGGACTCACCGTCACCGATGTCGCCCGGCTCAATCTCGGCCACGCGGAACTCGCTTACCTGTCAGCGTGCTCGACGGCCCAGCCGGGGCCGCGCCTGGCGGATGAGGCAATCCATCTCGCCTCAGCATTCCAGCTGGCCGGCTACCGCCACGTCATCGGCACTCTCTGGCCTATCAACGACCTCATGGCCGCCGCCCTCAGCGCCAGCCTGTACACCGTCCTTACCGAGCCTCCCGGCGTCATCCCCCCGCGCGCCCTCCACATGGTGACCCGTTCCCAGCGCGACCGGTACCCCCATCAGCCCACCCTCTGGGCATCGCACATTCACAGCGGCGCCTGACCCGCCCGCGGGACGTCAGGACGACGCGAGGCTGGACGCGCAGGCCTGGATGTCCTTAATGATCGAGCCGACGGATGATGCACCACCCGCGTTGAAGCACGTGCTGACCGAGCCCGGAAGCGTGGATCCCCCGGAGGGGCCCGGGGAGGACGCCGCCGTCGGCCTGGCGGTGGGTGAAGGCCGCGCAGCCCCTGGGGCCGGCGGGGAGGAAGGCGACGGGGTAGCGCTCTCGCCGCCAAAACCCTCAGGTTCTACGAACGGCGCCGACTGTCCCGCGATGGCCGGGACCCGTTCCGCCGCGCGCTTCATCCCGGCGAGCTCCGGGCGCAAGACGGTCACGGCTAGCACCGCCATGGTCATCCAGGCAACACCAAGGGCGACCGCCGCCAGCTTCGGCCACCGCCCGGTGGCGCGACCCTCATCAAGGTCCGGCAAGTGTTCCGGGCCGGGCGGCGTGTCCGGCACTTGATGACGCGAGATCTCCCGTGAAGCCATGCATCCGTCCCCCAGGGGCTGTACCCGTCCGCCAAGACAGTCCCCGGGCCGTTACACACGCCCGGCCCGCGGCAGCACCGAGCACACGGAATGCCCTCAGTCTGGGTGGATGCCGACGGCGATGCGGTCACCTGGCCCGATGAACGAGCGGCGGTCTCGGCTCTGTCTAACATCTCGTGATGGCAACGACGCCGAAGCTCCCACCAAACACCTGAGCAAGATCTTTTAGAATAAATGTTTGTAGTTTCCACCCTTATAAGGGCAGAAACTACAAACATTTCGATTAGATGATCTTCATCTGGGAACCTGCGCCCCTCGTGTCACGCCTAGAGTGCGTTACCTTCACGTTATTCGAGACAGGGCGGCGGTCTCCACCCCCGGGGCGGAACGATCTTCGGCGGCTCCGGCAATCCCCTGGATAGACTTATCACGTATTAAATAGATGATTTCAGCGGTTCCTCCCTGCGAAACGGACACCACATGCGTCCCGCTGATATTTATGCTGTTTTCCGGCAATGGCGCCACCCCCAGGAGTTCAGGATTGGCGCTGAGCCCTGGCCCGACGAGGCGCTGCGCGTTCTGGCGGGCGTGGCCGCCGACAGCTCCGGCAGCACGGGGGCCGTCAAGCCGGCCGCCGAGGCGGACGGCGAGCCCGCCGCCGAGCCAGCCGCCCAGCCAGATAAGGGCGGCGGCCTCACCGAGCGGTCAGTGGCCGACATCGCGACGAGCATCTGGCGGCTGCGCGGGCGCGCGGCGGCCCTGCCCGGCGGGATGCGGTCGGTGACCCGGCACGCCGAGTCGGCCTGGGACGCCCTCGCCCAGGCCGGCGTCGAGGTCCGTGACCATGTCAACGACCCTTTCGACCCTGGGCTCGCGCTCACCGTCGTTGCCTATCAGCCGACGCCCGGGATCGACCGTGACCGGGTCGTCGAGGCCATCAGGCCGAGCATTTACCTGAACGACAGGCTCATCCAGTCAGCGGAAGTGATAGTAGGGACTCCTGAGCATGCCCATGAGTAGGGACACTGTAGATTTCGGCATCGACCTTGGCACCACGAATAGCGCGATCGCCGTCCTGCGCGGCGTGGAGACAGAGGTAATCAAGAATAACGACGGCCTGGAGACGACTCCCTCGGCCGTGTGGCTGGACCGCCGGGAACGGCTTTACGTGGGCAAGGCGGCCAGGGAGCGCACCGAACTGGACCCCGAGAACACGTGCGTCGAGTTCAAGCTCCGGATGGGCACCGTCGGCCAGCCTAAGGAGTTCGCCGCGAGCGGCCGGTCAATGTCGCCGGAAGAACTGTCGGCCGAGGTGCTGAAGTCCCTGCGGCGAGACGTCACGCAGCGGACCGGCGAGGAGATCCGGGCCGCGGTCATCACGGTCCCCGCCGCCTTCGAGCTCAACGCCTGCGACGCGACCAGGCGCGCGGCCGAGATCTCCGGGCTGGCCTATGCCCCGCTGCTGCAGGAGCCCACCGCCGCCGCGCTCGCCCATGGTTTCCAGACCAGCGCGGACAACGTCTTCTGGCTTGTGTACGACTTCGGCGGCGGAACCTTCGACGCCGCGGTGGTCCATGTCCGCGACGGCGAGTTCACCGTGGTCAACCACCGCGGCGACAACTTCCTCGGCGGGAAGCTCATCGACTGGAAGATCGTCGAGGAACTGCTCATCCCCGCGGCGGCCTCGCAGGGCCGCTTCACCGGCCTGGCCCGCGGGAACCCCCGGTGGCTGGCGGCCGTCAGCAAGCTCAAGATGGCCGCCGAGGAAGCCAAGATCCGGCTGTCCCGCGACGACTCGGCCGAGATCCTGGTGGAGCTCCAGGATGAGGACGGCCGGGTCTTCGAGCTGGAGTACGACCTGGCCCGCGCGGACCTGGAGCGGCTGACCGAGCCGTACATCGCCCGGTCGGTGAACCTGTGCAGGAAGGCCCTGTCCGAGCGGAGCCTGCGCCCCGGCGACGTGGAGAAGGTCCTGCTGGTGGGCGGCCCCACGCTGTCGCCCTACCTGCGCGAGCGCCTCGCCGACGCCGCCGACGGGCTGGGCATCCCGCTGGACCACACGCTGGACCCCATCACCGCGGTCGCCCGGGGTGCCGCGATCTTCGCCGGCACGCAGCGGCTGGCGACCGCGGCCCCCGCGCTTGCCGGTTCCGCCGGGCCAGCCGGGGCGTTCTCGATCGAGCTGGCCTACCAGCCGGTCGGACCAGACCGCGAGCCGTTCATCGGCGGCCGGGTCACCAGCGACGCCGTCCTGGGGCTGGCCGGGTACACGGTTGAGTTCGTCAACCCCGACGCCCGGCCCGCCTGGCGCAGCGGCAAGATCGCGCTGGCCCCGGACGGCGCCTTCACGGCCACGCTGTGGGCCGATACGGGGCGGGCCAACACCTTCACGATCGAGCTCGCCGACCCGAGCGGGACCGTGCGGCCAGCCACCCCGGACCGGCTTACCTACACGGTGGGGGTCGTGGGGACCAGCCCGCCGCTGACCCATTCAATCGGCGTGGGCCTGGCCGACAACAAGGTGAAATGGCTGATCAGCCGGCAGACACCGCTCCCGACCCGGCACCGGACGCTGCTGCGCACCACGGTCGAGCTCAAGCAGGGCCAGGACCGGGGAATGATCCGCATCCCGGTCCTGGAAGGGGAGAACGACCGCGCCGACCGCAACCGGCAGGTCGGCCGCATCGAGATCATGCCCGGCCAGTTCCGGCGCGACGTGCCCGCGGGGAGCGAGATCGATTTCACCATCGCCGTCGATGAGTCACGGCTGGTCGTCGCCCGGGCCTACATCCCCATCCTCGATGAGGAGTTTGAGCACGTGGTCAACCTGCAGACCGAGCGGGTTCCTGACCAGCCCGGCCTGGCCCGGGAGGTCCAGGCGGAAAAGCGCCGGCTGGACGCCCTGCGCATGGCGAACGCTGAGGTCGGCGACGCCCGGGTTGACGCCGTGCTCGAGCGGATCGCCGACGAGGGGGTCATCGGGGACATCGACGCCCTGGTCGGCGCGGCGGCGGCCGACCCCGACGCGGCCACGGCGAGCCGCCCGCGCCTGCTCGCCCTGCGGACCTACCTGGACGAGGGGGAAGACGCGCTGGAATGGCCGCAACTGGTCAAGGAAGCGAGGGAACTGCTCGTCGCCGCGCGCGAGCTGGTGAACGCGAAAGGCAACGCCGACCACAAGCGGGCGCTGGCCTCGATGGAGGCAGCGGTCCAGTCGGCCATCGCGGCGCACGACGCCAGCCTGCTCCGGCAACGGCTGGACGACCTGCGCATCCTGGGCATGCAGGTGCTCGACGCCACCGGCGAGCTGGTCATGCTCGCCTTCGGGCAACTGCGCGACCTGCGCTCCGAGATGACCGACCCCGATGAGGCGCGGCAGCTTGTCAACGCCGGCGAACAGGCCATCGCCCGGCATGACTTCAGCGCATTGCGCCAGGTCAACGGCGCGCTCGCGAGCCTGCTGCGCAAGCCGCCGCCGCCGGCGGACCCGTTCAGCACGGTACGGGGCGACTAATGAGCGAAACGGACCGCCCGGCGCCCGCCGCACCGGCCGCCCGGGAGGTCGTGCTGGCCAGGGCGCGTGCCCTGGCCCGGCATGGCCGTTACGCGGAGGCCGCCGGCCTGCTCGACCAGCTCCTGGAAGAGGAGCCCGCCCGCGAGGGCAGCCCGTCCGCCGCCACCCTGCTTGACCTGCGGGCACGCATCCACGCGCAGCAGGGCCAGCTTAACCAGGCCGACGCGTACTGGGTGCAGGCACAGCAGCTTGCCCCGGGCAATGCCGAGTACGCGGCTGGACGCCGCCGTATCGCGGCCATCCGCGCGCGGGGTGACCAGCGACGCTCATCGCGACTCGCGCTGCGCGCGGGCGGCGTGCTGGCCGCCGCCCTCGCGCTGGCGCTGCTCATCGACATACGCTTCGCGATCGGCGGCTCCACGGCGCCGGCCGCACCCGCCGCGCCGGGCAAGGCCAGCGCGGCGTCGCGAGTCGGCCCCTCCGCGTCCGCCAGTCGTTCCGCGTCGGCCAGCGCGCCGTCGTCCCCGGCCGCCGCGTCCTCCGCCGATGTCCTGGACGACCTGGACCTCCAGATACCGGGGGTCCAGTCGCGGCGCGCGCCCGGCCAGATCTCCGTCACGTTCACGAACGGCGTTTTCGCCAAGGGCACCGCGTTCTCGCCCGACGGGCAGGCCATCCTGGCCAGGCTCGGAGCGCTGCTGCGCCCGTACGCGGCGAGGATCACCGTCGCCATCGTCGGCTACAGCGACGACCTCCCGGTGCCGCCCGGCCGCGGATACGCCGACAACGTCGAGCTGGGCCTGCTGCGCGCCGAAACGGCCCGCGCGGACCTCAGCGCGGTCAGCGGTATCCCGCTGGCGATGCTTCCCGTATCAAGCATGGGTGACGAGCAGCTTCCCTTCCCGGATCCGGGCGACACTGCCCAGCCCCGGGACCGGACGGTGACGTTGTGGATCTCTTCGACCGGTGAGGACTAAGCGATGACGGCGGAAATCGACAGCTCCCTGTTCGGCGACGTGACTGCCGGGCTGTATGCGACCAACGCGTTCCGTGTCTCCGGGCTGCCGGTCAACGCGACAAGCCGCGACATCCGGCGCCGGTCCGAGCAGCTTCGGGTCATGGCGCAACTCGGCGGGGACTCGGCCACCGGCCCGGACAGTGGCCAGGGCGTGCTGCCCCTGGCGGAACGGCCCGGCGCCACCGCCATCGCCGACGCCCTTGAGCGGCTGCGGGATCCGGCCCGCCGGCTGGTGGACGAGCTCTTCTGGTTCTGGCCCGGGCAAGACGACAAGCACGACGAGGCGATGGCCGCGTTGCGGCGGGACGACCCGGACGCCGCGATGAACATCTGGGTGAGCGTGAGCGGCGCGGCGAGACTGGAGGCCGCGGTCGCCGTGCACAACATGGCGGTGCTAGCCCACGTGCGCGCGCTGGACAAGCCGGGGCTTTCCGACAGCGTCACGCTGCAGTGGCAGCTCGCGCTCACCCTCTGGGCCGGGGTAGCCGCGAGCGACGTGTTCTGGGACCTGGTCACCACGCGCATCCAGGAGATGTCCGACCCGCGGCTCACCCAGGACACCGCCCGGCAGATGCGCGAGGCCCTGCCCTCCGTGGTGCTGTCGATCAACGCCCAGCTGGCGCTGCAGGCCAGCCGGGAAGGCCGCCTGGCCGATACCACCGGGCATGTCTCGCTCATGCGCGATTCCGCTTTCGGCGCCGAGGCCGCCAATCGCGTGCTGCGCGAGCACGCCGAGCCCATCCTGGGCCAGCTGAGGTCGATGAGCCAGGACGCCGAGCGTACCGCCGACGGCGACCCGCGCCGCGGCGCCGACGCCGCCCGGCAGCTGGTCGCCCAGTCCGAGCCGCTGATCCGCGACGTGCGGCTGATCCTGGCGGCCGACCATCCGCTCGTGCAGGGGATCAAGGACGAGATCGCGTCGGTCGCCATGCGCTGCACCGTCCGGTACGTCAACGAGACCGGCGACCTGGAGGCCGGCCGCGAGGTGCTCGGCCTCGCCCTGCCCATCGCCGTCACCGAGGCGGCCAGGAAGCGCATCCGCGAGAACCAGGCCGCGATCAAGGAGCAGGAGGAGCGCCGCCGGCTGGTTCTCCTCTACAGCACCTGCTGGTTCGACAAGCGCAACCAGGCCACGGCGGCGGACGTATATCCCCAGAGAATGTACGGCAACGTGGTGCGCAGTTACGTCTCGGCGCGGACAACACGGGTGACCTGGAAGGCGCAGACGGTCGCCGTTCCGCGCTGCGCGGCTTGCGCGAAGAAGCACGCCACGCGGCGGCACTGGACCGCGACGGCGGGCTGGTCCTCGGTCGCCGTCGTGATAGTCCTCGTCGTCGTGTCCTTCGCGACCGGCGCGGCCCCGCTGGGGGTGATCCTCCTCTTCTGCGGCCTCGGGTTTGCCATCCCGCTGGCCGTCACGCTTTCCCGCGTCAGCGGGATACCGGCCGCCGAACGTCGGGTGCTGCGCGAATTCGAGCCGGTCAAGACGCTGCTCGCCGGAGGCTGGCAATTCGGCGCGAAGCCGAGGACCCGGTGATGACCCGGCCCAGGACGCTCCGCCCGCACCCGCACGGCCCGGCCAGCGGGGCCAGCGACGCGCATTTCCTATCGTGAAGACTCTCTGGAGCCTCATAAACAACTCCTATCAGAAAAGTCACTGTGGCCCCGTGGTTACCGGACCCGTCGGCGTGTTTTAGCGTCTCATCAGACTTCGCACACTCCCCGCATAGACATAAGCCACATATCGGCCGTGAAAATGGTCACTGAGTGTGCGAAGTTTCCCGGGCGCCGGGTTCGCGGCACAATCCGCCGCCAGTGAGGCCAGGCACCGCTCCCGTGGCCAGAACGGCGGGGAAGCTAAGTGGCTGGAGTACCCCCGCCTGGCCCCGGATAACACTGATCCCTCCGGGAATTCTGTGACCCGGGAGGTAAATCCTTTACAAGGACAGGCCGGTCTTCAGGCAGTGCCGCCGGGCAGCGTGGCCACAGCTGCCGGGTCCGTTCAGCCCGGTGCGCCCGTGCCGGCGTGCTCGCCGCCGCCGCCCTGCTCGTCCTCAGCGGGCGGCCGAGTCGATCTCGGCCCAGACGGTCTTGCCCTCGTCGGTGCAGCGGGTGCCCCAGGCCTGGACGAGCCGGCCGACGATGGCCAGGCCGCGTCCGCCTTCATCGAGCGTCCCCGGGTGGCGCAAGCGCGGTGAGACGGGGCTGCCGTCGTGGACTTCGACGCTGATCGAGAGGTCCTTGATGATCCGCAGCCACATGGGCGGGGCACCGTAGCGGATGGCGTTGGTGACAAGCTCACTGATGACCAGTTCGGCGGACTGCGCGGTGTCGTCGTCGACGTTCCAGGCGGCGAGCTTGTCCCGCAGGTGGCCGCGTGCCCGCCGGGCTTCCTCGAGCTCGCGGCCGAACCGCCAGGTCGCCGCCTGCTCGGCCGGGAAAGTGCGGGTACGGAGGAGGACCAGGACCGAGTCGCCGGAGCGAGGGCAGTCGCGCAGCGAGTAGACAACGTCGTCGCACAAGTCCTGGAGCGGGCGCTGAGCGTCGGCGAGGATCCGCCGGAGGGGGCCTTCGTCGCGCGGGTCGCCGCATGGGGCGGCAGGCAGGATGGACGGGGTGTAGAACGCGAGGATGCTGCCGACGGGCAGCTTGACGGTGGCCGACGTGAAAGGCAAGCCCTCCGCCGTGCCCAGGAGGGGCCCGGGCGGGACGTCGGGCATCGGGACGGCGGTGCCGCCGGGGGAGACGATGACGGGCGCCGGGTGCTGCGCCCGGGCGTACGTGCACGTCTGGGCGATGGGGTCATAGATCGCGTACACGCCGCTCGCGGTGAGCGGCTCCCGCTGGGAGGGGTCACTGGGCGGGAGCGCGGCGCGCTCGGCGGCCAGCATGAGCACGGCGTCGTTGAGGCGCGCGAGGATCTCATCGGGCTCCAGGTCCAGCCGGGCCAGGGAGCGAACGACGGTCCGCACCTGTCCCATGCAGGCGGCGGCCCGGATGCCCTGACTGCTGACCTGGCCGACGATCAGCGCGGTGCGGGCGCCGGCCAGGGCGAACGAGTCGAACCCGCCGCCCCCGCCCGCCTCGCCGTACACCTGCACGTGGGCCGTCTCGAGGCCAGTCGGCGAGCAGGGGCGCGCGGGCAGCAGCTGGCGCTGAAGGGCCGACGCGACGGTGTGCTCACGGGTGTACAAGCGCGCCCGGTCGATCAGCACCGCGGCCAGGTGGGCGAGCCCGTGGATGAAGTTGGCTTCCTCCTCGTCGAACGGGCCCCGCTGCCGCATGCGGTAGAGGCTGAGCAAGCCGAATACGGCGCCGCGCAGCTCAAGCGGCGCGGCGAAGAGCGTCCGGGCGCCGGACGCGCGGATCGCCTCGGCGCCCGAGGGGTCAGCCGTCAGCCAGGGCACGTCGGACCCCAGGTTGACCAGGCGGGGCTTGAGGTCGGTCAGGACCTGCGCGTAGGGACTAGGGAACGGCAGCCTGTGCATGGCGCCCACCCGGTGTTCTTGAGCCTGGCGCCGGCCACCGCCGTGGCGGAAGCCAGCCCGCCGCAGCGGGACGTCGCGGCCGACCGGCGCCACCGGCGGGTCCTCACCGCGGACCACGGAGTCCACGACGTCCACCGCCGCCATGTCAGCGAAGCCCGGCACGAGAACGTCCGTCAGTTCCTGGCAGGTGGCCACCACATCGAGTACCTGCCCTATCCGCACCTGGTGCAGCTCGCGCAGGAGCTGCATGCGGACGTCGCTCTTCTCGAATTCGCCGACATCCGCCAGTACCGCCGCCACCCCCAGGACAGCGCCCCGCGGATCCTCCAGGCGGAACGCCGACACCTTCGTCCAGTGCGCCTCATCCGAGGCTTCCCGCAGGCGCGTGCGCACCACCAGCTCAGGGGCGGGGGCGCCGCTATCCGCCGCCGCACGCAGCATCGCCTCGATCTCGCCCGGGGCCGGGAAGCTGTACACCTCGGTGAGGCGGCGCCCCAGCACCCGCTCAGCCGGCGTACCGGACATGATCCGCGCGGCGAGCCTGGCCGAGACGATTCGCAGTTCGGTGTCGAGGACGTACAAGCCGGCCGGGGCGCGGGCCAGCCACGTCTGGGCCGCTGCGGCCTCCGCGTTCAGCAGCGTATCCACAGCCATGGTGATCACCCCCATCACCTAGCCTGCCCGCTACCCGCCGGTTGAGTCATCACGGCGGTTCACGCGGCAGCTGGCATCGTTGTCCGCGAAAGCGCCCCCAGGATTCTCGGCTGAGCCGGATTCCTGGGGGCGCCCGCAGTTTCGTCTCCAGGCTTGCTAGAGAGCAACTCCTAGAGGCGTCTGACGAATGAACATCGCGAGCACCTCCTTCCTGATGCAGGGGATGTACCTTGCCGCGGCGCGGCCATCGTAAAACCGCGCGCCCGCGCCGGGCAACGCATTTACGCGGCTGGCCGGATCAGCCCGCCCGTGCGGTACTGCTACAGTCCGGCGTGGTGATCTTCATCGTCGTCTTCGTGCTGATCGCGGCGGCCGTGCTCGCCGTGACGGCGCACCGGAGCTCCAGGTGGCGCCAGGACCAGGCGGGCGCGCGCCGGGAGGCCCTCGCCGGGGACGTCACGGCTGGCTGGCCAGTGCAGATCCGGGGGCAAGGGCCATTCTCCTTGCATGGTCCGGGCCTGCGAGCCGGGCTGGTCACCCTGCGGGGCGACTTCATCGTGGTCGTCTATGCGGCCCCGGCCGCCCGCCTCCTGAACCAGGGCGAGTTCTACTTCGCCGCGCGGGAGGCCCGGCTGTGGGTGGAAGGCGCCGTCGCCGGC
>Ga0335072_10017220_pt1 | contig 10226 bp, 12 predicted proteins | sample Lox_Sample_21_FD_206725 | JGI IMG/M metagenome (GOLD analysis project Ga0335072, IMG submission 206725) | Soil microbial communities from Loxahatchee National Wildlife Refuge, Florida, United States - Lox_Sample_2.1 | ecosystem: Environmental > Terrestrial > Soil > Wetlands | place: USA...
CCGCCTCGCCGAGCAGCGAACCGGAGCTGTCGCTCTGTGCCGCCCGCGCGATGGAGTTGAAGGCCTGGGTCTTCTCCTGCGCTGTGCTCAGGTAACCGGCATACTGCCTGACGGCCGCGGCCATCTGCTGCAACGGCGCCTCGGCGGCACCTGCGCCCTGACCTAAGTCGCCGGCGAAGGCACTGAACGAATCGGCGGCATCGCCGGTCCAGTCCGCGCCTGAGGGGATCGCCGCGGCGGCCTGCCGGGTGCTGGCACCCAGGTTGCCGGTCTCTTTTCCGAGGACCTCGAGCTGGTCGGCCAGCGTCTGCAGCTGCACCGGGTCACCGCCCGGCACGGCGAGGCCGCCGCTCATGGCTGCGGACCACCGCGCCAGCCGCCCCGGATCAGCGCCCGGATCTGGCTGGCCATGGCCTGGTCGGCGCTCGAGTACGTGTTCGCCGACGCGGTAAGGCTCTGGCTGGTGTGCCCGTACGCGGCCCACATGCCCGTGTACGCCGTGTCTCCGCGCCCAGCCGCGCCTTTCAGGGCCGCTGCCAGGCCTGCATGACCTGCCGAACCGGACATCGAGGTCAGCGTCGCAACGACGTACTGCGCGATGAGCTGGCACCGGCCCTGCAACTCGCCCATGTCCTGACTGCCCGCAGATAACCCGCTGGGCCGGACCGAGAACCCCTGACCCAACCCGATCGCCTCCTCCCGTGTCCCGCGCCACCGGGCATGGCTGAACAGTGATCAAGACGCCCAAACCTGCCCGTACCGAGAGTACTCAGCAGCCGGGCAAACGGGACGCTGATGCGAGACCCGCCGCGCCGTGACTAGGGCATGCGCCAGTAGACGGCCGTGACGTCGTCTCGCAGCTTGCCGCGGGGCCAGCGCCGGCCGTCGGGGTCGGAGTCCTCGGCCGCGCGGACCGCGGCGATGAGCTCACCGGGGCCCTGGTCGCGCACGACCTCGATGAGCGCGGGCCAGGGCATCTGGTGGTACAGGTCGGTGATGCGGGTCGCGCCGTCGCTGAGCAGCGCGACGCCGCGCAGGCCGTCGAGCGGGAGCATGCCAGTGGTGGCGGTGGCGGCCGCGCCCGAGTCGGCGCCCGCGGCCCGGTGCCGGTCGGTGATCACCTGCGGCGGCCGGCCGTCGTGGTAATCCGCCACCACGCTGGAGTCGGACAGCGCCAGGTACTCGATGCCGTCAGGGCCGGCCCGCACGGCGGTCACCGTGGCGGCCGGGGTGGCCGGGTTGGACAGGTCGCAGGCGTGCTCGTGCCGCGCGCGCACCTGGACGATCGCCCTGGACAGCCCCTCGGTGAGCGGGATCGCCGGGTCGGCGGTGATGGCGGCCAGCAGGTACGTGCCGAGCGTCCGCGCGTACCAGGCGACGCCGTGACAGCACCCGATGTCCCGGTCGCGCGGCACGGTCGTGCAGCCGTCCAGCAACACCGCCGCGCCCGGGGTGGTGGCGGCGAAGTCCTCGTTCGGCCATCCCGGCGTACCGGGATCGGTGGCCATCAGCAGCAGCGCCATGTCAGGCCGTCCCGCCGGGCGGCCAGGCGCCGCGCTGCCAGGCGCCGGGCACCTCGACGGCCTCGTCCTCGCCCGGCCAGGGCGGCATCGTCACGGCGACCACCGCGAGCGGGCCGCCGGCCGAGGCACGGAACTGGAAGTGCGTCCCGACCGGGATCGACAGGCACGTCCCCGGCTCGAGCTCCGCCGTCTCCTCGCGGTCCTGCTGGCGGCGCCACATCTGGCCGCGGCCGGTCAGCACGTACCAGATCTCATCCACGGTCCGGTGCGCCACCGCGCCCGAGGTCTGGCCCGCGGCCAGCTCGAAGTGCGCCATCGATCCCCCGGGACGTCTCAGCAGGATCCGGACGTCCGACCCGTCCGGCGCGACCACGTCGCGTGCCCCCGGCAGCCGCATGGTGTCGAAACCCTGGCTCACGAGATCACTGTAGTCAGGCATGTCGCGGCCCGGTCCGGCTAGGAAGGTTTGCGGGAGGTCGGGCCGGGGGTGTCGATCTGGCCGGAGCCCGTTCGTGTGAGAGGTGAAAGCAACCAAAGGAAGGAGGGCAAACGATGCGCAGGATCGTGCTGACCGAGTTCATATCGCTCGACGGCGTGATGGAGGAGCCGCGCTGGACGTTCGGCTTCGAACGAGGCCCAGACGGCACCGCCTTCAAGTTCGACGAGCTGTTCGCCAGCGAGGCGCTGCTGCTCGGGCGCGTGACCTACCAGGGGTTTGCGCAGGCCTGGCCGAACATGGGCACCGACGATTTCGGCAAGCGGATGAACAGCATTCCCAAGTACGTCGTCTCGGCCACGCTCAGCGACCCCGAGGCGACCTGGGGCCCGACGACCGTGATCAGGGACGACGTCGTGCCGGCGGTCGCCAAGCTCAAGGCAGAGGCCGGAGGCGACCTGCTCGTGGAGGGCAGCTGCCAGCTCGCCAGGACGCTGATCCGCGGCGGCCTGGTCGACGAGTACCGGTTCATGCTGTTCCCGATCATGCTCGGCGCGGGCAAGCGCCTGTTCCCCGACGAAATGGCCGAGGCCGCACGGCTGACGCTGACCGAAGTCAAGCCGGATCGCGACGGTGTCATGCTGCTGCGGTACCAGCCCGCGCAGGTAGCAGATGAGGAGAAGTCACAATGAAGCAGTACTTCCTGGGCGTGTGCCTGGTCGACGACGGCACCCCGCGCCCGTCGCCGGATGAGATGCAGCCGGTATACGACGGCGTGGCGGCGTTCAACGCCGAGGTACAGGCCGCCGGCCGATGGGTCTTCGCAGGCGGTCTGTACCCGCCGAGCACGTCGACCGTGGTGAAGTCCGACGGCAACGAGACGCTGATCGTGGACGGCCCGTTCGCCGAGGGCAAGGAGTACGTCGGCGGATTCTGGGTGATCAAGGCCGAGGATCTCGACGACGCGCTGTCCTGGGCGCAGCGGGGCTCGCAGGCGTGCGGCGCCCCGGTCGAGGTGCGCCCGTTCCAAGAGGACAGCGAGGACTGAGCCCAAGGTGCCAGGCGGCAGCCCAGTCGGCACGGCCGAGATCGAGCGGGTCTTCCGCGTCGAGTACGGGCGGTCCGTGGCCGTGCTGACCCGGGTGTTCGGCGACATCGACCTCGCCGAGGAGTCGGTGCAGGACGCGTTCACCGTGGCCGTCCAGCGGTGGCCGGACGCCGGGCTGCCGCCCAGCCCGGCGGGGTGGATCATCACCACGGCCAGGAACCGGGCAATCGACCGGCTCCGCCGCGAGGCGACCCGCGACGCCCGGCACGCCGAGGCGCAACTGCTGCACGCGCCCGACGAGCCAGCCGAGGAGGTAGCCGTGCGCGATGACCGGCTGCGCATGATCTTCACCTGCTGTCATCCGGCGCTGGCCCAGAGCGCCCAGGTCGCGTTGACCCTCCGGCTGCTCGGCGGGCTGTCCACCACCGAGATCGCCCGCGCGTTCCTGGTCCCCGAGCCGACGATGGCTCAGCGGCTGGTCCGGGCCAAGGGCAAGATCCGCGCCGCGCGGATCCCCTACCGGGTGCCGGGCGACGCGGAGCTGCCTGACCGCCGGCGGGCCGTGCTCGCCGTGATCTACCTCATCTTCAACGAGGGGTACTCGGCCAGTTCCGGCGACCGGCTGATCCGCGAGGACCTGTGCGCCGAGGCCATCCGCCTGGCCCGGCTGCTGGCCGAGCTGATGCCCGACGAGCCGGAGGTCCTGGGCCTGCTCGCGCTGCTGCTGCTGACCGAGTCCCGCCGCGCCGCCCGCACCGGGGCCGACGGAACCCTGGTGCGGCTGGCCGACCAGGACCGCGGCCGCTGGGACCGCGAGCTGATCGCCGAGGGGCAGGCGATCGTGCGTGCCTGCCTGCGCCGGAACCAGCCAGGTCCGTACCAGATCCAGGCCGCGATCAACGCCGTGCACAGCGACGCGGCCACCGCCGCCGAGACCGACTGGCGGCAGATCCTGCAGCTCTACGACCAGCTGCTCGCGGTCGCGCCGACGCCGGTGGCGGCGCTGAACCGGGCCGTGGCCGTGGCGGAGGTCGACGGGCCTCAGGTGGCGCTGGCGGTCCTGGACGGCCTCGACCTGGACGGCTACCACCTGTACCACGCCATCCGGGCCGACCTGCTGCGCCGGCTCGGCCGCGAGGCCGAGGCCGGGCTGGCCTACGACGCGGCCATCGCCCGGGCCGGCAACGCCGCCGAGCGGGCGTTCCTGGAGCACCGCCGCGCAGAACTCCGGAGCCGATGAGTTTCGCGGCGCCGCAGCGTCAACATCTCGAGACCAGCGATCGCGGGGAGAGACCAGATGCGGCTGACCGTTACCACGTTCGTGACGCTGGACGGCGTCATGCAGTGCCCTGGCGTCCCCGACGAGGACGGGACCGGCTTCGAGTATGGCGGCTGGATCGTGCCGTACGGCGACGAGGACTTCGGCAAGTTCATGGCCGCCGTCTTCGTGAACGCCGAGGCGTTCCTGCTTGGCCGCAAGACGTACGAGATCTTCGCCGGCCACTGGCCGCGGGTCACCGACGAGAGCGACCCGATCGCCGCCCCGCTCAACCGGCTGCCGAAGTACGTGGTGACCAGCACGCTGACCGACCTCGCCTGGCACAACGCGACCCGCCTGGGCGGCGACCTGGTCGCCGAGGTCACCCGGCTGAAGCGGCAGCCGGGCAACGAGCTGCAGGTCCACGGCAGCGGCCAGCTCGTCCAGGCGCTCGTCGGGCACGGCCTGGTCGACGAGTACCGCCTGCTGATCTTCCCGGTCATCCTCGGCGCCGGCCGCCAGCTGTTCCCGCGCACGCCGGTCACCGCCGCGCTGCATCTCGCCGACAGCCGGACGACGGGCGCCGGCGTCACGATCCTCACCCTGCGGCCGACCGGCCAGGCAAAGTTCGGGTCGTTCGCGCTGCCGTCTTAGCGGAGTCTTTTACGCCCCGTCGCCGCGGAATCCCGGCGGCCGAACCGCTACTGGCCTACGTAGGTTCCGGTGCAGATGTTCTCGTACTGGTTCGGGTTGAAGGCCTGGCCGTGCTGCGGGAAGTACCACTCGACGGCCTGGTACATGAGCTTGCCGTCGCAGGTGCCCAGGTTGAAGGCGACCACGGTCGCGGTCTGCTCGGTGCCCTGGGCGACCGACTGGTTCGGGCCGACGTAGTCGCTGGTCCCGGTCGCCGTGGCCTGGGCGCCGCCCCATGAGGACCAGACCACGTTGGTGACCAGGCCGGTGGGGTCGCCGCCGTTGAAGATCTTCGCCGGTTTCACCTGGCCGAACCCGCTGCTTCCGTGCGCGAAGACGCCGGCCGGCTGGCCGAGGGTCGCAGCCGCCGCCGGTGCCGCCGGCGAGGGGGTCGGGGTCGGTGTGGGCGTGGCGGGGACCGGGGTGGCCAGGGGCGTCGGGGTCGAGGCGGCAGGTGTGGCCGGGACCGTGGCCACGGTGGAGCTCGATGCGGCCGGCGCGGACCCGCCGGACGAGCACCCGGTCACGGCGGCCAGGGCGACGCCGGCCATGGCGACGGCGCCGAGCGCGGCGCGGCGCCGGGCCAGGCCGACCGATGAGCTGCCGGATTCAGCGGCTGACTGGGCGTAACGCATAGCTCTTCTCCCATCCCGGTCGGGGCTTAGCCCCGGTGTATCTGTGACGGTGATAGGAGGCGCGCGGATGCCCCGCGCCAACAGTTTTCTTCCGGGTTTTTTACAGCTGGATCTCGGGATAGAGCGGGTGGCGCGCCAGCAGGTCGGCGCACCGGCGGCGGGACGCGTCGGCGGTCGGCTCGTCCAGCACGTACTTGGCCTGAGCGGTCGCGGTGGCCGGCTTGGTGGCGCGCAGCGCGGTCACGATCACGTCGGCCACCTCGTCGAGCTCGTCCGGGTCGAAACCGAGGGTGGTCAGCGCCGGGGTGCCGAGCCGGATGCCCGAGGTGTACCAGGCACCGCTGGGATCCTTGGGGATCGAGTTGCGGTTGGTGACCACGCCCGCGTCCAGCAGGGCGGACTCGGCCTGGCGGCCGGTCAGCCCGAAGCTCGCGGCGACGTCCATGAGCACGAGGTGGTTGTCGGTGCCGCCGCTGACCAGCCGGACGCCCCTGCGCAGCAACCCGTCCGCGAGCGCCCGGGCGTTCTCGACGATCCGCGCCGCGTACGCCGCGAACGAGGGGCGCCGGGCCTCGGCCAGGGCGACGGCCTTGGCCGCCATCACGTGGCCGAGCGGCCCGCCGAGCACCATCGGGCAGCCGCGGTCCACGTACGGCGCGTACTCCTCGGTGCACAGCACCAGGCCGCCGCGGGGGCCGCGCAGCGACTTGTGGGTGGTGGAGGTGACCACGTCCGCGTGCGGGACCGGGTCCAGGTCGCCGGTCAGTACGTTGCCCGCGACCAGGCCGGCGAAGTGCGCCATGTCCACCATGAACGTGGCGCCGACGTCCTTCGCGATCTGGGCCAGCTTGGCGAAGTCCGGGTTCCTCGGGTACGCCGAGTAGCCCGCGACCAGCACCAGCGGCCGGAACTCCCGGGCCTGCGCGGCGACCGCGTCGTAGTCGATCAGCCCGGTCTCGGCGTCGACCCCGTAGCTGGCCTGCTCGAACAGCTTGCCCGAGATGTTGGGCCGGAACCCGTGCGTCAGGTGCCCGCCGGCGTCCAGGGACATGCCCATCATCCGCTGGCCGTGCAGGTCGTGCCGCAGCCGCTCCCAGACGGCCGGCTCCAGGTCGTTGACGTGCCTGGCACCGACCTCGGCGAGGGCCGGGCGTTCGATCCGGTTGGCCAGGATGGCCCAGTACGCGACCAGGTTGGCATCGATGCCCGAGTGCGGCTGGACGTAGGCGTGGTCCGCTCCGAACAGCGCCCTGGCGTGGTCGGCGGCCAGCGTCTCGACCCGGTCCACCATCTCGCAGCCCGCGTAGAAACGGCTCCCCGGCGTGCCCTCGGCGTACTTGTCCGACAGCCAGTTGCCCATGGCCAGCAGCACGGCCGGCGAGGCGTAGTTCTCCGACGCGATCAGCTTGAGCTGGCGCCGTTGCGAGGCGAGCTCGCCGACGATCGCGGCGGCCACATCCGGCTCGGAGGCGGCAATGACCTCGAGGGCCGACCGGTAGGCGACGCCGGTGGCGGCGCCGATGCTGTTCGCAGAGTCGGTCATGGAACGCTCCCCGGGGTAATCGATCGAGCTTGGCGGGCCAAGGATATCGGCGCGGGACGCAGCAGTCTTAGCCGGCGAGGAGCACGCGCTGCCAGGTGTCGGTGAGGAACTGCTGGTAGCGCTGCGAGCTCCAGCCGCGCTGGCCGACCAGCAGCTGGTAGAGCTCGGGGGCGTTGGTGGCCCAGACGACGTCGGCGCCGTGGTCGGGATCGAGGCGCAGCGGCGCGGCGGTGGCCAGGTCGGCGACAAACCGGCGCATGTTCGCCGCGCGGCGTTCGGCGATCTGCGCCCACATGGCCGCCAGCTCGGGCTCGTCGGGTGCCTGCTGGATGATGCTCAGGACAAGCGCCATGCGGGGGGCGATCGCCGTCATGGCCGCGGCGTAGACGGCGATCTTGGTACCGGCGTCGGGGGCGGCCTGGATCGCTTGCACGTAGTCGCGCTGCTCGGCCGGGACGGCCTGGTCGGTGCCGGAGATGGCGGTCTCGATCAGCAGCCTGGCCAGTTCGGGTTTGCGGCCCGCTGAGGCGTAGACGGTGTCCAGTGCCACCCCGGCCCGGTCCGCGATCGCGGTCATCGTCGTGGCCGCGTAGCCGCGCTCGGTGAACAGCTCCCGCGCGGCGTCCAGGATGGCCGTGCGGGTGCGGGCGGCGGCCTGACGGCGGCCGGTGGTGTCGTAGCGCCTCTTGACGGGGCTGGGCATGAGGGCAATGATACAAGTATTCATCCGAACATGCTTCGGATTAAAAACGGGGAGGGATCCGATGACCTACGCGTTCACCTACGACGTGCCGATCGACGCCGAGGTCTATGCCCGCATCAAGGCGGGCCTGGGCACGGAGCGGCCGGCCGGCCTGATCGCCCACCTGGCCTGGCGCACCGAATCAGGGCTTCGCTACGTCGATGTCTGGCAGTCCAGGGACGACCACGAGGCCTTCGCGAAGGACCGGCTGCACCCGGTCGTGCACCCGATCCTGCAGGACATGCTGGGCTTCGTGCCGCCCGAGCCCGCGCTCACCGAACTCGATGTCATCGACGCCTGGACCGACCGGAACCCGGTGTGAACCATGAGCATTTCCAGCCGCCCGCCGAGCGGGGAAGAACGCGCCGCAGCCGCCGCGCTGCTGCCCATGATCTGGGGCCTGCACATCTCGCGTGCGGTGTACCTCGCCGCCGAACTCGGCGTCGCCGACCTCCTGGCCGAGGGACCGCGCACCGCGGCGACGCTGGCCGAGGTGACTCGGACCGACGAGCCGTCGCTGTACCGGGTGCTGCGCCTGCTCGCGGCGCTCGGCGTGCTGACCGAGCCCGAGCCCCGCTCGTTCGGCCTGACGATGGTGGGTGACCGGCTGCGCAGCGACGTGCCCGCCTCGATGCGCAACTGGGCCATGCTGGCCGACACCGTCGGGTTTCGCGCACACGAGCCGATCGTGGAGGCGACCAGGACCGGCAGGACCGGCACCGAGATCGCCTACGGCACCACGACGATGGAGCTGGTTCGCGCGGATGCCCGGCGCGCCGCCCGGTTCGACGCGGCCATGTCGGAACGGACCGCGGCGTTTGCCCCCCGCCTCGCCGGGGCGTATGGCTTCACCGGGATGCGCGTCATCGCCGATGTCGGCGGCGGGCAGGGCACCCTGCTGGCCGCGATCTTGCGCCGGCACCAGCACCTGCGGGGCATCCTGTTCGACGTGCCCCGGGTGGCGCGCCGCGCCGCGGGAACGCTGCGCGACGCGGGCGTGGCGGACCGCTGCGAGGTTGTCGCAGGGGACTTCTTCGCCGGTGTCCCTGAGGGAGCCGACGGTTACATACTCGCCAACGTGCTGCACGACTGGAACGACGACGACGCCGCGCGCATCCTGCGGGCCTGCCGCGACGCGATGGGACCCGGCGGCCGGGTGCTGATCGCCGAGCGCCTCATCCCCGCCGATCCGCACGACGCGGTGCCTGTCCTGCTCAGCGACCTGAACATGCTGCTTCTGTCCGGCGGCCAGGAACGAACCAGCGCCGAATACGGCGCGCTCCTCGGCGCTGCCGGGCTCCGGACCGGCCAGGTGCAGACCGTCGCGGCGCCGTACGGCGTGATCGAAGGAGTACCCGCGTAAACAGAAGTTATTGTTCTGGTTGTCTGCACGGGCCGGGACGCGCGCGACGGTCCCCGCTGTTTTATCCTGCGGACCATAGTTTCCGGGCGGCCAACTGACGGCACGGCGTCCTGGACAAAGGGGAAGGTGCAGGGCGATGGTGTCGCAGGCCAGCAGGCTCAAAGACGTTCGTTACGACATACGCGGCCCGGTGCTGCGCCGGGCCCGCCAGCTCGAGGCCGACGGGCACCAGATACTCAAGCTCAACCTGGGCAACCCGGCCCCGTTCGGCCTGCACGCCACCGACGACGTGCTCGGCGGCGTGGTGCACAGCATCGCCGACGCCCAGGGCTACAGCGACGCCCGCGGCATCTACCCGGCCCGTCTCGCGGTGGCCGGGTCCTTCGCGGCCAAGGGGGTGGCCGGGGTCGGCCCGGACGACGTGTTCCTCGGCAACGGCGTATCCGAGCTGATCGTGATGGCGCTGCAGGGGCTGCTCGATCCGGGCGACGAGGTGCTGATCCCCAGCCCGGACTACCCGCTGTGGACCGGGGCGGTCGGGCTGTGCGCCGGGCGCCCGGTGCACTACCGGTGCGTGGAGCAGGAGGGCTGGGCCCCGGACCTGGACCACGTCGCCGAGCAGATCACCCCGAGGACCCGGGCCCTGGTGATCATCAACCCGAACAACCCGACCGGGGCGGTGTACTCCAGGCAGACCCTGCTCGGCCTGCTCGACCTGGCCCGCAGGCACGGGCTGCTGGTCCTCAGCGACGAGATCTACGACCAGATCCTCTACGAGGAGGCGGTGCACGAGTGCGCGGCCGCGCTGGCTCCCGACCTGCTGGTGCTGACGCTCGGCGGGCTGTCCAAGACCTACCGGCTGGCCGGGTTCCGGTCCGGCTGGCTGGTCGTCTCCGGCCCGCGGCGCGACGCGGGCGAATACCTCGAGGGCCTGGAGCTGCTGGCCAACATGCGGCTGTGCCCGAACGTGCCGGCCCAGTACGCG
>Ga0335072_10017222_pt1 | contig 10226 bp, 10 predicted proteins | sample Lox_Sample_21_FD_206725 | JGI IMG/M metagenome (GOLD analysis project Ga0335072, IMG submission 206725) | Soil microbial communities from Loxahatchee National Wildlife Refuge, Florida, United States - Lox_Sample_2.1 | ecosystem: Environmental > Terrestrial > Soil > Wetlands | place: USA...
CCGGACCCGGTGGCGGCCTGGCGCGAGCTGTCGGGTCACCAGGCTTCGCTCGTCGAACGGCTGACCCCGGCGCGCGAGATCCGCATCGAGGCGGACGGAACCGACCTGCGCCTGCGCGTCGAGGGCCGCACCTGGATCAACTCCGACGGCCGGCGCAACATGCCGAGCGGCGAGGTGTTCACCGGCCCGCTCGAGGACTCCGCCAACGGCACGATCCGGTTCACGATCCCGTCGAGCCCGCGCGGCCTGCTCGTCGAGGACGTCACGGTCACGTTCAAGGACGGGAAGGTCGTGAGCGCCACCGCGGCCCGCGGCCAGGACTACCTCGACGCCGCGCTCGCCACCGACCCCGGCGCCCGCTTCCTCGGCGAGCTCGGAATCGGCACCAACGCCGGCATCGACCGCGCCACCGGATCCATCCTGCTCGACGAGAAGATGGCGGGCACCGTCCACCTCGCGCTCGGCCGCTCCTACCCGGAGACGGGCGGCCGGAACTCGAGCGCGCTGCACTGGGATCTGATCTGCGATCTCCGCGCCGGCCTGGGCCGCCTGACCGCCGACGGCGAGCCGATCCGCATCTAACGGCGCGGCAACGAGCCCGGAAGCCGCGTGCAGTAGCTTCCAGCCCAAGATGCGCAGGACCAAGATCGTCGCCACCATCGGACCCGCCTCGCAAGACCTCGAGACGCTCACGCGGATGGCCGAGGCCGGGTTGGACGTCGCGCGCCTGAACTTCTCCCACGGCAACCGCGAGATCCACGCCGAGAACGCCGACACGGTGCGCCGGGCGGCGTCGGCGGCGGGGCGGCAGGTCGCGATCCTCCAGGATCTCCCGGGCCCGAAGCTCCGCATCGGCGCGCTCAAGGAAGACATCGCCGAGCTCAAGCCGGGGGAAAAGCTCATCCTGGCGTGCGGGTCGACCGAGCCCGGCGACGGCGAGGTCATGTCGGTGACCTGGGCCGGGCTCGCGGGCGCGGTCGACCCCGACGACGTGATCTACCTCGCGGACGGCGCGATCCGCCTGCGCGTGACGAAGATCCGCGAGGGCGACGGCGAGGTCGAGACCGCGGTCGAGGTGGGCGGCACGGTCGCCTCGCGCCAGGGCCTCAACATCCCCGGCTCGACCCGCGGCCTCGCGGCGGTGCCCGAGGAGGACCTCGACATGCTGCGCTTCGGCGAGTCGATCGGCGTCGACCTGGTCGCGCTGTCGTTCGTCCGCACCGCCGAGGACGTCACGTTCGTCCGCCGGCATACCCGCCTGCCGCTGATCGCCAAGATCGAGAAGCCCCAGGCGGTCGACGCCGCCGAGGAGATCATCCGCGCCGCGGACTGCGTGATGGTGGCGCGCGGCGACCTCGGGATCGAGCTTCCGATCGAGGACGTGCCGATCGTCCAGAAGCAGTTGCTGCGGATCGCCGGCAAGCTCGCCCGCCCGTCGATCACCGCCACCCAGATGCTCGACTCGATGGTCAACTCATCGAGGCCGACGCGCGCCGAGGCCACCGACGTCGCCAACGCGATCCTCGACGGCACCGACGCGGTGATGCTCTCGCAGGAGACCGCGATCGGGCAGTACCCGGTGGGCGCGGTGGCGATGATGGCCTCGATCGCCGAGCGGACCGAGCACGCGCTGCCGTACCGCACCTGGAACGAGGAGCGCGTGCGCCGCGACGCCCGCGACCCGGCGTACACGATCGCCTACAGCATGTGCGCCGCCGCGCGCGACCTGCACCTGGCGGCGCTGGTGGTGCCGACGCTGTCGGGCCGCTCCGCCCGGCTGATCTCCGCCCACCGCCCCCAGGTCCCGATCTACGCCCTGTCTCCCGGCAAGGAGACCGTCCGGCGCTGCAGCCTGATGTGGGGGGTGCAGGCCGCCTCGATGCGCCGGCACGAGGTGACCGAGGCGCTGATCGCGGACTCGGCGCGCCGCGTGGTCGAGCTCGGGTGGGTCAAGCCGGGGGCGCGCGTCGGGATCACCGCGGGGTTGCCGAGCGGCCGCCCCGGGACCACGAGCTTGATGCAGATCCAGCGGGTTTAGTCTGGGTCTCGCTTCGCTCGACGTCCATGGGGCCGGTTCCGCAGGGCGTCCTTGCCCTGCGGTCGTTTTTGGCGCACCCTTGGACGGCTGAGAGTCAGCGGGGCAACGTCAACGGCGGGCACCTGGAGCATGGGTGTGGCGTCCCCCGATCCGTGCCGGAGCGCCGCGGAGCATGCATAACCTGCCATTCGAGCCCGAATCCCGGGACCGTGGCCTCTCACGCATGCCCCACATGCGTAGTAGGCCACGGTCAGGCCAAACCGTCTCGAATGGCGTGTTACGCATGATCCGCAGCCGCAATCCGCCCCCGGGAACGACCCCACCCTGCTTCAGGTGCCCGCCGTTAAATGAGATCGCTGACTCTCAGCGATTCAAGCGAAAGCGATCACCCGAAGTAGTTCAGGCCGCCGCGCGGGCGTAGAACTCGGCTTCCTGCTCACCGAGTTCGGTCGCCGGCGGGTCGCCGTAGAACCACTCGCGCGCGATCCGGTGGAAGTTCCCGCGCGCGTGTAGCTGCGACAGCACCGCCAGCGTGAGCACCTCCATCCGCCGGCCGAAGATGTGATCCGGCGGCGCCGACTCGTGGCGCAGCTGGCCGAAGTACTCAGACCGCGGGTCGCTCATGTCGATCAGCACCTGGGTCGCGTAGTCGGGCGTCAGCTCGGTGTACTGGTCGACCGTGTACCAGGAGGTCGCCGCGCGGAAGTGGGCGAGCACGCGCTGCGGGTCGAACTTGTCGGGCTCGGGGAAGAAGCCGACCTCGGATCCGAGCTCCATGATCGTGTCGGTGTCGCCCTCGATGATCGCGCGCGCCACCTGGATCTCGAGCTCGACCGCGCCGGGCGGCATCCGCTTGAACAGCCCGAAGTCGTAGAACACCATGCGGCCGTCGTCGAGCAGCATCGAGTTGCCGGGATGCGGGTCGCCGGAGAACTGGTGGTGGCGGTACAGGCAGCCGAAGTAGAAGCGGAACAGGATCTCGCCGATCCGGTCGCGCTGATCGTGCGGATAGCTCTTGAGGTCCTCGAACCCGGTGCCGGAGATGAACTCTGAGACCAGCACCCGCTCGCGGGACAGCGAGGTGACGACCTCGGGGATCACGATGAACGGGTGGCCGCGGAAGATGCGGGCGAGCGTGCGCTGGTTCTGGGCCTCGAGTTCGTAGTCGAGCTCGTCGTGGATCCGCTCCGAGATCTCCCTGCCGATCGACTGGGGATCGAGGCCGGGCGCGATCCGCTTGGCCAGCCGGAGGATCAATCCGAGGTTCTGCATGTCGGACCGGACCGCGGCGGCGACCCCCGGATACTGGACCTTGACCGCTACCTCGCGGCCGTCATGGAGCCTGGCCCGGTAGACCTGTCCGATCGAGGCGGCCGCCACCGGCTCCTCGTCGAACTCGGAGAACACTTCGTTCAGCGGATCCTCGAGCTCCTCCTCGATCACCTTGCGCATGTCTTTGAACGCGACGTTCGGCGCGGCGTCGCGGAGCGCCGCGAGCTTGTGCTGGAACTCCTCGCGGTACTCGTCGGGCACGATGCCGACGTCGAGGAACGACAGCACCTGCCCGAGCTTCATCGCGGCGCCCTTCATCGTCCCGAGCGCGGTCACGATCTGCTCGGCGGCCTCGATCTGGCGCTTCTCGAGCGCGACCTTCCGCCCCTCCTCGTTGCGGGTCACATTGGCCGCGCGGGTGCCCGCCTGCCGGATCGCCTGCCCCGCGGCCAGCCCCCCGATCCTCGCGGTGCGCCCCACGCGTGAGGTGGGGATCTTGTCCTTGGCCACGTCGTCAGATGCTAGCTAGCTACTTACCGCGCTCGACCCGGGACCCCGGAACGATGTCGTCCGAGCCGTCCGGCCAGCGGACCCACGCCTTGTGGCCGCCGTCGTAGTCGTCGCCGAGCAGGATCAGCGTGGCCGGCTGGCCGAGCGCCGTGCACGGCTCGTCGCCCTCGGGGTCGACGCCGCGCCAGATCCGCACGAACCGGTTGTGCTCGAGCTCGTCGGCGACCGTCGTCGGGTCGGTGTGACCGGGATGGATGTGGGTGGCCGGCGGCAGCTTCAGGAGCTTGTCCATGATCGAGGCCTTGAGGTCTGCGTAGCCGCTGGCCCCCGGGGCGCGGACACCGCCGACCGATCCTTTGAACAGCGTGTCGCCGGTGAACACGTCGGTGCCGTTCACGAGCAGCGACAGCATCCCGGCGGTGTGGCCCGGCGTGTGGATCGGCTCGATCTCCAGGGCTCCGCTCACGATCCGATCCCCGGGGGCCATCGTCCCGGTCGCCGCCGGCACCTCCGCGCGCTCGAGCTCGTGGATCAGCACCGGCGTACCGGGGTGACGCTCGAGCACGCGCGAAACCTCTGAGATGTGGTCGTGGTGGCGGTGGGTAAGCAGGATGTGGGTCAGCGTCAGCTGGCCGCGCCCCAGGTAGTCGAGCAGCGGCTGCACCGGTCCGCCGGCGTCGATCATCACCGCGTGCCCGCCCGGCTCATCCGCGACCAGGTACGTGTTCGACAGGAAGTCGTCGTTCATCGAGCGCTCGACGATCACTGCGAGGCAGCGTACTCGTTAGCCTGCGCACCATGAGCCTTCTCCACACCTGCTACCGGATCACGGACATCGACCGCTCGGTCGCCTTCTATCAGGCGCTCGGCTTCGAGGAGCGGCGCCGGGCCCCGATCCGCGACGAAGCCATCAACGTGTTCATGAGCCTGCCCGACGACGGGCCCGAGCCGCGGCTCGAGCTCACGTACAACTTCGGCGTCGACTCCTACGACCTGGGGACCGCGTACGGGCACATCGCGATCGGCACCGACGACCTGGACGGCACGCTCGAGCGACTCAAGGCGCAAGGTATCGAGCCCGAACGCCCGCCGTACACCGTCAGCAAGGGCGGCAGCCGGCTGTGCTTCGTGCGCGACCCGGACAACTACCGGATCGAGATCATCGAGCGCAACGGATCGAGCTGACCGAGCCGGGCCGACCCGCTAGCCTGGGCACCTCGATGGCGGACCCGAGCAAGATCGGAAAGCTGCTCCAGCAGATCGCGATGGGGGTCGCGGCGCATGATCGCGAGAACCCCGACCACAACACGTGGGGGATCGGCATGGCGCACTTCGACATCGAGCGGCTCGACCTCGAGGAAGGCGAGGAGCTCATCCCCGGCATCGTCCTGCATGCCGACGGCGGGCAGACCGGCCAGTTCCGGATCCTGTGCGACGGCCAGCACGACCAGGGCGAGGTCGAGGAAGAGGAAGAGGTCGTGGACGCGGTCGCCGAACAGGAGCTCGTGCAGCCGCTTCAGACGCCCGGCACGGCGCCCCGGATCACCCCCCCGTTCTAGCCGCGCCGGACCGGGAACGGGCATCGGACCGCTGTGACGTACTCGATCGTCGCGCGCGACCCCGATACCGGCGAGCTCGGCGTCGCCGTCCAGTCGCACTGGTTCTCGGTCGGCTCACTCGTCACGTGGGCCCGCCCGGGCATCGGGGCCGTCGCCACCCAGGCCAACGTCGACCCGGGGTACGGCCCGCGCGCGCTCGACCTGCTGGCGGCGGGAACGCCCGCGCCCGCGGCGCTCGCCGAGCTGGTGGCGGCCGACCCCGGCCGCGAGTCCCGTCAGGTCGCGGTGGTCGACGCCGCGGGGCGCGTCGCGGCTCACACCGGCACGACCTGCATGGCATTTGCGGGCCACGTCACCGCCGACGGCGTCTCGTGCCAGGCCAACATCATGGCCTCCGCGACGGTCTGGCCCGCCATGCTGGAGGCGTTCACTGCGGCTGCGGCCGCCGGCTCGCTGACCGGCCGCCTGCTGGCCGCGCTCGACGCCGCCGAGCGCGAGGGCGGCGATCTGCGCGGGCGCCAGTCCGCGGCGATCCTGGTCGTCCCGCCCGAGGGCGAGCGATGGCGGGCCACCGTGTCGCTGCGGGTCGAGGACCACCCCGACCCGCTGCCCGAGCTCCGGCGGCTCGTGGACCTGCAGGCCGCGTATGCGCGCGCGGGCGCCGCCGACGAGCTCCAGGGCTCGGGGCGCCACGACGAGGCCGCGCGGCTGTACGCGGAGGCAAGCGAGCGCGCCCCCGGCAACCACGAGCTGCTGTTCTGGGCCGGGCTCGGGACGGCCCAAGCCGGCGATCTCGACGCCGGCGTGGCGCAGGTGCAGGCCGCGATCGCGCTCCAGCCGAGCTGGCGCGAACTGCTCGGACGCCTGCCGGCGGACGTCGCGCCCGCCGCCCCGGCGGTCCTGGCGCGGCTCGACGGATCCCGGACCTAGTAGCCGCCCGCGGCGCTCGGCTCCTGGAGCGCGAGGAGTTCCGCGAGCGCGCGGGTGGTCAGGTGTTCCTTGGCGATGAAGCCGCGTACGGGCGCCGCCGTCAGCCGCTTTCCGTAGCTTGCGGCGTCGGTGCTCGAGGTCAGCACGACGGCGGGCGGCGCGCGGCGCGCGGCGAGCAGTTCGGCGACCTGAATCCCGTCGAGTCCGGGCAGCCGGACGTCGAGCAGCACGACGTCCGGGTTGGTGTCAGCCGCGGCGGCGAGCGCGGCCGCGCCGTCAGCCGCCTCGGCCACCACCTCTAGGCCCGCGCCCTCGACGATCATCCGCGCGACCGCGCGGAACTCGGGGTGGTCGTCGACGATCAGCGCGGTGCGCGTCCGCACCAGGGGAGCTTACGATACGAGACGCCTTGTATCGATTGTCGCTTGCGCGGCAGTTGGTCAAAGGCGTCGGGCGATGAGCTCACGTAGGGTTAGCCGCGTGGAGAGGACCGCGGGCGGTGACGACGCCCGGGCCCCGGCCGCCGGCGGCCGGGCCCGAAACCCTGAGCTCGACGACGCCATCGCGACGGCGACGACGGCGCTGCTCGAGGAACGTGGGTTCGCGGGACTGACGATCGAGGCGATCGCGCGCCGCGCCGGCGTGGCACGGGCGACCGTGTACCGCCGCTGGCCGAATCTCGACGCACTGCTGGCGCACGTGCTCCAGGGCCTCGTGCAGGACATCCCGGTTCCCGACCGTGGCCATGTGCGCGCGGACCTGGTCGAGCTGCTCGAAGACCAACTCGCCGTGGTCAAGCGCGACGCCTCCAAGCTCTACCCGAGCCTCGGCATCACCGCGAGGAACGATCCGAACGCGCGCCAAACGGCCGTCGACCTCATGCAACACCGCCGAACGGCCGTGTGCACGGTGCTGCGTCGAGGCATCGATCGTGGCCAGGTCGCACCAAACGTCGACCTCGACCAGGCGTTCTTCCTCCTCTGGGGAGCTGTCTACTACAAGTTCGTGTTCGCGCTGGCCCGCCGCGCGCCGATCGAGCCGGACTTCATCCCCAGCCTCGTCGACACGGTGCTCGTCAGCATCGGCACCAACTAGTCGCGGCGCTCCTCACGGATCTGGCGCCACGCACTGCGCGCTTGGCGTAGCGCTCTGACGACCTGCTGGCGCGCGTCCTCGGCGGCTTTGGCGGCGTCGAGCACCTGCTGGCGCGTGCGCCGCCCGTGGGTCAGCAGGTTGAACGACCACAGCCCGGTGTCGAGCAGCCGGGCCGCGCGCTCGAGGTCGGTCAGCACCGCGTCGCGCAACTCAGCGCCGCGCAGCCCCTGCTCGATGTACCGCACGCGCGCCGCCAGCGCCACCCCGCCCAGTCCACTCAGCGCTCGCGCGGCGATCATCGGTTCGGGGTCGCGCGGGTCGACCTCGGCCCGCGCCGCCAGCGCCTCGGTGGCGACCGTGACGATCCGGTCGTACATCTCGAGCCACGCCGCTCGGAGTGCCGGCGTCGAGTCGATCAGCTGCACGAACCTCGGCAGGAACATGACGATGTCGTCGGGGACGGCGTCGAACCGCTCCATGTCCTCCTTCATCGCCCGCACCACCGCGGCGGTCAGCGACTCGTTCGGCGGGCACTCGCGGATCACCCGGGCCATGCTTTCGACGGTCTCGTCGGCCCAGTCGAGGACCATCGACTCCTTGGTCGGGAAGTAGTTGTAGACGGTCTTCTCCGACACCCCGACGATGTCGGCGACCTCGGAGACCTTGACGTTGTCGAAGCCCCGGGCGCCGAACAGGATCGTGGCCACGTCCGAGATCCGCTGCCGGGTCAGCCGCCGCTTGCGCTCGCGCAGCCCCTCGGCGGGATGGCGTCGAAGCTCCTCCGCCTCCTGGAAGCGCCGCACCCGGAGCAACGAGTCGGCCAGCTCCTGCCCTAGTTCGGCGACGAACACGCGGTGAACGCGGTCGTCGCTGAACGGTTCTTCGAGCAGCTCTTCGTCGTGGTCCATCGCTGTCGGCAAAGCATAGGCAGAAAATTTCAGTTGCAGAATTTTTTCAGTGACTGTAAGCTTACGCGACATGACAGAGATACCGGCAATCGAAACCCAAGGACTCACCAAGCGCTTCGGCGAGTTCACCGCGGTCGCGGACCTCGACCTGCGGGTCGACACCGGCACCGTCGTGTCGCTGCTCGGGCCGAACGGCGCCGGCAAGACGACTACCGTGCGGATGCTGGCGACGCTGCTGCGCCCGGACTCCGGCTCCGCCCGCGTGGGCGGGTACGACGTCGTCCACGACGCGGGTCAGGTCCGGCGGCTGATCTCGCTGACCGGCCAGTTCGCCGCGCTCGACCCGAATCTCACCGCGCGCGAGAACCTCGTGCTGATGGCGCGCCTCCGCGGCCGCGGCCGCCGTGAGGCGACCACCGTCACCGAGCAGCTGATCGAGCGGTTCGCGATCGAGGAGTTCCGCAACCGGCTGGTCAAGAACCTGTCCGGCGGCGAGCGCCGCCGCGTCGACCTCGCCGCCGGCCTGATCGATACCCCGCACGTGCTCGTGCTCGACGAGCCGACCACGGGCCTTGACCCCCGCAGCCGGCAGGTGGTGTGGTCGACGATCCGTTCGCTCGTCGAGGACGGCGTGACGCTGCTGTTGACGACTCAGTACCTCGAGGAGGCCGACGCGCTGGCCGACCGCGTCGTGCTGATCGACCGGGGCCGCGAGGCCGCGTCCGGCACGCCGGCGCAGCTCAAGGCCCAGGTCGGAGCGCAGCGCGTCGACGTGATCGCGGCCGACGGCGCCGAGTTCGAGCGCCTGAGCGCGCTGCTCGGCGACCAGTTCGAGATCACGACCGCGGTCGAGCTGCGCACGATCTCGGTCGCCGCGCCAGACGAGGCCGAGGACCTGGCGCGCGTCGCCGCCGCCGTGGCGGAGGCGGGCGCCGGCGTCGACGAGATCGCGCTCCGGCGTCCGACCCTCGACGACGCGTTCCTCGCGCTGACGGGTCATGTGGCGCACGAGGACCCGCGGGGCGACCCGCGGAGCGACTCGCGGGAGGACGCGCGGGGCGACTCCAACTACGACGAATCCCAACCGACGGAGGTGGCCGCATGAGTGCGATCGCAGCCCCCGCCCCCGCTCCCGTTCCCGGATCCGACGGCCGCGTCGGGGCCGCGGGCCGGTTCATCCGCGACACCGCGCTGCTGACCGTGCGCAGCCTGCGCGCGGTCCCGCGCGTGCCCGAGCGCCTGCTCGACGTCACGATCCAGCCGATCGTGTTCATCCTGCTGTTCCTGTACGTGTTCGGCTCCGCGATCCACGTCCCGGGAGTCAGCTACAAGGACTACCTGTTCCCGGGGATCATCGGGCAGTCGCTCGCGTTCGGGATCATCGGGGCCGGCGTCGCCACCTCGCACGACATGACCGAGGGCGTGATCGACCGCTTCCGCTCGCTCCCGATCAGCCGGCTGTCGATCATCAGTGCCCAGGTCATGGGCCAGTTCTGCGAGCAGGTGCTCGGCATGACGATCGTGGTCGTGTTCGGCCTGATCCTCGGCTGGAACCCGCAGCTGAGCGCGGGCCACGCGGTCGAGCTGGTGGCGCTGATGGTGCTCGCGATGCTCGCCTTCACCTGGATGGGCGTGCTGCTCGGGATGCTCGTCCGCTCGCCCGACGCGATGCAGGGGGTTGGCTTCATCGTGATCTTCCCCCTCGCGTTCCTGGCCGGGACGTTCGTGCCGATCGCCGGCATGGACTCGGTGCCGCGGGCGATCGCGCACTGGGACCCGATCTCGGCGCTCGTCGCCACCGTGCGCGGGCTGACCGAGGGCGTGCCCTCGAGCGGCTCGTGGCAGCTCGACCACCCCGAGGTGGCGATGGCCCTGTGGTGCCTCGTGATCATCGCGGTCTGCGTGCCGCTCGCG
>Ga0335072_10017223_pt1 | contig 10226 bp, 7 predicted proteins | sample Lox_Sample_21_FD_206725 | JGI IMG/M metagenome (GOLD analysis project Ga0335072, IMG submission 206725) | Soil microbial communities from Loxahatchee National Wildlife Refuge, Florida, United States - Lox_Sample_2.1 | ecosystem: Environmental > Terrestrial > Soil > Wetlands | place: USA: Florida...
GCAATAATACAAAAATGGGGTATATAACAATGTTACACAAGAAGACAGACAGATAATCCGTGTGAAGCCAACTAGAGCTGAGTATGCTCTGATAGCTATGCATTGCTCTGAACATTATGCCGAATCGGAATTTCCAATAGGTATGCCACAAGAAAAAGGAATTTTCAAGAAGCCGAGCCAAGTCTAGCGCCTGCCAGATCGTCCCGGTATTTGCACATTCAGATCGTGTATTTCGTCCTGTGCAGGAAAGAAGCGTAAAACATGACGTATAAGCGTATTCATTGTAGTCGTATTCGCGGCTATAGTTCTTTAAGGACCCAGTGAACCCAGTCATTCAGGTCGTAGAGTACTGTCTCCTTCTTCGTCGTCTCTTTCTTTCACTGCCTTCTCCGCATCCCGCTCTGCGTAGATTTTCTTCTTCTGCGTCTCGGCCGCTTGCAAGCAGTCGATGTAAGTCCTAAACTTGACAATTTCTCGTAAGAGATACGAGGACTTCTTTTCCCAGTTCGCCATCGCCTTTTGAGCGTTGTAGTGGCGTGGTGTGAACTAAGAATAATTAGTATAATTGAGGTTAGCAATATTAAGGATCAGACTTACTGCATGTAACATCGAACTGCGCAATTGGTTATGCTTTGTCAATTCTTCTTCAATACCCTGTACGTATGCAATCAAAGTACGCAATTGGTCCTGCTCCATCAAGTTACTTGCACGCATGCTCTGCGTTGGAGGTGTCCATTCTGAAATTATGATTTTGTCTCCCGGTAGTCTCGATCTGAAATTACCTGCTCCATGATCGAGACTAGACCTCAAAGAGCTTTGCAGACTTGGCCTAGGCCCACTTGTACTTGGTCTCGTAGTGTCGTTGGTGGCTTGGACCACGGCATTGTTAATGATTGCATCAGACCATCCGTACTCAATGTTGCTGATACCACCAACAAGCGGATGATTGGATAAGCGTGCGCTCCAATAGTTGGCTGTTGACACAAACTCGCGAACGATTTCCGGAGTACCAACTTGGAAGAGATGAACAGCACCTGTTGGAAGCGACAATGCCCAAACATGTGGTCTTGCTTTCGAATAGCCGGGCGGAGGCAGCGCTGAAGCAATTGTCTGTCTCAACAAGAATGATCCCAGGTTCTCAGCATTATCCTGCCAATTGCCTCCTCCTACGACACCACCAGTAGCCTTGCTCTTGGACTTGTTGCGCAAGCTCTTCGAAGAGAACGAGAACAAGCTCATGTATCCCTTCTCAATGACAGCAAATGTTTCATTCCAGTTCCGGTCCTTAGCTTTCTTGTCGACGGCTTCGAGATGGTGCTTATGCTTCACAAGACCCTCCTTAGCCCACGGAGCACCCGCCAGCTCAAGTGACTCATCCTCAAGGAGTGGCGCAGCACGGAGATCATCCGAGCCACTGCTGCCTCCAGCAGGACCAACAGCCTCCTCTCGAATAATGGCCTGACTCAATGCGTTGGCAAATCCGATAGATTGCTGATAATCGCCCTGCGGGAAGTTGGATCCCAAAGAATCGACAGACATCGACGTCTGCGTCTTACCCAGGGAGTACTTGCTCCACGTACTGGAAGATACTGATGGGCTCCACATTGATGACTGGTCATCGAGACTGGTGCGACTCGAACCGATTCCCGAGCTGGGATAGACTCTAGGTCTTGAGCGGTTCTTTGATGTCCATTTGCCAGTTCCTAGCCGCACTGTATCTGCGGTGCGACCTCGGTTGTTGCTCACGCTCTCAGACGGTGTTTTACTTAGAACACTTGGTGTTCTCCGTAGCATACCATTAGTAAATACAGACAGACCATTTTGCGGAGGCTGTTGTGTTGACTGCTTCTCAGCAGGCGCTCCAAATAATGGTAGCCGCTCATCTCGAATGCTCCCGTAGAAGTCTTTGAGCACAATTTCAACCTGGACTTCCCAGGTTCGTAATGTACCATTAAATGGTGCTTTCACCAGCGGGCCGCAGTCATCCATAGGGGTGCCATAGTTCAATCGTGACAGTCCATCAGAGTCTTGGCGTGCTGGAGGCTTTATCGACGATCGCCATGACGGCCGTTCATTGTCTTTAGTCAAATGTTCCTCACTGGGCTTGAACAACGGAGATAGCAGCTCCGAGTCACTCGTCTTTGATGGCAAAATAGACGGTCGACTGGGCTCAAAAGCGTCAGGTGCCGCATCAGCTACTACTCTTAAAATGGTAGGGATGGTGTTCTTGACGAATTGACTTCTGGTCATCTTTGACTCGATATCAGCAAGATGGAGGTCGGTATTCAGCAAGAGAATGGAATAGCAGATGGTGTGTACCACATCTACTGACTTGAATCCATGATTCGGGTTGGATTGACACCATCTCTTGGAAAACCCATCCAGAATCCTATCAACTTGCTGGGTTTCCGCCTTGAGAACTAGTCTGCCACAAAGAATACGGAGCGCGGCCAGAATGTTCAGATTGGCGAAATCGTACAATTCCATGTAAGCAATGCGTGTCCTCTGGCGGACAGGTCCATCTTCGCCCAACCACGCCGCGGCCTTCTCTTTCTGTATGAAGTCCTCGTTACCATCATAAATTTTCTGTGCCCGTTCTCGGTCTCCATCAGTCAGCTTAACAGCATTCGGCAGGGTCACTTGGATCTCATCCTGTGATTTGATTGCTTCTGCCGCAGTAAGCAGACGGGGACTAGATTTCGATTCCTCGTCCCCATCAACTGCTATTGCCAGGCTTGTAGCGGATTTATAATCTGTGCCAGTCGAACCGGAAGTGCGAGCAGAAGCTCTCGCACCCTCCAATGGAAGCGAGAGATTTGATGCTGGAGCAGGCAGATGTTCTTCTGAAGATGTTGGCTCCAACCAGACACGATCCTCCTTGTCCTCCTTTTCTGAAGTCGACCTTGTTGGAGTGAGCATGACCCAGTCATCATCTTTCACTGGTCGAGTCGACTTGACCAGACTGGACTTAGAACCAGCGGAGCTCACTAGCGAGTCCTTAGAAACAGAAACCACATTGTTCACTGGAGTTGCCAGGCGCTTGGAATGAGTTCGTTCGTACTTGGCCACGAGAGCCATGTCTCGAGCCACAGATTCTGGTGGTATTGGGCTAACCCCTCGTTTCTCAGACATGTCCTTATTCGGGCTTAATGATCGGGGAGCAGAGTATGATCCTTCTCGATCATTATCACTGCTCTCTTGCAGGAAAGTTCCATCTGGCTGCTCCTTTGCTTCGCTTCTTGAGCCCAGTTTAGAGCGTTGACTGAGTATGTCGACGTCTAGTTTATCCCTAACTGGTCTACTGGAAGTTATATTCATGCCTTCTCCGCCGCCTTCCCGCGACAGAGGCTTTATTGCTCTGATCGTCGCATTTGCGCTGGGGCTATAATCAGGCGAGAATCCTTTCAAATCCTCATCGACTTCTAGACCAAGTGCTTCATCCATATTACTTTCCCTGCTCTCATTTGGTCTTACAGGGCTTTTCGCAGGTGTATCCAGATACTGGTTCATGATCTGGCGCAATGAGCTCACTGGACTAGGTAAGGCTCTGAGCGTCAAATCTTTCCTATCCGACTTCGTCGGAGGAAGTGTAGGAGCGGCTGATCGAGGAGGCGGTACTGGTGGCGCCTCGGGTTCAGATATAGATTTATTCCGTCGCCTTCTGAAGAAGGAAGATGGCCGCTTGGTAAGTACGTGAGGTTGATCTTTAGGTGGTGGCGGAGGCTCTCTTGGTGGAGGTGGTTGACTCTTCATCTGGGACGCTATATGTTGGGACTTGCTGTTTATTCGGTCCGCGGTTTCAACAGACGTTGTAGAATCATGGCGAATGTTTGGCTCCGGTGTTGGTGCATGATGGTTCCTAGACGAACCAAAAACTCTTCTGAAGAAGCCAGGCTTCGTCGCGGGTGCAGACTGATTCCCCTGCCCTTTCGTTTTCCCATATCCAACTAGGGGTGCAGGAGCAGCCTCTTTAACAAAGGCAGGTAAGGGTGGAAGTTCGTGAGTGTTTTCATTCATGCTCTGACCATAATTTATGCCTAATCCATTAACTCCATCTGCTGGACCTTTATAAGCGCTCTTGGATGATCTCGTGCTCCTCTTCCGCTCGAGCGTCTTAGATATGGGAGGAGGCATACTTTCGGAGTTATAGATCGGTCCAGGTGACATTGGCGGTTGTCTTCGAGGTCCAACAGGCACCGTAGGTGTCGGTGCAGCATCGTAGTCATCTGAGAAGAACGACGTAGCTGCAGTATATGGCGCTGCGGTGTTGATTTGCCTACTCAGCATCTGGCGGTCTTGACCGAAGTCGAAGCTTGAAGATCTACCACCAATTCCATGTGCCCAACGTTGGTTGCTTGTAACCTGTGCATAGCCAAGATCAAAACTATTTGCACTGCTCCCTTTGCTACCTTTCCCACTGCGAGAGTGTATGGCTTGAGTTTGTGACTGGTTCGCTCTCTGTACTGTACCACCAGATGAGTTGTTCAGTTCGTTACGTAAACTGTTGAGTCTGGCCAGACCAGTCTGAAAATTCGAGCTGCTGTTGCTTCTCCGTCCCCGGGTCAATTGACCAGAGGATCGATTTGTAGTTTCGTGGCCTTCGTAATCGGAACTGTATGAGTGCCCATGTCCCAGGGGTCGATTATTGCGAGCGGCAGTGTAAGTTGGGTAATGCTCGTCGTCGCCGAATGCAGAGTATAATTGATCCTCGTCGTGCGTCTGCAACGATGTCCCGAACGCTCCTCCCTCCTGGCCGAACGACAACTGATCGAAAGAGAGCAACATGTGGTCAACTAGGGAGTCACGAGTAACTTCTCGTGGAGACAGAGACAGGTCATGGGAGTCCATTTCGGCTCCCATTCTCTCAGATGCATGATATTTACCGGCGTCTATAGGCGTAATGTCGTCCAAGAACGTCTCTCTAGGCCCTGTTCGTATCTTAAGCGCCCGACCTGGAATGGCTGTAGTGCCCTTGCCGATTCTAGTCGCCGACGTATTTGGTGTACGTGGAGGAGAGGGAGCTTTCGATTTGTTCTTGTAGCCAGTGTCCACATTCAACGAGGCGCCGAGGCGCCTGGTTGGAGAACCCGGCTTATTCTCAAAGGACTGCATTTCGTTCGTTCAACACTGTCACACCGGCGGCTCCAATGCTAGGATAAGATGGTGGTAAGATCAGAGACCTCCATCCAAGCAAGCTGCATCCGTTGCAGGTCGATCTACGGTTGGCAGACCCCGAAAATTCAGAATCGAAAGGTATTGTTGCGCAATGGGTCGAATTGACGAAAGCAAAGTTGCCGGATAAATTTGAACAGGGTTCGCGACACGCGAACCGTTCAGGTCACTGTTACAAACTGCAATTGAAACTTGTCCAAGGGGGAATATGACTAGGCTGGGGCCAGGCTGTAAGGACTGTATTGGCGTAGAATCCGAAAAGCTGACAATCAGCTGGAGAATTGGTGAGATGCTGAATAGTTTTGGGCTTCACGAACTGTTTGTTCAGGCCCGGCGTTCACACATAGAATAAGCACCACCTAAGATGCACAGTCCCTCTTCGTTCCTGGCAGGGCTTCACGAATCACCTGAACACAGAAATGGATTACAACTCCTGAGGTTACATCACCGATGAGGGCCGAAACAAGCAATTAGAGCTGACTAGCATCCTCAGCAGCATCAGCAAGAGGGTCTGTGTGTCACGGCCACGGTAAATCGCGACTTTATTTTTACAACTGCTAGATGGTCAACTCTGAGTGGAATCGTCAACAAGGCATAATGTCTCTGTTGGCTAAAAGGGTGAAACATGAAGGTTTCAGAGAGAGGGGAATCAAGACGTGTTCTCCCTGCGATGGTACCTATCTGACATACATATGATTGATGCGGTAGTAGTGGCCGAAAGAACTGGTCAGGAGATGAACAGTTACGGACGAAGAGCGGTGAAGGCGCCGGCAAGCCGTTGAGTCTGAGCGCCCTGAACATCTTTGTTCATAGTGGTGACGCGGGAGAATTAACTTCGCAGAGGAGGATCCCTTGATACTCATAATTCTTGTCGTCCATTCAGACTTTGACCCCTTTCTCCTTGCATAAGGGTGGATAAGTGTGTGCCTGTTCCTTACATGACCGCTAACGCCATTTCCGCCCGCCCGCCAATGATCTTCATATCCCACCCACAACCAGTATGATCGACCCATGGCCAGCTGTCGATTTCACCCGGTTCAGCTTCTTCCATACCTTCCATGCCGTTTCAGCAACCTAATTTGGTAGAGGTACCAGACTCTACCCAAATCGCGATTTTATTCAACTTTCCACGTGCTTTTGGTAGATCTATCAATATTGGCAATTATTGACTTCATAATTCCAAAGCTTCCAAAATATGATGGGTCTTTGAATTTGACAGATAACGATGATTCAAAGCGTTTACAACCAATGACCTTGCTGGTATGTCATGTGACCAAGCCATTGTACAGCGAGCGCAAGGACAAGGAGCAAGACAGCCTATCTTCGTACCTGCATACCCGCGCGGCCCAATATATCGATTTCTCGTGAGATCACCTCCCTCGCAAGTCCTCTACTCACACGGACATACTCCCTACAATATCCCCGAAATAAGCGCCCTCGCACCAGACCCTCGACCATTACAAGCCACAGCTCTACCGTGCCACAACAAGAAGCAGCGCCACAACTTTTCCAGAACTTCTCTACCTTCGCCCCCACCTATTTCCAGCAGCACGTCGCCGCAAATCCTCACGTAAAGGCCATGAACAATAATCCTTCCCGCGCCTCTCCCGCTTAACAAACATAGAAACTCTACTCCAAGATCTTAGACGCCTCTTCCTGCGTCTATTTCTACTCCTCATGAAACATGTGCCCATTTACGGATATACATACATACATACATACATACATAGGCAAAAGATCTAATCATAGCCGCTGGTAAGATTGTCTCACTGATCTCGGCTTGCCCTGTTTTGTCATCTTGTACCGTGCCGCCTGCACGGGCTACAACAGGGTACCTACGACTTTACCCTTTCCCGTGCTGTCTAGCCGGTTGAGATGAAATGACCCCCTATCCCCTTTTCGGGCCTTAAAATAGACATGTTTCCTGTATTGCGTCAAAAGATGTCATGGTTCTTGCCCGGCCACCCGGTGCCGAACTGCATACGTAGTCAGGAGAACAGGACGGAGATGGGTCCGTCCGGACTGTCAAATGTGCATATGTACAAAAGATCTCCGAGCCCTTGCCGAATACTTTACCTAATTATGACCTCACACGTGTAGGCCAAACCATCTACCTTGCCATATCATGAACCGTCACAGTTCGGTTGCTATTTTCCACGTCCATGACATGAAGACACCAGGATTTCGTCTTCCTTGAAACCCGCTCAGCACTCAGCCTCCCCTCCCCCCAAAAAAACAACACTCAGAAAGGATGTTCCTGGGACGGAGATGAGACGAGTGAGATTTGGGGATCCACCCTGGAATGAAGGGCAGGTAAGCCGAGGTGAGGGTCGCCGAAGGGGAAAGGGAGGATTACCGAATCATTGGGTTAAATGCTAATGACGACGTATGACATAATGTGACCATGAGAGAGGGGAATAGAGGTGGTGCTGCTGGGTCTCGTGTGTACACCGGCTATGGCACTTCGATGACGATATGATAGGTGAATGGCAGTGGTGTTAAGATCTAGAACATATCCATAGTATATGATGTCTATCTGGTAATGCATTTTGATATCATGATGATCCATCGCCGCCTCATAAGACCTCCTTGAGAGATAATGGTACATAGTACGGTACATTCGTGAAATAGTCGTTAGATATCGAGACATTAGTATTAATGCAAGCTCCATACGCCAATTTATTCATGCTGTCGTCTTCATATGCCGTTATGCATAGCGCCCACATGCTGAACTGCTCCGTCGTAATCCTCTTACCCAATACCCATATCTCTCCTCCCATTCCCAATCCCAGCCCCATTGACCTTGACTGTACGCTGGTGGCGGGCTCAGCTGTCCACCGCTCTGGTGCGAGGCTCTCTGCTCGACCTGAGGCCTTGAAGGGTGGTCTTCCTCCCTTGCCGGGACCGCAACTGCCCATCCGACACTTCTTGGACCCGAAGGTAAACCTCCCAGATCACCTTGCCGGTCCCAGCTGCCTCCTGGCTCCCACCAGTCATTGCCAAGTTCCACGCTGTCGACTCCCATCATGGCCTGGTGCAGCTGCTCGAGTTCTCTCGTTCGCTGCGGGTCATCTACTCGCGCTGGCTGTGCTGGCTCCGGCGGCTCATCTATGGATAAGTTTGATGGCTCCGAATAGGTGATGTCGTCTGGATCAATTATCGTTGGTGAGGCCCATGGCAGACCATCTGATCCAAGACGGAACCGGGAAGGGAGAGGGGGTAATGGCTTCCTGTCGATCGTGCTTTGACGCACGATACCAGCAAATGGAGGCATCCGACTGCTGCTTGCTTGCGGCGTCTGAGGCGGAGGGTATGAGTTTGCATGCTGCGGTGAGAAAGTGCTTAGTGATACTGGTGATGACCGGCAAGCACTCTGTGATGGTTGGGCAGGACGGTGGTCCCGCACTGATACTGGAGATGGATGAAAGACTGGCTCCGGGTGAAAGACCGGTTCCGGATGGAATGGATGATAGTCTCTCTGATCGTACTGTTCCGGTGTTAAAGTTACTGCTTCAGGGGATACTGGGCTAGTTCTTAATTGAAGAGCACTTCGGCTTCGCATTCTTCGTCGCCGTGTCGTTCTTGCCCTCTCCTCGTCCTCTATCTGATGTTGTGGCGGCCCGGCCCCCAAGTTCCCACTCGAGGGCATCAAACTATTTGGATGTCGCTGATTTCGGAACCTCTCTTCCATATTCCTTGACGCATAGCCAAATGACATTTGCCGTGACTTCGTAGGAGAGAAAGAGACACCAACTTCAACCCTAACAAAGATTCCAGGCCCAGGCCAATGCGATTGTCCCACATTTTCGTTTTGCCCAACAGTGCGACTTCGTGAAGGAACTGACGTCTGTGCCGAAGAAAGCGCCATATCGCCACTTATAGGGTGCTCAAACTTTGCAGCACCAAAGGAAACATAAGAACATTAGACGTCCCACAAGGGTGCGCAAAGGTGTAAATAAGGTAAGGTCATGAGATCACGAGCTGCTTATCTGTCGCAGCATGCCATTTAGCCTCTGTTACTATATTGCAGCGCGGCGCAAGCCAACATCCACACAGGCACGGCAGATAGGATGCAAAACGGAGATAAATAAGATGAGACGGGAAGTGCAAATGATTTGTGTGCTCCGCCCAAATGTCAAGGCTTAATTAGGCCGAGAAAGCACTACTGTGCCGTTATGAGAAATGAGGCATTGACCGAAGGATTCCAAACCTGGCGGGCTGTGCGAGTGAGGCGAGGCGAGGCTAGGCCACGGAAGCCAGCGACCGTGCTTTGTAGGAGCCTCTGCATATCGTGGGACACGCCGCGCGCGCGAAGGAAGAAGTAGGAGAAAGAGCGGAGAGTGTATGAATATAGGAGATATCAGTTTGATCATGATCTGTTAAGTCAGTATGGTGCCATGTCATAGGATACTTGTACGACCGAGGATCTTTAAGCATGGAGTTGCACTGTACACACGACCTTGTCATTATCACGACAACTGGGCGTTAGTCTATTGTAAAAGTGCCGAACAGCGCCCTTCCGAGCTCAAGTTTTAGATACAGATACAAGCCCGGTACAACATCTCCAGTAAGCCTCGTAGCTTCCTTAAGTAGGTCACCTAGTCATTGCCTTCTCACCTCATCTGCCAACAATAATAACTCCTCTTAGCCCATCGAAGAGCAGCACATCCTTATTTGCTTGCGCCATAACTATATGGAGGCACCCTTGTGATCGGCACTAAATTATTGCTATGACATTGTGGGTTGGATTGTTGATTACTGAAGTCGACCCGAGGCTGTGTATCAGATCATCTCCACAACGACCCGCTCCTAACCTCATGAATCAGGCTGGTGATATACCACTTTTGCTTTATGCATAATTATGTTATATTAGTAGGATTCGGCCTCGGCGTTATGTATTATAAGAATTTAGTTGTTATTCCAGCAAGTAATATGATTCTCTTAACTATCAGCGGCATATCTATAACCCACGATCCTAGACGATACAACATCAACATGCATAATAAGAATCCTCCATTCCAGCAGTGCCATCCTTCCGTCATGAAGTTGTACTT
>Ga0335072_10017224_pt1 | contig 10225 bp, 11 predicted proteins | sample Lox_Sample_21_FD_206725 | JGI IMG/M metagenome (GOLD analysis project Ga0335072, IMG submission 206725) | Soil microbial communities from Loxahatchee National Wildlife Refuge, Florida, United States - Lox_Sample_2.1 | ecosystem: Environmental > Terrestrial > Soil > Wetlands | place: USA...
TTCAAGGGCTCCGGTTTCTATCGCACCGACAGCCGGAACGGCTCGAGCGCCGTCCCGGCCAGCAAGGAATCCGCAGCTAGCGCGTCCAATGGGTCTTCCGACAGCTCTTCGAGCGGTTCTGACGCGGCGAAGGGCGGATCGTCGGGCGGCTCGGCCAGCAGCGATTCTGGCGGTTCCAAGTCATCGGGCAGCGGTGACAAGAAGGCGTCGTCTGTGGGAAGCACCACAGGCAGTTAGCCCGCGCCGCCCCTAGCCGGGCCGTTCCCGGTACATTGACGGCGTGAACGACTTGGCCGATATCGGCGTTATTGGCGGATCCGGGTTCTATGAGTTTCTGGATTCTGTCGACGAGGTGGCGGTAGAGACGCCATTCGGCCCACCGAGTGATCCGCTCGTCATCGGCGAGATTGGCGGCAGGCGCGTCGCGTTCCTGGCCAGGCACGGCCGCGATCACCGGTTCCCGCCGCACCGGATCCCGTATCGGGCCAACATGTGGGCACTGCGAGCCGTTGGCGTCAGGCAGGTCCTCGCGCCGAACGCGGTTGGTTCACTGACGCCGAGCTATGGGCTCGGGAAGCTTGCCGTCCCGGATCAGCTAGTGGACCGGACGACGGGCCGGACGCAGACGTTCTATGACACCGGCGGTGCGGTGCACGTGCAGTTCGCCGACCCGTACTGCCCCGTCGGGCGTCGGCAGGTGATCAAGGCGGCCCGCTTGGCCCGCTGGGAGCCCGCTACCTCCGGGACGCTGGTCGTGATCGAGGGTCCGCGGTTCTCCACCCGGGCTGAGTCCCGCTGGTACGCGGCGCAGGGCTGGACGCTTGTCGGCATGACAGGGCATCCCGAAGCAGTCCTGGCTCGCGAGCTGGCGCTCTGCTACACCTCGATTGCGCTGGTGACCGACACCGATGCCGGGGTCGAGGAGGGCGAGGGCGTGACGCAAGAAGAGGTGTTTCGCGTCTTTGGCGCGAACATCGCGCGGCTCCGTTCCCTGCTTATCCAGGTCGTCGAAGAGCTGCCGCTGGAGCGCAACTGCCCATGCGCGCACGCTCTCGACGGCCTGAAGCTGCCGTTCGATCTGCCGTAATCCGGGGTGCGCGTCGCCGCGCGGGGACATGCATGCGGTTTCCTGCGGGCAAAAGCCCCCATACCGGTCGCCAGGGCGCAGCAAACCGCAGGGATGTGAAGCCGGGCTCGGTGGCGTGGACTAGTCGAGGTCGCCGTGCTCGATTCGGGCCAGCCTGCGCTCACTGACGAGCTGGTCGAACTCGTGCTCCACCTTGACGTGGCCAGGCGCCATCGCGGCGAAAATGCCGGTGACGTCGCGCATGCTCACCATGCCGAGCACTTTGCCGCCCTCGACGACGGGCAGGTGCCGGATCCAGCGTGAAGCCATCTCCCTGGCGGCGTCCTGAAGCGGCATGTCAGGCGGGACCGTGAAGACCTCAGAGGTCATCGCGTCATCCACGGTTGTCTTGTCCGGATCGGCGCCGAGGGCGACTGCGCGCAGGACGTCCCGTTCGGTGATGATGCCAGCGAGCGAGTTGGCCTCGGAGATGATGAGCGAGCCGGTCTGCTGACGCCACATCCGCTCCGCGGCCGACCGGAGGCTGTCCTGCGGCGACTCGGTAACGGTCGCCTCGGTCATGACGTCTCTTACCTGCACCGCGATCCTCCGTCCGTTCCGCTTGATCTCCACCCTACGGTCCTGTTCTTGGCCTCGCCCGTGGGCCCGGCCGCGGTAGCTTGCGGCTTGCGGTCGCCTGCGAGTTGCGGCCTTGGCGCGGTGGCTACTGAAAGTGCTCCGGCGGCGGCGGATACCTGTGCGGACCTGTGCGGACCTGCGCGGTGAGGAGGGCGGATACCGGCTAGGCTTGGTTCGGCTCCCGGTGGCGGTCGCATAACTGGACTGCAGGCTGGGCAATTCCGGCCCCGATAGCTCAGGCGGATAGAGCGACTGCCTCCTAAGCAGTAGGCCGCAGGTTCGAGTCCTGCTCGGGGCGCAGATCAGCAGGTAGTGAGATTTTATCGCCATTCAGTTCAGCGGTGTGTTAACTGCCTGCGAGCAGTCACTCCTTTATGAAACGTTGCGGTGTTTGCGGTCTCGCTCGATGAAGTCCTGTGTCGCTGGACGACGCTGAACGTCGCTTCCAGATTGGGACATATGTTCGGGCCGGTGCCCGAGGAGAGCCAAACGGAGAGCCAACTGGGTGTCCGGCACCCATGGTAACGGCCACTCGAGCGCCGAGAACAACCCGAGCAGCGCCTGCCGGTTGTTCAGCTGAGCGGTGGCGACGCCGGCCGCCCGGAGATATTCGGGCGGCTTTCTGCTGAGCCGTACGCACACTTGTAGCGGCACCAACCTTGACGCCTCACGGATCGACGGCCCTTGCCAGTGAATGGCGCGGCTTCCCGCTGATCCGCCAGATCGCGGTAGGCGAGCCGTGGCGGCAGCGTGGCATTGCACCTGCTGATGGATGCCGCCGACCACCTCGCCCGCGACTGGGGTATCGCGCCGCCGGGCATTACTGTCGGCCTGTCCGACGAGTACGACCCGGCCCAGCGGCTGTACGGACGGCGCGGCCATATTCCGGAGCCAGGGCGCATGCCGAGGCCAGCGTCCGCTCAGCATAGGCGTGCAGTTGAGGATGGACCACGACCTGATCATCTGGCTCATCAAGGATCTCGTCAGCTGATAACCCGACACGCACCACATCAGCGGCTGAGGATGCTCGCAGCAGGCTCCCAGAGCATCGCCGCTCCGGTTCCGCCGATTCATACGTTTTGAACCGCCGCGGTGTCCACGTCCACCTGCAGAGCTCGATTCGCGCAGCTTTCACTCGGGGACACGTGACCACGAGCCCTGAAATGGCGGGCCGCTCAGGTCGACTTGGCACTATTCTGGTGCCGTGGCAGGAAGAGAGAAACAGCCTACGAAGTCCCACCCGTCTGTAGCTCCTGCAGAATACCGGGAGCCAATCGTCATCGGCGAAGGCGTCATAAGGATTGGCGTCCTGCAGTGCATCGGCGGCTTCGATGATTCATCACTGCGGTACCTGATTCTGTGCGCAAATCGCTGTCAGACTTACTTCCAGTTTGAGTTCGTCCCGTTCAACAGAAACGATCCTTTCCTGCGACCTCTCCTTACCGGGACGACTGTGGAGAGAGTAGCCACCGAGCACGAGCTAGTGAACTTCTATCGACGCCAAAGTGCCTACATGGCCAATGAGGCAAGAGCATATCATCAGGCGCCTGACCCGCCAGCGCGATTTCAGGTGCTGTCAGCTGCAAGTTTTGCGGACGGCTATTATTTCACATCTAACGGCCTGGTCGCCGTTATTGCTATGGGGCAATGGAAGAGATCACTTGCGCCGCCCTCGATAGTGGAGTTCATACAGACCATAGCCTTGGAGGACGCCATCCTCGGCGCTTGCCAGGAGCTGTCAACTCATCTCGGCACTCGCGGTTGTCTCTTCGATTTCACGGCTGAGCTTTTCGATGCACGACAAAAGGTGCTGGCAAGCTCGATCTGCCAGTCCTGCCAGAAAATAATGACCGCTTGCGGCCACGAAGATCTACTGGTCGATCTAGGTCCGCTTCTGTCCCGAGAGTGGCTCGGGAGCAGGTCAGATGCCGTAGCGCCCGCCGCAGTTACCGCCAAACTCGGACATGACCTATTCCTGACTAAAGGTCTCAAACCTAGTCTGGCCGAGTCGATCAAGATGGCCTTGGCCGAGGAAGGCACCAAACAGATACTTAAGATCATCGGGGCTGTGGTGCTCGCCGCCCTGCTGCTCTTTCTCGGCCTCGCGGTGACCGGCAATGCCTCTGCGGAACACGTACCCTCGCGCATACCGGCTACGCGTGTAGGAGGACCAGAAGACCGAGCCGTATCGGGATCGGATCTCACCCGCGGACCGGCCGGACAGCACATCTTGACTGAGATGGCTGACCGGGCCCGTGCAGCCTGGCGAATGGATTAGTACTCGCCCGCGCGTCAAGCTACGCCCTAGTCGACGGGGTCTCCAGACAGCACGCGCACCGAGTGGCATGAGCGGAAACCGGCTCTGCACATCAGCGGTATGGCTGCGCTGACTAGTCGCTCCTCACTGGCGTGCCGCGTTGAACCCGAGTTGGCTCAATTTAGTGTGCAGGCGGGACGGCGTTGATTGCTGCGATGGCCTGGCGCAGGTCGCCGGGCAGTGGCTCGGCAGCAGCGATGACGTGGTCGCCGGCCTGTATCTGAATGGTGCGGTAACGCCGCGCGGTCTTCACGAATTTGCGGATGGACCAGCCGGTGACGTGCTCGATCCAGCGGCTGACGGCCAAGGCGGCGAACACAATCGTCAGGTGCGCTTCGATCGAGTCCCTGGTCCGGTGGTAGACCGGCCGGGCCTGCAGGTCGCTTTTGGCCATCCGGAACGATTTCTCGATCTGGAACAGCTGGTGGTAAGCGCCGATCACGAACTCCGCTGTCACCCGGGTCCCGTCCGGGCAGGCCCGCAGGTTGGTGGGTGACGTGCTCGATCCAGCGGCTGACGGCCAAGGCGGCGAACACAATCGTCAGGTGCGCTTCGATCGAGTCCCTGGTCCGGTGGTAGACCGGCCGGGCCTGCAGGTCGCTTTTGGCCATCCGGAACGATTTCTCGATCTGGAACAGCTGGTGGTAAGCGCCGATCACGAACTCCGCTGTCACCCGGGTCCCGTCCGGGCAGGCCCGCAGGTTGGTGACGTAGCCCTTCAGCCCAGCCAGCGCCCTGGCCTTGGCCTCGAGGTCGCGGTTGACGGTGCGGGTGCCGCCCGAGAGGCGGACGAACCGGTTGCGTTTCACCGGCGCGTTCCCGGCAATAGCCTGCTCAGCCTTGGCGACCTGCTCATCGATCCCGCGCAGCGTCCGGCGGGCCCGGTCGGCCTTGTACTGGTAGTAGATGACCTGATCCCGCCGTTTCTCGCTGGGCCCGGCCGGCCAGGGCTGGATGAAGATGTGCCCGTCCGGAATCTGCTCGCCGGGATGCTGACGCCGCCACCGCTTCACCACATACGGCTCGGACGGGATGCGCGCGCCGAGGATGAACGACAGGCCCGCGGCCTCGATCTGCTTCTGGTTGCTCTCGGACACCATGCCCGCATCCGCAACCACGGTCACGTCGGGAAGCTGGTGGGCGGTCATGAACGCCTGAATGACCGGGAGCATGGTCTTGGTCTCAGCCTTGTTCCCCTCGAACGCCGACACCATGAGCGGGAACCCATGCTGGTCGGTAAGCAGACCGATAGTGATCTGCGGCTCCAGCCGCCGCTCCTTCGAGAAACCCGGCTCGCGGAACCCGTCCCCGGCGTCGGTCTCGAAGTACAGCGTCGACACGTCGTAGAGGACCAGGCTCGCCGGGCCAAGGCCCGCGTGCGCGGCGCACGCCGCCGACAGCTGCTGCCGCCACGCCTCACGCGCATACGCCGGCAGGCGGCGCTTGAGCGTGGGATACGACACCGGAGCGACGCCGGCTTCCTCCAGAACCCGCAGCGAGTCGAGCTTGCTGACCGGCTCGATGACCCGAGCCAGCACTAGATCGCGGAACACCCCATCACCGTCCGCTGCACGGCCGAATCCCAGCACGTCATAGGCGCGGGTCAGCGCATCGAGCAGGCAGCCCATCCGCGAGGACGTAATCGGCAGCGGCCCGCCCGGCGCCCCCGTTTCCAGGCCCAGGTCCAGCTCGCCCTGACCGGCGGCCAGCTTCTGCCGCGCGGCAGCCTTCAGCAGCTCCAGTTCCGCCGGATCGTGCGCCGACCCCAAGTGCTCGATCTGCCGCGAGCCGCGATGGTAGGAGTACACGATCTGCACCGCGGTCGCCCCAGAGGCCGTCTTCACCGTCCGCACATACGGCACGCGGCCACTCTACGGCCAGCGATTAGTCACGATGAGGCGACCGGCTCCGGGTGACCGTCAAAGCCTCTTGGCTGATGTCGTGGGTCACCGGAAGCTGGAAGGTGCAACTACCCCAGCAAACCGGAGCCACTATGGCGGAAGGGAGCCGGCCGTCATGTCCAGTGTGACACCATCGGCGGGGCCGATCCATCTGGGAATGGACACCTCGAAGAACACGATCGTGGTGGGCATCTTGATGCCCGGCGACGAGATCCCGGTCATCGACCGGATATGGAATGAGGAAGGCGCGGTCCGGCACCTGGTCGGCCGGCTCGGCGATCCGGCGGCGCTGCGGGCTTGTTATGAGGCCGGGCCGTGCGGGTTCGGGCTGCACCGGCTGCTGGCCTCGATGGGGGTGGCCTGCGATGTGGTCGCGCCGTCGCTGATCCCGCGGCGGGCCGGTGACCGGGTGAAGACCGATAAGCGTGATGCCAGCCGGTTAGCGCGGTTGCACCGGGCCGGGGAGCTGACACCGGTGCGGGTGCCGTCGGCAGCCGAGGAGGCGGTGCGGGATCTGGTCCGGGTCCGGGCGGCGCTGCTGGCGGACCGTAAGCGGGCCCAGCAGCGGATCACCGCGATGCTGCTGCGGCACGGCCGGGTCTGGCGGTCCGGGTCGTACTGGACCCAGGCGCACGAACAGTGGATCGCCAGGCAGTCCTTCGACGAGCCGGCGCTGACCGCGGCGCTTGTGTATTACCGTGCCGGGCTGGACACCCGCCGCGCGGAACTGGATGCCATCGAGGCTGAGCTGAGGACGTGGGCAGGCCGCGATCCGCTGGCCCCGGTGGTGGCCCGGCTGGGCTGCTACCGCGGCATCGCCGCGCTGCACGGCCTGGCCCTGGCCGCCGAGGTCGTCGACTGGCGCCGGTTCCCGTCCGCGCGGGCGTTCATGGGGTTCACCGGCCTGGTGCCCGGCGAGTACTCCAGCGGCGATAAGACCCGCCGCGGGTCGATCACTAAAGCCGGTTCCGAGCCAGTGCGCACCGCCCTGGTGGAGGCTGCGTGGGCCTACCGGTTCAAGCCAGCGATCGGCCTCACGCTGCGCCGCCGGCAGCACGACGCCACCCCGGACACCCTGGCCCGGTCCTGGAAAGCACAGCGGCACCTGCACTCCAAGTACAAGACGATGACCAGCCGCGGCAAGCCGCCGGCGGTGGCCGTCACCGCAGTCGCCCGCGAGCTCGCGGGGTTCGTCTGGGCCGAGATGACCAGCTGACCGCAGCACAAAGGCAACCGCTGCGATGATCCCCGCGGGCACGACCGGGCAGACCAGGACTGCGACAGCCCTGGCCAGCCAGGCTGCCCGCCCGAGCCGGTGGCCTGCCGGGACGCTCGCCGCCGCAGGAACGATCCCCGCGCGCACTATGAGCAGCTACGCGACGCTCGTAATTAGTCAGGGGCACCATTCTGCGAATCAGCGATCTGCGATCCCGACACGCGAATATGAGAGTGGCAGTGGCCACGGCCACGACGCCGCCCCGGCAGGCCACCCCCACCCGCCCCGCCCGCCGCCAGAAACCCGGAAACCAGAACCCGGCATCCGTGGCCCTGGCCGCCACATCATCGGCTCCCGCCAGCCCGCGTCAAGGCCGCCTGCGGCGTCGCCCTGCGAGCGCTCCGCGCACCTTGACCCGGGCCGCCGGTCGCACGACACCACGGCAGCTATCCAGGAACACAGGATCAGACAGCCACGCCCGCTCTCCGAACACGACAACCCCGCAAACCACTAAGAACCAGGCACAGGAACAGCAGAACCTTGACGAGTCGCTTCATATGAGTGCGCAAAATCAGCTTTCGCAAACCACGAACCCGCAGGTCACGACACCGCGCAAGACCAGGACCTCAATTAGTGAGCCAACTCAGGGTATGGCTGCGCTGACTAGTCGCTCCTCACTGGCGTGCCGCGTTGAATCGTTGGCGAGTTGTCGCGAGCCAGTTTCGCGGCGTACATCCGGGCTCTGTCCAACGCAACAGCGCTCGTCGGCTCCATCACGTGCTCGTCCAGCCACTTGTCTAGGCGGACGTCGTCAAGCTTCACGAATTCCACAGGGGGTGCGGTGTTACTGGTCGCCGATTCCCAGTTGATGCGACATTCGGCGATCAGCCACTCGAAGAACTTGTGCGAGGTGAAGTGCGCGATCAGGGTGCAGTTGAGGCTGCCATCATTGAGTCCAACCAGGAAGGCGGTACGGCTAAGTAGCAGCCGGTGCTGGGATGCCTCCCTGACTACGGCACGGGCCGGCGGCAGCTGGAAGATCCAGTCGGGCTCGGCTCGGCGGGCCTCCATTACCTGGACGAGCTCCTCCAGGTCGAAGAACTCCTCGCAGAACTCGCGCACAAAGTTGTAGAAGGTTAAGCCGTATGTGCTCTCTCGCTGGCCTAGGGCGTGGCACTCCATACCGAATAGCGGAAGTACCGATATTGTTCCAGGGCCGTTCAGCACCTGCTCGGAGCGTCTGGCGACAGCCACGTACAGCCCATCGCTGCCTGTCAGGAGCGTCGCGACCGCGCAACCCAGGGCTTGTGGCTGGAGTCCGTTCGCCAGAGCGGCGTCGAAGGACCTCAGGTGTCGATGATGCATCTGCCCACGGCGGCGGCGCGAGGAGATATCGCGTTGCAGGCGATACGACAGTGTCGCGTAGGGGAAATAATTGACCTGGCCGACGCGCAGCTCGATTAGCCGGCCATCAGTAATATTCGCGGACCGCAATGCCAGCAACTTGCCATCAAAAAGCCGGACGCCACGCCTTCGATACCGACGGACAATGCGGGCGCTCGAGGGGAGGATCTGGAGTTCATGGTCGCACTGCATGAGCGGATCGGTTCGGATGTCGACAACTTCCGGGAAGCTGGTACGCCTCGAGTGCAGCGCGGGCACCGGCGCACTAGGAGTGCCGATCAGCTCGAGCTGATACAGCGACGCTTCCAAGTTCCACTGCCGGTATGCGGCTATGGCGCGAGACCACTCTCGGCTAACCTCGAACTGGCGTCCGAGCCTGGCCCGGCGGACTGAGGCCAGCCACTGGGCAGCACGATCGGCGACAGTTCCATACCATCGGCCCACGATCGCACCCAGAACCGCGCCGACGCACAAGAATACGATCTGCTCGATCACGGTTCCTCAAGATTGCCGAATTCGGGCTTTGCGCAGCACGCTAACGGCCTTGGTACTACTCTGCCAGCGGTGGTGGTGAGTTGACCGGGACCGTGCCGCTGTGATCATCGCTGACGTGTCCTCCGTAGTTTGGCAGCGCGGTCGCGGATCTCGGCTGGGCGAAGCCGTGGACCGATGGCTGGCCACTGGGCGGGTCGGAGCATGATGCGGTCTGCCTGGACGAGCGCTTCCAGCTAAGGACGCCGGATGCGTAGAAGTCCGTGTTGCAGGACTGAGTTAGCTCCGCTGAGGCTGGCGGGGTCGGCGAGGGCGGCTAGGTCGGTGACGGCGTCTGTGACTGCGACGGCTGACTGGTCGGTCAGGCGGAGCACGACGACGCCGGCGTGGCTGCCGGGAGGGTAGGCGCGGATGTCGCCGAGGCCTCGGTCCAGGGAGACGAGCACGCGCCCGGCTGCGGTGGCGGCGGCTAAGACGGCCGGGTCGGGTGCACCGGTCAGCCGTTCGGCGATGACGGTATCGACATCGTGGCCGCCGGCCTGGAGAACGCTGGCGGAGGATGCCGGCAGGTTCTCATCGAGCTTGAACTTCACCGGTTGTGCGGGATTGGCAGAAGTTCTTCGCGGGCCAGTGCTGCGCCGTAGGCCGCCGCGGCGCGGACTCCGTCGGGCGTTAGGGAAGGGTACTCGGTGGTGATCTGGTCAGCGGTCATCCCTGCGGCCAGGCAGTCCAGGACTACGCTGACCGGGACGCGAGTGCCTGCGATTACTGCCTGCCCGTGCATGACCTGCGGATCGGTGGAGATCATCTCAAGCTGCTCGGACGTCATGAGCCTAGTCTGCCCTGTCCTGGCATTAGGCGCGAATCATCTGCGCCTGCCATCCTGGCCCGGGCGGCGGCCTCTCGCAGCCGCTCTCTGGGCGGTCGGGGAGAGCCAAACGGAGAGCCAACACCAGCAGTCGCCGGACGTCGCTGTACGTCGGCTGACGTCGATCACTGCAGGTCAGCTCGACGCCGCGCGTCGCCTGACGTGGCCTGGCGTCGTTCGGGTTTGCCTCCTAAGCAGTAGGCCGCAGGTTCGAGTCCTGCTCGGGGCGCAGAATCAGAAGCGTGTTTGCGGATCATGAACGGGTCCGCCGCGAGGTCACCGGTAGGACCAAGCGGGAAGTCCGGGACAAGCTCAAGGCGTT
>Ga0335072_10017225_pt1 | contig 10225 bp, 12 predicted proteins | sample Lox_Sample_21_FD_206725 | JGI IMG/M metagenome (GOLD analysis project Ga0335072, IMG submission 206725) | Soil microbial communities from Loxahatchee National Wildlife Refuge, Florida, United States - Lox_Sample_2.1 | ecosystem: Environmental > Terrestrial > Soil > Wetlands | place: USA...
CGCCCTTACTGCTCGTGGGTTCACCGTCGATGAGGATTAGCCTCGGGTCGGGTTTGCCGTTTTTCCGGACGACACGGACGAATTGCCAGCGATCGCCAACTCGGCGATACTGTACAAGGTTGACCAGCTTATGACCGTTGTCACTGATCACGTTCGTCGTGCTCCCTCGGTTTACAGGGCGGTTGATGAACGTGATTTTAGAATAATGATCAGTGAGATGATCAGTGACCACCATCACTTGCTCTAAGTATATGATTCTAAAGGGCGGGAGTAGTTCAGTGGTAGAACGTCAGCTTCCCAAGCTGAATGTCGCCGGTTCGATCCCGGTCTCCCGCTCCATAAAAATCAACGAGTTCCAAAACCACCGAAAATCGCGAACACTGTTTGAACACCGTTAGCCGGAAACAGCGCTTTCCAGCCGGTTGACCGCCTCCTGCCTCTGCGCGACAGGCGACTGCGTGTAAACATTCTGGTTCACATCGAGCGTATGCCCCAGCTGATCCGCCACCAGCTTGCCTTCGATGCCCATCGCGTTCATGAGCGTTGAATGCGTCCGGCGCATCACCTGAAAATTCGCCCATTCGAGACCGGCCTTTTCCAGCTTCGGGGCCATCGACCGCCGCCACACATTTTCCTTGGCGAGCGGCGTCATGTTCTCCGAGGGAAAGACCCAGGCAGCCGCTGACCTATCCACGGCTTGCTTGCGCCGTTCCTCCAGATCCCTCAGCAGCCCTTCGGAGAGTGCGGCCTTTCGTTCCGACTGAGTTGTTTTCGGAGTATCGATGATTCCCCGGTAAACCCTCTGCCGGATATCCCCGCAACCCGAGATCTGCCCCCAGGTGAGCGCGAAAATCTCACCCGGACGCATCCCGGCCAGGAGAGCGAGCTTCGCGATCAGCCTCTCCATCGGCGCCAGAACCTCGAACAGCTTCTGAACCTCGGCAATCGTCATCACGCTGCGCCTTGGTTTTGACGCCGACTTGGGGACGAACAGCAGTAGCGCCGGGCTTCGTTCCACCCGCCCTTCCGCCACCGCCATCTGGAACATCTGTCTCAGGTCCCACCTCAAATGCGCCACGACTGAAAAGGAGAACTCCGAGCCTTTCGAATCCAGAAAGTCCTGAAGTTCGTCGCGGCTGAAGCGTCCCAGCTCACGATCCCCAAATGGCGGGATCAGGTGCACGGCGATGCGGTTCTCGTTGACTCCGCATGTCGAATGTTTCCACTTGCGTCGGTAGAAGGGCAGGTACACCCCGTCCACGAACGCCTTGAATCGGGTTGTATCGCTCTCGGCGCGTTCCGCGGCGACGATCTTCGCCACTGCTTCGCGCGCCTCGCCCTTGGTCATGTCCTTCACGGATCCGACCACCTGGCTCTTCCGCTTGCCATCGGCGTACCACATGCCTAGCCAACGGCCTCTTTGCTTCCGGACTCCTCCTGTCGAGTGCCTTCTGCGCATATTTGCTCCTTATGCGCTTCTGCGGACTCGATCTGGCGATGTCGCCATTCTACCGTCATCCCCGGCAGCGGGCTTGCTGCAGGATATGCTCGGTTACCGCGTCCAGCGTCCCAATCTCGGTATGTATGAAGGCGCCGAGCCGAACATTCTGTTCGCGGAAAACGCCGGCCCGATCGTCACGCGCGACTGGCTGACGCCGGATCAGAATGAGCAGCTGCGGCGCTACCATTCGGGCGAAGATATTCTCGCCGCTTAGAACTCAATTCCACGTCGCAAGATTCCCTGAAGACCCGCGACAGGCTTGCGCGCCAGATCCCGCCGCTATCGCCTGCTTTTGACCCTTCTCGCTCGAATGGCCTCTTTGCCATTCCCGCACGGCGGGCTACCGGCACTTTGGCCGCCGCCGTTTGCCGTCAATGACGCTTTTTGGCTCCCCCCTGCCCTCACGGTCACGGTTCCCCCAAAAAGCTATGACCGCCGCGCTCGATGGCGCCGGCCCTTTGTGCCTCTCTCGCCCCCGCCGTGGGGGTCACTTCAAACCAGAGAGGTACATCATGTCGAGCACGAAAACGCTCACCGAAGCCGATCTCCACCAGTTCACCGGCGCCGAAAACTGGTACCGGCATCCGCTCAACCGCAAGGTCGTCTACACCGAAGGCGTCCAGTACGTCGCCGAGAATGGCGGCGCCTATTGGCTGCTCGACGAAATTGCCCTGATCCAGCCCTATGACAAAAAGGTCGCCGACGAGCCCTTCCAGGTCTGGAAACTGAGCGTGCGCGCCGATCGGACCGCCACGCTCGCCTGCGATGACGGCAACGGCGTCATTGTCTTCACCAAGGAGCTTGAATACACCGATTTCCCGCTCAACGAGATCAAGCTCTATTTCACCGACAACACAATTCTGCTGCCGTCGGAATATTGACGGCCCCTGCCCGCGTTGGCCGCAGCGGTGCGGGTCTTCTAATGGGTATGCTAAGCAATCAACAACGGCTAGATCGCCCGAAACAGCGGACGCAAATGTGCCTGATCGATATATCTCAATTATGGAACCGTGATTTCTTGGCTCTCCACGCCGCCTTGTAGGACGAGCTGAGGGCGCGGCCCTTAAATGGATTCGAAATCAGGCAAGTCATGAAGTTCCGGGCGTGGCCGCAGGAACTGCGGGGACGACAAGGTCCTCGCAGTTCGAACGAAGTGCGAAAAACGTGGCGAGCCGGGCATTCGGTCGTATATTCTTCGATGGCGGAGCAGGCAAAATGAAAATTCCGGTCAACATCGGCCCGCATGTTTTTGAACCGAAGCTTAGTGAGGAGGCAATCGTATGCGGCGGGCACGATTCCCGGAAGTCCGGAAAGCAGTAGCCATTCCGACAGCTCTCTGTCTGTTTCTGAGTACCTCCGCTTTCCCAGCCAGGGGAGCCCAGGTGCCTGCGCCCGAGATCGCGCAGACGGGTGATTCCGTGCAGGCGCAGTGCGACCGGGTAGCGGGTCGTCTCCCGACTCTTGATTCGCCCACAACAGAGGCTGGACTCGTTGCAGATGCGACCGAGGCCCTCCCTACATGCCAGGAAGCGGTGCGCCTCACGCCAACTCCTCATTACATCCTGCAGTTTGGCCAGGCTCTCAGGTTTGCTCACCGCTACCCTGAGGCGGTCCAACAGTTCAGACAGGCCGCAAAGGACGGTAATGCTGCTGCGATGTGCGACCTCGGCGTAATGTACGTGTTCGGTCTGGGCGTACACCAAAGCCTGGAGGACGCGATGAAATGGGCACGCAAAGCCGCGGAGGCGGGAAATGCCGATGGGATGACCAGCTACGGCGACATGATGTATGAGCGCGGTCGCGGCAGTCCCCAAACCAGGGCGGACGTGCTGGCGTGGTACATCAGGACAGCCGGCACGGGAAGCGCGGACCAGATGATCGCGCTCGGCTACATGTATCTAAACGGAAATAACCCAGTTCCGCGGAGCAGAGCGGACGCTCTGGTATGGCTCAGCAAGGCTGCGAATACGGGTAGCCCGGATGCGATGTACGACATTGGCGCCGTCTACGCAAACGGGCTGGGCGGTGGTCCGCCAAGCGCGGCCGACGCGCTGGCATGGTTCCGCAGGGCGGCTGATGCCGGCAGCGGTGATGGAATGTTGGGTCTGGCTGCAATGTATGCGAACGGCGAGGGCGTTCCGCGGAATGATGTCGAAGCGGCGGCATGGCTGCGCAAATCGGCGGATGCCGGAGATGCTCTCGGCATGCTGGATCTTGGTGGGTTCTACCAGACCGGTCGAGGCGGCCTCCCTCGGAGCGATGCAGACGCACTGGCGTGGTACCGCAAGTCAGCGGCTGCGGGAAGCGCTGACGGGATGAGTAACGTCGGTCTGATGTATCAGACCGGTCGCGGTGTCCCGCAGGACTATGCGGAAGCCGCGATTTGGTACCAGAGAGCGGCGGACCTGAACTCCGCTGAGGCAGAGTTTAACCTGGGGATCCTTTACCAGAATGGCCTGGGCGTCAGACAGGACTCCGCTGAGGCGCGCGCCCTCTATGCAAAGGCCGCGTCGAGCAGTGACCCGGCGGTTGCAGGCAGGGCCCGTGCTCTTGTTCTTCGACTAAACCAAGACGATCAAGCAAACGACGCCTTAATAGGGTTGTCCTTGCTCATACTTCTTGGTGCCGGTGCTTCGCGGGCCCAGGGGAACTCAAACCAGATGTACTGTATGCTCACTTCACCGGAGATGACGGACGAAAGCCCTGGAATTGAAAGGGGCCTGGCAGGATGCATCCCCTAGGCCGCATCGATATATTGCCGAAGCAGGAGCCAGGAGCCGGCGAGAGCAACGACAGCCTGGAAGTAGGCTTTGGATTTCTCGTTTTAATTTATCCTCGCGAATCCACCACAACAGGTCTTCGGGCTGGATCAATTCGAGCGATCGTTCCATTTGCACTTCAGTGACCCGCTCCGCCGAGACTCTGTCATAGTATCCCTGTAAAATCGATCGCCTTTAAGACGAGACCCCTGTCCGCTCCAGCGCATCGAGTGCGAGGCGCAACAATTCGCCGAGCGGCACACTGCGCGCGTCCGTGGCTTTGTAGAATCTTGCCTTGGTCTCTTCCGTCGCCTTGATGCCGAGATGCTGGTTGCGGCCAGTGCGGTAACGGCGCTGCGCGCGCTTCGGCGGCGCATTCTTCTTCGGCGCCTGGCGGCTCGGAAAATTGTTCTGGCGCGCGATGTCGTCGATCGCGTTTTCTTCGACGCGCTTTTCAGGCTTCGGCTTCGTCGTGAAGGCCGTGGGCTCTTTCAATATAGCGAAGGGATCGACGCGCCCGCTCATGCCGCACCTGCCACGCTTGAGTTATCTTCTTCCCTACTGGCCCCCTGCCCGGCTTTAAGGCGTTCGACGACTTCCTCGACGAACTCCCACACATTCACTTTCGCCTTGTCGAGATTGGCGACATCGGCCGGGTTGAGGCCGTCGAGGGTCTGCTGAAACGAAAACACCGCGCGGAACGCGTCGCGCTCGTTGAGTTCGGTGTCGAAGACCGGAATGCCCGCGCCGATGAGGCCGTTCTGGATATGCGCCTGCGTCCGCGTCCGGATGGAGGGGCTCGTGCGCGTGAGCAGCACGGCGTAAGGCGTTTCATTCTTCGTCATCTTCTGGCTTTGCATCACGACGCGGATCGCCCTGCCCGCTTCGTTGGCATCGAGTTGCGAGCCCTGCGTCGGAATGATGACGAGATCCGCCTGCGAAATCGCATAAACGACGATCTTCGACGCCGTGCCTTCGAGATCGACGATGACGAACGGCGTCTTGGAGGCGGCGTCTTCGATGCGTTCGATGATCGTGTCCTCGTCCACGTCGGCGATCACCATGAGCTTCGGCGGCGCATTGCCGCCATTCGCCCAGGTCTGGATCGGATGATTGGGATCGGCGTCGATGACTGTCACTTCCTGAAAACGCGCGAGCGCGGTGGCCAGCAGAAAGGCGGAAGTGGTTTTGCCGGCCCCTCCCTTGGGGGATACGAAAGCAATTGTCGGCATGCTTGTCTCTCGGCTGGGAAACGGGACGCGGCGGATGGGCAAATTGGAAGCGCGGATGATAACCAGTCAGCTGACCGATGACAAGCAGGCATCCGCCAGTCACCTCAAGATGTTCCTAGAGGTGTCTTTTCGGCATCACTACGTCACCAGATGGGTGACTTCTTGATATCTGACAGATTTCTGATGGACACCAATCAGGCATCTTTTTGAGAACCAGAAAGACACCAGACAGATGCCACAAAAACGCTTCGCGGCCAGGGCCTTGAGCGGGGATCGATTGCCAGAATCGACGCCAGGCCCGAAAAACTGGCCGAGGATTAGGGGCGGGGACTTGATGGCTCCCTCGGGAGGGGAATTCGCGCCGCGCGTTTCTCCGGCCCTCTATTGCGCTTTTCCGTTTTAGGGCAGGGGAGGGGGTTTCAGTCGTCATGCATGGCTGCCCGTCTCTGAATCGGCGCCCGCTTATGGCGGCTGCGGCAGAAACCGACGAAGGCCGCGGCGGGATTTTCGATCTTCGGTTTGCCCGAACTCTCCCAGAAATCCCGCCAGTCATTTTCGAGAGCGTGGATGTCATATCCCGGCGCGGCGTTGCGCCCTTCCTCATAGGCCTCGTCGGGCAGGGGAGGCAAGGCCTCGTCATCCGAGGGCAGGGGGCGCTCGACCCATTTGTTGTCGCGGTTGAAAAAGACGACCATGTCGGCTTCTTCGTCGAAAACCATACGGTAGTCCGGCAGATGATCGTGCTGGGCGATTTCCTTCACATGCTGCCGAAAGCGCCGGATCTGACTTTGCGATCCCGACTTCTTCAGAAGTGTCTCCAGCGAAATCGTCCATGAGGCTTGCCTGCCGCAATGCTTTCGCGCAAGCTCATACACGCGGCGCTCAAGCGGCTTTCCAAGGCGGAAATAATCCCTATGCAGCGTCAGAACTTCCTGGCCGCGAATGGCGTTGAAGACCCAGTCGGACAATTTGACTTCGACCGCCAGAAGCCGCCCGTCGCGCCCGTGCTTGCGGCGAATGGACGCGGCATCGATGAGACCGAAGCTGTCCCGCTGTTCCTCGTCGCCCGTCCGGATATTGGTGGTGATGCGGGTGCCCGCGAGACGATCAATCGCTTCGCACAGCGCGTCATAGTCCTTGCTGGCCGTGCCGCGATTGGTAAACACCAGCAGCTCGTAGCTCGTGATCTGGACGCGCGGGCCGACCTTTTCATTCCGCTTCAGTTTTTCCATGATCTGCGAGATGCAGTAAATGAGAATGTCCTTGTCGTAGATCGTGGCGAGGCCCTTGACGCTTGGCGTGATCTCAAGCCAGTTCCCATTGTGTTCGTATTTGCGAATCTCGGTATCGCGCTTTTTGGAAAGCGAATAGAACGGATGCTCCATCTGCGGGATGAGGTCCTTGAGGGCGGCGTCCGCCACATCGCAAATGAACAAATCGCCCGCGTCATGTTTGACCGGAAGCAGATACTCTTTCGGATTCGGGGTCTTGGCCGCCATCGAGCCATATTCGGGGTTTCAGGTGCGCTGTCAAGAGATTCGGGGTTTCAGGTTCAAAAACACGGGTTTTCGGGTGCGTCGAATCGGGGTTTCAGGTACCGGGTATAAAGAATCCGCAAAGCGGGGCAGGGGGTTAGGACGCGTCGTCACCGCCGTAACACTACTTAACACAGACTCTAACCTTACTAACACCGCGCCACGGGAATTGACCGGCAGGCAGGGAAAGCCGGAAGAGGACGGTAGGAAGAGAAGGCAGGCGACCAATCACCGCTTTGAAGGGCAGACGCCGCATCGTACATTTTCCTTATGAACGAGATCGATCAGATCGTCTCCGAGGCGCTCGCCGACTTCAAAAAAGTCGCGGTCCTCGCCGATGCGGAATTCATGGCCGGCAGCATCGCCGTTGAAATTTTGCCAAAGCCGCACAAACCTCCCGGCAGCCTGCCCCAGGGCAAGATGGCGGTGTACGCCTTTTTCCTCAACGGCCGTGCGCTCAAGGTCGGAAAGGTCGGACCGAACAGCGGCCCGCGCTATACGTCGCAGCACTACAATCCCAACAGCGCCCCGAGCAATCTGGCGCGTTCGATCCTGGCGGCGCCCGCCAAGACCGGCGCGGCCGGAGTCGATGCCGCCACCATCGGCGCCTGGATCAAGCGCGAGACCGACCGCGTCAATCTGGTCGTGCCGCAGAGCCTCGGCGATCCCATGCTGTCATTGCTGGAATCCTTCCTGCATGTCCGGTGGAAACCGATGTTCGAAGGCAGAGCCGGAAGCGCCTAGCCGCATCTCATCGCGCCGCCTTCTGCCGGCATCGATCTTCCCAATAGGCTTCAAGCTCATGCCACGGCATATAAGGCGCGCTTTCTAGGGGCTCAAAAGGCTCATCGGGGCGCAACTTCCCGCGCAGACGTCTCGCCATGATCGGCGTCAGCTCCTTCAGCCGGTCGGCAATGAGCTGAATGCTTTCCGCGTTTTCCTCGCGGGCTTCACGGCCAGAATAGGGCTCAAAGGTCAAATGCCAGAGAAATTCCAAAAGATCGGTGCGGATCAGTTCCAATAAAGCAAAATCGGTGTGCGCCGAAAGCGGCAACTCGAAAGCATGACGCCAGCGGCTTTGCGCGCGCGTGGGGGGCGGATCGGGCGGCTTTTCCATGCTCTCATTGTGGGACGCACAGTTGGGACGCGCAAGAGCTGCGGCACTTAAATGAAATCGCGCGCGATCAGCGCGGGCCGGGGACCGGAAAGGGGATCACCCGGGCTCGCGCCTGTCCGCGCAGCTGCGATTCCAGCTTCGCCCATTCCTCGAACGAATAAACCTGGCTGCCTCCGGCACCGAATTGTACCACGATCCGTTCCGTGTCGCGGTAGAGGATGGTTTTCGGTTTCTGCGAATCCGGTTCCATGCGCAAATTCTAGCGCAGGCGCGGCGCAAGGCGACATACTTGTTCTATGGACAAGCAGCTTGAATCCGGCTCCGCTGAAATCGTTGAATTCCCTCATCTCTGCGCCGTGTTCGACAAATCCTATATCAGCCGCTATGCGCGCGGCGCCAACGGATTGTTTCATTTGATCGAGATGGTCAGGCTCGAAGATGGCGGCGCCGGGGCGCCGCGGAGAAGCGTGGGGGAGCCCGTATCGGTCCCGTGGGAGGAAGTCAGCCTCGACAGCGAAAATGGCCGCTGTCCCTGGTGCGGCGTCCGAGGCTGGCCCGCCCTCTGCCCAAGCTGCTCGCACTATGTCTGCCAGGGAAGGACCACAGTGAAGGATGGACGGACTTATTTCCGGTGCCGGGAAAGCTGTGGGGGCAGGGGATTCATTGGGGGACCCATCGAGGGCGCGCAGGGATGGAACAAGGAATCCGGTTCCCTGCGGTGATCCCAGCGCGTCGCGATCGACGCCTAGTTGCTCCGAGAGGTTTTTCGGTTTATCAGTCAGCCAAGCTCGCCTTCAGCTTCTTCAGCACCACCCACGCTCGCCGCTTTCTTTGCGCATAGAGCATCGGGTAATTCGGCCGATACAGCCTCTCTGCCGCCATCAGGCGAAGCAGCTTTTTTGCCACCCGCGAATAGAATTTCTCAACATTCGTGCGGCGGGTCTTCCACAGCGCGATCCAGCGACCGTTTGTGAACGGCCATAAATAGCTGCGCCTCTCCGCACATTTCGCGAAATACCGAACCGTTTTCCATGCCGAGCCCCGCGCCGCCGCGTGCGCCGCCTCTTCATAGGGCCGTTCGAACCAATTGGCGCCCCTGATCCGGGTCCCAATTGCTTGAGCGGCTTCCCTCCATTCACGCCGCCGCACCGCGCCGCCCCGACAGACCCGCTCATAAAGCCCGCCGGCCAGCTTTCGAGATGTCTTGGCGCGCGCAAAATAAGTCACCTCGTCCGTCCCGAGCAAAAGCCAGTGCATGAGTTCAGCCGAAACCGGGGAGAGGTCACGGCCTGCAGGGATCGCGCGTGCGAAGATTTCTGGCCACGTCTTCGCCTCGTCCTCCGCCAGGTTGTGCCAGATCAAATCCTCAAGCTCCAAAAGTCCGGCCGGAATGCCGAGTTCCCGTTCGCCAGTCTTGTAATCCCGGCCGTAGATCGGGCAACCCGAAAGAACGCATCTTCGGGTGAAGGGATCGTCGCGCTCATGGACGCGCGATTCTCTTTGCGCGTCCATCCCGGCGTCGAGCTGCGCCAGATAGCTCTCTTTGACCTTTGCACTTCCCGAAAACGCCCGCAGCGCGCTCTTCCGGCCGCTGCCGCCAATTCGGCGCCGGGTCGCCGCTTCGATGCCCCCGACGCGCTTGCCGGGAGCCGGAGCCATTTTCCTGCCGGGGGAGTTCCTGACCCGGCGGACCTTTTCAATCACCGATTTGCTCTGTCGAAATTCGCCGACCATGAGATGAATGATGACTCGGACGGCACGATCGCGCAAATCGCGCAAGGCGTGAACACCGTTTGAACACCGTTAAGAAAAACGCGAGACACGAGATCGAAAACGGGCTGTTTTCTATCGCCAGAATCGAGCCTGCAAAAACGCTATCGTCTTTGTCGTCAATCGACAACCAATTTCCCAAGCTGAATGTCGCCGGTTCGATCCCGGTCTCCCGCTCCATAGAGCAATAAGTTACCGAAGTCTAAAGAGCCAAGATCCATCGCTTACTTCCGTTTCACTCCGTTAAGCACCGAGCACAGCCCTACCTCTTCTGCTCGCCTTGGTCCCGCGACTACACCGCTTCCGGCGCA
>Ga0335072_10017226_pt1 | contig 10225 bp, 6 predicted proteins | sample Lox_Sample_21_FD_206725 | JGI IMG/M metagenome (GOLD analysis project Ga0335072, IMG submission 206725) | Soil microbial communities from Loxahatchee National Wildlife Refuge, Florida, United States - Lox_Sample_2.1 | ecosystem: Environmental > Terrestrial > Soil > Wetlands | place: USA: Florida...
CTGGCTGAACGTGAAGGACCACAGCAAGGCTTTCGCGGGAGCCTGTTTGTCTACATCACTTCTGCCTTGGCTCGCCCGCTAGCTTCATATTAGATCTGCAATCATTCCATTCGACTTCCTGTAATTAAATACCCAGTGACGCAGATGCTAAAGAGAGATTACCAAGTCTATTAGCTGTGACCAATTTCTTGATCATCGCAAGACGTTGTGGCTGGAGCTTCTACGACTTGCGATACACGGGCAAGCCATCAATTATGCAACAACTGGTAACACTGGTTTGACGCTTCTAAATATCTGCCTTTCGGCACCGTCTTTGTATTTCGTCTGGTTCCTCCTTCCGAGGTCATAGCATGAGTTGAAAATGCGAGAAGTGCATTTCCATAATATCGACGAAAATGCCGCGGAAGAAGGTAGCCACGTCGAAATTGGCGGAATCAAACCCTTCTCGAAGATCAAATCGTCACGTCACGAAAGGAGATGACGTTCCAGAAATCTATAAGGAAATGCTCGTTGAGGCTACCGCCATGTCACCTCCGCCTCCGAAGGACGAAGGCAGAGCTGCTAAGCGACGCCGTGTAGAGGAGTCAACTTCGCGAGTGGAAATGCCACAGCTCGAAACTACTCCTCTTGACGAACTGGAAGATTACATAGAACCACAATCACATTCAGTGCCGCCGGCCAGAGCTCAGCAGACGATCTACGAGGACTTTCCAAGCTCGGAGGAATCTGATGCGGCTTTTGAAGATGTCGACCTGGAACCAGGACTTGAGCACTCAGATGCTGAAGCGGATAACAACAAACCGCTCCAGCTAGATTTGTCTCGACATTCAGGTCGAGCAGAAACTCCTGTAGCGCAGAGGCGAAAACCGGCAACTACAGCGGAGAAGAGAGTGCGCCTTGATGTTCACAAATGGCATGTGCTATGTCTCATGCTTCACGGTCACGCCCGAAGCCAATGGTGTGACCGTGAAGATGTTCAAGTGATATTGAAGCCTCTGATACCCCGGAAACTAATCACACTACTGCATTTAGATGAGAGCAAGCCACAATATGCGCGCAATCATGCCTTCAATAAAGCTATTGAAGAGATCAGCGACATTTGGCAACGAGAATGGAAGATTACAGCCAAAGGGATGCGAAGGGCGTTTTGGACTGATGATCCCGATGTAGTGAGAGACGTGGGTCAGAAGACGATATGCTGAACGATTTGCACTGACCACTGGGCAGATTGATGATCTAGAAGACCCCATTGACTTCGACGATTTCAAAGAAGCAGCAAAGGCGTTGTCTGGCTCTCGGGACCTCGGTGCCCAACTCTTCTGCGCGTTGTTGCGTTCAGTGGCTGTCGACACCAGACTAGTTTGTTCGCTGCAGCCATTGCCATTCAGCGGTGTCGCTAAGGGCATGACCCCGGAGAAACCGAAGCCGCAATACATCTATGCTTCGAATATTACTCATCAGACTCCGCAGCAAGACCCTTCAACAACGGAAACCATTGCCAATCTCTCGAACGCTCGCTGGCGGGCATCTGAACACGCATCTGAGGAGTACATTGCTGGTCCGCTTCCGACCACAAGACCTTCACCGCAAAAGCGTATCAAAGACTCTCCTTATCCAATCTTCTGGACAGAAGTCTTCTCTCCTTCTATTGACAAATGGATCCCCGTCGACCCTCTCGTCCGTCACACGTTTAATAAGCCACGCACTGGCTTCGAGCCGCCTGCCTCCGACCGGCTCAACAGCATGTCATATGTCATTGCCTTTGAAGACGACGCCTCCGCCCGTGATATCACTCGCCGATACGCCAGACAATATAATACGAAGACACGCAAGCTACGAGTTGAGAGCACGAAAGGCGGGGACAAGTGGTGGAATCGGACCATGGCGTTTTTCGAGCGACCATTTCCAGAAACGCGCGACGAGATTGAAGATAATGAGCTGGTTGCAAGAGAAGCACAGGAAGGCATGCCGAAGAATGTGAGTGATTTTAAGGGACATCCGATTTTTGCATTGGAAAGACATTTGAGGAGGAATGAGGTGATACATCCAATGAGGGAAGCTGGTAGGGTCAGCGCAGGCGCTGGAGGAAAAGCAGAGTCAGTATATCGAAGGAAGGATGTGCATGTTGTCAGAAGTGCGGATCAGTGGTATAGAAAGGGCAGAGACGTGAAGGCGGGAGAGCAACCATTGAAGCGGGCGGTTACTCGGCGAAGTATTGCGACCACGCCAATGGACGAATATGATGTTGCTGAAGAAGGTGCCGGTCTGTATGCCGAATTCCAGACGGATGTGTACGTCCCGCCCCCAGTGGTGGATGGAAGAGTACCGAGAAATGTGTATGGAAATCTGGATGTCTATGTACCGAGCATGATCCCTGCGGGAGCAATACATGTGCAGCATCCGCTGGCCGCCCGTTCAGCGAGGGTACTTGGCGTTGATTACGCTGATGCAGTTACTGGATTTGATTTCAAAGGTCGACAAGGCACAGCTGTCGTTAATGGAATCGTGGCAGCAGCAGAGTATCGAGAGGCTTTTGTCGAGGTCATAAGAGAGATGGAGCAGGAACAAGCTCAGGCGGAGCAAGCAAAGCGGACGCACCTGGCACTACAGATGTGGAGGAGGTTCATGACGGCCTTAAGGATCAAGGAGAAGATCGACAAGGAATATGCCGATGACAGTAGCAACGAAGACATGAATGATCGTGCCTATGAGGCACCTGAATCGGAAGAAGAGGATGTTGGTGGTGGTTTCGTACCGGAAGTAGGTGTCGAAGAGCTCGATGAAGACCGAACTGAACCACAAATGGCAGTGCCATTACATTTCATCAGTGATGAGATTGTCGTGATTGAGTCACCACATAAGCTAGAGAAGGACAAGCTACAAACAAACTCACTGGACGCGGCCCGCATTGGCTCCGTGGTTGATGAAAACGATGCTCAAGAACATGGCGGAGGCTTTGTCGCCGAAGGATGCACCGGTGATGAAAGCCATATTCGCTCCGCTGAACAAGCAAGTGATGGAGAAGGCGGTGGCTTTATTCTGGAGCAAAAAGCTGATGAAGGGGTTGGTGGTTTCATTCCTGAACAAGAAGCGGCTGAAGAAGATGGTGCATTTATCCCAGATGAGCCTCTTGGTGATCTGAAAGTCCCACTCGCGGAAAGGCGTGACACGGACCATGATGGTGGTTTCGTGCTGGACGTTGTGGATATTGAGCATGGTGTCAAGTCTTCAACAGCAATATTACCAACGACGGCAGCACCGTTCGACCCATTTGGTAGCGCTGTTAGTCCGCCGGCAGCAGCCCCAACAGCTGATGGTAATGGCGGGGCCGAGACATTAGAAATGCCACCACCCTCAGCTAGAGAAGAGTCAACTGACCCGGTCAAACATATCGCTTCGAGCAGGAGCCCAGACAGCATTGACAATGAGTCTTTGCTCTCGCATGATCCAGAGGACGAAGACGCAGAGCCAGAATGGCTCGTGGATGACGAAGAGCTTTAAATAGATGTAGATTCGGATAGCTGCCAGCTCTTTGAATACTTGTCTCAAGGAGCACGTTGAGGTCTTTGACGGATTTAAGAGCAGGGTCCGAGGACCTTATCAAAGTGCTTTCTTGGTGTACCAGAGGATAGCTGTCGCTTTTCGCGTCAGGCCGTCATTCCGCCGAAGAACGTTGGGTAATGGCCCGTCTTACTTCCAGCCTAAACCAACTTCCTGGGCCACAATTGCAGCAATCTTCTCGTAGTACTGCGAATTCTTCTTGGCGCCTCCAGCTACTTCCTCCGCCACAACAGTCGGCATACCTCGATCGGCATCTCTACATATCTGCGCATCAAGTGGGACATTGCCTAGAAAGCTGACCCCTAACTCTACACTCTTGCTCTCAACCCCACCTCTCCCATACTCATCGTGTGCAAATATCTTTGTCTCTTCTCCACATTTTGGACAAACAAAAACAGACATGTTCTGCACCATGCCAAGAACCCTAATTCCCATCTTTTCGAACATGCCCACACCTTTGATTGCATCTTTCAGTGCAACATCTTGAGGCGTGCTGACGATGACAGCGCCATCAACCTCAACTTGCTGACCAATTGTCAACTGAACGTCGCCTGTGCCAGGAGGTAGGTCTAGGACGAGTACATCGAGACCAGGTGACCAGTCCACCTCATGTAAGAGCTGCTGGAGAGCCTTCATCACCATAAGTCCACGCCATGCTACCGGCGCTTTCTCCGAAGGCAGTAGATACCCCATGGACATGCTCTTCAAGCCATAGTTCTGAAGAGGTACCAATAGATTTTGGTCTGTCAATCGTGGTTCTTCGGCGTCGGAAAGGTTGAGCAGAGTAGGTATAGATGGTCCAAAGATGTCCGTATCGAGGATACCGGCACGCAAACCGTGACGGGAGAACGAGAGGGCAAGGTTGACTAGACTGCTTCAGCACTACTCTGGATGATTTGGTATGTAGTTAGCGCTCTCATACCGGCAATGGTACTCTTCCCAACTCCGCCTTTAGCGGAGGAGACCGCAACTATCTTCGATACATTTTGAATCTTCCGCTTCTGGGGAAGTCCACGCTGCGCTCGTGGTAGAGTTGGAGGTGCACCCTTCCTAGGTAGGCCCTACGTTGAGCTTAGCAAGCCACCAAAATCATCGCCATGGAGTCTTACTAAAGGGTTTTCATGGCTCAGATATCTGACGCTCGTAGAAAAGCATCTCCGCATCCTCACAATGTGCTCAAGGTGTGACAATTGATCATTCTCTTGAGCTCGTTTGTTTCCGCGGCGTCGGCTACACTTGCTGCGAAAATATTCAAAGCAATTTTTCCCGAGGTTTCAAGAAATATTTCAAGTTCGGGACAAGTAAAGCGTGGGATCGTGCCAACGCAAGATGAAGTCCGCGGGGAAGCAAAGTGCAAAATCTAGCGAGAGAATACCGATGGGTAGGTTCACCTCGAGCATGGGATGTCACGAACTAATTGCCAACTAGATAGTGACCCTGAAGCCCTCGACACGTTTGCCCAGTCCTCAGATAGCGACTCTGAGCTTGACGGCGACGATGAAGCCTTCACCGGCCGCGAACACTATGAGGCTGTGGGGTACGGAACTTGCCAACTGATTCACCTCGGTCACCTACTTACGCAATTCTAGCAAGAGCAAGCTGCGCAAACTATCACCTCTAGCACTGGGCAAACAATATGAAGGCTCTACTGTGAGTCGGACGGCATTAGACGGACACGATGATGATCATGAAGACCCGCTCGCACCCGTTGAGGAAGACAGTGACGATCCCTTTGCGAAGCGTGCAATGGATAGTGGGAATACGGACGACTCTGAACAAGACGATGATCGCGAGACAGAAATGGCCGTGGTGGAGGGCGAGATTGCAGAGGATGACGAGATTGATAGCGATGAGGCGTTTGGCGATGAAGATATCATAAAGTTCGAATCGTTTAAATTTTCTGGGAGCAAGAGCCGGCAATCACCGAGAAAGAATATCCACAGAGTTTCTGAAGCGAACCCTAAGAGTGCAGAGAGCGATGAGGTGTTTGTTGATTCAGAGTTAGATGATTTGAATGGGCAAGCTACCTCAGATGAGAAGATGGAAAGCGATGGGGATGTTGACATGGATAACGAGGATTCAACGAGCGAGGCTGAAGACTCAGACGACGGTTCGGCATCCACAGCTTCAACCACTCCTGATGTACTTGCAGGAGCAACAACGGTCTCTTGCGATCGTGCAGCGCTCAAAGCGATACTTGCAAATGACACGGCAGCTGTGGCCTCTACACTGTCCGCTGCCGCCGATTCTGACGCAAAGAAGGGCAAGGCAGTTAAGCAGCAGTATCAGACCTTCGACCGGCTGCTTGACGCTCGAATAAAACTACAAAAAGGCTTAACCGCTGCAAACGACCTGACTCCAGAATCCGTCTCAACGTCTGAGAACAACCTTGCTATCCAGAAAGCAGAAGAAGCCGCCCTTTCGCTTTGGTCAACTATAGAGTCAATTCGACAATCCTTGCTTGACGCCCAGCTGTCCTCCAACGACTCCGTTGCGAACAGCAAAAAGCGCAAACGACTCCCCCCGGCAACAGCAAAAATATCAACACCCGACCTGTGGTCCCGCACTCAGTCCCTCTCAACCCAATCCCTCGCCCACGACCGGCTTGTCCTCGACAAGTGGTCCTCCAAAGCCCGCGCCGCAAGTGCCCTTCCAGGCCCGCGCTCTCAACTCATCGACCGTTCCTCCCAGTCGCGAAACAACATCACCGCCATCCTAGACACATACCTCGCATCCGCAAGCGACAAGCTCGTCGCCCAAGCCTCAAGCACCCCCTCAAACCCCTCTCCCACCACTCATCCTCAGCCAGTACCAATCTACGACGACACGCCCTTCTACCAATCCCTCCTCCGCGACCTCATCGCCTCCCGCTCTTCAGCAGGACCCCTATCTAACCCCACCACTGCCACCACTCTCCTCCCATCCGCAACCCGCCTCCACACGCCCAGCAGCAAGAACAAGCGCGTCGACACCAAAGCCTCCAAGGGCCGCAAAGTTCGCTATACCGTGCACGAGAAGCTACAGAATTTCGCAGCGGAAGAGGAGCGCGGGACGTGGGAGGAGAGTGCGCGGACAGAGTTCTTTGGTAGTCTGTTTGGGGCGCGGAGGATGTTGGATGAAAGTGAACACGAGGATGGGGTGGTAGAAGGGGAGGCGGAGGCGTTGAGGTTGTTTAGGAATTGATTTTGTGGACACTGTCATGAATGGATGAATGCTTTATTCGTGAAGCCTATGTAATGCATGGAAGGATCTCATCTGCTCTAGCGATACGACCTTTGACTATTGTGTATCATGCAATATTAGGATTTCATGCGCCCATCGATGTCGGTGAGCTCTCGAATTTTGTAACCTCACAATGGCTCATCATCCCAGCTCCTCTGCGACCAGCCCGGGGGCCCAGGAACGCTCTCCAACAGACTCTCTCCCAGTAAGGCCCTGACCTCCGGCGGTATGACCGGCTTGCGTGGTCTGCGCCTCCGGACTGGACTTCCTGTCTCAGTTGCCTTGACTCTAGCCTCATGCCGGCTTCGACCTTGGGGTGTATGCGTCCGCTTTGAGAGCACTTGTGAGTCTTCGTCTTGTTCTTCGAGCACACGCTCTGCCTTATCAGACATGGTGATCGGCTCCTGATCCAGATCTTCGTCATCTGCAGCGTCGAGGCAGTCGTCGAGTCCCAGTTTCATACGTGATTGTGACTGTGGCTTCGGCTGTGAGTATCTCTGTGATGGAATCTCGCGCAATGGCTTAGACGCGGAGCTCGAGTCCTTAATCGTTATCGTATTCGGACCCGATTTAGGCGGCGAAGATAAGGGAGCCAAAGGCATCGACGACATTGGAAGGTATAACTGCGTAGGATCTTGTGTGGAAACCTGCGATGGATGAGGGAGGGATGCTGGGTAAACGGTACGTGGAGCAAATCGTGGGGGCAATGATGGCGAAGACGACGTATCATTGAGGGGAATAGTTTTGGTCGTAGAATAAGTGCCTCGCTGATGAACGAGATTCGGACGAGAAAGGGAGAGCCCCATCCCCTGATCTAGCTGTGCAGAGGGTGAATATGATCTGCGATAAGTTGGGCTTGCTGAGGGTGATGGAGATGCATCAGCTGAAGATGTCGGCATCCGTTCTGCTAATTCGGCGTTGAATTGAGTGTCGTTCGCAATTGAGGAGCCTGGGCTGAGAGCGAGGACTGAGCCCTCTTGTGAATCGGCCACGAACACCGCACCTGGCGATCCGACTGTGGGTGGATCGTCTTGATTCAAACCTGCGTTCTGCGTTTGAGCCCGCCATTGTTCTTCAGCCATTACGAAATCCTTCACTACAACGTCAGAGTGTCCAGCTTGGTCGTAGGGTTGGTTGTGATTATTAGTCCCTGCAAAGGTGGTTGCTTCTTCTGGCATATGTCTTTGCCCCAGTAATCCTCGTAGGCTGGGCAGGATTTCTTGCTTCTCACTTGAACCTTCGCTCGAGAACGGAGCCCGTTCATGGCTTAATTGGCTCGACGCAAGTATGTCTGGCTCGTCCTCCTCAGCGCTCTCGGTGGGCTCCGGTATTGGAGTTTGCAAGAGCTGCTTGGCAGATTGTTTTGACTCCGAACCTTCAATAATCTCCTTGATATCAGGCATTGGTACGACTGGATGCTTCTCAGAACGCGGACTTGAGGATGGCGGGCTCCATATCGTGTGCTTCGAAATCACCATCCCGTCCCCGACCGAAGTTCGTTCTTGCTGAAGGTCACGTCTGGGAAACTTCAGTGTACAGATCTTCCGCTTCGCTGGAGAAGGTTCTTGCTGGAGTTTCAATGGAAATCCTCCGTAGTCTTTCTTCCGCTGGCTTAGACGTGCGTTGGCCGAGCGTTCCTTGAGTGGCGATCTCTCCTGCAATAATATACGGTTGCCTGTGTTGAGGGCATCGGTTTTTCGTGTGCTTGGTGGAAGGCTTTCGGGAGACTGACTTGAAGGAACGATGTTCTTTTTCGAGGGCGTTCCCAGGAACGAGACCCCGAATTTCTCGCGCTGTGACGGGTGCCGTTTCTCTTGATCTGAAGTAGGCCATGAAGTCTTTTGTGGCAGAGCTCGTTCATCCTGTTCGCTCGGGGCTGCTGCATTCCATATAATACCAGGCCCTTCTGACCTTTCTCGGCTCTCATCGTCGTCCTCGTCGTGCCTTGCAGACAACAAGTCTATTAATCTGGTAGCTTTTACGCTTGCCATTCTGCTTGGCACCTGTCTCCCGGCATCCACAGTCTCCTCTTTCGCTTTTATGTCGGCCTTCCTCTTCTTCTTGGTGGGCCGGAACTCTTGAGACTCGTGCGGGACAATCGGTGTAGCCTTCCTCTTTGATGTAGATTCTACCGTAATTGGAGGGCCGCTCTGCCGTCTAGGTCTCGGCGTATCTCGAGTACCATCAAGTTGAATGAGTATGCCTTCACCATCGCGGATGGGAGTCAGCTCATTCTGTTGGTCAACATCTTTGGGACAGGTAGCCACGAAATCCATCTGCGTAAGTGTTGAGTTGCGCTTCTGTAATCTGGCGACATTCTGCTTTGCAGGTGCTCTCCTTGGCACGGCCACGATGGGTGTGAGGTTGCCATCTTTGTCTTCCTGTGATCGACTTGGAACAAACTGTATTTGTGTCAAGGTCTGTTGGCGGCTTTTGCATCGGATTGAGGCCGGCTCATCTTCGAGGTGTTCAAAGGATCGTTGTCTCTTTTGAGGATTTGGTGGAGAATTAGGAGACTTACGCTTCGTCGTTCGCACGGTCCAAGGCATTGCGGCCTTGAACAAGACTGATCTTACGCAAGAGGTGAATGTTTTGATCTCAGACGCGTGGTACTCATATTCGGCGCGTTGGGGGCTCGTAGGGCTCGTGGGGCTCGTGTCGGGCTTGGTTCGACCGCGTTAAGTTTAACTATTCAAGGCCAAGTGTGAGCTACACGAATTCTGCACAAATGGGTTTCTGTCCCCCGCGACATGCTTTTGAGTGACCGAACTACAGTCATGGTATAGCCCTTACAACTTGTTGAGATAAAGGAACTAACTGCTATTCACAAGGGGTATCTATGCTATGTAATCCTTCGGTGAAGGAACAACTGCCTAACCCTCTCCGCAGAAGCAAGGGGATGCTCTCACCATTTTGCACACCAGATAACTATATCAATTTGAGAAAGAGAGTTACTAAATCATCGCACAAAGGGAACACCGACTAGATATGCTGGAATAATCTGCAGTCAACCGCTTATGCCTGGTGTAACGGGCCGAGGTTGAGATTGTGTGGAGTAGACTGGGGAGTCAGGAGGAGGAATGTTGGACAGTATCCGGGCCATTCTGAGAGTCGGTTGTTAGATAGGTATAGTTTGCTGGTTGAACCTTCATACCGTGCATTATCCTCCAAGAAATCATCATTGATCTGTCTGGCTTGCTCCTGTACACTGGCCAACTGCCAGAAGGTCAAGTTAGCTAGCTCCAATGGACTGTCTAAGGGATAAGAGTGCACAGGACACAAGCCACGTCCGTTCTGGGCTGACAGGGACTTACCCTACCTTGTATTCCTGCACCATGCTCATCGCCACCGGTCTCACTTGACGTTACAATGTCTGCTGCGGCCCATTTACTGTCCTCGAGGCCTGAGCTGCCATTTTCACTGGCTTTGCCAACAGGACTTT
>Ga0335072_10017227_pt1 | contig 10225 bp, 10 predicted proteins | sample Lox_Sample_21_FD_206725 | JGI IMG/M metagenome (GOLD analysis project Ga0335072, IMG submission 206725) | Soil microbial communities from Loxahatchee National Wildlife Refuge, Florida, United States - Lox_Sample_2.1 | ecosystem: Environmental > Terrestrial > Soil > Wetlands | place: USA...
TTGCCGTGGGCACCCGCGGTCAGCGCCTCGCTCCGGTCCTCGACCCAGCGCACGGGACGGCGCAGCCGGATCGCGGCGACCGCGGCGCAAAGGTACTCGGGGAGCACCACCTCCTTGCCCCCGAACCCGCCTCCCATCGCGGGGCACATGACCCGGACATCGCTGACCGGCAATCCGACCGCCTCCGCCAGCGCCGCGCGGGCCAAGTGGGGCTGCTGGGTCGACAGGTAGCAGGTGAGTTCGCCGGTCGCCGAGTCGTAGTCGGCGACGATCCCGCACGTCTCGAGCGGCGAGGTGACGACGCGCTGGACGTGAAGGCGCCGGCCGACGGTGTGCGATGCGCGCTCGAACGCCGCGTCGACGTCGCCATGCGCAGCCACCTCGTGGAAGTACCGGTCGTCGGGAAGGTTCTCGTGGATCGGCTCGGCGTCGTCCAGCGGCTCGAGCTCGACGATCACCGCGTCCGCGCCGTCCTCGGCGGCGTAGCGATCGTCGGCGAGGACCGCCGCCACGGGCTCGCCCACGTAGCGGACGCGGTCGGCGGGCAGCGTGAACCGCGGCGTCTTGAGCGCGTTGTCGAGATGGACGATGTCGACGGTCGGCCGGATGTCGGCGACGTCGGCGGGCCCGAGGACCGCGCGGACGCCGGCGACGGCGCGCGCGGGGTCGAGGTCGATCGACACGATCCGGGCGTTGGGCGCGTGCGACCGGACGAACGCCAGCTCGAGCATCCGAGGCAGCTGGACGTCGGTGACGTAGCGAGTGGCGCCCCTGAGCATCCCGGGGTCCTCGAGCCGCTGCACGCGTTTGCCCGCCCACCGCCGCTCAGCCTGTGTCTGCCACTCGCTCACCGCCGGCTCGCCTCCACGACCGCGTCGACGATCGTCTCGTAGCCCGTGCAACGGCACAGGTTGCCGGCGATCGCCTCGCGGACGGTTCCGGGATCGAGCGGCTCTCCGGACTCGAGCAGTGGCGCCAGCGACATCAGCATCCCCGGCGTGCAGTAGCCGCACTGGAGCCCGTGATGCTCGCGCAGCGCGCGCTGAAGCGGGTGCAGCTCTCCGTCGGGGGCGAGGCCCTCGACCGTGCGGACCGACCGGCCGCGCGCCTGGACCGCGAGCATCAGGCACGAGCGGACCGGGGCGCCGTCGAGCAGCACGGTGCAGGCGCCGCACGCGCCCATCGCGCACCCGATCTTCGTGCCGGTCAGCCCGAGGCGGTCGCGCAGCAGGTCGGCGAGGAGCAGGCGCGGGGGCACGTCGAGTTCGTGCGTGGCGCCGTTGACCTCGATCGAGATCCTCGTCATGCGGCGAGCTCCACGAGCGCCCGGCGGGTCAGCACGCCGACGAGGTGGCGGCGGTATTCGGGGCCGGCGTGGACGTCGCCGGGCGGGTCGACCGCGTCGGCGGCGGAGCGTGCGGCGGCCGCGAGTACGTCGGCGGTGGGCTCGGCTCCGGTCAGGAGCGCCTCGGCCCCGCGCGCCCGGACCGCCCGCTCGGCCACGCCGGCGAACGCCAGCGACACGTGCGCGAACCGGCCCGCACCGTCCAACTCGGCGCTCGCGGCGACGGCGACGGTGGCGAACTCGCCGGTGCAGGAGCCCAGGCGGGGCGTGACCTCGAGGAACGCGACGCGCGGCGCCGCCGCCGGGATCGCCGGGGTCGCCGGGATCGCCGGGGTCGCCGGGGTCGCCGGGGTCGCCGGGGTCGCGGGGGTCGCCGGGGTCGCCGGGATCCGTATCGCGACGACGAGTTCGTCGGGCTCGCGCGCGGTCGTGAAGTACGACTGGAAGAACTCGTCGGCCGCCACCGCGCGCCGTCCCCGCACGCTCTGCAGCACGACCTCGCCGCCGAGCGCGAGCAGCACGGCGGGCACCTCGGCCGCCGGATCGGCGTGAGCGACCGACCCGCACAACGTGCCGCAGTTACGGATCGCCTCGTGGCCGACGTGCCGCAGCGCCTTTGCGAGCAGCGGCGCCTGGATCTCTCGCTCGGCGCGGGTCATGCGGACGCCGGCGCCGATCTCGATCCACCCGCCTTCGCTGCGGATCACGTCGAGCTCCTCGATCCCCATGATGTCGATCAGCACCCCGGGCGCGGCGATCCGCAGGTTCATCATCGGGATCAGGCTCTGACCGCCGGCGAGCACCGCCGCCTCCTCGCCGTGCTCGGCGAGCGCGCGGACCGCCTCCTCGCACGTGTCGGGCGCGAGGTATTCGCAGGCGCTCGGCTTCACAGCCGCTCGGCGAGGAGGGCGAGCGTCCCGGCCCACGTCTGCTCGGCGGCGGCCTCGTCGTACGCGGGCCTGCCGGGCAGCGAGAAGCCGTGCTCGGCGCCGGGGAAGACCTCGATCCGGTGGTCGACGCCGGCCTGCTCGAGCGCCTCGCGGAGCGGCGGAATCGTCGAGACCGGCGTGACGCTGTCGCTCTCCCCGAAGCCCAGGTACAGCGCCGCGTCGACGCGATCGACCTCGAGGTGTGGTGAGTCGGGCGCGTCGGTCACGAGGCCGGTGGGGTGCAGCAGCGACGCGGCCGCGATCTCGGTTCCGAATGACTCCGCCGCGCGCATCCCGAGGCGGCCTCCCATGCAGAAGCCGATGCATGCCCACTCACCGTCCTCGGCGGCCGGGACCGCCTCGAGCACCAGGCGCGTGTCCTCGATGACCTTCTCGTCGTCAATCTGGCCGACGAGCTTTCGCATCCGCGCGTACTCGTCCTGGTCACCGGCCGCCATTCGCTCGACGTCGAACCGCTCCGATGGGTCGAACGGGTAATACAGATCGGGCAGGATCGCCGTGTAGCCCGCGCCGGCGAGGCGCTCGGCGTAGTCGAACAGCGCCGGCCGGATCCCGGGGGCGTCCATGTAGAGCAGGACACGCGGGAACGGTCCGTCGCCGGCGGGGCGGTGGACGTAGGTCGGCATCGCCCCGCGCGGAGTGATCACCTCAACTGTCGTCTGGCTCATCGCATCTCCTTGTTTCAGATCGAGGGTGAGATCGGGCTCGCGACAGCGGCAGCGTTCGCGCACCGACTACCCGCGATCCTCCCAAACACGATCGCATCGGTGAGCCCACCGCCATGCTCGGTCAGGTGGCCCCAGATCGAGCCCGCGGCGCCGGCGGCGAACAGCCCGGGGATCGGCGCGCCCCCGGGCGCGAGGACCCGCGCCTGCGCGTCCCGGCGTGGACCACCCGAGGCGGTCGCTACCCCGGGGGTCATCTGAATCGCGTACAGCGGCGGGAGGAGGGGAGCGAGCGTGGAGGGGGTGCGGCCGAACTCGTAATCCGCCCGCCGGCTGACGGCGGCCGCGTATCCCGCGAGCGTGTCCTTCAGGATCGCCGGGTCGAGGCCGGTGGCGGCCGCCAGTTCAGCGGTGTCGGCACCGCGCTTGATCCACCCGGCCGCCACCTCGGCCGAGTTGTCGGGGCTCCAGACGTAGCCGTTCGGGCTGCCGACGATTCCGTGCAACGGGCCGGCGCGGCGCGCGGCCTCGTCGAAGACGATCCAGCCGGGCATGTTTGGCCGATTCGGTCGCCGGGGGAGGTACGCGGTGACCGACCGAACCCGATCGTGCACCTCCCAGCCGGTCTCGTCCGCGAACCGGCGCCCGTCGCCGTCGACATAGATGAAGCTCGGGGCGTGGACGTCGAGCGTGAACGCGGCGGGGAAGTCCGGGTGCACGTAGGACAACCAGCCGAAGAACGCGCTCATGTGCCATAGCGAGGCGCCGGCCGCGCTCGCCAGGCGCAGCGTGTCGCCCGTGTTGCCCTGGTGCCCGACCGACACGAGTGGCAGCGGGAGGTAGGCGTCGCGGAGCTCCGGGTCGGCTTCGAAGCTACCGCTCGCGAGGACGACTCCGCAACGGGCGTCGATCCGCGCTCGCTCGCCGCTGTATTCGACGATCGCGCCGGCAACCCGGTCGCCGTCGAGCACCAGGTCGGCGGCCCGGGTGTCGAGCGCAACGGGTATGTCCCGCTCGCGCACGCCTGCCTCGAGCACGCGCCACAGACCGGGGCCGGGGCGCTCGCCGGGTTCGGGTACGAACTGGCGGTAGCCGACGCCCCCGGCGCCGGGGAAGTGCGGCCAGGACGGGAGCATGCCGCCGAACGCCTCGAAGTCGACCGGCGCGGCCATCCCGCCGAGCGCCTCGATGAAGTCCGCGACGCCGCGCAGGCCGGCGGCGTAAGCCTCGAGCACGGCCCGGTCGGTCTTCCCGAAGCACAGGGCGTCGAGGTGGTCGACGGCGCGCGGACCGTCGAGGTCGAACAGGAAACCGCCCGAGTGGACGCAGTTGCCGCCGCCGGACGCGGTCTTCTCGACGACGGCGACCGACGCGCCGGCGTCGTGGGCGGCGATCGCCGCCGCCGCGCCGGCGGCGCCAAAGCCGGCGACGAGGACGTCGACGTCCATGGGCAGGGTCATGCGGGAGCGCCGGTCATGATCCGCAGCGGCTCGGACCCGTCCCACCCGAGCGAGGCCTCGCGCACCATCGCGTAGAACCCGAGCAACTCGTCGCGGCGCTGGAGCACCTCGACCGGGTGGCCGAATGAGTTGGTGGCGTCAAACCACACCGCGGACGCCGGTCCGGTTCGGCCGGCGTGGAAGGGAGCGAAGCCGGCTTCCCGCAGCCGTGCAACCTCGTCCTCGAGCGAGTCGGCGAGCCAGGCGACGTGGCCGACGCCCCCGCCGGGAGCGACGAGCTCGTCGTGCAGGCCGGCGGGCCGGGCGTCGTGCACCTGGGTCAGCTCGACCAGGATCGGACCCCACTGACCGAACGCCGAGGAGTGGTCGTAGACCGCGGCCTCGCCTCGATACGACACCTCGTCGAACACGATGTGCTCCATCGCGTAGAACGGACCCGCGCCGGTGACGGCCGCGAAGCGCGGCACGTCGCGGTGGAGGTTCTCGACCACGTAGCCGACGTGGTGGATCGTCGGAAGCATCTGGCGCAACTGTAGACGATTGCCCAATCTGTATGCAATACTCCCCGCCGGGATGCGAGTCGGATTCGACCATGTCGGCCTGTCGGTAGCCGATCTCGACGCTGCCGCGGGGTTCTACACGAGCGCGTTCGGATTCGAGCGCCAGCTTGCCTTCGAGCTTTCGCCGCACCCGATTCGCGGCGTCATGCTGGCCCATCCTGGCGGGTTCCGGCTCGAGCTGTTCGAACATTCGGCGTCGGTCCCGGGGCTCCGGGCCGCCACGCCGATCGAGGCACACGCCACCCGGGGCTACAGCCACTTTGCGCTCACCGCGCCCGATATCGACGAGGCGTTCGCCGCCGCGCTGGCGGCGGGGGCTAAGCCGGTGATCGAGCCGAGGGCGTCGCCGGAGCCCGGCGTCCGGTTCGCGTTCATGGCCGATCCGGAGGGGAATTTGGTCGAGCTGGTGGAGAAGGCTTGATGGGGCGGCTCGACGGCAAGGTGGCGCTGATCACGGGCACCGCCGGCGGCCAGGGCGCGGCCGCGGCCCGGCTGTTCGCGGCCGAGGGCGCCACCGTGTTCGGCTGCGACCTCGACGCCGAGCGCGCCGAAGCGGTGGCGGCGAAGATCCGGGCGGGTGGGGGAGACATGCACTCGACGGCGCCGGTGGATCTGGCCGATCCCGACGCCGCGGCGGCCTGGGTCGACGCCGCCGCCGCGAGCGCGGGCGGGATCGACGTCCTCTACAACAACGCCTCGGCGCCGCGGGTCGGGCCGTTCACCGAGCTGAGCTGGGAGGACTGGCGGTTCACGCTCCACAACGAGCTCGACCTGATCTTCACCGTCACTCGCGCCGCCTGGCCGCACCTGATCGCGCGCGGCGGAACCGTGATCAACACCGCGTCGGTGTCGGCCCACCGCGGCGCGACGTTCATCGAGCAGGCCGCCCACGGCGCGGCCAAGGGAGGCGTGCTCGCGATCACCCGGCATCTTGCGGCGTCCGGCGCCCGGCACGGGATCCGCGCGAACTCGATCAGCCCCGGACTGATCGTCACCCCGCAGATCGAGCCGTTCCTCGGGGAGCCGGGTCACCCCGTCCACGAGATGCTGCATTCTCACCCGCTCGGTCGCCTCGGGCAGCCCGAGGACGTGGCGCGCGTGGCGCTGTTCCTCGCGAGCGACGACGCGGCGTATCTGAACGCGGTCGACATCGTCGTCGACGGCGGCCAGTCGCTGATCTCGTGAGCATTGCCCGGGGACATCTCGTCTCGTGAGCTTTGAGGGCGACATCTTCTGGCGGGGCGACCCGGGCTACGAGGATGCGCGGGTGGCGCGCGTGTTCAACGCCCGCCGGCCGGAGCGCTACCCGGCCGCCGTGCTGCTGGCCGAGAACGAGGACGACGTCCTCGCCGGAGTGGGTCTCGCTCGCGAGCGCGGGCTCGCGGTATCGGTCCGCGCCGGCGGGCACAGCTGGGCGGCGTGGAGCGTTCGCGACGATGTGCTTCTGATCGACCTCGGCCGCATGCGCGAGATGACCTACGACCCGGCCAGCGGGATCGCGACCGCGAGCCCGGCGGTCAAGGGCGGCGCCGAGCTCGTCCCGTTCCTGACCTCGCAGGGGCGCGCGTTCCCCGGCGGTCACTGCCCGAGCGTCGGGATCGGCGGCTTCCTGCTCCAGGGCGGGCAGGGGTGGAACAGCCGCAAGTACGGCTGGGCGTGCGAGAACGTCGCCGCGATCGACGTCGTCACCGCCGACGGCGAGCTGATCCGCGCCGACGAGCATCGGAACTCCGATCTGCTGTGGGCCGCCCGGGGCGCCGGGCCGGGCTTCTTCGGCGTGATCACCCGCTTCCACCTGCGCACGTATCCGCTGCCGGACGGGATGACCCACGACACGTGGATGTTCGAGCTGGACGATCTCGAGGCGCTGCTGAGCTGGATCGACGAGCTGCTGCCGTCACTGGACCGCGTCGTCGAACCGGTGATCGCGGCCACACGACTGCCACGGCCCGAAGGTCCCCCGGTGCTGCTGTTGCACACGACCGCGATGTGCGACACGAGCGAGGAGGCCGAGCGCGTGCTGGCTCCGCTTCGGGCGTGCCCGATCGCCGACCGGGCGGTCGTGCACGAGACCGGCCTCACCACCGTCGAGCACGAGAACGCGGAGCAGGCGGCGCAGAACCCCGAGAACCACCGGTACGCCGTCGATTGCACCTGGACCGATGCCCGCGCGGCCGAACTGGCCCCGCTTCTGCGCGCGCTGTGGTCGGAGTTGCCGACCGAGCACTCGTTCTCGATCTGGTACGGCTGGGCCCCGAGCCGGCCGCTGCCGGACATGGCGTTCTCGATCGAAGGTCACGCCTACGTGGCGACGTACGCGATCTGGACCGACCCGGCCGACGACGAGCGCCACCGAGCGTGGGTGGTCGACCACACGACGCGGCTCGCGGAGCTCGGGAAGGGCGTGTACCTGGGCGACACCGACTTCACGCGGCGTGCGGATCGGTTCCTGGCTCCGGACAACTTCCGGCGCCTGGAGCAGATCCGGGCGCGGCGGGACCCCGACGGGCGGTTCTGCTCCTACCTGATCGCCGACGGGGCCGAGCTCAACGCAGAATCAGGCCGCCGTCCGCGCACAGCGTCTGCCCCGTGATCGCGCCGGCGCCGTCGGACACGAGGAAACCGACGGCCGCCGCGATGTCGTCAGGGGCGAGGGCGCGGTCGATCGCCTGACGGGCGCGGACCGCGGCGAACGCCTCCGGTGGCGTGTCGGCGACCGCGGTCGGCGTCGGGGTCAGCCCCGGCGCCACGCAGTTGACCGTGATCCCGTCGCGCCCGAGCGCGCGGGCCAGCGTGCGGCCGACCCCGATCAGCGCGGCCTTGCTGGCGACGTAGGCGAGCAGGTCGGGCGCCGGTGGCTCCCACACGGTGTCCGAGACGACGAACACGATCCGCCCGAACCCGCGCTCGGTCATCCCGGGGGCGAACGCCTGAGACAGCCACAGCGCCGATTCGACGTTGACCGCCTGCACGCGGCGCCACGCTGCGGCGTCGAGCTCTTGCAACGACGCGCGGTCGAACGCCGCGGCGGCGTGGACGAGCACGTCACACCGGCCGTGGGTTTCGAGCACTTGGGCGGCGGTGGCGCGGACCGCGCCCGCGTCTCCGAGGTCGACCGGGAACTCGGCCACGCGGTCGAGGATCGCCACCGTGTGGTCGGCGGCGGCGAGCCTGGCGGCGATCGCGCCACCGATCGCGCCGGCGCCACCGGTGACGACGGCGACCCGGCTCATGACGCGGCCTCGCACCGGTGCAAAACTCGCCAAATCCGCCCGGCCGTCATCGACCCCGGCAACATAAGCGCCCTGGAGGCGCTTATGTGCTCGCGGTGGTTATCGAAGGCGGGCTCTGGTGAGAAATGCACCGTGCGACCTCGGACGACTGCACGCATTTGATATAACTGTATACACTCATCGCCCAGAAAGCGAGGGCGACGAACTCGGAATCGAAGGCTGAGGAGAGCAATGTCCTACCAGGTTCATTCGCCGGCCCCCGTGCGTGAGCTGCCGGGCGAAACCGTGCCCTACTACCTCGCCGACGGCGACGGCCGCGCGCACCTGCTGCTGGGACAGGTCGGCCGGGCGCTCGCCTCGACCGAGGAGACCGCCGGCGCGATGTCGGTGATGACCGCGGTCGGGCCCGCCGGCGGTCCGATCCCGCTGCATCGCCACGAGAAGGAGCACGACTACTTCCTGTGCGTGCGGGGCGCCGTCCAGGTCTGGGCCGACGGCCAGAGCCGGATCCTCCATCCGGGCGACGTGGCCAGCGTGCCTGCCGGCGTGCTCCACGCCTACCAGTTCCACGGGCACTACAGCCAGTTCATGGGGCCGATCGCGCCCGCGGGGTGGGACCGCTTCTTCGACTTCACCGGCACGCCGTACGCCGGCCCGGCGTATCCGCTCCTCGACGACAGCCCGCCGCCGTTCGCCAAGTTCGGCGCCGCCGAGGCCAAGTTCGCGATGAAGTACTTCCCCGAGGAGCCGTACACCGAGGCGACCACGGGTCCCGACGACTCGCTCCCCGGGACGCATACCGCCTACTTCCTGAAGGCGGGCGAAGGGCCGCGCCACGTCCTGTTCGGTCAGGTCGCGTTCCAGCTGATGACCGGCGCCGAGTCGGACGGACAGCTCGGAATGACGATCACCGAGGGCCCGCGCGGACCGGCGATCCCGGCGCACCTGCACGAGCGCACCTACGAGGCGATCTACTGCCTCGAGGGGCGCCTGCTCGTGACCGTCGACGGCGAAGACCATCTCCTGACCCGCGGTGACTTCGTGAGCATCCCCGCCGGCGTCGAGCACACGTACGCGATGGACGCGCACCTGACGCGGTTCGCGAGCATGTACGGACCGGCCGGCGTCGAGCGCTTCCACGAGGTCGCGGGTGTGGTCGCGGAGCAGCGCATCTTCCCGGAGCGGGCCGAGCAGGCGGACCGGGAACGTGATCGCATCGCGGCAGCCGCGCAAGCGGCGGGTCTCGACATCACGTTCGCGGGTTAGACGAGCATGGAGATCGGACTTGCCATGACCGCGCGGGTGCTCCCCGGTGACGAGCGCCCGCTGCCCGACGTGTACCGGCAGGTGATCGACGAGGCCGTGCTCGGCGAGGAGCTTGGCTTCTCGAGCTGGCTGATCGCCGAGCACCACTTCGCCGAGGACCGCCACAACCCGTCGCAGTTCCCGCTGCTCGCGGCGGCGGCCGTGCGGACCGAGCGGATCCGGCTCGGGACGTACGTGCTGCTGCTCGCGCTGCACAACCCGATCCGGGTGGCGGAGGACGCCGCCACCGTCGACATCCTGTCGAACGGCCGGCTTATCTTGGCCATTGGGGCGGGGCCGATGGAAGGCGAGTGCGCGGTGTTCGGGATCGCGCCGAAGGAGCGGTTCGGCCGCACCTACGAGGCGCTCGAGGTCATCGAGAAATGCTTCGGCGGCGAGCGCTTCACCCACGAGGGCCGCTACTACACCTTCCGCGACGCGGACATGACGACCACGCCGGTCCAGCCCGGGGGACCGCCGATCTACCTGGCGGCGATGGGGCCGCAGAGCCTGGCCAAGGCCGGCGCGCGCGGCTACAACCTGGCGTCGGTGCTGCACACGCCGCTCGTGCACGTGTACGCGGACGCGCAGACCGAGGCCGGTCGCACCCGCGACGACTACCGGCTGATGTCAGGCCCGGTGACCGTCCACCTCGCGCCGACCAAAGACCGGGCATGGGACGAGGCCGAGCGCGCGCTGCACTGGTG
>Ga0335072_10017229_pt1 | contig 10224 bp, 10 predicted proteins | sample Lox_Sample_21_FD_206725 | JGI IMG/M metagenome (GOLD analysis project Ga0335072, IMG submission 206725) | Soil microbial communities from Loxahatchee National Wildlife Refuge, Florida, United States - Lox_Sample_2.1 | ecosystem: Environmental > Terrestrial > Soil > Wetlands | place: USA...
CTGCCTGAGCGTCGCGGCCCAGCGGTCCTCGGCACGGAGCTTGCGCCGCATCTCCCGCTCCTCGTTTCTCATCAGCTCGAGCACGCGGGTGTCCTCATCGTCGGTGAGCCAGTATCCGTGCTGGTTCACGCAGAGCTCCATCGCGAGCTCGTAGAATCGATAGCGGAAGCTTCGCAAAGCCACACCGCACTCGGGGCAGGGGTGGGTGGTCGGCTGCGAGCCGAAGACGAGCGTCCCCTTGGCGTGCTCCCCGAAGTCGAAGACCTCGTCCTCCAGCTGCTCGAGCTCGGCGTGCTCGAGCCACATCCCCTTGCAAGTGGGGCAGTAGTTGACCGCGAGCTTGTGGCGCTTGGTCGCGGTGAGCTCCGTCTGGCACTGGGGACACTTCACTCGAGGCTCCTCGGGCGCATCCGCCCCTCACACGTTGAGGCGGTAGAGCTTGGCGGCATTGTCGTGGGTGATCTTCTGCACCATCGCCGGCGGCAGGTGGCCCATCGTGCGCTTCAGGGTCGCGATGGAGTTGGGCCAGATGCTGTCGGGATGCGGATAGTCGGTTGCCCAGAGGAGGTTGTCCCCGTAGAACTCGAGGAGGCGCATCGTCACCGGGCTCTGCTGAAAGGTGGAGTAGATCTGCCGCTTGAACAGCTCCGAGGGCTTGGTCTTCTGCGGAATGCCGCCCTTGTCGCGGTAGTACGCCTCCGCCTCCCAGGTGCGCCAGTGCCGGTAGTCGAGCTCCTCGACCACCCACGGGAGCCAGCCCGCGCCGGACTCGGCGATCACGATCTTCAACTTGGGATGCCGCTCGAGGATCGCCCAGGCGAACAGGTCGACGAAGGCGTCCAGAAACTGCGTGATGAATCCCTTCATGTGCGTGAAGTTGCCGGCAATGTTGCCGCGGCCGGGATCACCGGCCGGCGGGGCGAACACGGTCACGTGCCAGGAGAGCACGATGCCGGTCTCCTCGAGCGCGTTCCACAGCGCCTCCCAGCGCGCATCGTGCAGGCGCGGCTCGGCCGAGGCGATCTGCAGGTTCGCCTGGCGCACTTCGCCGCGCTCGGCGAGCCGGTAGACCTCCTTCGCCGCCGACTCCGGATTGAGCGGCAACATGGGCACGCCGAGCAGCCGCTCGGGCGCCGCGGTGCAGAACTCGCCGAGCCAGTCGTTGTAAACCCGGTGCAGCTCGTCAGCGAACGGCTGATCCTCGCTCTTGATCGAGGTCACCGGGCCGAAGATGACCTGCGTGTGGATGCCGTCGCGGTCCATATCCGCGAGGCGCAGCTGCGGTACGGCCGGGCGCCGCTCGGTGAGATCGGTGACGCCGCCGCGATCGAAGGCCGTGTAGATCGGCTTGGGCGCACCCGAGCCCTTGGTGCGCCCCGTCCACGGCCCCCAGGGCTTGCCCTCGCACATCCACATCCACATGCCATCGCGCGACTCGACGTGCGGGGCGCGCTCGCGATCGCCACGCGCCAGGCGCTCGGTCCAGAGGTCCTCCGGCAGCTGATTGAGATCGAGGTGGTCGTCGCAGGAGATGAGGTTGTAGTTCACGTCCACGCTCGCATCCTCCGCCAAAGTCGGCCGGGCCGCGAGAGTCTCAGACTCTCGCGTCGCGCTACAGTTTCACGTCCACCGCGCACACCGGGGCGCCGACCGCGACGTTCTCACCTGCCGGCACGAAGATCTCGAGTAGCGTCCCGTCGGCGCTCGCGGTCACCTCCTGCGTCACCTTCTCGGTCTCGATCTCATAGAGCGGATCGCCCGTCGCGAACGTCTCGCCCGGCTGCTTGTGCCACTTGGCAATCGTCGCCTCCTGCATGTTCATCCCGACCCGGTTCAACTTGAGGTTCACGCGCATCGGCAGCTCTCAGGCCCGTGCCGTCTCGGTAGCCACCCGCGCGATCCGCTCGGCATCCGGAATCACGCGCTTCTCGGCGTTCGGTGCGTACGGGATGCACACGTTCGGCACGGTCACGCGTTTGACCGGCGCCTTCAGGTAACCGAAGGCCTTATCGGCGATCACCGCGGCGATGTGGCTCGCGGCGCTGCAGCGGTCGCGCGCCTCATCGGCGATGACCACGCGGCCGGTCTTGGCGGCCGCCGCGACGAGCGCATCCTCATCGAGCGGCACGAGCGTGCGTGGGTCGATCACCTCGGCCTCGATCCCCGAGGCCTCGAGCCGCTTGGCCGCCTCGAGCGCGGGCTTCAGCATCGAGCCGATCGCGACGATCGTCACATCCTTGCCCTCGCGCACGGTCGCGGCCTTGCCGAAGGGAATCGTGTAGTCCCCGTCGGGCACCTCGCCCATCTCCCCACCGCGGCCGCCCGCCTCCATGAAGAAGGTCGGGTTGTCACCTCGGATCGCGGTCTTCAGGAGCCCCTTGGCATCCGCCGCCGTCGCGGGCATGACGACGTTCACGCCGCCGAGATTGATGAGCACCGGGTAGCCGCTGTCGGAGTGCTGCGCGGCGTTCGAGCCGCCGCCGCCGTAGCTCGCGATGACGGTGATCGGCATGACGGCCTGGCCGCCGGTCATGAGTCGCAGCTTCGCCATCTGGTTCGCGATCGCATCGAAGCCGGTGTAGATGAAGTTGGAGAACATGATGTGCAGCACGACGCGGCAGCCTGCCGCGGCGGCGCCGACCGCCATGCCGGTGAGCGTCGCCTCGCAGATCGGGGTGTTGCGGATGCGGTCGCGGCCGAAGCGGTCGAGGAGACCGCGCGTGTCGCCCATGATCGCGAGCTCCACGTCCTCACCGTACACGATGACCTTCGGGTCACGGCTCATCTCCTCGATGAGCGCCTCGTTGATCGCATGAATGATGCGTTTGCGGGCCATGGGGTGTCTCTCTGTTTAAGCCTTCTGGCCGACGAACATGAGGTCGAATGCGAGCTCGGGGTCCGCGGGCTCGCTCTCTTGCGCGAACGCGACGGCGGCGGCCACCGTTTGCGCGATGCGCGCATCGATCGCCTGGAGATCCGCGGCGGCGACGCCGCTCGCGATCAGCCGCTCGTGGGTGCGCGCGACCGGGTCGCGCTTGCGCCACGCTTCGATCTCCTCCTTCTCGCGGTACTTGCCGCCGGCGAGGAACAGATCCTCCGCCTCGAGGTGGCCCTGGATGCGGTAGGTCTTCGCCTCGATGAATGCGGGTCCCTCGCCGCGGCGCGCGCGCTCGACCGCCTCGCCCGCAGCCTCCCACACGGCAACCACATCGTTCCCGTCGACGACCGTCGAGGGAATCTTGAACGCGCGGGCGCGGTCGGCGATCTCACCGGAGGTGATGGCGGCCGCGGGGGTGAACTCGCTGAACTGGTTGTGCTCGCACACGAGCACGAGCGGCAGCTTCCACAGGCTGCTCACGTTCAGGCACTCCATGAACACGCCCTGATTGGAAGCGCCATCGCCGAAGAAGGCCACCGCGATGCGTGGGTCGTGGGTGAGCTTGGCTGCGAGCGCGGCACCGGTCGCGATCGCGAAGCCGCCGCCGACGATGCCGTTCGCCCCGATGATGCCTTTCGAGAAATCCGCGACGTGCATCGAGCCGCCCATGCCCTTGCAGATCCCGGTGCGCTTGCCCCAGATCTCCGCCATCATCGCTTTGGGGTCTCCGCCCTTGGCGAGGAAGTGCCCGTGGCCGCGGTGCGTGCTCGTGATCCAGTCATTGTGGGCGAGACGCGCGCAAACCCCGGTCGCGATCGCCTCCTGGCCGATGTAGAGGTGCACCGCGCCCGGAAGATTGCCCGCGGCCGCATCGGCCCGCAGCCGCTCCTCCATCCGCCGGATGAGGAGCATGCGCTCGTAGAGCGCGCGCAGCTCCGTGTTGCTCGGTTCCGTGGTAGCCATGTCGAGTGGTCCCCTTCGCTGCGCGGGAGCGCCTAGCGGCGAAACTCCGCAATGGTGGTATCGAAGGCGCGCCGGCAGACCTCCTCGATCGGCCGCTGCCGCAGCGCCTTGTTGAGCACCTCGATGCCCCAGGGCCCGCCCCACAGCGGGCGCATCTGCTCGATGAAGCCGCGCACGTCGAACTCACCTTCGCCGCAGAGCTGCCGGTGTTGGGTCGTCTCCACCGTGAGCTCGGGCATCGAGTGCTCCTTGGAGTAGCCGTCGTTGATCTCGACGCCGACGATGTAGCGCTTGGGAAAGCGCGCCACCGCCTCATACGGGATGCCGATTTTCACGATGTGCCACAGGTCGAAGAAGATGCCGCCGTTCTTCGCGCCGGCGCCCTCGACGAGCGTGCGCGCCGACTCGAGCGAGTCGATGACGCAGAAGGGCATCATCTCGAAGCCGATGAGCGCGCCCACCTCGTGGGCTTCCTTGCAAAGCGTCGCGAACGATTCGATGAGCTGCGGCATCGGACAGCTCTGGCGCGCGAAGTCGCCGACCTTGATCGAGCGCGCGCTCAGCTCCGCGGCCGCGGTGAACAGCTTGCGCTTCTGCGCATCCGAGCGCCTCTTCGCCTCCCCGGTGACGAACCAGTCGGTGAGGAACTCGAGCTCGACGTGCTCGATGCCGTGATCATCGAGGATCGCGCGCATCTCCTTGAGGGTGAGCTTCTCGAGCGTGTGGTCGAGATCGGAGTGCCAGATGCCGATTCCCTTGAACCCGGCGCGCGCGGCGTTCGCCACGCGCTCGCGGAAGCCGCAGGTGCTGTACTCGTGGTCGGTATGCGGCTCGGCTCCCACGGCGAGCGTCCAGTAGGAGGCGAGCAGATCGACATCGCCGTTCATACGCGTGCCTCGGCTTTCAGGGTGCGGCTTGGCCGGAAGAGTGAAGCTTGTACACCGTGCCCGGCGCGGCCGTAAAGCGCACCGCGGCTCACGGGGCGGGCGCGGGGATGGTGAGCGCGATGTGATCGACCTTGCCCACCGCTCGGGTGATGTGCCCCTTGCCGGTGGTGTCATCCATGAGCAGCAGGCTCCCCGGGCCGAAGCGACGCACCTCCCCGTCGCCGACGGTCACCTCCGACATGCCGGTGAGCGCGATCAACCACATCCGGCGCGGCGCCCGGTGCCAGTCCTCCTTCGCGCCCAACTTCAGAGCGAGGAGCGTTGCTCCGGGCGCCTTCGAGAGCTCGAAGGAGACGAGCTGACGATCGGCGCTCGCCGCCGGGGCCGAGGCGAGGGAGATGCGCTCGTTACGGAAGTGGGAGACCCCGTTCGCATCCGCGTAGAGATGAACGTAGGGAAGCGATTCGCCTTTCGCTGTCATGGGATGCGGCTCGGCTGCGAGCGTTGCGGCCGCGAGTGCCACGAGAGCGGCGCAGGCGCCCGTGGCGAGGATCGGTCCGGTACGCATGATGTCATCCTCCGAATGCGTCGCATGGTGTACTCGATGAGAGAGCCTGACAAGGCGACTTAAGAGCCCGGCCCGCTTCCCCAGCCGGAGTGCAGCTGCCCGTTGCCGCGGAAGAACGCTTGGATCTGCCGGATGAGCCCGTCCTGCACCTTGAACAGCTCGAACACCACCGAGCCGTTGTTGTGCGGCAGATCGGGCGGTGTCGTGAAGTTTGCGATCGCGAGCACGAGTCCACGATCGAGGTCGGTGAGATAGAAGCGGCGATTGACGACGTTCCAGCGCACGGCGGGATTCTCGAACTCCCCGGCGCACGAGCCGGGGGAGGTGAGCGAGTTGACGGTGAAGACCCCGAGCTCGATGCGCTCACAGTCCGGGTGCCACGGGACGGCGCGATAGGGAAGCTTGCCCGAGACCGCATCGAAGTACGCGTTGGCGACCGCGATGAGCTCCCTGCGGCCGGAGCGCTCCGCGGGCGGCAGCACTGCATCGAAGATGCGGTCGGGAAGGCGCAGTGCGGCGGCGTTCGCCCCCATCGCCGAGCCGGGATAGGCGATCTCCTCGATCTCGCTCACGCGTCGTCCCACGACCTTGAGCCGCAGCGCGTAGAACCACCAAGTCTCGTTCGCCGCCCGGGCCGCCGCCGCGCTCGCACCGCGCGCCCGCACGGCATTGGTCACGACGCCGTAGAAGAGCGCGGCGCCGGTCGCCGGGTCGACCAGGGCCTCGCGAAACGGAATGCGGCGCGGCGAGCCCCAGACGGCCCCGTGACCGAGGGCGACCACCGCGCCGTTGCTCGTGACGCGCAAGCCCGGCGCGCGCGGCAGGCGCGATGGATCATCATCGGTCAGCGCTTCGGTATAGACCCACAGCATCTCCAGCAGGCAGCGCCGGTCGCACGCGGGCGCAACCGCCGCGCGCGCGTGCGCCACGGGGGCGAGGAAGGCGAGGGCCGCGATTGCGGGGGCCGCGCGGCGCAGCGGGATACATCGCTCCATGAGACTCACCTCCGCATGGCGTGGATGAAGCGCGCGCAGAACGCCGTGTCGACGCCGCCCTCGGCGAGCTCCGGCGCATCGATGAGCGCCGCGTGCACGGCCAGGTTGGTCGCCACGCCCTCGATGCGCGTCGCTGCGAGCGCCGTGCGCATGCGCTCCAGGCACTGCAGGCGCTCAGGGGCGTGCACGATGATCTTCGCCAGGAGCGAATCATAGTACGGCGGCACGCTCGCACCCGCCTCGATGTGCGTGTCGATGCGGATGCCGGGGCCGGCGGGGAACACCGCCCGGGTGATGGTTCCCGGACTCGGTCGAAAGTCGCGCGCGGGATCCTCCGCGTTGATGCGGCACTCGAGCGCGTGCCCCGCGACGGGCACCTCGGCCAGGCTCGCAGCGAGTGCGCGGCCTTCGGCGATCGCGATCTGCCAGGCGACGATGTCGAGTCCGGTCACGGCCTCGGTGACCGGATGCTCAACCTGAATACGCGCGTTCATCTCGAGGAAATAGAACTCCCCGCGCGCGGCGTCGACCAAGAACTCGACCGTGCCCGCACCGCAATAGCCCAGGTGCCGGCCGAAGGTGAGCGCGGAGGCTTTGAGCCGCGCGCGCAGTTGCTCGGGAAGACGCGGCGCGGGGGCTTCCTCGAGGAGCTTCTGATAGCGTCGCTGCACCGAGCAGTCGCGCTCGCCGAGTGCCGCGATGCGCACGCCGTCGCCCAAGAGCTGCACCTCGATGTGACGTGCGGAGGCGATGAAGCGCTCCACGTACACCCGGGGATCGGCGAACGCGCCGCGTGCCTCGGCGATCGCGAGCTCGAGTGCGCGGGGGAGCTCGGCGGGCTCTCGCACCGGCTTCATCCCGCGACCGCCGCCGCCGCCCACCGCCTTGATGAGAATCGGCCAGCCGATGCGCTCGGCGATCGCGGCCGCCTCCTGTGCGCTCGCGACCGCTCCGCCGGGGAGGATCGGCAGGCCGCAGCGCGCCGCCTGCTCGCGCGCGCGCAGCTTATCGCCGACCGCATCGAGCTGCGCGTCGGTGGGGCCGACGTAGAGGATGCCCGCCGCGCGGCAGAGTCGCGCAAAGCGCGCATTCTCGGAGAGAAAGCCGTAGCCCGGATGCAGCGCATCGACGCGCGCCGCCTTCCCCGCCGCAATGATCGCCTGGGCATCGAGGTAACTCGCGCCGGCGGGCGGCGGCCCGATACACACCGTGCGGTCGGCGAGGCGCGCGGGGAGGGAGTCGAGGTCGGCCTCGGAGGCGGCGAGCACGCTCTCGATGCCGAGCCGCTCGCAGGTGCGGATGATGCGCACCGCGATTTCTCCGCGGTTCGCGATGAGCAGCCGCCGCAGGGTCATGCGCTCTCGGGCTTGAGGAGCATCAGCAGGGCGTGCTGCTCGACCAGCTCGCCGTTGGCGGCGCGGATCTCGAGCACCTGGCCGCGCGCACCGGCATAAACCGAGTTCATGAGCTTCATCGTCTCGACGATGCCGACGACCGTCTCTTCGCTCACCTGTGTGCCCACCTCGACGAACGCTGCGGCGCCGGGCTTCGGCGCACGGTAGAAGGTGCCCATGATGGGTGCGCGCACTTCACTCAATCCCGCAAGCGCGGTGCCCACGCTGCTCGCGGGCGCTTGAGCGGCGGCGCGCTCCGCGGGGCCGGGGGTGCCGCTCCGGCTCGCCTGAAGCGGCGTCACGTGGGGAGGCGCGAGCGTCTGGCGCTCTTCGGTCCAGCCGCCGCCTCCCGCACCCGTGCGGCGCAGAATGAGCTTGAACCGGTCGGTCGTGAGGCTCAACTCCTGGTACTGCGAGGACTCGAGCAGGCGCAGGATCTCCTCAACGTCGCGGTCGGTGAGCTCCACGGCTCGGCTCGGTGGTGCGCGGCCGGGTGGTCAGCCGCGCGGAGCGAGGCGGCCGCGGCGATACTCGCTCGGCGTCGCGCCAAAGTGCTTGCGAAACGCGCGTCCGAAGTGCGAGGCATCGTTGAATCCGTTGCGGAAGGCGATGTCGATCGCGGTGCGCCCCTGCTGCGCCGGATCCTCGAGCGCGCGCGCACACTCCTCCAGGCGCCGTCGCAGGATGTAGCGCGCGACCGTTTCGCCCTCGTCGTTGAAAACCTGGTGCAGGTAGCGCGGCGAGATACGCAAGCGCTGCGCGAGCCTGCTCGGGGTGAGCTGTGGATCGTGCAACTCACTCTCGATGAGACTGCGCACGCGCTCGCGGCGCATGATGGAGAGCGAGGAGAGGTGCGCGCTCGCCTGGGTGACGGGCGCGTAGGCGCTCGCGACCAGATCGAGGATCGCCTCGCCGAAACGGGGGCCGAGCACCAGATCGCGCTCCCCGCAGCGCGCGCGCCAGAGATTGCACAGGAACGAGGAGAGCAGCCCGGACACATCGCGGCTCCCCGGCATCGCGAGCGCGAGCACGGCCTCGGGGTTCGCCATGCGGCGGCGCAGCTCCGCCTGCGGCATGCACAGCACGAGCATGCGGTTCGGCTCGACGAAGCTCACCTCGTAGGGGTGCCCGCTGTCGAACAGCGTGAAGTCCCCGTATTGCAGCACGGCCTCACGGCCCTGCTGGCGGTTGACGCTCACGCCGTCGAGCTGCACGCAGAGAAAGAATTTCGGCTCGCGCGCGCGCGAGATGTGCTCGCGCGAATGGCGCACGATCGCCGGATCCGAGCACACCTCGGCGAGCCGCAGCTGGCCCACCTGTGTGTGCATCAGCCGCCCGCAGAAAGCGAGGGCGTCGAGCAGGGGATCGGCGACGAGCTCGGTGAGGGCGTCCCCGGCGAGCGCGTTCCAGTACTCGAGCCGTTGACGCGGGGCGAGTCCCGCTGTCGAGAATTCCTCCATCTGCTGCCCCATCGCGCCCCCCCGAACCGCCGCGCCTGGCCGTGCCCCGATGCGTTCAAGTGTATGCTGGGGAGGCATCGCGGGAGAACATTCTCAATAAGTGGACCGAGGGTTTAGACTAGGGGCTCGCAGGATGCACCCGCCACCCGACCCCGCGGCCTGTGTGCGGCTGCACCACCCTTGACCCCGGAGGACATGCCGTGAACGCTTCGCTCGCGTCGATTGCATCGCAACCCGAACCCTCGCAAGCGGTCGCTCGGTTTCTCAAACGCTCCCACCGCCTGCTGATCGGGGGCGAGTGGGTCGAATCGAAGTCCCAGAAGCGCATCGCGGTGATGGACCCGGCGACCGGCCGCGAGATCAGCTCCGTGCCCGACGCCAACGCCGCGGATGTCGAGCGCGCCGTCGCCGCGGCGCGGCAGGCGTTCGAGAAAGGTCCGTGGGCGGAGATGCTCCCCGCGCAGCGCGAGGCGCTGCTGTGGAAGCTCGCGGACCTGATCGAGCGCAACGCCGATGAGTTGGCCGAGCTCGAAAGCATCAACAACGGCAAGACGAAGTTCATGGCGAGCATCGTCGATGTGCCGGGCACCCGCGACTATTTCCGCTACATGGCCGGCTGGGCGACCAAGATCGAGGGCTCCACCTTCAACACCTCGATCCACGGGCCGCCCGGGGTGAAGTTCCATACCTACACGCAGCGCGAGCCGGTCGGCGTGGTCGCGCAGATCGTGCCCTGGAATTTCCCGCTCGCGATGGCGGCCTGGAAGCTCGGACCCGCGCTCGCCTGCGGCTGCACCTCGGTGCTGAAGCCCGCGGAGCAAACGCCGCTCACGGCGTTGCGCTTGGGCGAGCTCATCGTCGAGGCGGGCTTCCCACCGGGGGTCGTCAACATCCTCACCGGCTACGGCGAGACCACCGGCGCGGCGCTGGTGGCACATCCCGGCGTCGACAAGGTCGCCTTCACCGGCTCGACCGAGGTGGGCAAGATCATCAATCGCAACGCGACGGACACGCTCAAGCGCGTCTCGCTCGAGCTCGGCGGCAAGTCCCCGGTCATCGTGCTGCCCGATGCGGACCTC
>Ga0335072_10017230_pt1 | contig 10224 bp, 9 predicted proteins | sample Lox_Sample_21_FD_206725 | JGI IMG/M metagenome (GOLD analysis project Ga0335072, IMG submission 206725) | Soil microbial communities from Loxahatchee National Wildlife Refuge, Florida, United States - Lox_Sample_2.1 | ecosystem: Environmental > Terrestrial > Soil > Wetlands | place: USA: Florida...
GAAGCGATATTGCCGTTGTGCTGCGCAATCACTCCGGTCAGCTCATGCAGGACGCCCAGCCCGGAACGGGCCACGATCAAAACTCCAATCCGATCTTCGTTCATTTGATTTCGTATTTCCGCAGCAGGTCTTCCCAATGGCCTTGCGCCTTCAGCAGCAATTCCACCGCTTCCCGCACCGCGCCCTGGCCTCCGGCGCTTTCGGTCACGTGCATCGCGCAGCGTTTTACTTCCGGACGCGCGTTGGCGGGCGCGATGCTTAACCCCACTCGATTCATCACCACCACGTCGGTCAGATCGTCGCCCATATAAGCCACCCGCGAAGCCGGAACTCCGGATCGCGCCAGGATCTCCTCTAAAATGGGGATCTTCTCGATATGTCCCTGATAGACATACGTCATCTGGCACTGCTTGGCGCGGGCTTCGGTAGCCGGTGAAATGCGCCCGCTGATCACGCCGGTTTGGAAACCCTTCCAGGCGAGCCACTGCAGGCTGATGCCGTCCTGGGTGTCGAATCCCTTGCTCTCGACAATGGCGCCGTCCGGCCCCGGCACGCCGTACACCTTGCCGTCGGTGAGAACGCCATCGACGTCCATCAGGAACAGGCGAATGTTGGCCGCCAGCTCGCTTACCGAAGACATGCCTTCCATGGTAACCCAAGGTTCGCGTGCGGCCTGTTGCGAGAGTTTAGTTAACGGCGCGTCCCCACAGCTTGTCGCTGGCAATTCGCGCGCCTTCGGCGAGCGTGCGCATCTTCAACCAGCAGATATCCGGATAGACGGCGCCGAAGCCGGCGAAGGTGCCGAAGCCGCAGTCCGTGCCGGCGATCACCCGGTCGCGGCCCACCAGTTCGGCATAGCGGATGATGCGCTGGGCAACCAGATCCGGATGCTCGACGTAGTTGGTATTCGACCCGATCACGCCCGGCACCAGGACCTTGTCCTGCGGCAGAGGGGTGGTCTTCCACAGCTCCCACTCATGCTCATGCCGCGGGTTGGCGCCCTCGATCAGCAGCGCCATCGGCTTGGCTTTCAAAATTACGGGCAGGATCTTGGACATCGCGATGTCGCGCGTGTGCGGGCCTTCGTAGTTGCCCCAGCAGACGTGAAAACGCACGCGGTCGGCCGGAACGTTCGCCAGTGCGTGATTCATCGCTTCGACCTGCAGCGCCGCATTGCGGACAAACTCGTCGTCGTCCACGCCGCGAAAGCGGATGTGCCGGCCCATTGCCAGGTCCGGGCAATCCACGGAGAGAATCAGGCCCGCGTTCACGATGGCTTCGTACTCTTCGCGCATCGCGCTGGCGAGCGCTTCCAGATACGCTTCATGCGAAGGATAGTATTCATTGGGTTGGAACACGGCGATGGTTCCCGGCGACGCCGCCGTCATGAAACCCTCGACAACATTGGCTTGGGCGAGTGCTGCCTGCATGCGCGAGATGTCCTGCCGCACCGGGCCAAGGTCTTTCACCTGGATCGGACCTTTGCAGATGGGGCGTATATATTTTGGCGTGGCGCCCGAGGCGGCGATCTTGTCGCGGTACTCGGGATAATCGTCCAGATCCTGCGGCGTGGCGCGCGGCACCTGGCCCGGCTCGAAACCGGTCAAACGGTGGCGGATATAGGTGGCGTAGCTGATCTTGCCCATTTCTCCGTCGCTGGCGACGTCGATGCCGGCTTCGGCCTGCTTGTTCACCGCGTCGGCCACGGCGCGGCGGATGGTGGCATCGAGCTTCTGCGCATCGTAAGCTTCGCCGCGATCCTGCGCATACAAGACATCGACGACGTCCTGCGGGCGCGGAAGACTGCCGACATGAGTCGTCAGTATCCGCTCGGTGCTGGTATGCATCGTATCATAACCCCTTCAAAATTAAGTGGATGAAGCCTGGAGACTTCGTATGAGCATAACACGCGGGCGCGCTGCACTACCCGCTCCGGCGCCCGCGCGCTACTCACTTCGCCCGCTGGACCGGTTCGTTGAACTTCGAATCGTCTACCGGCACGTTCGGCGTGTACTCGGTCATCTCGTACTCTTCGCGGCCGCTCACCCAGCCATAGGTCCATTTGAACGGCAGCATGACGCCCGCGACCGGCCGATAGTCGGAATAGTCGATCTGCGTCGGAACGCGGCCGACCGCCGAGGGGTAATAGTGGACCAGCCGGTTCAGCAAGCCGGTCTGTTTGTCGAAGTAGAAGGTAGCCAAGAGGCCGGAGGGGGTGCCGCCTTGAACAACATACACGTCGCGACCATTCAGAGTGATCGGGAAGCTGGATTTCCAGTTGGTGAAGAGCTGTTTGATGTTGCCGGGGAAGGCCATTTGTGCGTCCAGCCGGGCGCCTTGGGAGGCGCCGTCGGTGAGTTCCCATTCGCCCAGAACGGTGAGCGGCAGCATGACCCAGGCGTTCTTGCCATTGGAAACCCGCGAGAGGTCGCCTTCGCGCTCGTGGATGGTGGTGGCCAGCATGTTCGGGGCTTTCGCATACAGTTCCACCGTGTCCGCCTTCACCTCGTCGAACCGGAGGCTTTTTCCCGTGGCGGTGTAGCTGGTGAGCTTGGCCAGATTATCGGCGCCGCCCAAAGCCTGGATGAACTTATCCAGAACCTGGTCGGCCGGAAGCGCGCCCAAGCTGGCGGTGGCGGCCGGAAGAACGTCGGGAGGAATGCTCACCGGATCGCTATAGATGTTGTCGATGGAGGGCGTGGTGGCGGGAGGAGTGGAGCCGCGATGGCAAGTCCAGCAGGTAATCACCTGGCGCCCGCCGAACTGCTCCTTATTGATGTTGTTCATGATGGTGACCATGCGCCGCGCGATCTTCTTGCGGGGAGGCGTGTCGTCGGCCCACTTCGGGTCGGAGCCGCCGGCGCCGACGTGGCAGTCGCCGCAGCAGACGTTCAGAGCGGCGGAAAAGAGGCCCATGGCGCCCATGAAGTCGTCGACAGTGAGCCCTTTGAGGACCTGGATGTTCTTGAACACGTCGTCAGCCATGCGGGGCTTGGCTGCCGTAGAGCCACTCTGAGCGAACAGGACCGCGCCGCCAACCAGCGAAGCACCCACACCCGTACCCACCAGTCGTTTCAGGATTTTCATCGAATACTTCCTCATCCCTATGAAGTACGGAGGCACGCAATCAGGCTTGCATGCAACCGCGCAGGAAGTACGATCATATATATCGATTGGAAGCAAAGTCAAGGCGCGCGGCCCGGTGCCGGTCCACGGGGTTGGTGACTGGTGGCTGGTGGTGACGCGCGGCGCCGGCGCGGACGTTGACAGCGGCAGCGCACGATGCCCTCCCAGCCCAAGACTTGCCCGAAGCTTTCTCGAGCCGGGCAAAATCCGCGCCGACAGGACATGCCGCGAACCGCCATGAGTCTTTTTGGCCTGGTCGTGCGTATGCCAGTATGAGTGGACACAACAGTTCTATTCTCGATGCCAATTGAGGAAGAGAGGAGGGCCCTGGCTCGTGGTTTGCGCCGGCGCGATCCTGAACTGTTGGACGGGTTAATCGAGCGGTATCAATACCGCCTGTTTCGGTACTTGGTCTACCTCTGCGGCAATCGTGAAACGGCGGAGGACCTTTTTCAGGAAACCTGGGTGCGCGTGCTCGATCGGGGCCACCAGTACGACGGGAAATCGAAGTTTGAAACGTGGCTATTCTCGATCGCGCGACACCTGGTCATCGATCTACACCGGCGGAAACGGCCGCAGAGTCTGGAAGCGCTAACGGAAGCCGAGGAGAATCCGATGCAGGTGCCTGCCGGCGGCGCATCTGCGCTAGATCTGGCAGCGGCGCAAGAGGCGGAGGCCGGCCTGCTGGAATCGCTGAACCGGCTTCCCGCGATCCTGCGCGAGGTGCTGCTTCTCAGATTTCAGGAAGATCTAAAGCTGGAAGAAATCGCTGTCGTAATCGCGGCGCCGATGGGCACGGTGAAATCGCGGCTCTACCGGGGCCTGGAACAGTTGCGCGAACTGCTTGAAGGAGCGAAGCCATGAACGATGACCGCCATGCGACCGCTGAACGCTTGATCCTGCAGGAACAGGTGGAGGGGATTTCCGCCGAGGAGCGCCAATGGTTGAGCCGGCATCTGGAGCAGTGCGCCGACTGCGCCCTGCCGGCGCGCCGCACTGCCGAAGCGCTCCGCTCGCTGCGCGCGGTCTCGATTCCGCTTCCCGCCGGGCTCGCGGATCGCGCTCAGTTGCGCGTGTACTGGCGCGCGGAGGAACTGGAGGAGCGTACTCGCGAGGCGTGGACCATGTGGATCGCGTGCGGGATCGCGTGGATTCTGGGACTTCTGACCGCTCCTCTGGTCTGGCGGGGATTCGAATGGGTTGGCGGCCTCGCCGGGCTGCCGTCCTTGGTTTGGCAGACGGGATTCGTGGTGTGGTGGACGGCGCCCGCGCTGGTCGCTGCGATCGTGCTGATCGCCAGATTCGGCGCCGCGGGCCAAAGAGAACAAATGAGGTGACAGTATGACGGAAATTCAGCAGCCTTCAATTAACAAACCCAGGGAGCGGATTCGTTTCCGAAGAAGGGAGAAGCTTCGGTTCTCCGACGAGGTTCGTTTGATTCCCAGAGAGGTGGCAAGCACGGTAGCGGGGTTATACCTGACCATCCTGGCCATCGTGATGGCGCTCAACTGGAACAGCGCCCGTCCACCCGTTTGGGTCATGGTCGCGGCCCTGACCGCGGTTTCTATCGTCGTTGCCGCCTACGTCTTCCTTGTCGCCTATATCAATCGCGACGCCAAGCGACGCGGCATGAGCCCCACGCTTTGGACGCTGCTGGTCATTTTCCTTCCTGGGTCGCCTGTCTCCGGTTCCATCATCTACTTCCTGGTCCGCAAGCCGTTACCGTTCCATTGCCCGCAATGCGGTTCCACGGTCCTGGCAGATTTCAATTTCTGTCCGCAGTGCAAGCGCAACCTTCGGCCGGCTTGTCCGCACTGCGGGCAGGAGATTGGCGAAAGCGACCGCTACTGTCCGAACTGTGCCTGGGAGTTGGCTAGTCCGGCGGAGCCATGAGGCGGCGATGATGTGGGATTCAAACAGGATGCGGGATTATACCTGCTCGTAGAGCCAGGCCGGGTAACGAGTGGCCACCGGGTTGATTTTCTGGGCGACGATATACACACAATCTTCCCGCAGCCGCGTGAGGGACTTACACGAACTGATTAGCTTGGTCAGCCATTTATAGACGCCCGGCCGCGGGCCGTAGGGAGTGGTGTCGATGTGCTGGATCGCGAAGCCGCAATCCGCGAATAGCCGGAGAAGTTCCTTGGGCGTGTACTCGCGGGCGTGCCTTGCCTCCGGCAGCAGGGTCGGCACAATGTATTTGCTGAAGAGGTTGGGATGAGTGCCCACGACGACGGACTTCAGCGCGCGCAAGGACACCGCGTTAGGCGTGGTCAGGACCAACGTGCCGTGCTGCTTGAGGACGCGGTTGATTTCGCTCATCATGTGCATCGGATCCCGCTGCAGATGCTCCAGCACTTCGCAACAGACAATCGTGTCGAAAAACTCGTCGCAGTACGGGTATCGATCCACTTCGCAGTTGAACAGATCGATGCGGCAAGCGAACTGCTCGCCGTCACGGGCTGTGACAGCAGATCGATGCCAGCCGCCGGCGTTCCCCATGTAAGCGCCGCGGACCTCGCCATAGCCCAGCAGCCCTCGCAGCGCGGGTGTGATCTGCATATAGCAGCCGATTTCCAGAATCTTCTTGCCCGGATCGCCGCGAGGGATCAACTGGAGGGTGCGAATCAAGCGCGGCTGATGCGCCAGGAAATAGGCGCCAGCGGGCGATGTGACGTCTACCCAACGGCCGAGATAGCCGAGCACGGACGCCTCGTCGAGAGCCGCTGGCGCGTCGTGGACGGGCGGGGCGGTCCGGGCTCCGTTGGTCTTCGCTTTTTCCGGTTTTTTTCCATGCTCCTGAAGAAAGGCCACGTAGCGTTGAGCCACTCGATCCCAAGTGCATTCGCCGCCTACCCACCGCTTCGCCTGGGCGCCGATCGCGCCCGCCTCCTGCGGGTTCGACAGAAGCCATTTCAGACATTCGGCGATCACTTGCATTTCATGCACGTCGCGAGGGATCTTGATGCAAACGTCATCCGGCAGTTCGCTCGCGGCGCCGATGTCGGATACAAGCACGGGCCGTGCGAGGCTGAAGGCCCGCATCATGGTGCCCGAAGTTTCTCCGAAAGTCGCGACCCGGAGATTCAGAACCGCATCGCAAGCGCCCAGGTAGCCGTCGAAATCCTCGAGCGTCTGGAAGCCTCGAACCAAAACGCGGCCCGCCAGGCCAAGATCGCGGATTCCCTGTTCGAGCGGAATTTGAGGATGGGACTGCCCGAGAATCAACAGGTGCGTGCCGGGCAAAGCGTCGGTCAACGCCTTGAACATGAGCAGGCATTCCCAAATCTGCTTGTCCGGCCGTTGATAGCCGAAGATGCCGACCAGCGGCGTAGACGAGTCCAGGCCCAGTTTCCGCCGGTACGCATTGGTATCGATCTCGCGGAGGCTGACTCCGTGAGGAATCACACCGATGGGGCCCTGGAATCCCTTTAGCCTGACCAGCCGTTCCGCATAGTGGCTATGCACAATACAAGCCCGGCTGTTTTCCATCAGGCGCCGCAGCATGAGGAACTCATGCGGCTGCGGAACTTCGATGGGAATATTTTTCTCGGTGAGCCGGCTGACCTTGTCGCCGAAAAACTCGTACAGCACCTCGTCGAGATAGCCGCTGTCGTCACCGCGGTTCACCGTGAGCGACTTAATCAGGTAGTGGACGCTGGCCTCATGAATGACGACCACTCCCGGCTGGCGGAGCGCCATCTTATAGATGCCGGCGTGGAACGAGTTGTTGCCAATCTGATAGACCAGATGATCGAACTTGTCGCGCTCGAACAGAATCGGCGGCTGCTCATATACAGACAGCGAAACGAGCTTCTCCATTTCGGCGGCCAGAGAAGCGCCGTAGTCCGCCGTTCCGGTGTGGCACGGCGGCAGTGGAGTGAAGAGGGCTACGCGGGGCTTCTTCATGGCTCGTCACGGCGTCCCATCAACGCGTAATCCTGCGGTCCGTAGAGCAGAAGGTTCAGCCGGCTCGCGAGTTCCAGTTCGCGGAAGGGGAGTTGCTCGGACTCCGGCCGGGCGTTTACCTCAAAACGATGCAGGACACGGAAGCCGCAGAACTCGAAGACAAATTCCATCAGCGGCAGCGGAATGGGACGCTGGTGAGTGGGATCGATCCAGAACTGCTCGGCCGCCATCAGAAGGTTGCCCGGGTGCGGAGTCTCGATCAGCAGAATACCGCCGGGTTTCAGGGTCCGGAATGCCTGCGAGACGAGATTCAGACCGTACTCGAAGCCGCAATGTTCCAGCACGTGAAACGCGCTGACCACGGCAAAGGATTGATCGCCGGCGGATTGCAGGAAGCGAAGTGCGTCGCCCTCGGCGACCTCAAAACCGGCTTCCCGGCAGTGCTGCAGGGCGGCCACGTTCGAATCCACGCCCAGGACGCCAAAGCCAGCCTCGCGCGCCATCTGAAGCCACCCACCGCGGCCGCAGCCGATATCGAGCCATGTTCCCGAGGGCAGCGGGGGATCGAGATTCGCGATCACCGAGCGATACATCTCCAGGCGATTTTCGTCGGCTTGGACATGAGACTGGAACCGGCCTTGTAACTCGAAGAAAAACTGGTCGCTATCGACCAGATTTCCGCCAGCCGGCACGGTCCGCCCGGGCTGCTCGCCGAGGGCCCCGACCGGTGGCTTGCCATTCCCCGGTTGCGGAAATGGACTGTCAACACGCCGGGCCGTCTTCAGCTCGCGGACCTCGCGATCCAGTTTCTCCAACCGGTCCGACAGGGCCAGCATGGTGCGAAATTTGCGGTCTTCGAGCGAACAGATACGATTCAGGACAGAAACGGTCGCCTCGTTGAACTGACGGATCTGGGGGGTGTACCAGAACAGGATCCGCTGTGCGAAGCCGATCAAGATTTTGGCCACGAAGCCAGGAAACGTGTTGGGCAACTGGGGAACGTTACCGACCAGATTGCGGGCTGCGTAGGCGTTGTTGTAGGCGCTGTTCAGCTTGGCGAGATCGTTGGACCAATCCTCCAGCACGGCGGGGGTGGCGTAGGAAGCGGCCTGCTCGACCACCCGCTTGTGAATCGCGGAAACCACATCCAAAATCTTGACGTTTGGCATCGCTCTAGCGTTTTGCGCAGATTAACCTGATTCGTTAAGACGTTGCCGCGGAGCGGCGCAGATATACCTGAGAGGTTTCCATCCGGTCGACCGACCGGCGTGGCGCCCAAGAGACGACTCCCCGCAGGAACTCACCTAAGACGTCGACATAGGAGTGCACGGCGAATCTTTCCGCGGTTTCCGCCGCCACGGTTCGTTGGGCGGTTTCTCTGGCGGCGGAGGAATTCAATAAAGCCGCCCAATCCTTGCCGTCGTCGAGAAAAACGACGGCCGGGTCATCCACCAGAGGAAGACCGCGTCCCGCATTTTTGTTGGCCAGCACCGGCATCCGGTTGTAAACGGCTTCCACCAGCTTCACCGAGACCCCGCCACCGGCGAACGCGGGACAGATCAGGAGATCGCAATGGGAGAGAATTCGCTCCATGTCCTCTACCATGCCGTGCCCGACCACGCGCCGGTCGCCGCGCCAGGCGAACTCGCTCCCATAACCGAACAAGTTGAGCTGAAAGGGTACGCTGACATGCGGTAGAACTTCTTTGGCGAACCAGCGCAGTCCCAATTGATTAGGCCACCATCCGAAGTTGCCCACGTAACCGAGCCGGAGCACCGGGCCGGGTTTTTGGCGCGACAGACAGACCGGGCCTTCAGGAAAAACCGGGGGAATGACCGCCGATCGTATGTCAGGACAATGCAGCGTGGCGTAGGCCGCGTCCTCACTCGACAAAAAAATTATGTTCCGGGTATCACGAATGCCCTGTAATTCAAAATCTCTCAGCCTCCGCAAGTCGCTACGGAGTAATCCCCGCAGAGGACGATAGGCCCAGCTCAGGTTCTGAATCTGTGAGTCGAATAGAAGATGTTCAATGTTATGCGCGACCAGGATCCTAGGAATCGAGCCAGGCAAGTGTTCGGAAACCCAAAGCAGGTCCGCGCCGTTCAGTATGATGGCGTCCCAGTGCTCATTTCGAATCCGCAATTTCACTTCGTCGAGGAATTGCCGGGAGTGGAGGAAGGACGCTTTGGACGGCAGCGTGGAAACGGAAGACTTGAGCAGGCTGCCCGCTTGAGCCAGGCGGTGCCACTTGCAAGGAGCAGCCCGGACCGGGATACACCCTGTTTCGGCCCCGATCGCAGGCGACGTCAATAACCGCAGCAAGCCGCGTGTTACCGTTGCCGCTCCATTGCGTTCGACCTGGGGGTTCACGATCGAGAGCAGGAGAATCCGGAGGCGCTCTGCGTTGATCGCCCGGCTAGACACACTTTCCATTTGCTCCGAGTTAGCCCCGTTGCGATCCATGGTTTAGTAATGATAGCCGCTTTGTTTCCGCTGCTGTGAACAAATCTAATACTATGCCGCGCCATTAAGTACTAGTACCGCCGTTAGTTGGCGCGGCAGTTATGGTAGACTCGCTGTTATTCTTCGGCCCGTTTATGGCTACCGGAAGGACTGTTGTTGACGCGTATGTCGCAAAGGCCGTGCCGGCGGCGGGGACGTCCTTCCGTGACTCTCAACGATGGATCCGCATAGCGGCGGTTGTCGCTCCCGCGTTTGTTTTATGGCTTCTTTTGTTGGTGATTCTACCTGCGGATTTTCCCTTTGGCAACGATCAAGTTGCCTACCTGGGCGGCGCGGCAGCGTTACGGGCGGGGCACGGCTACCGGTTTGAGCAATACATCGGACTCCCGCGGATCGGGATTTATCCGCCTGGATACTCGCTTTGGCTCGCTGCTTTTTGGAAAGGTGGCCAACCGATTTCGGCGAACTCCTATCGCCTCGAGGTAGCGAACTGGATCGCCGCTGGAGCGGCGTTGTTTGGGCTTGCCGCATGTCTGTTTGTGAGTGAATTGCCGGCGGGGGTCTGTTCGTTGATCTTGATCTTACTTGGAACATCGATCACCTTCATCGAGCCGACTGTATCACTGATGCCGGACGTCCTTTTCGTTGCCGGGAGCTGCGCATTGGCGCTGCTGATCACTCGCTATGATCCGCACCGGCACGTTGGCCGCTGGTGGTTTT
>Ga0335072_10017232_pt1 | contig 10223 bp, 7 predicted proteins | sample Lox_Sample_21_FD_206725 | JGI IMG/M metagenome (GOLD analysis project Ga0335072, IMG submission 206725) | Soil microbial communities from Loxahatchee National Wildlife Refuge, Florida, United States - Lox_Sample_2.1 | ecosystem: Environmental > Terrestrial > Soil > Wetlands | place: USA: Florida...
GCGATCGCACCGGTCGAAGAACTGCTCATAGGTCAGCCGCAGGTCGCCGTCCACGACCGCGGGGCGTGCCCCGTGCAGGCGGCGGGTACGGCGGGCGAATTCCACTGGCGACAGCGCTGTTTCCATGAAACGAGATACTGCCAGCGGTGGCGCGCCCTGACTATCCCCCTTGGTCCTATCCCCCCTTGGTCCTATCCCTGCTGGAGGGCGTCGAGGTCGGGGTCGCCGAACTGGGCGCGCATGGACTCGAACGCCGTGACCTTGTCCTCACCAAAGCGCCTGATGCTGGCCGCGAAGTCCTGCGGCCCGATCAGCCGGGCCGGGGAGGACTTGGTGTGGAACTTGTCGGCGTACATGACGACCGTCTCCTCGACGGTCTCGGCCATGTAGTCCGCCTCCGGCAGCGGGAGGCCCTGGGTGAGCACGTCCTGCCGGGTGATGCCGACCCCGGTGTGGTGCGAGGCGAACCGGCAGATTCGCTCGGGGAGCCCCTCTTGCGCCAGCAGGTCGTGGCCGAGCACCCCGTGGCGGACGTAGCCCGCCGGATCAAGCACCCCGTCCTGGTCGTAGAGCTGGTACACGCCGATGTCATGCAGCAGGCACCCGGCCCGCACCAGGTCCACGTCGATGCCGGCGACGGCAGGCGTGGGCCGGGACATCAGCTGCTCCGCGATCGCGCACACGGCCTGGCAGTGCGTGTACACCAGGTCGAGTGCCGCGTCGGTGGGGGCGTGCCTGGAATGCAGGGCACGAATCTCCTCATCGCTCGGGATCTGCATGCTTCCTCACTGGGCGCCGCCGACCCGGTCGGGTCCGGGAGTCTTGTCGGGGAGCCGGGCTAGATTCGAATGACAGGTGCTCAGGGCTATGCGGAAGGCGGTGACCTCGGAGTCGGACAGGCCGGCGAGCATGTCCTCCTCAAGCGCGCGGACCTCGTCGCGGTAGCGGTCAAGCAGATCGCGCCCCTCGCAGGTCAGCGCCACCACTAGGCGGCGGCGGTCGGCGTCGTCGCGGTCGCGCTGTATCAGCCCGCGCACCTCAAGCGCGGCGATCATGTCGGCCATCGACTGGGCGGTCACGAAGGAGTGCCGGGCGAGCTGGGCCGAGGACATGTCGTCGTGTCGCTCGAGCACGGTGAGCGCGGTGTACTGCAACGCGGTCAGCCCGATCGGGCGGAAGATGTCATCGAGCCGGGCACGGGCAGCCAGTTCCACCTGCTTGACAAGGTAGAGCAGCATCGGCGATGCGGACCCGGGCACGTGCTGAGGGTACCTGGGTCCGGGGTCCCGGAGCTGAGCTCTGCCCAATCAGTTGCCGTCGTCGCCCGGGAAGCCCTGGGCACGCAGAACCAGGATGGCCAGGTCGTCGGAGGAGGGCTCGGAGCCGAAATCGCTGACGGCCCGGCGGATGCGGGACGCGACGGCCCACGCGCTCAGGTCCCGGCAGCCCGCGAACAACCCGGCCAGCCCGTTGTCGTCATCAAGCAGCCGGCCAGAATCGTCACGCCGCTCGGTGACGCCGTCGGTGACGGTGAGCAGCACATCGCCCGGGTACAACAGCACCTCATCAGCCTCGAACCGCAGGTCCTCCACCACCCCGAGCAGCGTCTGCGGCTGGGCCGCGGGGACCGGGTCGCCGTCCGGTCCGGCTCGCAGCAGCAGCGGCAGCGGGTGCCCGGCGCACACGAGCGATAGCTGGCACGCCCAGGGGGGCGGGCCGCCCGCCGGGACCTGGATCTCGCCGTGCAGCAGGGTGATGAACCGGCCGCGCGTCCCCTCCCGCAGGATCAGCCGGTTGAGCCGCGCGACCACCTCGGTGATCGAGTACCCCTCGGCGGCCAGGATCCGCAGGGTGTGCCGGGCCAGCCCGGTGACGGCCGCGGCTTCGGGGCCGGTGCCGCTGACGTCGCCGATCGCGAACCGCCAGCGTCTTCCGGCTCCGGCTCCGGCTCCGGCCCCGGGCGCGGCGTCGCTGGCGACCGTGCCGTCGCCGGCGACCGCGCCGTAATCCACCGGGAAGACGTCGTAGAAGTCGCCGCCTACCTCGTTGGCCTCGCCGGCCGCCTCGTACTCGGCGGCCAGCTCGATGCCCTCGATCGTCGGCACTTCCGGCGGCAGCAGGCTGTGCTGCAGCGCCTGGCTGGTGGTCCGCTGCCGCTCGTACAGGCGCGCGTTGTCGAGCGCGAGCGCGGCCCGGCGAGTCAGGTCCTCGGCCAGGTCCAGCGACTCCCGGGGAACCGGGTCCGGCCACCGGCGGTCGCCGCGCGGCCGGCCGATCACGACCGCGCCCAGGACCCGGCCCCGGGCGGTCAGCGGGAAGCACCAGGCCGCGTCGGAGGCCATCCGGGCCACCTGCGGGCCAGCCCCGGCGGGAACCGCCAGCGACCAGCTGCTGGCCTGTCCGGCCATGACCCGGCTCAGGTTCGGCGGGGCGATCTCATTGAGCAGGTCGGAAAGCTCATCGATCCGTGCCTCGTCCTCGTGCCAGACGTAGGCCGGCCGCAGGTCGTCGGGGGCGTCGGGATCATGAGGGGAGTCAAATCTCCGGTGACCGTGGGCGCCGGCCGGCCCGGCGAGGAAGATGGCACACCAGGCCGCCAGCCTGGGCACCACGAGCTGGGCGGTCAGCGCGATCGCCTGCCCCTGGTCGAGCGTGGAAGAAAGCAGCTCGGAGGCCTCGGCGAGGAACGCGACCCGGCCCCGCCGCACCCGCTCAAGCTCGGAAAGGCGCAGCCGCTCCAGCGACATGGCGACCCGGTCCGCGACCTGCTGGAGCCGCGCCGAGTCGGCCGGGATGAACGCGCCATCGGCGGCCGCCCCGACTCCGAGGACCCCCGTCACCCGCCCGTCGACGAGGAAGGGGACCGACAGCTGGGAGCGGGCTACCGGTCCGTCGTCGGGATCGGGCTGGTCTCTGGCCAGGTCCCTGGAGAGCACCACCCGCCCGGGCGGGACCGTGAGCGCGGCGGGCACGGCGATTCCCACCACGCCGCGCACCCGGAGCTCGCCCTCCTCGTCGGCGACGAGGGCGTAGGCGGCATCGGCTCCGACCGCGTCCCGAGCCGACTCGACCGTGCGCCGGACCAGCTCGTCGAAGTCCATGGTGCCCAGCTCGCGCTGGGAGGGGATCCTGGGCGTCGGCAGACCCTCGGGCATCTCCTCATCCAGCAGGCCGTCCCCGTCGGCCAGCGCGTCGGCGTCGGCATCCTCGACGGGCGCCGTCGGCACGATGAACCACACCGTCTTGGCCGCGGCCGTGTAGGTGACGCCCCACGCAGCGGCGAGGGCGGTGGGTAGCAACAGTCCCCGGCCCCGTTCTGACTCGGTATCACCGGTGGGGGGCGGGGCCTCAGGCAGGGCGCGGGCCGGATGCCGGTCGGTCACCCGCACTTCGATGCCGGAGACGGTGCTACCCAGGGGAGAGGCCCCGCCGGGGATAAGCTTGCAGGCGACCTCCAGCTTGGTTCCCGCATGCTGCACCGCGTTGGCGACCAGCTCGCTGACCAGCAGCACGGCGTCGTCGACCCGGTCCGGAGGCAGGCCCCAGGAGCCCAGCGCCTCACGCGTGAAGGAACGCGCGCGCGATGGGGCGGTCGGCTCGGGGGCGAAGGACGCCCGGGCCGACAACTCCGAGGGCTTGCCCAGCTCTCCGACCTCAGACACGTCGTATCACGACCTTCGAACATTGCGCCGAACGCGAGGATCGCATCGCCTTCGGTGATCGCGCCACTAGTCAATCGTGTCAGACTTGGGAGACCAATGCTCCGTATAGCGGGGATGACATCGGAGGACACAATGGACCGGTCCGACGAGGCAAGGTACTCGGACGACGATTTGGAGCCACTGCGCACTGCACTGCTCGCGCTGAGTAAGGGCGACTTCCGTCCGCGTAGTGAAGTGGTGCCGCCTGGCTCGAGCACGGGGACCCTGGGGCAGATCTGGCTGCTCGTCGACGCGGTTGACGCGGAGTTGTCGGGCCTCAAGGACGAGGTGGCCCGCCGGGCCGAGCAGGTCCGGGACATCGCCATGGTGATTACCGCGGTGTCCAAGGGCGACCTGACGCGCAAGGTCACCGTTGAGGTCCAGGGCGAGATGCTGCAGCTCAAGCAGACCGTTAACACAATGGTCGATCAGCTGTCGGCGTTTGCCGATGAGGTCACCCGGGTGGCTCGTGAGGTCGGTACCGAGGGGCGCCTCGGCGGCCAGGCCCACGTCCGCGGGGTCTCCGGGGTGTGGGAGGACCTCACCGACTCGGTGAACCGGATGGCCCGCAACCTGACCGTCCAGGTCAGGAACATCTCCCAGGTCGCGACGGCGGTAGCCAGCGGCGACCTGTCCCAGAAGATCACCGTGGACGCCCAGGGCGAGGTCCTCGGGCTGAAGGAGACCCTCAACACGATGGTCGACCAGCTGTCGGCGTTCGCCGACGAGGTCACCCGGGTTGCTCGTGAGGTCGGTACCGAGGGGCGCCTCGGCGGGCAGGCCGACGTCAAGGGGGTCTCAGGGATCTGGAAGGACCTGACCGACAACGTCAACTCGATGGCCCGCAACCTGACCAGCCAGGTGCGGAACATCGCCCAGGTCACGACGGCCGTCGCCCAGGGCGACCTGTCGAAGAAGATCGACGTGGCCGCGCTGGGCGAGATCCTCGAGCTGAAGACGACGATCAACACGATGGTGGACACGCTGTCGGCGTTCGCCGACGAGGTCACCCGGGTGGCCCGCGAGGTGGGCACCGAAGGGCGGCTCGGCGGCCAGGCCGAGGTCGAGGGCGTGTCCGGCACGTGGAAGCGGCTGACCGAGTCGGTCAACGGGCTGGCGTCCAACCTGACCACCCAGGTCCGGGCGATCGCCGGCGTGGCCAGCGCGGTGGCCGAGGGCGACCTGACCCAGTCGATCGCCGTGGAGGCCCTCGGCGAGGTCGCCGAGCTCAAGGACAACATCAACCTGATGGTCGGCAGCCTGCGCGAGACCACGCGCAAGAACCGCGAGCAGGACTGGCTGAACACCAACCTGGCCCGGCTCTCGTCGCTGATGCAGGGGCACCGCGACCCGCTTGAGGTCGCGCGGCTCATCATGAGCGAGCTGACCCCGCTGGTCTCGGCGCAGTACGGCGCGTTCTACCTGGCTGCGGCCAAGGGGCCGTCGGGGACCCGCAACGAGTTCGACCGGATCGCCGCCTACGGATTCCGCCGCCGTGGCCTGACCCGGTTCGTGGTCGGGGAGGGCCTGGCCGGGCAGGCCGCACTCGACCGGACCAGGATCCTGGTCGAGGACGCGCCACCGGGCTACGTGACCGTCGGCTCCGGGCTTGGGGAACTGGCGCCGACGCACCTGGTGGTGCTGCCGATCCTCTTCGAGGACCAGGTCCTGGGCGTGCTCGAGCTGGCCTCCCTGCACCGGTTCAGCGACCTGCACCTGACGTTCTTCGACCGGTTCGTCCCGACCATCGGCGTCACGATCAACGCCATCATGGCGAACTCCCGCACCGAGGTGCTGCTGACCGAGTCCCAGCGGCTGGCCACCCAGCTCCAGGAGCGGTCGGATGAGCTGCAGCGCCAGCAGGCGGAACTGCGCCGGTCGAACGCCGAGCTTGAGGAGAAGGCGGCCCTGCTGGCCAAGCAGAACCGGGCGATCGAGGTTCAGAACTTCCAGATCGACCAGGCACGGCGCACACTAGAGGAGCGCGCCCAGCAGCTTGCCATCTCCTCGCAGTACAAGTCGGAGTTCCTCGCCAACATGTCGCACGAGCTGCGTACCCCGCTCAACAGCCTGCTGGTGCTGGCTAAGTTGCTGTCGGAGAACCCTGACGGCAACCTCACCGTCAAGCAGACCGAGTTCGCCCGGACGATCCACGAGGCCGGCTCGGACCTGCTCCAGCTCATCAACGACATCCTGGACCTGTCCAAGGTTGAGGCGGGCAAGATGGAGATCCACCCCGCGCCGATCTCGCTGGACACGCTGCTTGAGTACGTGGACGCGACCTTCCGGCCGACCGCCGCGCAGAAGAAGCTGGCGTTCCACGTCGAGGTGTCCTCGGGCGTCCCGACGCTGGTTCACTCCGACGAGCAGCGCCTCCAGCAGATCCTGCGCAACCTGCTGTCCAACGCGGTCAAGTTCACCGCCAGCGGCGGCGTGACGCTGCGGGTGGCCATGGCCCCGGCCGGGGTGGAGTTCACCACCCCGCTGCGCGAGGAGGAGTCGGTGATCGCGTTCGCCGTTACCGACACCGGGATCGGGATCTCCGAGGACAAGCTGGAGCTGATCTTCCAGGCGTTCCAGCAGGCCGACGGGACCACCTCGCGCGGGTACGGCGGCACCGGCCTGGGCCTGTCCATCTCGCGGGACATCGCCCGCCTGCTGGGCGGCGAGATTCATGCCACCAGCCGGCCCGGGCGCGGGTCGACGTTCACCTTCTACCTGCCGGGGCGCCAGGCCATGGCAGGGTCGGAGCAGATGACCCCAAGGCATACGGCCAGAACGGCGCGCTCCATCTCTGCTGCCCCACAGGCTACTCTGGAGGCGACCGAGGGCCTGAGCGGGCTGTCCGACCTGCCTCCGGGAACCCCAGACCCGCTCGACGGGGCAAAAATCTTGATCGTGGACGACGACGTGCGCAACGTATTCGCCCTGACGAGCGTCTTTGAACGGTATGGGGCACAAGTTAGGTATGCGGAAAATGGCCGTCAAGGGATGGAAATTCTGGACCGCGAGGACGACATCGCGCTAGTACTAATGGACGTGATGATGCCCGAGCTTGATGGCTACGCGACGACGGCGGCTATCAGGCGGCGGCCGGAGTTCGCGGACCTGCCGATCATCACCGTCACCGCGAAGGCGATGAAGGGCGACCGCGCGAAGTCGCTCGCGGCCGGTGCCTCCGAGTACGTCACCAAACCCGTAGACATCGGGCATCTCGTTGGCCTGATGCGCGACTGGCTGGAGCGCAAGAACCCCAGCCGCAAGGCCCACTCCCGCCTCAAGCACCCCGAGGGGAGCGGCTGATCGTGCCGCAGAAAGCCAGGATCCTGCTCGTCGATGACCGGGCGGAGAACCTGATCGCACTTGAGGCGATCTTGTCTTCCCTGAACCAGCAGCTTGTCCCGGTTCGCTCCGGGGAGGCCGCGCTCAAGGCACTGCTGACCGACGAGTTCGCTGTCATCTTGCTGGACGTGGTGATGCCCGGCATGGACGGCTTCGAGACGGCCGCGCACATCAAGCGCCGCGCCCGCACGCATGATGTGCCCATCATCTTCCTGACCGCCGCCGGGGCCGAGCCCGACCACGCCTTCCGCGGGTACGCGGCGGGTGCGGTCGACTACATCGCCAAGCCATTCGACCCGTGGGTCCTGCGGGCCAAGGTCGCGGTGTTCGTGGACCTGTACATGAAGAACCGCCAGCTGCGTGAGCAGGCGGACCTGCTGCGCCGCCAGGCGGGCGTGGCGGTGGAAGAAGGGTCGGGGGCCGTCTTGTCCGAGCTCTCCCGGCGCCTGTCCGCCGTCGAGGTCACCGCCGCGACGCTGGCCAGCCTGCCGGTCGTGAAGACCGACCCCGCCCTGGCCGACGGCATCGCCCAGCTTGACCGGGGTGTTGCGAGGCTCCGTGACACCCTGGACGCGCTTGACCCAGAAAGCGGCGAGGTGGGCTAGCTACCGGTACTCGGCCAGGCGGCGGGCCAGGCCCCAGGCGGAAGCCACGACCATCACCAGGGCCGCGACGATCACGACCGCCTCGAGCGGGCCGAAGGCGCTCGAGGCGTCGTCGGCCTGGGTGGTGAACGTCTGCTGGGCCGCGTCAAGCGCACGGCTGACGCTGCTGGTGACCTGGTTGTACCCGTTCGATACCTGAGCGCTCTTGATGGACTCCAGCTCGGCGTTGTACTGGTGCTGCGAGCCGAGCGTGTAGCCCTGGTTGTTGGCCACCTGCCAGGCCGGCGCCGCGGCGATCGCCCCGGCCAGGTCCGTGGTTACCAGCCGGTTGCCCGCCGCGGACGCCTCGCCGAGCAGGCTGCCTGAGCCAGGGCCGACGTTCCTGGCCTGGGCCGCCGAGTCAGCCTGCAGCGACGTGGTGCCGCTGCGGGCGATCACGTTGAGTATGGAGTCGCCCCTGATCTGCTGGACGTCGATGCTGGCCTGCGCTAGCGCCTCGGCCGGGTTCGCGCCCTGTCCGATCGCGGTGCTCAGGTCAGAGCTCGCGAGCCCGAACGTGGCCGCCAGCCAGCCGATGCTGACGACGAGGGCGGCAGTCGCGACGACCAGGCCGAGGTTGAACACCCGGTGGGTGCGGCGGGCCATCCAGCGTTGCGCCCACAGCAGCATGATCAGCGCCGCCAGCCCGACCACAATGGCGATCACGGTCGTCGGCAGGCTCGTGGCCTGGTTCCTTGACGCCCCGACTGCGGCGATCTCCTGGCTGTAGATAAGCCGGGCCTCGGGCAGCAGGCCGAGGTGCGCCTCCTCGGAGGCCACCTCCATGGCCGAGTCGCCCGCCGGGATGACGTCCTGTGCGTACTCGGTCTGCGCGGTGGCGACGTAGCCCTGGTAGGCCGCCAGGTCCTGCTCGAAGGTCGCGACCGCCTGGGTCAGCACGGCGTTGCCGCCGCCGTTCATGAGGTCGGCCAGGTACTGGCTGGCCTGGGCGAGATCGGCCTGAAGGCGCTGCCGCGCGGCCAGCGATGAGGGTGGCTGCTGTCCGGGCGGCACCGGCTGGGCCTGAGCGAGGAACGAGGTGGTGATGGTCACGTCGGCGTCGGCCACGGCCAGGTACAGCCGCTGCGCGTCCCGGCTGTAGGGCTCGCCGGTGTAGGCCAGCGAGGTCGCCCCGCTGGAGTGCGTGGCGACGGTCCACGCGCCGAGCCCGCCCCAGGCCAGCGAGAGGATCACGATGGCGGCGATCATGGCCTGGATCATCGACGGCGTGCCCCGCGCGGTGGCCAGGTGCCGCAGGCCGCGCCGTGGCGGCCTGCGGCGGCCACTGTCCGGCGCCGGGCGGGCGGCTGGTACCTGGGCCGGCGCGGTCACGATGGTGGCCATCAGCGGATCTCCTCGATCTGGGCCTGCGACAGCTGCTGCACGTCGGCCGGGAGAGGCTGGAAGCCAACCGATGAGACCTGGGACGTGGCCGTCGGCGAGCTGATCACCCACTGCAGGAAGTCCCTGATCCGCGCGGCCGTCGCGGCGTCGGGCTGCACCGTCTTCACGATGGCGTACTCGTAGTTGATGATTGGGTAGCCGTAGCCACCGGCGCCGTCGATCATCGCGATCGTCTCGTTCGGCGGGGTGATCGCGATGAACTTATCCAGTTCCGCCTGGATCGTCGCGGGGCTGGGGATCAGGTAGCGGCCGCCGCCGTTCTGCAGCGCGGCCTCCCCGAGGCCGCCGGCCTGCTCCTGCGGCAGGTAGCTCACCCCGTTGTACCCGACGCAGCCGACAACCTGCTCGCATCCGGTGATCATGGTATTGCTGCCGGTCACGGGCCGGGCGGCCGGGGGGGACGGCCAGTTCACCAGCGTGCCGTACCCGGCGGCCGTGTTCCAGTCCGGGTCCTGGGTCGACAGGTAGCTGGTGAAGATGAACGTGTCGCCCGACCCCTCGGTCCGGTGCAGCGGCACCACCCGGATGGCCGGCAGCGGCACTCCCGCGTTGATCGCCTGGATCTGCGGGTCGTTCCACATGGTGACCTGGCCGCTGTACATCTCGGCCAGGATGGTGCCGCTGAGCTTGATGTTCGTGCCGCGCAGGCTGGGCAGGTTGAAGATGACCGACTGCGCGGAGACGGCCAGCGGGATGTTGAGCAGCCCTGGGTGCACCAGGACGTCACCGCTGGACAGGTAAGCGTCGGAGGCGCCGACGTCATTCGACCCGGCGGCCGCGTCGCTGATCCCGGCGGTGGAGCCGCCACCCGCGGTATCGACGGTCGCGCCAGGAAACTGCTGGTGGTAGTCGGCTGCCCACTTCTGCATCAGCGGCAGGAGCAGGCTGCTGCCGGCCTCATTGATCGTCCCGCCCGGGCTGGCTGCCGACGGCGCGGCGGCCGCTCTACTGGCCGCGCTGGCGATTGTCCCGAAGGCCGCCGCTAGGCCGATGCCGGTAAGTCCCATAAGAAGCGCGGCGGCCAAGATAAGCCACCGACGACGTCGTGTCCCCACGTTGTCATCCAACGATTGTGCCGCCCCCGTTTCGCCATCACACAGTGAAGTTCACGAGATAAACCCCTAACATTCAC
>Ga0335072_10017233_pt1 | contig 10223 bp, 9 predicted proteins | sample Lox_Sample_21_FD_206725 | JGI IMG/M metagenome (GOLD analysis project Ga0335072, IMG submission 206725) | Soil microbial communities from Loxahatchee National Wildlife Refuge, Florida, United States - Lox_Sample_2.1 | ecosystem: Environmental > Terrestrial > Soil > Wetlands | place: USA: Florida...
CATTTGCCTATCTCCTCTACGCGTCGTGCGATGAGTGCTGACACGGCCCAGGTCAGCACCCATGACGGGATCCTCAGGGCAGGATGACACCCCGGGATCGTGTCACGCGCTGCCGAGCCGGCTTTTTCGAGACCGCCAAGACTCCAGATCGCCGGGCGGGCGGTACGTATCGGAGCGCGGAAGCCGGTATGCTGTCTGGGTTCCACCGTGACGGAAACGTCGCATCAGGGGCTATGGCGCAGCTGGTAGCGCGTCTGCATGGCATGCAGAAGGTCAGGGGTTCGAATCCCCTTAGCTCCACGTAGTGATCTTGGATGCTCGTCTCGCGGGCTCAGGAACGTCCGGCAGCGAGCCCACTCGCGGGCTCGCCCAGAATCCCCACGTTGTGCTCTAGCAGCAGCCAGCGGGTGCGCCGGCGCGAGAGCACCGACCAGTGACAGTTGCCGAACGGCCCCAGCGCCCGCGGATCCGACGGCACGCGGAGCAGGTGCGCGATCGACAGGCTGAGCGCAACTCCGTGACTGACCACCACTGCCAGTGAACCGCCCGGCAGGCCATCCGCGATCCGCTGCAGGGCGGCCGAGGCCCGCTCGGTCACCGCCTCTTCGGACTCACCGCCGGGCGGCGTCCTGGCCTTCCGCTCCTCCGGATAGCGCTCCGCGATCTCGGCCGAGGACAGGCCCTCCCACACCCCGCCGTAGCGCTCCCGCAGGTCCTTGTCGAGCCGCACCGGCAGCCCGGTTAGCGCGGCCAGGGCGTCAGCCGTCATCGATGCACGGCTGAGGTCTGACGAGAAGATCGCGGACGGCCGCAGCGTCGCCAGATACCGCGCAGCTTCTGCTGCCTGCTGTCTGCCGAGGGCGTTGAGCGGCACGTCGCTCTGTCCCTGAAACCGTCCCTCGACGTTGTAGTCAGTCTCGCCGTGCCGCCACGCCACGAGCGTCACGACCTCGCCCGGGTCGCCGCCTGCCGAGGAGCTCAGACCGACGCTCTCCTCGGCCGCTGGCAAGCCTTCCGGCGCGGCGGCATCCGCTGCGGACAACGGCTAGCCCCGATCGGCGCCAGCGCCGCCCTGACCGCCTGCCCCCGCCGCCCCGACGGGCTCGGGCAGCGGAATTACCGGGCAGTCTTTCCAGAGCCGCTCAAGCGAGTAGTAGACCCGTTCCTCGGCGTTCTGCACATGTATCACGACGTCGATGTAGTCGAGCAGCACCCAGCGGGCCTCTCGCTCGCCCTCAGTGCGGGCAGGCTTAGCACCGGTCTTGCGGAGGCGCTCCTCGATCTCGTCGACGATCGCGCGGACCTGGCGGTCATTGGAACCGGAACAGAGCAGGAAGGCGTCAGTGATCACAAGCTGCTCGCTGACGTCGTAGGCGATGATGTCGGAGGCGAGCTTGTCAGCCGCGGCTGCGGCCGCGATCTCCACGAGCTCGACGGCCCTCTTGGTGGCAGTCACGTGTGCTGGCAGTCCTCCTCGTTAGCCCGTTACGACGCTAGGACAAGGGTATCCGGCCACACTGACAACACCAGCGTCCGCGCCGGTGGGTTTTGCGTCTTTTATTCCCATAAGTGAAAGAAACGAGGCCGCCGTCCACTCGGCAGCCAGCGACAGCCCGGCCGATGGGCTACTCCGCGCGACGCCCGGCAAGCCAGCACGAGATCCCCCAGGACGCCGCAAGGAGCACGAACGCGGCCGCCAGCGGAACTCCCGCCGGCCAGGCCGCGGACTGGATGGCGGCTCCGCTCCCGTGCAGCGCGGCGTTGGCGGGCGAGATGCTCGAGACCCAGGCCACGACAACAGCGGCGATCGTGCTCAGCAGGGCAGCCGCCGGATGCCGGATCAGCGGCGGGTTGAACAGCGTCCCGACCGAGGATCCGACGAGTGCACAGACGAGAGCCTTCCCGAGTCCGGCGATGAACGGCACGAGCAGCGCGGTCTTGTGACCGGAGGTCACCAGTTCGTAGCAGGCCCCCGCCAGGCCCAGCACGGCACCGGCCGCAAACGCGGCGAGCAGCGTTGCCAGCTGAGCCCGAGCCGGTCCGCTGGCTGCGGAAACGCAGGCACGTGCGGCGGCCGGCTCGGCGGTCAGCATCGACCTGGTCAGCAGCGCCATGACCGGCACGAGAATGGCTGCCGACCAGTCCAGCCCGTCGCCGAGCGCCTGCCCGCCGGAACCGGCGCCGCCCACGGTGATCAGCAGAGCGTAAGCGATCAGCGGCAGAATCCAGCGGTGAGACCGGAACAGATTCGCTGTCTGGTACCGGAGAAGCGCGGTCATCGCCGGCCCGAGCCCGTGGAGTGCCCGTCCTGGCCCGGCCCTGGGCTAGCCCGCACAGGGCTGACTCGGACAGTCGCGACATGGACGCCGTCCCAGCTCAGCAGCTCGCGCAAGACGGAGTCAGATGCTTCGACGGCGACAGTGACCTGGACAGGTCCCAGCTTTAGGAACGGATCATCGGCCGCCGCGGCGTCGGCAGATGCCCCTAGTACGCCGCTGAGGGCGCCGAGCCGTGCAAGCGAGCCCGCTTCGAGGCCGGTCACTTCGATGATCGCGGCTATCGGGGCCGATCCCGGCCCCGCAGCCTGACTGCCGGCTCCTTCCGCGCCCTGTTCAAGCGCCACCGGCTCTGCTCGGCCCGCCGCCGTTCTTGCTCCGCCCGCCACCGATCCTGCTCCGCCCGCCGGCCCGTTCCCGGCTGGGCCGGTCGTCATCGTGACCGCGGCGCCACCACCCAGCTGCCAGCGCTCGTCCACCCGGTCGGCGAGCCGGGCAGGGTCATGATCGACGAACAGCACGGTTGCGCCCTCCCCCAGCCGTTCGTCCACGGCAGCGTCGAGCGCGCCCCGGGCCGCCTGGTCGAGCCCGGTCCAGGCTTCGTCCAGCACGAGCAGCCCGGGCCGGGCTAGCAGCGCCTGCGCGATGGCGACCTTCTGGCACATGCCCTTGGAGAGGGTCTTAAGCGGCGCGCGCGCATAGTCAGTCGCGCCCAGCCGCTCGAGCCAGTCGTCGGCCGCCCGCGTCACCTCGAAACCCGACAGTCCGTGGATGCGGCCCAGGTGGCGCAGGTACTCGCGGGCGGAAAAAGCCAGTCCGCCGGGGAACCGCTCCGGCACGTACCCGGCATGCGGACGCCCGGTGACCTTGCCGGCCGACGGCATGGTGACGCCGGCCAGCAGGCGCAGCAGGGTGCTCTTGCCACTGCCGTTCGGCCCCTCGAGCCGGATAAGGCGGCCAGCCGCAATCTCTGCGCTGACGTCGCGGACGATCCACGGCTGTCGTAGCCCGTATCGCTTGCCCACCGCCTCTAGCCGCAACTCCGAAACCCCTCGACCCGACCGTCGGCAGCGCAGCATGCACGCCAGCCTGCCGCTGCGAGCCTAGCCCTGGTACAGACCTCGCTTCGAGATGTACTGCACGATCCCCTCCGGGACCAGGTACCAGATCGGGCTGCCATTGCGGACGCGCTGGCGGCACTCGGTGGACGAGATTGCCAGCGCAGGGATCTCCACCAGGCTGATGTTGCCGTCGGGCAGGCCGGACATCGTCAGCTGGTGTCCGGGCCGGGTACACCCGACGAAGTGCGCCATGGAGAACAGCTCGTCCGCATCGCGCCAGGAGATCATCTTCGCCAGCGCGTCGGCGCCGGTGATGAAGTAGAACTCGGCCGCCGGGCCGCGCTGAGCGCGCAGATCACGGAGCGTGTCGATCGTGTAGGTCTCCCCCGGCCTGTCGATGTCGACCCGGCTGACGGAGAAGCGCGGGTTCGAGGCCGTCGCGATGACTGTCATCAGGTAGCGGTCCTCGGCCGGGGACACCTTGCGGTCGCCCTTCTGCCAGGGCTGGCCAGTGGGCACGAAAATGACCTCGTCCAGGCTGTAGAAGTGCCCGACCTCGCTGGCGGCGACGAGGTGCCCATGGTGGATCGGGTCGAATGTTCCGCCCATGATCCCGATCCGTTCACCCATGGAGCGACCTTAAACGGCGCGGGTCAGACCGGGTACGTGACCCCGGTCAGTTGCTCGGACTCTACCCACAGGCGACGCTGCACCTCCCTGTTCTGCGACCGGGTGCTCGACGCGACCACGACCGGATAGCCGGTGAGCTGCATGAAGCCGTCGGGTCCGTAGTACGTGCCGCCAATCGCGTCAGGATCGGTCGCCGCCCGCAGGATCGGCAGCGTGCCCATGCTGGCGTCCTGCACTGCCCACGAGTTCAGCGCGGCGAGCCGCGGGCCCATCGCGCTCTGCAGCAGTCCAGACATGTGCCGGGTGAGATCGGTCTGCGCGGTGCCCGGATGAGCTGCCACCGCAATCGTCCCGGCTCCGGCGGCCGCGAGCCGGCGCTGCAGTTCGTACGTGAACATCAGGTTTGCCAGCTTCGACCGGCCATACGCCGTGTACCTCGAGTAATGCCGGGCGGATTGCAAGTCAGCGAAGTTCATCCGGCCGGTCCGGTGCGCGTTGCTGGCCACGGTGACCACCCGCGAGCCGGGCTGGGCCAGCAGCACGGGGAGCAGCAACCCGGTCAGCGCGAAATGCCCGAGATGGTTCGTCCCGAACTGCAACTCGAAGCCGTCCTTAGTCAGCGAATACGGCGGGTACATCACGCCGCCGTTGTTGATCAGCAGATCCAGCCGCGGGAACCGCGCTGTCAGCTCAGCGGCCGCTTCGCGCACGGAGTCGAGCGACGCGAGATCGAACTGCGCCGTCTGCACAGTGTCTGCGGTGTCTGCCGCCTGTCCGGTACTCGCCGCCTGTCCGGTGCCTGCCGCCCGCACCTGCCCCGCCGCCGTGGCCAGCTTGGCCAGATCCCGGCCAGCGAGCACGACGGTCGCACCGTGCTGTGCGAGCACCCGTGCGGCCTGCAGGCCCAGGCCGGATGTCGCGCCGGTGATCACCGCGACCCGCCCGTGCTGGTCCCCCGCGTCCGCCGCCGTCCAGTGACCGCTACCGCCGTTGGTCATCTGCCGTCCTCTCTCGCGCCCATCTGCCCAGCACATCACGGGCTATCCACGGGCCCGCCAACGCCGTCATGATCGCCACCAGAACCGGGTAGATATGGGAGGTAACGTGGACGACCGGTGCTAGCCTGCCCGCCAGGCTGATGCCGGTCCTGCTGTTCAGGGGGTTCTCGTGGTGGACTACTCGGCTAGTTATGCCACGCGGAGTGCCGACCAGACAAGGACTCTGTTCAGCCACGTCATGTGGCTCGTCGCGCTCGCGGCTGCATGCTTTGCGCTGGGTTGCTTCGCTGGCCGCGACTTGTCGGTGGGCTGGTCGATCGCCTGGTTCATCGCCGGATTCGGCTGCCTGATCGCGCTGAACTTCACCCGGCGCGGGTCCGGCGGCGCGAGCATCGTCCTCCTGCTGCTCATGGGCCTGTTCCTGGGCCTCGGCATGGGACCCGCTGTCGCGTACTACACCACCAGCAGCCCCGAAGCCGTCTGGCAGGCAGCCGGCGCAACCGCGTTGTTCATCGCGGGTTTCGGCGCCTACGGGTATGCCACCCGGCGCGACCTGTCGCTGGTGGGGCGGATCTCCTTCTGGGGCCTCGTCGGCCTCATCCTTTTCGCAGTCATCCTGATCTTCGTCCGCATCCCCGGCGCCGACCTGATCTACTCGATCCTCGGCCTGGTGATCTTCGCCGGGCTCACCATGTTCGACTTCCAGCGGCTGCGCCGCTCTGGCGGAATGGCGTCCGCCCCCCAGATTGCCGCGTCGATCTTCCTGGATGCGCTGAACGTATTCTTTTTCTTCCTCCGGATCTTCTCCGGCGGCCGCGACTGAGCCTGCCCTACGCCGGAGCCGCCGAGTTCGCAAACGCCCGCCCGGTTTGCCCGATTCGACCCAGGGTCAGTGCGACTTCCCACGCCTTAAGTGCACGAAAGTCCGGCAAATCGGGCGCGAAACTGCACCTAGCGCGTGGGAAGTGAGGAAATCAGCACGCCCGCGGGCACCGAGGTGCGTACCGAGCCGACGCCGGGCCCGCAACGCCCGCCTCACCGCACGTCCCCGCCGCACGGCTACTTGTGCGCCTACCTCCAGCCTGCCGGACCGCAGCCCGCGCCGGCCGCGACCGCGACCCCCGCTCCTGCCGGGCCCGCGGCCCCGCGCCGACGCGGCGGTGTCAGGCGAGACCAGGAACGGGTGGCTCGCCGCCGGACCAGCGAATGACTCGGACGGCCTTGCCAACCTCTGTCCGCGGGACCGACCCCGGCGGCAGCACCCGGACCGCGACCGAGAGGCCAAGCGTGTCCTTGAGCGACGACTCGAGTTCGGTGGCGGCGGGCTGAGGGGCCGCAGACCTCGTTTCTGGCTCGCATATCGCGATGAGCCGGTGCTGCGGCGAACGCTCGTCGACCACCAGCAGATAATCGGGTGCGAGAGCCGGCTGGCCGAGCAGAACGCGCTCGATCTCGCTCGGGTAGACGTTCACCCCCCGGACGACCAGCATGTCGTCTTTGCGGCCGGTGATCTTGCTCATCTTCACCAGGGTGCGCCCGCACTGGCAGGTGCCGCGGCGAAGCGAGGCGATGTCGCCGGTGCGGTAGCGCAGCAGCGGGAGCGCCTGCTTGGTGAACGTGGTGAACGTCAGCTCGCCCGGGCTCCCGTCCGGCACCGGCTCGCCAGTCAGCGGGTCAAGCGCCTCGACGTAGAAGTGATCCTCGTTGACATGCAGGCCGTCGGCGGCGACGATGCACTCGGCGGCGACGCCGGGTCCGATGATTTCCGACAGCCCGTAGATGTCGAGCGCGCGGATGCCGAGCAGGTCCTGAAGGCGGACTCGCATCGCCTCAGTCCACGGCTCGGCGCCGAAGATACCCGCCTTCAGCGACAGGCCGCTGCCCGGTCCGGCGCCGGCCTCGGCGAGCGCCTCCCCGAGCCGGATCGCGTACGACGGCGTGCAGGTGAGGATGTCCGGCTGGAGATCACGGATCAGGGTGACCTGTCGGGGGGTCATGCCGCCGGATGCGGGGACGACAGTTGCGCCGAGCTCGATCGCGCCCTGATGGATGCCAAGGCCGCCGGTGAACAAGCCGTAGCCGTAGGCGTTGTGCACAATGCTGGCTTTCGTCGCGCCTGCGGCGGCCAGCGCCCGCGCGCACATTCGCGCCCACAGCGTCAGGTCGTCACGGGTGTAGGCGACCAGGGTCGGCCGACCGCCGGTACCGCTCGACCCGTGCACAGCCACCACTTCTTCGCGCGGTACCGCCAGCAAGCCGAACGGATAAGCCTCCCAGAGGTCAGCCTTGGTGGTGGCAGGCAGCCGGGACAGGGTCGCGAAGTTCACGTCGGCGCCGGCCACGACTCCTGCATCGCGGAGCCGCTTGCCCTGAATTCCGGCCGCCGCCAGGAGCCGGTCGACGAGCGCCCGCAGCCGCTCCAGCTGAAGTCCGGCGAGTTGCTCTGCGTTCATCGCCTCCGCGTCCGGCTCGAACATGGCCGGGCGTTCCGCTGGTGACATGTGGCCAACCTCCTGGTTGAGCAGCCTACGATGGCTGCTATGACCACCATGCCCGACCGTTCCCGGATCCGTCTGCCGGGTATCAGCTCACGTGCTTACGAGCACCCCGCCGACAGGTCTGCGCTCGTCGCACTGCGCAAGCTGACCGGCTTCGACACCATCCTCAAGAACCTGGCCGGGCTGTTCAACGACCGCGCGCTGCGCCTGATGTTCCTCGCCAGCTCGGTCCGCGCGTCTGCCGACCAGTTCCCCGACCTGCATCAGGCCATGCTGGACGGCTGCTACATCCTCGACCTGCCGCGAGTGCCTGAGCTGTACATCAGCCAGAGCCCGATAGTGAACGCGATGGCGCTGGGCTCGGACAAGCCGTTCGTCGTGCTCTACAGCGGCCTCGTCGAGCTGATGGACCCGGAAGAGATCCGGTTCGTCATCGGGCACGAGCTCGGCCACGTGCTGTCCGGGCACACCGTGTACAACACGATGCTGTACTACCTGATCGCACTGGCGAACCGGCTGGCGCTTGTGCCGTTCGCCTGGGTCGGCCTGAAGGCTGTCATCTGGGCGCTCGAGGAATGGCACCGTAAGGCGGAGATGTCCTGCGACCGGGCTGGGCTACTCGCGACCCAGGACGTCGAGGCGGCCCGCCGGGCGCTGATGAAGCTGGCCGGCGGACGGCGGCTCGCGGAGCTCAGCAGCAATGAGTTCCACCGCCAGGCCCGCGAGTACGACGCGGTGCCGGACATCCGCGAGAGCCTGCTCAAGCTCCTGCAGCTGCAGGGCACCACGCACCCGTTCGCGGTCGTGCGCTTCGCTGACCTCGATCGCTGGGCGGCCGATGGTGAGTACCAGTCGATCCTGGCGGGGAACTACCCGCGGCGGGACGACGACCCGGACGCCTCCGTCGGCGAGGAGTTCCGCGCAGCCGCCAAGTCGTACCAGGACTCCTGGAACCGGAGCGCCGACCCGCTGATCGGCGCAGTGCGAGGGTTCGCCGGCGGGGCGGCCGACGCCGGGTCGAAGCTGTTCAATCGCTTCACCGGGAGCGGCACTGACCGCCGGGACGACGACGACGATGACGAGTAACGAGCGCGAGTAACGAGCGCGAGTAACGAACTGCAGTAACGAGGCGCTCGCGAAGCGGGACGGAGTCGGCCCGCGCCGGCGGGGCAGGGTGAGCCCCGCGCATCCGGCAGGGCGAGCCCCGCGCGCACCCGGCAGGTTGAGCCCGCGCGCACCGAGGCGGGTGAGCCCGCGCCGGCGGGGCCGAGTCAGCCCGTGCCAGCCCAGCTGAGCGCCGGAGCGAGCCGGGCAAGCACAGTCGGCAGTTCGCCAGGATGGACGACGCCGACCTGCTGGGTCGCTCTGGTCAAGGCGACGTACAGGTCGCTGTGCCCGCGGGGCGACTCCGCGAGAATCCGGGCCGGATCGGCGATCAGCACGCAGTCGAACTCGAGACCCTTTGCCTGGCTGACCGTCAGCACCACCACCGGGCTGGTCAGATCGGGATCCGAGCCGAGAGCTGTGCCGGGCAGTGCCGCACTTACGGCCTCCCCGAGTTCGGCTGCCAGCCCTTCCGGCACGATCACCGCCAGCTTGCCGTCGCCCGCCTCCTGCGCCAGCCGGCGGGCGGCGTCGGTGACCGTGCGCGCGAGGTCAACGGCTTCCGCTTGCAGGTGCCATGGCTCACGGCCGGACTCGCGGACAGATCGCGGCGGTTCGAGTGCCGGGTCGATCGCTGCCAGGACGTCGGCGGCCACCGCCATGACTTCCGCAGGAGTCCGGTAATTGACGGTCAGCGGGAACAGCTTCCAGCGGTCCGCCAGGTACGGGTCGAGGGCATCGTTCCAGGACGGAATCCCGGCCAGGTCCCCGGTCTGGGCGACGTCGCCGACGATCGTCAGCGAGCGGGCCGGAACGCGGCGCATGATCATCCGCCAGGCCATTGCGGAGAGTTCCTGCGCTTCGTCCACGATCACGTGGCCGAATGCCCAGGTGCGATCCGCGCCGGCCCGCTCCGCTGCCGTCAGGCCCAGCTCTTCCTCCTGCCGCTCGGCCAGCCGGGAGGCGTCGACCAGGTCGGCGCCCATGAGGATCTCCTCGTCGTCATCATCGTCACGGCCGAGGATGTCCAGGACGCCCTGCGCATACGCCTCCTCGCGCCGTCGGCGGCGAGCCTCCGCTGCGCGGACCGCACGGGTGTCCTCGCCGAGCAGTTCGGCGGCCTCGTCGAGCAGCGGAACGTCGGCCGGCGTCCAGGGAGCGTCGGCCGGGCGCTGCAGCGCCTCCCGGTCGGCGGCGGCCATCCGTGGCGCTGCAGCCGCGAGCCGGGCCGGATCGGCCAGGAGCTCGTCGACGAGCTGCTGCGGCGACACCACCGGCCACAACTCGGCGACGGCGGCCCGGACGGCCGGGTCGGAGCGCAGTTCCCGGCGCAGGTCAGCGAGGTCCTGCTGGTCCATCAGCGGCTCACCGGTCCGGACGTCGGTGCCGATCCGCCGGCTGAGCTGCCGCGTCAGCGCATTCACGATCTCCCGCGCGAACAGCGATCGTGCCTGGTTGTGCGGCCGCCGCGACCGCCGTGCCCGCTCACGGGCCTGCCCGATCGTGCGCGGGCTCAGCCGGAGCTGGCCAGCGCTGGCGCCGACGTGCGGCGCGGCATCCTCCCGCCCGGCGCCGGTCACGAGCCGGATGCTGGCCACGTCGGCCTTCACCTCCAGCGGTTCGTCGGGCACGCGCTGGCGATCCCGGACCGCGGCG
>Ga0335072_10017234_pt1 | contig 10223 bp, 11 predicted proteins | sample Lox_Sample_21_FD_206725 | JGI IMG/M metagenome (GOLD analysis project Ga0335072, IMG submission 206725) | Soil microbial communities from Loxahatchee National Wildlife Refuge, Florida, United States - Lox_Sample_2.1 | ecosystem: Environmental > Terrestrial > Soil > Wetlands | place: USA...
GTTGACCGTTCCGATCGAAGAGGCCATTGTAAACGACACAAATTAGCCATTAATATAAAGCCTGAGCAACGAAGCTCCAGGAGACTCGAAGGGTATAATGTTCTTAATACTCAAATGCTCGCAATGAGAATCAATGAAGCGCTCAAAATCCACTGACATGAGTAACGTGGACGCTGCTGACGTTGGAAAGGCTTGCCAGCCGCAATGATCTACTTTACCCCCTGCGTCTCTTGGTGTTTGCGCTATTTCAACGACATCTACGGTTTTGCTGCTGCCGCAGGCTCGGGCTCATCATCGAGATTGTCTTGGGCCGGTGCAGGGGCATCTGCTGGTGCAGCAGCGGGAGCAGGAGCGGGAGTAGGTGTTGGTGCAGGGGCGGCAGCCGAGCCAGAAGTAGATGCAGCCGCCTTCGGATCATCAGCTGGTTTCGCAGGCGCCGGGTCCGGCTTCTTGTCGGCCCCTTTGCTCGACTCCGCCGCAGGAGCTGCAGCAGGAGTGTTATCCTTCTTGACGTCTTCCTTTGGGGGCGACGGCTTTGGCGGTGCGGTTGCGGGACTATCATCTGGGTCGACAGCTGCAACAGCCACAGGGGCGGCTGCTGGCGCGGCAACATTCCCTCGGGCAACAGGTGGAATACCAGGCTGTCCTGCTCCTGCTGGTCGAGCACGCAGCGCAAGAGATGTCTGGTCGAGGCCGCTCGCTGCCATGTACATATCTGGGTTGTTGAGTGTGTTGTTGCGCACGGCTCGGTCGTAGAGCCGGGTCAACCTGGCAACTTCGGACCGCACGGTGACTTTTTTATCGACGTCTTTGTCGAAGATGTCGATGTCTTCGTAGCCATGCATATGTTTAGAGATCCCCATCCACATGACTTCCGAGTTTTCGATCTCGTCGACCACACGCTCCAGATCATCACGGTACATGCGAGCGCGCATTGGCTGGCCACGGCTCTTCAGATAAGCCACAACGCCCGCGATGATGGTGTTCATGGCGCCAAAGACGGTGATCAAGACGTGGCTGCTCTCGCTCGCACCGAGCGCCGTCACTGCAGCTCCAAGAATGACCTGGGCGAGCAACAAGCTATTGGAAATTCCTGCAGTAAACTGATAGACGTGGCCTTGGCTCTTCTTCAGCGACAACGCCCTGCCATACAGGGTTTTTGGTCCAGGTTGGGCATGCTTCTTAGGATCGTGCGGATACGGAATGCCGACCAATTCACAGAACTGCTGGTGGAAGTCTGTATCTCGAATTCCGTCGTTACCGAAGTCCCAGTAATTGGACGGCCCGGCTTCCTGGCTTTGAAGAAGCGGCGTGCGCTCGTCGTCGAAGGGCATCTGCGGGAGCTGAAGCTGGGTTGCGGAGAAGTCGATTAACAGATCCGGCCCTGATTGCGGAAGCGGTGATGCTCCAGTAAACGCCAGGCTTTAAGATGGCTTCTTTGAGCTTTGGAGGCTATCTCCGATCACGAATACTCGTCGCAGCTAGCGAATGTATGTTCGTGATCGAGATTGAAGCTGAAGACGAGAAGCTACAGAAAAAGCAAATGCTGACCAAAGCTCCTAGCTGAAATGGAGGACACGATCTGCGAGAGCGCTTGTGATTGGTGCAATCGGACTGAATGCAGCAGAGCGTCGAAGCCGTTATTATTGCGTTTCTACCGTCTGTGAAATCCAAGATTCAACGGTTATATAACGTCTTTATTCGGAAAGCAGCTTTCACGATGAATGGGTGGTGAAGGCGATACGACAGCTGCTATTGGTCAGTTGCCTGGGTCCATCATCCGCTCTTCAGTCGAATCACGACAGACGTCGCCGAACATCGACTTGCATAAGTCTCTTACCTAGAGGATGGAGATTCGTCTACTCAAAATACTAACGGTTCACTTGTTGCTATCGCTGTGCACAGTGGGTTGAGCCAAGGCCGACACCGTCTATCGGAACAGGTGAGAACTGCGGTGTAGACGACAAAAGAGGCGCAGAGGCTAATCAGCCTTTCCGTTCTTGAGTATCTATGTCAGAAACCTGCCTTGAGGCCGCCTACACGCAGCAGCACAGGTGATACAAGAGTTTTGACCACAGTCACACGACTGGTAGAGAGCGTGGTACGGCCTGAAAAAGCACCGTCGTCGCCCGCCATGGCGTCAGAACCTTCGACTTGGCCGCTCCCACGAGCTCGCGAATATGGGGGCCGGAATAAAATGAGAGCCGACTTTCGACACCGCCATCCTTCGACATGCACTCACATGAACTATTACACAGCCACGCCCAGAGAAAATCAGCGGCCTGAAAGATGCATTCACGTAGGCTTTGTTCGAGCGGCGTTTCAAAGATCCAATCATCCAAAGGTCATAGTCGATTAAAGCCTACACCACAGAAAAGCAATAATATATGCCCTAGCTTTGGAGTTCACGACGTGGGGCGAAGATTCTGAAGCGGTGTCGCCATATACCGCTTTCAGTGTGTTATGGCTGGCAGTGGCGGTTATACCATGGCCACGGAAGGGGTAAAGCACAATCAGGCATCTTATAATGGCGTATTGACGTTCTTCGCGGAAAGTCACAACACGATTACGAACCCCATCGAGCTTCATGGGCGGAATTAAGAGGAGCAAAGGCTGTACAACCTGCCGAAGGCGGAAAATCAAGGCAAGTATACAAGATATTCGCTGTCCTGACAACGAGTTCTGACAGTATGCTATCTCTCAGTGTGACGAGTCCTTTCCAGAGTGTGAACAATGTCAGCGAGCGGGACGGCAATGCACAGGTCCATCAACAGGCCCCCTATTCGTCGACGAAGCTCAAAAGATGCGCCAGAAAGGGGGCTCCGTGGAGCAATTCTTCCACGAACTACCACGGCAAAGCAGGTGGTTCACAACGGATAAGCCAGTAGCGAATGGGAGCTTGTTTCAAAAGTGGCATCGATCTCACACCTGCCCTTCGACAACCGCCGTTAGCATGACGAAGACCGACCAACTTCGCTACAGAATGATCTCCGCGTTCAACGACGGCGACCCGGGTTATCGGTTCGCAAAGTTGGGCAAGCTGTGGCTGGAGGAGTTGCCTCGAAGACTAGGCTCAACGCCAGCACTTGACGATGCATGTGCATGTGTTGCCGCCGCTAAGATCTCGATGGCGGGTAAGAACGATCCTTCTACGTGGATCAACCCGGCTGCAGAGCCTCAGACTCGCTTTGCAAAGTCGACATGAGGCCCTTTCCACGCACACTCTGGCGGCTTGTGCTGTTCTGTATCTGCTTGAGGTTAGTCTCGAAGTTCTCATTCGCATATAGACTACACGCTCATCGGCGCATAGGCTATTGCCGGTTCGAACACTACTCACTCACTCCACCATCTTGGAGGAGCCAGTAAGATCTTGGAAGCGAGAGGCCCCGGAAGGCACGTGGACGGCTTTGATCGTGAAGTCGCGTTCCATCTTCAGGGTCCAATTGTATGTAAATCTTCGTCTTCACATTCGACGCTAATGGCGCCGCAGCTTGCCCGCAGTTTGTACCTTGGCGAAGACTGTTTCATGAGCGGTAAAGGATGGGTGGAAATATTTACTAAGTACCCGGCAGAAACAGAAGAAGAAGTCATGCGCTTCGCTTTGATACGTTACATGTGTCTCTGGCCCAACGTAGCCCGAGGAGTGCGTCAATGTCGAAATGACAACAATCCGATCAAGCTCATCAAGACCCTCAGCACTCTGGTCGAACTTCGCTTGGGCCTATACGAGATCAACTTAAAGCTTCAAGCGATCTTCAATCAGCGTAAACACGTCCGCATTGGCCAATCGCTGCGAGGCGACGACTTGGTTAGTCTCGTGTTCCAGTACAGAAATTGGGAAATGGCACGACTCGTAGCCTTGCACGCCGGCACCAGTTTAATCGTTGAGAGAATGATCAGTGTCCTGGGCGCCCAGCAACTTGTGTACACGTCCTGCGCGACAGAGATGAAGGACCCCTTGATCAATGCGGAGCCAGGTCAGGTCGATATTCAGAGCCTATGCATGCGCGTCTGGATGACATACGAGCATGCTTGGACTATAAGGCCTATAGGATCTCAGTTTATGTTAGTGCCACTGATATCGTCATATCTGTATGCGGGCCCCGCGATGCAGAACTGGATCATAAAGACACTGAACGAAATGGACGAACACCGCATGTTAAAGAATCCGCGATATAATCACGCCTCTATCTGTCGGTTCGCTCGAATCTATACCGGCGAAGAGGAGACTATGCTGAATCCTTGAGAGTGGAGAGTCCTTTTTTCGACTCTGCCAGGCAAAAGCGCACTCACAACTGGACACGCAACTTCATTTCGTGGAACACGTGCGTAGAGAACATTGCATTGCAACGGAGTACACTGATGCGATTGGTAACCAAGTGGATTTTGAATTCGAGGCATATATACCCGGGATTAGGTTCGCGAATGGAAAGTTAATATCGGGGAGTGGTCCGCGAATAGAGGCCTTCAGGACGACGAACTACCGGCGACATAGATGTCACTGCTCAAGACGATATCTAAGCTTCTGAGGAAACGTAGCTCAGCAGTCTCCGCCCAACGTTTGCCAAGTTGCCTCGCTGGCTTGCGAGCCCTTAACCGACCAAGCCATCCGAAGCAGGCGGGCCTTTGTATACTGTAAAGCATTGTTAGCGAATAATATCGTGAGGAAGAGCGCCTTTGGCTACCTTTTCTAGCATATACCAAGTACCAGATGGCGCTGATGAGCATGAAGCCGCAGAGCACTACGCTAGCGTAGTTCATGGTAACCTCCGTCACCGGCAAGGCAGTCGGCATACTGAACAGCACGCATTCGAACGAGATCCAAGTGAGAGCGATGACGTTCGCAATTGGGCCGATGATCGGGCCAAGTCTCCACTTTGCGGTAGAAACATCCTTTCGTCCGTAGTACAAGCTGATGCCAATTGGGATACCATACGACACTGCCAGCGCAATAACTCCGACACTGACAAAAGCCGTAAAGGCGCTGCTGCTTCCCAAATCAATCAGCCCCAGTAGCATTTGAACCGCGGTAACAAGCAAAATGGCGTAAACTGGGACGCCAAGGCGCTTGTCGACTTTAGACCAGACCCGAGAAAGCGGAATTGCTCGGTCCCGAGCAAAGGCCCAGGTGCATCTCGAAGCCGCCACTGTGATACTGATACTGCAGAATAGCGTAATGGCCAGCACGAGAAACGTCAGACCAAGTCCACCGCCCGGGCTTCCCATCACAACGTGGAAGATGTACGGCAAAGCTTGAGCCGCGGGTGCAGCAATAATGTCCTCAAGTGGCGGCAGCGTGAAGCAGATAGGAAGGATGAAGAAGAACCCTGCGGTGCCTCCAACCGGGATGCAGAGCGAGATCGCAGTTGGGACTTTGGTCGACGGATGGTCAACTTCCTCAGCCATTGCGGATATCATGCCAATTGCCGAGAACGTGTATGCTGCCGGAAGGAGACCAATAAAGAACGTAAATCCTCCCCATCCAGAGAAGCTTTTGTCGTAGTGGCCTAGTGCATATGCGGCACTATGGCGCCCTGCGTCGGCCTTGACTGACAATGCAATCAGAATGATCACAATGCTGAGAGCTGTCCACACCGCGCAGACCATGTCGACTTGAGGTAGGAATCTATTGCCGAAGATGCATATTACGGCTGTGAGCAAGCACATGGCGTAGAATATCAAGAGAAGCTGCCATGCCGTCGCCGCAAAGTCTGGATGGTACATAGAAATCGTTGCCGACACGAGAGACGCGAAGCCGAAGTTGACAGATAGCGTAATGGTCCAGTTTCCAATCAGCCATACCCAGCCAGTAATGAAAGACAACAGGACTTTGGACTCCTTTGCGATCTGAAACGACCAGTAGTAAGGCCCAGCCGAAGTAGGATACCGTGAAGCAAGCTCTCCCAGGGATAGAGCGATGCACTCATCGAGAAACAGCACGACTGCATGCGCGTCAGCAACCACGTCTTCATTCCTGAGAGGTGAGTTGTGCCATCAACGCTTCCGGATTATGAACTTCCCGCCGCTGGTTCGACAACATTGCTTCCCAGAATGTGCGTCGAGCTGCACGCCTGGATAGCCCGGCGTCAAAGCACTTGTTGCCAGTGGTAGTTCAAACCCAGCAGGACGGCACAACGGTTGTGGCTCACCAATCCATCCGACGAATATCGAAAGAGGTCCACCACCGTAGATGGCTGATATCAGCGGACCGCCTTCACCATACGGAATTGCAGCGATGGCGAGCGATTGGAAAAGGAGCGTTATCATTGAGCGGTTCCGATGCAGCTCTGGTTTGTATCCCAGCACATTGAGAACGTCACTATCGTCGGCATTGGCTTCGAGCTGAGCATCCCCCAACTCACCGTCTTTCATGGACGGCGGAGTCACAGTCGTGGCCTTCTCTTCGCTGTAAATCGCCATTGTGCACAGAACCGCAGTTGAGGAGGGTAGCTTCCCTCAGAACAGAAATATTTGAGAAATAATGGCAGGGAGGACGCGAACGCCACGCATCGCCCATCCTCCACCTCGGATGTTGATGGCTTTGGAATCCGCCCTGTCACGGCGTCGAACGAAGCCAAACTGGTGAATCTTATCAAAAATTAGCAGGCATGTTCGAAGACGCTACAGCGAACTTCCAACTAACGACTGCCAAGCTGTCTATCCATTCGATGGTGGTAGTCATGGGGAAAGCCCGGGACACGGCTAACAGCAGTCGAGGCGCGGTAAACTGAGGGATGGCTCTGAGATACGATATCACGGCTTTGCAGCCCCGATTTGGAAAACTTATCCACAGCCCAGGAACATCTAATTGCCGAGAGAATTGCTGACTCAGGCCGCATCTTGATCGTTATTTCGATTGTAAATATGTTGACGAGGTGTCCACGGAGGCATAAATTCGACTTCTCTGCTGTGGATAGCCATTTTCGAATGTTACAGGCGTGGTTCGTTGGATGGTCATACCAATAAACTAGCCGTTACTCGGTGCAGCCTACGGAGTGCTGTGCAGCTACTTCGAACGCGTAAACACCGACACAGTGCTTGAAACACGCGGTTGGAATCATATATTGTTCGCAAATGACCAGTCGTTGCAATCAATGATCGTTTTCATGGCTCGCTCTTTAACATCTTGAAGCTTTGATGCTGGATGCTCGCGACGCAGTTGAATCGGCCTCCACTGTTACGCGTGCGACCTAGGCGAACACAAAGTACCACCGAGTACTCGACCGACCCCTGGTTGCTGAAGTGGAGTTGCATTAATTTAAGGACGATATATGGCTTAGATTCCTTGATGTTCTTCAATTACGTCTTCACTAAGCCCTCCATACATCTTCGCCCAGTCTAAATCCGTCTCCCGCCGTCTCCATTCACGATCGCCGCTTCGAGCTATGGTGTGACTGCATCTGTCTATCAACGCTTTGCGGTCTAGAAACTTGAGCCATCGAGGATATCCGAAATATCAAGCCCTTCTGATTGCATCACCGAAACGGCCAGTCAAAGCAGCCAGTGTCGACTTCGTCGTCCAACTTTCGATTATCAGGGAAGCTAAGCTGCCCCAAGTGCATTCACCGCGTTGACAGCGACTCTACGGCCGCGGACGCCTTCTAGTACTCCTGAATATGACTATTGTGTTGATCGTCAGCTCCGTAGATTGTCATCCTTATACCATTCACCGGCAGCAGCAGGCCGCGTCCTCGCTTTCACGTCTTTATCCACGGGTTCGTGACCGGCCTTTTTGTCCTATGGCATCTAAAATATGACTCTTCACTATTCTCAGCATGGATATAAATTCGACAATTTCTCTCGATGGCTCTGTTTTGTCAACATCGACACCAACCTGGCGTTTCCGTTTTCAAAGACATCTTCGACTCTGACATTGCGCGTCTAGCATCTTCCTTCGTGACAACCAAGACAAACATGTCCTCAGGAAGCCACGGCGGCCGTGGGTACGGCGGAGGCTACGGTAGTTCAAGGCGCGGATATGGCGGCTATAGCAGCTCTAGCAGCTCCAGCAGCTCCAGCAGCCCACAGTACCAGCCTGCCCGCCCTCCAGCGCGGCCCCTCATATTCCACCGTCAAATGCATGGGTATAACGTTCGCAGTTACACCGGCAAGGGCAAGCCGTGGGGTGGATCAGGAGGCTGGCCTCGGGATAAGAGCCATTATGGCCCGCGGCCGTGGCCCCGAGGTTGAGCTCACTCGGAATGATGACGTTCCACAGGCTTTGTTCGGGCCTGAACTTGCGGGTCAGATTGAGTAACAGTAATCCGACGACCGGAGGTCTAGTGATAAGATTGCTCCGTCTGCGTTCCTAGGACTTTCGACGTGTAACGGGAAGTTTGAACTGGCTAGATTGCTTCCACATAGTCAATGCATATGACGATACATGATTCTCTAGTGCCGTATTTTTGTAATTGCTCATGCAGTTCTAAACGACGTCGCTGCACCATCGCCATCGCGACAGTCGGCTTGGCTCAAGTCATCATATTCCCTCAGAATGCCGTTATTGGGTCAGCAATGAAACCAGATCTCTTCCCGAAGAGCGGGCTGCATCTAGATCAGGAACAGGATCATAAGAATGTCGAAACAGTGCCAGAGATGATAGCTAACCTGATACCGACTCTCTGAAACCACACCTAGCGGTTACATATATGCTCGAAATGCATCTGCGCCTCAAATGTCTCCAATCACATGCAGCAAGGATGCAGCGCAACGGAGCCTGTCAATCGGAAATCAGGAGGCCTTCTTTCCGCCAGCTGGGTGGACTGGAATCGCCTTCTCTTTTGCACCTTTCTCTGGCTTTGGCTGTCGCTCTGGGGCCTCCTTCACGAAAGGCAGAGTCGTCGGCTGGCCAGGGATATACTTTCGGAGAACTTCCGGGACTGTGAAGCCGTCTTCGGTTTGGTAGTTCTCCAGGATGCAGCACAAAGTTCGCTCAGTGGCGCAAAGAGTCTAAGGAAACTGGTCAGCATACCAATTCGAAAATCTGAGGGCCAAGAGGAGTCAAGCTTACGGCGTTTAGAGCATGGACGTATTCTTTCCTGCCTCCACCGGCCATGTCCTTCCCCTTCTTCACGCCGTACCGAATCTCAAGCTCTCTCGTCTGATAATCAGTACAATTTGAGCATGAAACAAGCTCCTTGTACTCTCCCTGGAACGGGAACCAAGCCTCGAGATCGTACTTCTTGGAAGCCGCATTGTTCAGTGCTCCAGAGACGATGCCGACAACCTAAGTCCGAATTAGCACCATTTCGAAAGGCAAAATGTGGAGATTGCGAGTTCTCACCCGGTATGGAAGGCCGAGAGACTTGTAGAATTCTTCGGAGATCGCCATCATTTCGTCAAAATGCTTCCAGCTGTCATCAGGCTTGCAGAAGACGAATTGCTCCACCTTTTCGAACTGGTGAACTCGGAAAATTCCCCAAGCATCTCGTCCGTGCCCGCCAGCTTCCTTCCGGAAGCAGGTGCTGTATCCGCAATACTTGATTGGAAGCTGACCAGGCTGTAACCACTCGCCTGAGTGCAAAGCCGAGAGCGGCTGTTCACTGGTCGCAATCAGATACTTGTCTGTTTCCGGGGTATTGTCCTCCGAGACTTTGTAGAGTTCTTCGTCGAACTGAGAGAGTTGTGCGGTTTTCGCCATGTGCTCGCGGTTGAGGAAGTAGGGAGGCTGGTTTGGCGTATAGCCTGGAACACGTTAGCAAGAATCGAAGCTAGCTGGCGAGCTGATAGAACCTTTGTTGAAGAGGAATTCTGTTCCGTAGTTGATCAGCGCCATATTCCTGTAGCCCGTCAGCTTTAAACTGTATTCCCGTCAATAGGAAACGAACAAGAAGAAGCCATATCCCGTCAAGCAGTATCCTCGATGGCCAATGAGTTTTGCGCCTCGAGCAGGATCGTAGCCATCTAGTCTCGTAAGGACTTCATGATGTGACAGTGTTTGTTTTAGGGTCTCGTCGAAACCCGGGGGCGCCCAAGTTCGCTCCGTTTTGTTGTTGTCTTCGTTGTCGCTGACCGGCACAGAATCGTCTACATAGTTGCCGACCGTCTTGACAAGTACTCGTAGTGCCGTTTCCATTTCCGCGACCTTGTCTTCTTGTGCCTTTCTCTTCTTCTCCAGCTCAGTCTTCTGTTGTAGCAACTCCGTCGCATCTTCCTTAGCCTTCTTTTTCTGCCCGATTTGCTTCTGGATCGCGTTTATCTCGGTGCCGATGGACACAACCGCG
>Ga0335072_10017235_pt1 | contig 10223 bp, 9 predicted proteins | sample Lox_Sample_21_FD_206725 | JGI IMG/M metagenome (GOLD analysis project Ga0335072, IMG submission 206725) | Soil microbial communities from Loxahatchee National Wildlife Refuge, Florida, United States - Lox_Sample_2.1 | ecosystem: Environmental > Terrestrial > Soil > Wetlands | place: USA: Florida...
TCGAGCGCCATGAGCCCGGCCAGGCGGTGATCACCGGACCGGTGCTGCTCGGGGGCGGTGGGCGGCTCGCGGGCCCGATAGCCGACGTGCTCACCACGCTCGGCGCCGAGGTGTGGGCGCCGGAGACCGGCCCGACCGACCTCACGTTCAAGGCACTGATCCTCGACGCGACGGCGATCGACTCGACGGAGAAGCTCCACGAGGCGTACGCGTTCTTTCACCCGGTGATCCGCAGGCTGCGCGCCTGCGGGCGCGTGATCGTGCTCGGCACCCCACCCGAGAGCTGTGACACACCACCCGAGGCGATCGCGCAGCGCGCGCTCGAGGGCCTGAGCCGGTCGATCGGCAAGGAGGCCAGGCGCGGCTCGACGGCGCAGCTGGTGTACGTCGAGCCCGGCGCCGAGGGCGAGATCGAGTCGACGCTTCGCTTCCTGCTGTCGCCGAAGTCGGCGTACGTGTCAGGGCAGGTTGTACGCGTCGGTCCCGGCGCGGCGTCCGAACGCCCGATCGACTGGGAGCGTCCGCTCGACGGGAAGACGGCGCTCGTCACCGGTGCGGCGAGGGGCATCGGGAAGTCGATCGCGACGGTGCTGGCGCGCGACGGTGCGCACGTCGTATGCCTCGACATCCCGAACGCGGCGAGCGATCTCGAACGAGTCAGCCAGGAGATCGGCGGCTCTTCGCTGGCCGTAGACATCACCGATGAGGACGGCCCTTCGACCATCGCGTCGCACCTACTCGACGCACACGGCGGCGTCGACGTCGTCGTGCACAACGCCGGCGTGACCCGCGACAAGACGCTCGGCGGCATGGACGACGATCGCTGGGACATGGTCCTTCAGATCAACCTGCTCGCTCCGCAGCGAATCGATCGCGAGCTGTTCGAGCGCGAGGCGGTGCGCGAGAACGGGCGGATCGTGTGCGTCTCGTCGATCAGCGGGATCGCCGGCAACGCCGGGCAGACGAACTACTCGACGTCGAAGGCAGGGGTGATCGGGCTCGTGCAGTCATGGGCGCCGACACTGGCCAAGCGCCGGGTCACGATCAACGCGGTGGCGCCCGGGTTCATCGAGACGCAGATGACGGCGGCGATGCCACTGGCGACGCGCGAGGCCGGCCGCAGGATGAACAGCCTCGCGCAGGGCGGGCTGCCTGTCGACGTCGCGGAGACGATCGCGTGGTTCGCAAGCCCCGGCTCGGCCGGGGTCACCGGGAACGTCGTCCGGGTCTGCGGCCAGAGCCTCCTGGGGGCGTGACCGCATGAGCAACGAACGCGAACTGAGCGGCTCGCCAGGCATGACCACCCTGTTTGCGCGTGCCGGCTTCGCAGCGATCCCGGGGGCCGGCAAGCTGCCGTTCTTCTCCGGAGGCGGCGGCGATGTGCCCGACGTCGCACTGACCCTCGACGACGTCCAAATCGACCCCGACCGCTTGGCTGCGTTCGACCGCGTCTGCGGGTACTCGCTCAGCGACGATGTCCCGGCGGCCTACGTCCACGTCCTCGCGTTCCCGCTGCAGCTGAAGCTGATGACCGACGGCAGCTTCCCGCTGCCGGCGATCGGGCTCGTGCACATCGCCAACAGGTTCACCCAGCACCGGCCAGTCGAAATCGGCGAGCGGCTGTCGCTCCGCGTCTCGGCAACCGCGCTCGAGCCGCATCCGAAAGGGACGCAGTTCACGCTGCGATCACAAGCGCGGGTCGGCGACGAGCTCGTCTGGGAGGAGTGGTCGACCAATCTGCGACGCGGCGGCGAGGGCAACGGCAAGCACGGCCAAGCGCCCGACGTCGCCTCGACCGAGGACCTCCCCGCCACGGCCACGTGGAGGCTGCCGGGCGACCTCGGCCGCCAGTACGCGGGGGTGTCGGGGGACCGCAATCCAATCCACATCCACCCGCTGAGCGCGAAGCTGTTCGGCTTTCCGACGGCGATCGCACACGGGATGTGGACCAAGGCGCGCTGCCTGGCCGCGCTCGGGCCCGAGCATGACGAGAAGTTCACGGCCGACGTCGCGTTCCGCAAGCCGATCCTGCTGCCGGCGACCGTGAACTTCGCCGAGGAGCTCTCAGACGGCGCGCTTCGCTTCGGCGTTCGCGACGCACGCAAGGGCACGCTGCACCTGGACGGCTTGGTCAGCTTGAGTTGATCGCCTAACAAACCGGCCGTTTCGGCCGATAACCCGGGGACGTATGGACGGAAACCCGTCACCGGAGATGGCGACCTATCAGACCGCCCGCCTCGGCCCTGGCCGTCACGACGGCCCGGGTGCGGTCGTCTGCATCATGGAGCTCGCGGCGATGCTGTCGGGCGAGCGCTTCTCCGACCACCCCGTCTCGGTCTGCCCGGTGATCGGCTCGCTGCTGCGGGCCTACAACGACAATCTCGACGATCGCCGCCGCCAGGACCTCTACCGCTACGCGGCCGAGGCGGTATTCACGCGCGAAGACTTCCCGCTGCAGCGCCGCCGGGCGCAGATCGCGATCGAGTGGGCGCGCAGCCGCTATGCCGCGCGCGGCAGCGTGCTGCGCCGCACTCCGTCGACGCCGAGCCCCGACAACGGTCCCAACGAGATCGCCTGGTACGTGATGGGGTCGTTGGGACACCGCCGGCGCTTCCGCAGCCGTCCCGGCTGGTGGTCAGACGAGGCGCACACAGGGCTGCTGGCGATGGTCGATGAAATGGTCGCGCTCGGGAGCGAGACCGCCTCGACGACCGCCAACACGGCGCCTGCGTCGGCGCAGCCGCTAAGCGACGCGCTCGTCGTCGACGACGCGCTCCGCGGCGAGCTCGTCGAACAGCCCGCGTAGCCGATCGAGCACATCGGCCGCTGCGAGCAGATCGCGCTCGCTCACGTCCTCCAGAGCGGCGAGCCAACGCGGCTCAAACCGCGCTCGGCGCTCCTCGACGAGCTTGCGCCCGCGTTCGGTCAGCGACGTCAGCACGACGCGGCGATCCTGTTCTGAGCGCACGCGGGTGACCAGCCCCGCCCCCGCCAGCGAGTCGAGCATCTCGGTCGTGCTCGCGGGGCTGAGGTCGGCCGCCAATGCGAGCTCGCTGGTGCGGACGGCGTCGGACTCGCGCAGGCCGAATAGAAGGCTGTACTGCGCGTCAGACAGCTCGCCGGGCCGATGCGACTCGCGGCCGCGCAGCCGCCGGACCGCGGCCATGGACCCCTTGAACGAACGGGCCAGCTGCTCGGCCGCCTGCCGGCGGTCGGGTTCGCTGACCGCCTTCACCTTCGAACCGCGCGAGCCGTGCGAACCGCTCATGCCGCGATCGCCTCGGCCATCGCCTCGGCGTCCGGGGCCGCAACCGCGCCCTTGGCGGCGCGAGCGGCGCGCTCGGCGCGCAGGAGGATGATGCACGGGATGATCGCCAGCGCGGTCAGGCCGGCCGACCACCAGAAGGCGGTCCCGTACGCGGCCGCCTGCGCACTGATCGTGTGCGCGCCGATCAGCGCGCGCTGCAGCACGACCGCGAGCACAGCAGTGCCGATCGAGCCGCCGACTCGCTGGAGCATGTTCATCTGCGGGGTTGCATGAGAAAGCTCGGACCGATCCAGCGAGGCGAACGCGGCGGCCATCGCGGGCATGAACGCAAACCCGATGCCGATGCCGCGGATGAACATCGCGACCGATAGCCCGAAGACCGAGCTGTCCGCGCTGATCAGCCCGAAGGGGATCGTCGCGAGGGTCGTGACGATCACGCCGAACAGCGCCAACGGGCCGCCGCCGAGGCGGTCAGACAGCTTTCCGGCGAGCGGCATCACGAGCGCCATCCCGAGTCCTTGCGGAGCGGTCAGCAGGCCCGTCTTGACGACGTCCTCGTGGCGGATCCCCTGCCAGTAGAGCGGTAGCAGGATCATGCCGCCGAACAGCGCGGCGCCGAGGCAGAACATTGCAAACGAGGCCGATGAGAACGTTCGCCTGCGGTACAGGCGCAGGTCGAGCAGCGGGTTCTTGATCCGCAGCGCGTGCCACGCGAACACCGCGATCAGGACGATGCCGGCGATGATCGGGTACACGACCTTGGGCGAGGTGAACGTGCCGGTCGCGCCGATCTCCGCCAGCCCGTAGGTGAGCAGCGGCAGCCCGGTGGCCAGCAGCGCGAAGCCGCGGACGTCGAGCCTTTCGGTCGGCTGGGGCTTGACCTTGGGGAGGATCCGGATCGCCGCGATCACCGCAATGATCCCGATCGGAACGTTGACGTAGAAGATCCACTGCCAGCTCGCGTTGTCGAGGATCAGGCCGCCGATCGTCGGGCCGAGGATCGGCGCCAGCATGGCCGGAACGGCGACGATGCTCATCACGCGGCCCATGCGCTTGGGGCCGGCCGCCTCGGCCATCATCAGCTGGCCGATCGGGAGGATCATGCCGCCGCCGATGCCCTGGAGCACGCGGAACACGATCAGCGCGTTCGTCGAGGACGCGAGTCCGCACAGCGCCGAGCCGGCGGTGAACAGGACCAGCGAGACGAGGTACACGCGCTTGGCCCCGAACCTGCGCGCCGCCCACCCGGTGACGGGGATCACGGCGGCGAGCGACAGCAGGTAGCCGGTCACCACCCACTGGATCTGGTCGATCGAACTGTGGAGCTCGCGTCCGAGCGTGGCGAGCGCGACGTTGACGATCGTCGTGTCGAGGATCGACATGATCGAACCGACGATCACGACGGCGCTGATGCGCCAGACGTAAGCGTCGATCTTGTCGGAGGTGGGGGCGGTTGTCATGAGTGTCGGGAAGCCTTTGTGTCGTCGAGGCGAAGATTGTCTCGGACCCGAAAGTTTAGGGCCCGAATCATTTATCGTCAAGTCTAGCCACATGCTTGATTTGCCCGTGACCACTATCGTCAGTGGCAATGACCACGTTTGCCGACCTCCGCCTCGATCCGGTAATCCTCGAGGCGATCCATGACGTCGGCTACGAGGCGCCGAGTCCGATCCAGGAAGAGGCCATCCCGCCACTGCTCGAGGGCCGGGACGTGATCGGTCAGGCGCAGACGGGCTCTGGCAAGACGGCGGCGTTTGGGCTGCCGATGCTGCAGTACGTCGACCCTTCAGACCAAGAGGTCCAGGCCCTGGTTCTGACGCCGACGCGCGAGCTCTGCATCCAGGTCACGCAGGCGTTGCGCGCCTACGGCCGGCGCAAGGGCGTCGACGTGGTCGCGGTGTTCGGTGGCGCTCCGATCCGATCCCAGACAGCCCAGCTGCGGGCCGGCGGCCACGTCGTCGTCGGCACGGTCGGGCGCGTCAAGGACCTGATCTCCCGCCACTCGCTGATGCTGCACTCGTGCCGGTTCGTGGTGCTCGACGAGGCGGACGAGATGCTCGACCTCGGGTTCCTCGAGGACGTCGAGCGGATCCTGTCGCTGACCCCCTCCAGCCGCCAGACGGCGCTGTTCTCGGCGACGATGCCGCCCGCGATCCGACGGCTGGCCGAGCGCTACCTGTTCGATCCGGTCACAGTCAAGGTCGCCACCAAGACGCTGACGGTCGACACCGTCGAGCAGTTCGCGCTCGAGGTCAAGCCGCGCGAAAAGGCCGACCGGCTCGTCGAGGTCCTGGAGGCCGAGCGCCCCGACCAGGCGATCGTCTTCTGCCGTACGAAAATCCGCTGCGAGCAGCTGTACCGGACCCTGCGCGACCGCGGGATGAACGTCAAGGCGCTGCACGGCGACATGACCCAGGGCGCTCGCGATGGCGTGATGATCTCCTTCAAGGACGGGCGCCTGCCGCTGCTGGTCGCCACCGACGTGGCTGCTCGCGGTCTCGATATCACCGGGATCTCGCACGTCATCAACTACGACGTGCCGACCTCCCCCGACGTCTATGTCCACCGGATCGGCCGGACGGGTCGCGTCGGCCGCAGCGGTCGCGCGATCACGTTCTATGAGCCCAAGCAGCGCCGCGAGATCGAGGCGATCGAGAAGCACGCGGGCGTCAAGCTCTCGCCGTGGGTGAAGGGCGCGCACGTGGCGCCGACGCCGGTCGTCCCCAAGCCGCGGCGGCATTCCAAGCCGCATGTCTCTCCCGACGGCGACGGCCCGGCAACCAAGCTGATCCTCGCGGCAGGTCGAGCGGACGGCCTCGAGCCGTCGGACATCATCCACGCGATCACTGCCGCCACGGGCCTCGACGGCGAGTCGGTCAGAAACGTCCGGATGCTCGAGCACTTCTCGTTCGTCGAGGTTCCCGAGAGCCAGGCTCCGCGCATCGTCGACAGCGTCGACGGTACCGAGGTCAACGGCCGGCCGCTGCGGCTCGAGGCCGCGCGAAGCTGACGCGCCGCTGGGCATCGGCGCACGGCAAACTCAGGCCAAAAGCACGGTTTCTTGCAGCATAAGGTCGGCGTCAGGTAACTGACCGCGGGCCGAGACTCCTAGCGCCGGGTCGTGTTGGAGGTTTCACAGGCCGGCCGGATCCAGGCCGGGAAGCAACTCACGGAGGTAACGCGATGCATCTGCGAGCGCTCTTCCGGCGTCGTCCCACGGCGTCGATGGTGATATCGCTAATCGCCCTGTTCGTGGCACTCGGGGGCGCCAGCTACGCGGCGGTCTCGCTTCCGAATAACTCGGTTGGGACCGCGCAGATCAAGAACAACGCGGTCAACTACAAGAAGATCGCAACCCACACGATCGGTCTGCAGCGCATCGACGCGACCAAGGTTCAGGTCCGCGTGAGCGGGACGTGCAAGGACGCCTCGGCGATCAACACGATCGCCCAGGGCGGCAAGGTGACGTGCCAGTCGACGCTGCCCACGGAGTTCGGCGCCTCGTCGGACTCGACCACGGTCGGCACCGCGTCGACCACGGTCGTCTCAAAGATCCTCCCGGCGGGCAACTACCTGCTGACCGCGACGCAGTACGCGACGATCAACCCGTCCGACACCGCCGCCGGCCAGCAGGTTCAGGTCACCTGCACGCTGTCGGCCGCCAGCGGCTCGAGCCAGACCCGGACGGCATCGATCGAGGTCGGTCAGAGCACGCGGACCCAGACGGTCGCGATCCCGATGACGTTCCCGACTACGGTCGGGGCGCCGCAGGGCACCGCGCACGTCGACTGCCAGCACGCGGCAACGCCGGCTACGCCAGACCCGGGGGTCACCGTGCAGAGCTCGCTCAACGCGATTCCGACCCAGAGCAACAACTAGACCCAACCGGGAGGTCGGGCGACGCGCATGGATGCGCGCCGCCCGGCGCCCGACCACAACTGGATAGTCTCGGTGCCATGAGCACAGCCAACATGAACACAAGCCATGGCACGATCGCCCTCGAGCTGTTCGACGAGGACGCCCCCAAGACCGTCGAGAACTTCCGGAAGCTGGCCGGCGACGGCTTCTACGACGGCATCATCTTCCACCGCGTTATCCCGGACTTCATGATCCAGGGCGGCTGCCCGCAGGGGACCGGCACCGGCGGACCCGGATACACGTTCGAGGACGAGTTCAACGACCACAAGGTGGTCCGCGGCGCGCTGGCGATGGCCAACGCCGGGCCCAACACCAATGGCTCGCAGTTCTTCATCGTCACCACCGAGGCGGCCCCTTGGCTCGACGGCAAGCACACCGTGTTCGGTCAGGTCACCGGCGGCATGGACGCGGTGGACTCGATCGAGGGCACCCCGACGGGCGCGCAGGACCGTCCGGTCGACCCCCCGGTGATCGAGTCGATCGAGCTGGACCCCGCCTGATCGCCAGCCGGCTGTGCGGATTCTGATCCTCGAGCACCAGGCGGACGCGCCCGCCTGCCTGCTGGGTGAGTGGGCGCAGGCGCGCGGGCACGATGTCGACCTGGTCGTTCCGCAGAACCTCTCGGCCTGGCCCGAGCCCGGTGACGCTGATGCGATCGTAACCCTCGGGTCCGAGCACTCGGCGCTCGACATCGAGCGCCGCTGGATCCGCGAGGAGATCGAGTTCCTCGCCGCTGCCCATGCCGCCTCGGTGCCGCTGCTCGGAATCTGCTTCGGCGGCCAGGCATTGTCGGCGGCGCTGGGCGGCACCGTGTCCAGAGCACCGCAAGCCGAGGTGACGTGGCGCTCGATCGACACGCAGGACCCCGACCTGATCACCGCGGGCCCGTGGCCGTTCTGGCATGAGGACCGCTTTGACCTCCCGCCCGGCGCGCGATTGATTGCGGGCAGCGAGAGCGAGGTCGTCGCATTCGCCGACGGCGCGAGCGTTGGCCTTCAGTTTCACCCGGAGGCCGACGCCGCGGTGGTGCGCGGCTGGGTTGACGGAGGGCGCGACAAGCTACGCGCCTATGGCGTCGACGAGACCGAGCTCGAACGCGAGATCGCCCGGTATGGACCAGCGGCGCGAGCACTCGCATTCGATCTGTTCGACCGCATCGCCGCGATGTGGTCGGATGTTCGTCTGGCCCGCGAGCCGAGCCTCGGTTAGCGTTAACCCCGAACCTGGATAGCGACAAGGAGGCAGTGATGGCGAGCGCCACCGAGCGGACGTCTGCCGAAAGCAACGGTGGCGCGACGACCGCCACGATCTCGGTTGAGAACCCGGCGACGGGCGAGCTGCTCACGACGGTTCCGGTGCTCGGGGCCGACGACCTGCACACGCTCGCCGCGCGCGGGCGTGCGGCCCAACCAGGATGGAGCGAGCTCGGGTTCGAAGAGCGCGCCCGCGTCCTGCGACGCGCGCAGAAGTGGATGCTCGATAACGCCGACCGGATCATCAGCGTGGTCGTCTCCGAGAGCGGCAAGACTCACGAGGACGCGCAGCTGGCGGATCTCGGCTACACCGTCGCGGCCCTTGGGTTCTGGGCCAAGGAGGCCGCGGGGTATCTCGCGGACGAGCGCGTGCCCTCGTGGAACAACCCTGTCGCGGCGGGCAAGAAGCTCGTGATCCGCTACGCCCCGATCGGGCTGGTCGGAGTCATCGGGCCGTGGAACTATCCGATCGCAAACTCGTTCGGCGACTGCATCCCGGCGCTCGCTGCCGGCAACAGCGTGCTGCTCAAGCCAAGCGAGGTGACGCCGTTGAGCTCGCTGCTGATGGAGGAGATGCTGCTCGAGTGCGGCGCCCCCGAAGGTGTCTTTGGAGTCGCCACCGGCGATGGCGGCACCGGCGCTGCGCTGATCGAGCAGGTCGACTGCGTGATGTTCACGGGCTCGAACAAGACCGGCAAGACGGTGCTCAAGGCGGCCGCCGAGCAGATGATCCCCTGCTACCTGGAGCTCGGTGGCAAGGACCCGATGATCGTCTGCGCCGATGCCGACATCGAGCGCGCCGCCAACGCGGCCGCGTTCTACGGACTCAACAACGGCGGCCAGGTCTGCATCTCGGTCGAGCGCGTGTACGTCGAGGAGCCCGTCTACGACCACTTCGTCGAGGCGGTCACCGACAACGTGCGCCGGCTGCGCCAGGGAGCGCCCGCCGGTGTCGGAACCGTCGACGTCGGCGCGGTCACGTTCCCGCCGCAGATCGAGATCGTCGACTCCCACGTCCAGGACGCGGTCCAGAAGGGTGCGAAGGTCCTGACCGGTGGCCGCAGGCGGCCCGGGGCGGGCCGGTTCTACGAGCCGACGGTCCTGGTCGACGTGGACCACTCGATGATGATCATGCAGGACGAGACGTTCGGCCCGACGCTGCCGATCATGCGCGTCGCCGATGCCGAGGAGGGTGTTCGCCTCGCCAACGACTCGGCCTACGGCCTGCAGGCGAGCGTCTGGACGAGCGACACCGAGCGCGGCGAGGCGCTCGCGCGCCGGATCGAGGCCGGGGTCGTGTGCGTCAACGACGCGCAGATCAATTACACGGCCCTGAACCTCCCGATGGGAGGCTGGAAAGCATCGGGGCTGGGCACCCGTCACGGCGCCCAGGGGATTCGCAAGTACACGAAGGTCCAGTCGCTGCTGGTGACCAAGCGAGCGCTCAAGCGCGAGCCGTTCATGTTCCCCTACCGCGCCCGCCGCACGATGCTGCTGCGCCGGTTCTTCAAGCTCTTCTACGGCCGCGGCTCGCGGGACTGATTGCTCGGGCTTGGCCTTGGCCTGACATCGTCGCTCTGTTGGGGCGTCTCGGATTTCATCGGCGGGCTCTCGGCCCGCCGGCTGCCCCTGTTGTTCGTGATGGTCTCCAGCCAGGCTGTCGGCCTGGCGGTCGTGATCGGCGTCGTCGCGATCCGGGGAACCGGCGCCCCGGCGCTCGTGCGACTGCTGCCCGCGGTCGGCGGCGGCCTGGCCGGGGTCGCGGCGCTGACGAGCTTTTATCG
>Ga0335072_10017236_pt1 | contig 10222 bp, 5 predicted proteins | sample Lox_Sample_21_FD_206725 | JGI IMG/M metagenome (GOLD analysis project Ga0335072, IMG submission 206725) | Soil microbial communities from Loxahatchee National Wildlife Refuge, Florida, United States - Lox_Sample_2.1 | ecosystem: Environmental > Terrestrial > Soil > Wetlands | place: USA: Florida...
TGGCGAGATGCGATCCGGAAACGCATCTTCGCAGGTAAGGACCGGATTCTCCGCGATCAGGCGCCGGTGACCGCGCTGGAGAACTTTCTCGAGAAAGTGGCGTGAGGCGATCAGGCGTCAGTCGCCCGATGAGGCAAACCCTTGGCTTCGCTTGGGAAACGGAGAAGGCGCCGCTGCCAACCCCAGGCTTTATCCAGCTGCTTGCCGGCCGCCGGCCCCGTTCGCCATCTGTTGCGTCCTACCGCTTGCTGCCCGGATTGTCCCTCACGGCGATGAAGCCCTGCCGGAGGCGCTGCAACAACGAGGTCAGCATCTCCTGCTCATCCGCCGCCAGCGTCGCAAACGCGCCACGCAATGACGCGAGATTGGCGTCGATCGCTTGCTCCAGGATTGCCCGCCCTCTCGGTGTCAGATTTGCATTCAGGTTCCTGCGATCGTCGCGGTCCACGGTGGACGTCACCAGGCCGTCACGCTCCAGAGCCCCCATCAGCCCCGATACCGTCGCGCGGGTCACCTGGAGCGCCTGCACGATGTCCTTGTGCGGCACGCCGCTGACTCCGGACGCCCATAGCAGCGCCAGGATCTGAAAACGCGCCGGCGTCCCTGCCGTGTCCGCCATCCAGTCCGTAATGGCATTGTCCACCTGCTGCGCGGCCAAACGCAGCGCGAACACCACACCGAACGCCGGAAGGTCCGGCCCGGCCACGCGCTTGCGCAGCGCCTCCATGACCGTCGGCGGCGGTTCCGGGGGAAGGCGGGGGAGCGGTCGCGCAGGCATGGGTGTCTCCCGTCGAGGCGTCCGGTAGCCGGCATGGTCCGGGCGGCCATTCGTATGGCGCCTAACCGTATGTCGTCAACGCGGTTCTGGCCTGCAAAAACGCGGGGCCCCGCGCGGTTACGAACCCGTGAGGGGGCTGGATTTAGTCAGGCACCTAACTTATTAGTATGGCACCTTACAGATTTCCGGAGGCGTGCCATGCTGCAAACCGAAGATCGCCCGGCTGCGGACTCCGTTGCGTTGTTGCAAGACGGGCCGCAGCTGCACACCGATCGCGAGCCTGTGCGCTACGAGAGCGAGACGAGCCGTCCAGTCTCGCGAGACATTCCGCGGAAGACGAACCAACACCCCACGCCGCCGCCGTGGGACGGACATGCCTCGACCCAGGCGGGAGACACGCCGCGCAAGCGCGGGCCCCGGCGTCTGCTGGCGCTGTCGCTCGGCGCGGTATTGCTCGCGTCGGCTGCGGGCGGTGGCTATCTCTACTGGGATTACGCGAGCCATTTCGAGACGACCGACGACGCCTTCATCGCCGCGCGCCAGTTCGCGATCGCGCCGAAAGTCGCGGGCTACCTCACGGCGGTTCCGGTCACCGACAACCAGCATGTCGAAACCGGCCAGGTCATCGCGCGGATCGACGAGCGCGATTACCGCACGGCGCTGGCGCAGGCACAGGCGCAGGTCGAAGCCGCGCAGGCCAGCATCGCGAACATCGACGCGCAGATCGCCGTACAGCAGGCGCAGGTGGCGCAGAACGAGTCCCAGGTGCAGCAGCAACAGGCCAACCTGACCTTCGCCCGGCAGCAGGAGTCACGCTACACGACGCTCGCCAAGGAGGGCTGGGGCACCGTGCAGGACGCCCAGCAGTACACCTCGCAGCAGCGTCAGGCCACGGCTGCGTTGAAATCAGCGCAGGACGCGCTGGTGGCGGCGGCGCGGCAGTTGCCGGTGCTGAAGGCCCAGCGCAACAGCGCCGAGGCAAACCTCGCGCAGGCCGTCGCCCAGCGGGACCAGGCAAAGCTCAACCTGTCCTACACGATCATCACCGCTGCCCAGCCCGGGCGCGTCGTGCAGCTTGCCGGCGCGGTCGGGCAATACCTGCAGCCGGGCACCGCGATCTCGATGTTCGTGCCGGACGACATCTGGGTGACGGCGAATTTCAAGGAAACGCAGCTCGACCACATGCGCCCCGGCGACAAGGCAACCCTCAACATCGACGCCTACCCCGATCGCACGGTCCGCGGCCACGTCGCAAGCGTGCAGCCCGGCTCCGGCACCGCCTTCTCGCTGTTGCCGGCGGAAAATGCCACCGGCAACTACGTCAAGATCGTCCAGCGCGTACCGGTGAAGATCGTGCTCGACAATCCACCGGCCGATGTCGCGCTCGGCCCCGGCATGTCGGTAGAACCGACGGTCCGCGTCGATCCGCACCCGTCCCTCGCCCAGCGTCTGTGGAGCGTGCTGTGAGCGCCGACGCCGCGCCGGTTCCCGCAGCGTCGCGCCCTGCCGCCAATCCATGGCTGATCGCGGTTCTCGTCGCCGGCGCGTCCTTCATGGAGGTGCTCGACACCACGATCGTGAATGTCGTGCTGCCCTATATCGCCGGCGGCATGGGCGTCAGCGAGGACGAGGCATCCTGGGCGGTGACGACCTATCTGGTCGCCAACGCCATCATCCTGACCGCCAGCTCCTGGCTCGCCAAACGGCTCGGCCGGAAGGCGTTCTTCCTGATGTGTCTCGCATTGTTCACGCTCAGCTCGCTGATGTGCGGCATGGCGTGGAGCCTGCAATCCCTGCTGCTGTTCCGCCTGCTGCAAGGGTTTGCCGGCGGCGGGATGGTGCCGGTCGCGCAGTCGATCCTGGCCGATGCCTTCCCACCGCAGAAGCGCGGCCAGGCCTTCGCCTTGTTCGGCGTTGCGGTGGTGGTGGCGCCCGTGGTCGGGCCGACGCTCGGCGGCTGGCTCGCCGACAACGTCTCCTGGCGCTGGTGCTTCCTGATCAACATGCCGGTTGGCATTTTTGCCATAGCAGCCAGTGCGCTGATCCTGCGTGAACCACCGGAAGCCGCGACGGCGCCCGGCAAGGCGCAGCAAGCAGGCAGATTCGATGTAATCGGCTTCGCGCTGGTCGCGACATTCCTCGGCGCACTCGAGGTGATCCTCGACCGTGGTCTGGAGGACGACTGGTTCGGTTCGACGTTCATCATCGAGGCCGCGGTTATCTGTGCCGCTGCCTTCGTGCTGATGATCCCGTGGGAGATCAGGCACCCTCGCCCGGCGGTGGATGTTCGGATGCTGGCCACGCGGCAGTTCGGCGCAAGCTTCCTGGTGATGGGGGCGACCGGCGCGATCCTGTTGGCAACCACGCAGTTCCTGCCGGAACTGGTGCAGCAGGACTTCGGCTACACGGCCACCTGGGCAGGGCTGGTACTGTCGCCGGGCGGCATCGTGACAATGTTCATGATGTTCGTGGTGGGGCGGATGTCCACCAAGGTACAACCGAAATACCTGATCGTCGCCGGTGCGCTGCTCACCGCGCTGTCGATGTATCAGTTGACCGCGACGTACAGCGATCTTGGCTTCTGGTTCTTTGCGAAGTCGCGCATGGTGCTCGGGGTCGGCCTGCCGCTGATCTTCGTGCCGATCATGGCCGCGTCATATGATGGCGTTCCGCAGGCAAGGACCGACCAGGCCTCGGCGCTGATGAACGCAGCGCGCAACACCGGCGGCTCGATCGGCATCTCGATCGTGTCCAACGTGCTGGCGCATCGTGAGCAATTCCATCAGAGCCGGCTGACAGAGCAAGTGATCCCATCGAGCGTGACGTATCAGGACACGTTGCAGCAGGCGACGCACTATTTCGTGGCGCAGGGCAGCTCGCTGCTCCAGGCGCAGGGCCAGGCGATTGCCTGGATCGGACAACAGATCCAGGCGCAGGCGTCGTTCCTCGGCTTCATGGATGCGTTCTGGGTGCTGATGCTGATTTCGCTTGCCGCGGTGCCACTGGCGCTGGCACTACGCACTATAAAGCTCGGCGGACCCGCCGCTGCGATGCATTAAGGGTTTGTGGCGAAACAAGTGCTCCAATTGACGCAGCGATCGTGCGTACCGTGTCATGGCCGGCGCAGGCCGGCCATCCACGACCTCCGTGCTGCGGCTGCAAAGACGTGGGAGCCGGTGTACCCTCAAGCGACTCGTTTATTCCGCCTCGAGCCCTAAGGCCGAGGTTTTGCCGCCACTGGAGCCCCGTCACCCCGAAGCCCGGCTCTACCGCCAATCGAATGCTGCTGTAACGATTTCGTAAGCTCCGTGACGCGAGTATGTTGCAAGTATTATGCATGTTCATCTGCGGTCCCGCGGGTTCGCATCACCAGTACGTTTTTTGACCTTATTCATCGCCACCCGCCTCTGCCGAGGAGATTTTCAGCGTGTCCATTACGTCCCGTCTCGCCGGCGCCGTGGCCGCCACTTCGCCGCGCCCGGGCCGCCGGCTTCGCCTGCGTTATGTCTTCGTGACCGGCCTGCTTGTCGCCAGCCTCCTGGCGCTCGGGACGAGCTGGCTGATCCTCGACCTGCGCGCCCGCGCAATCGCCAATGCCCGTACCTCTCTGGCGTCGTTCTCGTTCGTGGTGGCCGACCAGGCCGACCACGCGCTGCAGGCGCTCGAACAAGTGCAGATCGGGCTGATCGGCGAAATGCGCGCCGCCGGCGTGACGACGGAGCAGCAGTACATCAGCCGCATGGCCACTTACGACGTATATCGCGCGGCGCACGACCGCGTCTCGGCGCTGCCGCAGGCGAACGCGGTCACCATGATCGACAACAAGGGCAACCTGATCAACTTCTCCCGTTTCTGGCCGATTCCTAAGGTGAACATTGCGGATCGCGATTATTTCAAGGCGTTGAGTACAGATGCCTCGCTAACCCGGTTCATCAGCATGCCGGTGCGCAATCGCGGTGACGGTGCATGGACCGTCTATATCGCCAGGCCGTTCCGCGCGCCCGACGGCTCGTTCCTCGGCCTGGTGCTGGGCGCAGTGGAACTGCCGTATTTCGAGACCCTGTACCAGCGGATCGCGCCCGGGCCGGACGCCGTCATCTCCTTGTTCCGCACCGACGGCGTGCGCCTGGTCCGCATGCCACCATACGACCAGGCAATCGGCCAGGTTGCCGACCGCTCGGCCGTCATGCACACATTGCGCCTCGGGCTGCAGCAAGACTCAATTCGCAATATCGGACCGATCGACGGCAAGGACCGTCTCGTGTCGGTCCGCGTGCTGCCGCATTTCCCGGTGGCCGTGCTGGTCAGCCGTACCATGCAGGCACTGCTGGCCAGGTGGCAGGAGCTTGCCTGTTATCTCGGCGGCGGCGCGCTGTTGATTGAAGCCGGCCTTCTCTTCGTCGGCTTTCTGCTCGTTCGGCAGGTCAGCAACGAACGTGTGTTGCGCCGATTCGAAATTGCCAAGAACGAGGCCGAGGCCGCCCGCGGAGCGGCGGAAGCCGAGCTGACACTCGCGCACCTTCGCGAGGGCGGCGAACGCGCGTTGCGCGAGCAATATGCCCGCTTCGCCCAGGCGCTCGACACGATGAAACAGGGCCTGGCCATGTTCGATGCCAACGACCGGCTGATCGTGGCAAACCGGAAATGCGCCGGAATGTTCGGCGGCGGCCCGCTGCATCCCGGCATTCCACTCGCTGCAATGCTGCGCGGCGCACGCCAGCCGGGCGGGCTCAGCTTCACCGATACGATGTTTGTTCGCCGCCTTCTGCGCAAGCTCTGCCGCGACTGGGTCTCCGCCTCGCGCACCTGGGATACCGCCGACGCCCGCTGCATCGCCGTCAATTTCGAACCGACCCCTGATGGCGGCTGGTTGCTCACCTTCGAGGATGTTACGGAACGCCGCGCCGCGGAAGCGCGCATCGCCTACCTGGCCCATTACGACCCGCTGACCGACCTGCCGAACCGAACGCTGTTCCAGCAGGGTCTGGAAGACGCCATCGCCGAAACGCGCAACGGCAATCGTTACGCTGTGCTGTATCTCGACCTGGACAAGTTCAAGGGGGTGAACGACACCCTCGGCCATTCCATCGGCGATGGCCTACTGCGCCTGGTGGCGATGCGCATCCAGCGCTGCCTGCGCGATACCGACATGGTGGCGCGATTGGGTGGCGATGAATTCGCCATCGTACAAAGCGCGCTGCGATCCCCGCTTGACGCGGCCGGCCTGGCAACGCGGCTGGGCGAAGAATTCGAGCTGCCGTTCGAAATCGACGGCCATTTGGTGACCACCGGCGTCAGCATCGGTATCGCCCTGGCGCCGGACGACAGCACCGATGCCGAGCAATTGCTGAAGCAGGCCGATCTCGCACTGTATCAGGCGAAGTCCGACGGCCGCGGCCGCTACCGGTTCTTCGAGCCGGAGATGGACCGGATCGTCTGGGAGCGGCGCCGGCTGGAACTCGAGTTGCGCGAAGCACTGTCCGCCGGCCAGTTGGAGGTGCAATATCAGCCGCTGATCCAGGTTGACGACCGGCGCGTCGCCGGATTCGAAGCGTTGCTGCGCTGGCACCATCCCGAGCGTGGCCTGGTGGCACCGGCAAGCTTCATTCCCCTGGCCGAGGAACTTGGGCTGATCGTCCCGATCGGCGCCTGGGTGATCGAGCAAGCCTGCCAGGAAGCCATGAAATGGCCGGCCCATCTCAAGGTCGCGGTCAACCTTTCGCCGATCCAGGTGTTGAGCCCGGCACTGCTGAATATCGTCGCGACCGCGCTGCAAACGTCCGGCCTGGCGCCCGCGCGGCTGGAGCTGGAAATCACTGAGACGGTGATGCTGCAAGATACCGAGGATACCCTGCGTATCCTGCACCGGCTGCGCAGTCTCGGTGTCGCCATCGCGATGGACGATTTCGGCACCGGCTATTCGTCACTCAGCTACCTGCGGCGCTTCCCGTTCGACAAGGTGAAAATCGACCGCAGCTTCGTCGAAGGCCTGGGCGGGGACCCGGACTGCATCAACATCGTGCGTGCGATGGTGGGACTGTGCCGTGGCCTCAACATCGTCACCTTGGCCGAGGGCGTAGAAACCGAACAGCAGATGGCCCTGCTCCAGCACGAACACTGCTGCGAAGTCCAGGGATATCTGTTCGGTCGCGCAACGCCGTCCGATGGCATTCCTGCATTGCTCGCAGCGCTGGAGAGCTAGTGCCTGCTGGCAATCGAGCGCGAATCGCGGCGTTCCTATGTCATTGCGAGGAGCGAAGCGACGCAGCAACCCCGGTCGTGCAGGCGCAGGGGCGGTCGGAGGCTTCTTCGAACGAGGTTGCTTCGTCGCTTCGCTCCTCGCAATGACATACCTCGTCATGGCGGGCGGGGACCCGTGCGCGCTAACGTAAGCCGGGTGCCGCTCTTCTCTCGTCACGGCCGCGCTTGACTCTCGTCATGGCTGGGCTTGACTCTTGTCATGGCTGGGCTTGACCCGGCCATCTACCCGAGCAGATCGGGTGCGTGCCTTGCCGAAGGTCGATATTCTCAATAGACCTGAAGCAACGGCAACGGCGGCGCTCCTGGATGCTTGGTCAGCCCATATATGCATCGGGTGAATGCGAGATCGATCTGACAAGACGCGAACTTCGAGTGCGCGGCGCTCCGGCGCCGGTCGGCGGCCGCGCCTTTGAGATCATGGAGCTCCTGGTACGATCCGCCGGTGAACTGGTCACCAAAAACGAACTGATGGAACGTGTCTGGCCAGGCGCTGTTGTTCTTGACAACACCATTCAGGTTCACATCGCAGCGGTACGTCGTGCCCTTGGTTCTTACAAGGTGTTGCTGAAAACCGAGTCCGGGCGCGGCTATCGCCTGCTCGGAACATGGACCACCCGAGGCTCCGGCCCCGAGCGTGTTTCGGCAAGCAGCCCGCCCCTTCAGCGGCCGGATGAAGCTCGCGCCGACAACCTCCCCGTGATTGTCACCGCTCTCATTGGCCGCGAAGCGACAGTACGATCCGTGCGCGACCTGATCTCGGCTTACCGCGTCGTCACGCTCACAGGGCCCGCCGGCATTGGCAAGACAACGCTCGCGATCGAAGCGGCACGCAGCATTCTCGGCGAATTCAAACGCGGAGGCTGGCTCGCCGAGCTCGCGCCGCTCTCCGACCCAGGCCTCGTACCTTCCACGGTGGCTGGCATTCTCGGCCTCAGGCTCATCGGGGCCAGGACCTCCTCCGAGGCCGTCGCGCGCGCGATCGCCGATGCCAATCTTCTGCTGATCCTCGACAACTGCGAACATGTCATCGATGCGGCAGCCGAACTGGCTGAAACCATTGTGCGGTTCTGCCCGTACGCCTCGGTGCTGGCGACAAGCCGCGAGGTGCTGCGGATCCATGGCGAGCAAGTCTATCGCGTTCCGCCGCTCGATGTTCCGGATGTCGGACAGCAGGATCCGGAGCACGTCTTGCGCCATGGCGCGGTCAAGCTCCTCGTCTTCCGGACCGGAGCCCTCGATGCGGCTTCTTCGCCGGCGCCCGACGACATACCTGCGATCGCGGCGATTTGCCGGCAGCTCGACGGTATCCCGCTGGCGTTAGAATTTGCCGCGGCGCGCGCCGCGGCATTGGGTTTTCGCCAGGTGGAAGCGGGCCTCAACGATCGCTTCCGTCTGCTGACCACCGGCCGGCGCACCGCGCTGCCACGGCATCGGACTCTGCGCGCCGCCCTCGACTGGAGCTATGAACTGCTGCTGCCGGAAGAGCAGCGGCTACTGCGCCATCTGGCGATCTTTCCGGGCGGATTTACCGTCGAGGCCGCCCAAGCGGCCGTAGCCCATGATGGTGCTCGCGACATTATCCTCGACGGAATATCGAGCCTGGTTACGAAATCGCTCCTCACGGTGGACGAAGCAGCTTCGTTGCCCCGATGGCGGCTGCTGGAGACAACCCGCGTGTACGGGCTCGCGAAGCTCCACGAATGTGGCGAAGCCGCGGATACCGCCAGGCGGCAAGCGCAATTCTGTCTGACCATGTTCGCACCGTTCTCATCCCAGGGCGGGGTTCAAGCAGCGATCGGCTCCCTCGGCACCTATCGCCGCGAAATCGACAATCTCCGTGCGGCGCTGAACTGGACGTTCTCCCCCGAGGGCGACGCTGTACTGGGACTGGAACTCGCCGCGATCGCGGCCGATTTCTGGGTCGCGGTGTCGCAGATCGCCGAAGCCAGTGAGTGGGCCAGCAAGGCGCTGGCACTGATGGGCGATGAGACCGGATCGCGCCATGAGATGGTCCTGCAATGCAGTCTTGGCATGGCGCTGATTTATACCAGAGGAATGATTGCGCCCGCGCGCGAAGCGCTGATGCGCGCCTTGACGCGCGCGCAGGAATTGGCGGATTTCGACTATCAGCAACGGGCATTTCACGGGCTCTGGCTTTTCTCGGCCCGCTCCATGGCCGTTCATGAAGCGCTCGCCTATGCCCGTCAATATGAAGAGCTCTCCCGCGACCGCGACCCGCAGTCCAAAGCGACCGCCGATTGGCTGGTCGGCCATACGCTGCTGTATTTGGGCGAGCATCGTGAAGCGGCCGTGCGTCTCCGGCGGGCAATCGACCAGTATCCCGTCGAAAGCCGGGATCGCGATATGATCCGGTTCGTGAACGACCTGCGCGCCTCGGCATGCGGTCATCTCTCGGCAAGCCTGTTGTCACTCGGCCTGTTAGATGCCGCGTCCCAGGTCGCCACAAATGCTGTCGAGGAGGCGCGCGCAACGAACCAGCCGATCGCGCTGTGCATTGCGCTGACATGGGAGGCCGGCCTCGTCTTTCTCAGCCTCGGCGATTTGGCAACCGCCGAGCGCTATGGCGAAGAACTTATCGATCACGCCTACAAGCATGCACTGGGGCCGTTCCACGCCGCCGGTCTTTGCGTGCGCGGCAGCCTCGCGGCGAAGCGCGGCGATCCCCAGCGCGGGCTCGATCCGCTGCATCGCGGTCTCGCCGAAATGCAACAGGCGAGCTATCTGCTGTTCTACCCTTTCTTTCGGGCCGAGCTCGCCTCGGCCTTGGCCGCGATGGGCCGCGTCGATGACGGCCTGGCGGAAATCGACGAAGCCATTCGTTTCGCCAAAACGACCGATTACCGCTGGTTCGTGCCGGAACTCCTGCGGACCCGAGGCGAAGTGCTTCTCCAACAGGGGCTCCATAACCAATCTCTCGCAGAAAAATGCTTTCGGCGCGCCACCGAACTCGCTCGTGAACATGGCGCGCTCTTTTGGGAGCTGCGTGCCGCCCTCAGCACCGCGCGCCTGCGGGTCCGGCAGAAAAACCACGCCGGCGCGACCCACGTTCTCCAGCCGGTGTATGACCGTTTCACGGAAGGATTTGAGGCGGCCGACTTACAGGCGGCAAAGGCCCTGCTCAACGCGCTGCAGTGAGCCCCACTTATCTCCGTGAAACGTCCA
>Ga0335072_10017237_pt1 | contig 10222 bp, 12 predicted proteins | sample Lox_Sample_21_FD_206725 | JGI IMG/M metagenome (GOLD analysis project Ga0335072, IMG submission 206725) | Soil microbial communities from Loxahatchee National Wildlife Refuge, Florida, United States - Lox_Sample_2.1 | ecosystem: Environmental > Terrestrial > Soil > Wetlands | place: USA...
AAATGCTTCTTTTCAGGGTATTTTGAAGGAATACGGACTGGATCAAGGTTGAATGTGTAATCGTCGGTTTTGGTGAACCAAAGGATTGTCTCGTGCCGGCCTGAAAAACGGTTCTGACAATGCAAACCGTGGCCGAACGTCCAGACAATTCGATTTCTTAGGCGCAGGCCGAGGTCCTTGAATTTCTGATACAGCAAGATGTCGAGAGGGTAGACCTCTCCGTCATCGACATAATTTCCTACTTGCCAGCAGATCGAGCCGCGCGGATGCAGCAAGCGATGAGCTTCAGCAATGGCAGCGGTTTGTTGTTCGATGTAGACTTCGTTCGAAGTTTTTTTCTCGTACGATTTTCCGAGGTTGTAGGGGGGGGAGGTCACGATGAGCTTCATGCTTTCGTTCGGAAACGAACGCATGAATTCGAGATTGTCTACGCATTGGATTGTGAACTGCGCTGGCCTCTGAAAAGGGACAACGTTTTCCGCAGACTTTGTCTTCAGAGCTGGCATTGATGCCCCTCGCGCTTTACTTGCTTAATGGGCTCAAAGTCTTTGTTGATTCTGCCCGAAGTCAAGTGACCGCCGCTCAGCCAGATCGGCCCTGGGCAGCGCGGTAGTTGGCTAAGTTGGAAATACTCTGTTTGAAACCTCTGGAGCGGGCGACGCGAATCGAACGCGCGACCCTAACCTTGGCAAGGTTATGCTCTACCCCTGAGCTACGCCCGCGATCCAAAGGACGGCGGTTATGGCGCGGGCCGCTCCGCTTTTCAAGAGCGCCGGGGCCCCGCGGGTTCCGGGGCCGCGCCCGCCCGCGAAACCCCTTGACACCCCGCCCGCCAGGCATTATGTTCACGTTCTGTTCTTTGACAAGTGAAGAGAAGGGCGGGCTGACCCGAGCGGGGCGTCCGGCCTGTCATGGCCGGCCCCGGATCAGGGCCGCAAGACCCTTCCGGCTGAAGGGGCTTTGGCCGGACCGGCTCGCGCGGGAAATTGCTCCGTACACTGAGGAAATTTTCCCTGCGTGACCCTGTTTTTCAGCTCGATCGGCGGGGCCGAAGTCGCGGAAAGGCCCATGGCGCAGGGCTTTCGTGGCATTCGGCAGGGACCCGCAAAAAAATCGACCCTGATCTTTCCCCTGATAGCAGGGGAGCGGCGGACGAGACGCCGCCTGCAGGCCGCAGCCTTGGCGAAGGCCTGCGGTCCCCGTGAACTAGGGCCGGTTCTCGAGCACGCCGAGCCGCGCCTTGTAGTAGCCCGTGAGGCAGGGCAGGCGTTGCGCCGGCGCGGTGCAGACCCGCTCGCGCGCCTTCAGCCAGGCGATCTGCTCGGCCTTCCACCGGGCCTTGGTGGTGGGATCGTTCTCGTTCCTCACCTGGCTCGCCCAGGTCTCGGAGACGCCGCGGTCGAGGCGGGCGAGCGTCACGTCGCTGCAGATGGCGCGTTCATTGTCGGATGTCGCGCGGCGGCAATCGAAGGAGGCGACGGGCGCGCGCGGGTTCGGCCGCATCACGTCGGAAAGCTCGCGCAGGGGAATGCGCGCCGACTGCGGCCCCGCCGCATAGGCCGCCACCGCGTAGGGCGGGAATTCGATCTCCAGCGCGCCGGGCAGCAGCACGAAGGCCTGGAAGTTCTCCCAATGGGCGTCGGCGCCGCGGCCGATCCAGTCCTTGTCGCTCGGCCCGTCCGGCCCCAGAAGCCGCCGGTCGAGATCGGCGGTCGCCAGCGCCGAAATGCGCGTCAGCCCGCGCGGGCCGTCGAACAATTCCGGCAGATAGACGCGCCAGCTGCCGTTGGGACCCGGCCCCCGGAAATAATTCGCCGTGACGATCTCCAGATTGGGATGGGCGCCGTGGAAATCCCAGGCGTCGTTGAAGATCACCGCGAACACGTCGGGGTCGTTGCGCGCGATCACATAATCGACGTCGAGCGTGTAGCGCGGCTCCTCGCTGTCATGCGCGGCCACCGCCTCCTTCTTGAAGGTGAAGGCGATGCTGTTCACCGTGTCGCGGATGTCGGCGTCGATCTTGGCGTCGCCCGTCTGGGGATAGGTGATGGCGATCGCGTAGACGGCGGTCTTTTCGGCCAGCGTCTTTTTGGCGATCGGCAGTGCGGGCGCCTGTGCGGCATACGCCGTCACGGCCGGCAACAATCCGGCGAGCAATCCCGCAATGACCCCGAAAACGGCACGTCCCATGCGGCGGAATATAGCTAAAATTTCGTTGTTGCCGACTTAGAAAACCACCTCTTTTCTTTCGCCCGCGTTACGACCATCTTGCGCCTCGGAAGGAACACGCTCATGCCCCTCATCGACCCGTCGGGCCGTCCCATTGCCGCGCCGCGCACCCCGCAGGCGCAGGATGGCTCAGCGCCGGCGCCTGCCGCTGCCACCGCATCATCCGGCCCCTACATCAAGGACGCCTCGATCGAGACCTTCGCCGCCGACGTGCTCGACGCCTCGCGCGAGGTCCCCGTCATCGTCGATTTCTGGGCGCCGTGGTGCGGGCCATGCAAACAGCTCGGCCCCGCGCTCGAGAAGGTCGTCAACGAAGCCAAGGGCGCCGTCCGCCTCGTCAAGATCAACATCGACGAGAATCAGGAGATCGCGCGCCAGCTGCGCATCCAGTCGATCCCCACCGTCTATGTCTTCCGCAACGGCCAGCCGGTCGACGGCTTCATGGGCGCCATCCCGGAGTCGCAGATCCGCCAGTTCGTGGCGCAGATCGCCGGCGGTGGCGGCGGTCACGGCGGCGCCGATCACGCCGCCGAAGTCCTCGCGATGGCCGACGAAGCCTTTGCCGCGGGCGATGTCACCGAGGCCGCCCAGGCCTATGCGCATGTGCTGCAGGACGAGCCGGGTCATCCCAAGGCCGTCGCAGGCCTCGCGCGCTGTTACCTCAAGAGCGGCGATACCGAGCGGGCTCTGCAGACGCTGGGTCTCGTGCGCCCCGACGGCGTCGGCGACGAAGCCATCAAGGCCGTCGAAGCGGAATTGCGTCTGAAGAGCGAAGCGGCCAAAGCGGGCGACGCGGCGCCGCTCAAGGCGCGCCTCGAGGCCAACCCCAACGATCATCAGGCCCGCTACGATTACGCACTGGCCCGCGACGCCTCCGGCGATCGCGACGGCGCCATCGCAGAGCTCCTCGAGCTCATCCGCCGCGACCGCAAATGGAACGACGACGCGGCGCGCAAGCATCTCGTCACGCTGTTCGACGCGATGGGCCCCACCGATCAAAGGACGGTCGACGGCCGCCGCAAGCTTTCCTCGATTCTCTTCTCGTAACTTTCGCAAAGGTCCCATGCAGCGTTATCAGTCCATCGAGTCCCTGCCGCAGACGCTTCCCATCTTTCCGCTCACGGGTGCGCTGCTTCTGCCGCGCGGCCATCTGCCGCTCAACATCTTCGAGCCGCGCTATCTCGCCATGGTCGACGCCGCGCTGTCGACGACGCGCCTCATCGGCATGATCCAGCCGATCGAACCGGAGGATAAAGTGCTGAAGCCGCGGCTCTCTGCCGTGGGCTGCGCCGGCCGCATCGTCTCCTATCGCGAGACGGAGGACGGCCGCCTTCTGATCACGCTGCAGGGCGTGTGCCGTTTCCGCGTGTCGGAAGAGCTCATGGGGCTCACACCCTATCGCCAGGTGCGCGCGGATTATTCCACCTATCTCGGCGATCTCGCGGAGACACCGTCGGAGGATTTCCCGCGCGAGCGCCTTGCGACCGCGCTTAGGGATTATGTCGCGCATCGCGACCTGAAGGCCGATTGGGGTTCGGTGATGAGCGCGCCGGCGGACGTGCTCGTCAATGCGCTCGCCATGCTGTGCCCGTTCGCGCCGACGGAGAAGCAGGCGCTGCTCGAAGCGCCCAGCTGGCCCGAGCGCGTCGACACACTCGTGGCCCTCCTCGAGATGGCGGGCGAACCGGAAATCCCGACCTCGATCAATTAACGGCAATCGCGACAACAGAGGAGAAGCGTCGATGACCGAGCCCGATCCCAAGCTTCTCGAGATCCTCGTCTGCCCCGTCACCAAGACGACGCTGATCTACAATCGCGACCGGCAGGAGCTCGTCAGCCGTGCCGCGGGGCTCGCCTATCCCATCCGCGGCGGCGTGCCGGTGATGCTGCCGGGCGAAGCGCGCGAGCTTTCGGAAGACGAACGGCTGGGCAAATGAGCGCCGCACGTCCCTGGCCCACGGAGCTGCGCCTCTCCAAGGATAAGGCGACCTTCACCGTCGCCTTCGACACGGGCGAGACCTTCGCGCTCACGGCCGAATATCTGCGCGTCGAATCCCCCAGCGCCGAAGTGCAGGGCCACAACATCGATCAGAAGCAGATCGTGGGCGGCAAGCGGGCCGTGACGATCACCGACATCGAACCGGTCGGCAATTACGCCGTGCGCCTCAAATTCGACGACGGCCACGACACCGGCCTTTTCAGCTGGGACTACCTGCACGAACTCGGCCGCGAACATCCGCAAAAATGGGCCGCCTATCTCGCGGCGCTCAAGGCGCGGCACCTGGACCGCTAGGCCGTGGCGACGCACGAAGATCCCCTTGTCACCTCCGACGCCAAGATCGGAACGCCGCATTTCACGACGGCGAATGTCGGGTTCACCCAGGCGCGGCGCGACAGGCGGGCACGGCCCATCATTCGCGGGCAGGACGGCACGCAGTGGAAGGACATCTACCACGCCATCCTGACGGTGCCGTGGTCGGGATTCTTTCTGGGCATGGCCTGCGCCTATGTCGGCATCAACGCGCTCTTCGCCTTCCTCTATCTCCTGAGTCCGAACGGCATCCTGCACGAGCATCCGAATTCGTTTCTTGATGCCTTCTTCTTCAGCGTGCAGACCTTCGGCTCGATCGGTTACGGCGTGCTGGCGCCGAGCTCGACCTATGTCAATTTCATGGTGAGCGTCGAATCCTTCGTGTCGCTGATGTATGCGGCGATCGCGACCGGCCTTCTTTTCGCGCGCTTCTCGCGGCCCTTCGCCCGCGTCGTCTTCTCCAATGTCGCGGTGATCGTACCGTTCAACGGCGTGCCCACGCTCATGTTCCGCGCCGCCAACCAGCGCGCCAATTTGATGCTCGATGCGATGGCGACGGTCTCGCTCGCCCGCCAGGTGACGACGCAGGAAGGTATCAGCATGCGCCGGTTCACGGAGCTGAGGCTGGTGCGGCCGCGCACGCCGCTCTTCAGCCTCTCCTGGACCATCATGCATCAGATCGATGAGACGAGCCCGCTTTACGGCGTCAGCATCGACACGCTCTACGATCAGCAGATGGAGATAATCATTCTTCTCAGTGGCGCGGACGAGACCCTGGCGCAGGTCATCTACGCGCGGCAGACCTACACGGCCGACGATATTCTCTTCGGGCGACGTTTCGTGGACGTGCTGCAGGTCGGCGCCAACGGACGGATGGAGGTCGACCTCCGTCATTTCCACGACACGGTCGACGTGCCGCCGCCAACGCTCAAGGAGGTGTCCTGAGGCTGTGCCTTGAGGCTTTCGGGGCGAGCGGCTAGGGTCGCCCGGCTATGGAACCCTTCAAAACGCTCTCGGGTGTCGCTGCACCCCTGCCCATGATCAATGTCGACACCGACATGATCATCCCCAAGCAATTCCTGAAGACGATCAAGCGCACCGGTCTCGGCACAGCGCTTTTCCACGAGATGCGCACGCGCGAGGACGGCTCGCCCAATCCGGACTTCGTGCTCAACAAGCCCGCCTACAAGAGCGCGAAAATCCTCGTGGCCGGCGCCAATTTCGGCTGCGGCTCGAGCCGCGAGCACGCGCCGTGGGCACTGCTCGATTTCGGCATCCGCTGCGTGATCGCGCCGTCCTTCGCCGACATCTTCTACAACAACTGTTTCAAGAACGGCATTCTGCCGCTCGTCGTGCCACAGGACGTGATCGACAAATTGCTCGACGATGCCGAACGCGGCGCCAACGCGATCGTTTCGGTCGATCTCGAGAAACAGGAGATCCGCGGCCCCGACGGCGGCTGCGTCAAATTCGACATCGATCCGTTTCGCAAGCAATGCCTCCTGAACGGCTGGGACGACATCGGCCTCACGCTCCGCCACGAGACGGAGATCTCCGATTTCGAAGCCCGCCGCAAAGCCGAAAGCCCATGGCTATGAGCGACCTGGTCCTGCGCGACGGCAAAGACGGCCTCTGCACGCTGACGCTCAATCGCCCTGCCAAGCTCAACGCGCTCAACTACGACGTCTTCAAGGCGCTGGCCGGACATATCGACGATATCGAGACGCACCCCGCCCATGTGGGTTGTGTCGTTCTGCGCGGCGCCGGCCGGAGCTTCTGCGCCGGCCACGACCTTGACGACATCAGCGGTGGCCGCGAAGGCCATCACGTGGCGCAATTCGAAAGCCACACCATCGAGCGGCTGAGCAATCTCGCCATGCCGGTCGTCTGCGTGGTGCAGGGCCATTGCCTGACGGGCGGTCTCGAGCTGGCGCTGGGCGCCGACATCATCATCGCGGGCGAAAGCGCCAAATTCGCCGACACGCACGGCAAGTGGGATCTCGTGCCGGTGTGGGGCATGAGCCAGCGCCTGCCGCGACGCGTCGGCCCGGCCCGCGCCATGGAGATGATGTTCACCTCGAAGACCTATTCCGGCCGCGAAGCCGCCAGCATGGGTCTCGCCAATATCTGCGTGGCCGACACGGAGCTCGACGCGGTCGTGGCGCAGTTCACGACGGCCGTGCTCGCCAATTCCTGGCGCAGCAACAGAGCCAACAAGAAGCTGATCGCCGACACCGAAGGCATGACCCTCGAAGCCGGTCTCGCGCACGAGATCCATCGCAGCGAAGGCCGCGGTCCCGAGATGGCCGAGCGCCTCGCGCGGATGCGCAAATAGCTCTGAAACCCCACGGACATCACATCATGCATTCCATTCTTCTTCTCCCGGGCGACGGCATCGGTCCCGAGGTCCTGAGCGAGACACGCCGCGTCGTCGGCTGGTTCGCGCAAAACCGCAATTTCGGCGCGCAGTTCGAGGAAGATCTCGTCGGCGGCATTTCGTATGAAAAGCATGGTGTGCCGGCGAGCGCGGCCATGATCGCCAAGGCCAAGGCCGCGGATGCCGTGCTGTTCGGCGCCGTCGGCGGTCCTAAATGGGACCCGCTTCCGTTCGACAAGAAGCCGGAGCAGGGGCTCCTGAAGCTGCGCAAGGATCTGCAGCTGTTTGCGAACCTGCGCCCCGCTTTGTGCTTCGACGCGCTGAAGGATGCCTCCACGCTGAAACCCGAATATATTTCGGGTCTTGATATCCTCATCGTGCGCGAGCTGACGGGCGGCGTCTATTTCGGCGAGCCGAAGGAAACGACGACATTGCCGGACGGGCAGAAGCGCGCGGTCGACACGCAGGTTTATACCACGCACGAGATCGAGCGCATCGCGCGCGTGGCCTTCGAGCTGGCGCGGCTCCGGGGCAAGCGCGTCGCGTCGGCCGAAAAATCGAACGTGATGGTGACCGGCGTATTGTGGCGCGAGGTCGTCTCCCGCGTGCACAAGGCGGAGTTCTCCGATGTGCAATTGAGCCACGTTCTTGCCGACAACTGCGCCATGCAGCTGGTGCGGAACCCCAAGCAATACGACGTCATCGTCACCGACAATCTCTTCGGCGACGTGCTCTCCGACGAAGCCGCGCAATTGACCGGCTCGATCGGCATGCTGCCGTCGGCCTCGCTCGGCGCCAAGGATGCGAAAACCGGCAAGCAGCCCGCGCTCTACGAACCGATCCACGGCTCGGCGCCCGACATCGCGGGCCAGGGCCTCGCCAATCCCATCGCCTGCGTTCTCTCCTTCGCGATGTGCCTGCGTTATTCCTTCGGGCGCTTGGAAGACGCCAAGCTCCTGGAATCCGCTGTCGAACGCGTGCTCGCCGAAGGCTATCGCACACAAGACATCATGCAGCCCGGCATGACCAAGGTCGGCACGGTGCAGATGACGGACGCAATCCTGAAGGCGCTGGCGAAGCTGGCGCACTAGGCTTGCAAAACGCGCAGATGGTGCTAAACCCGCCGCCGAAAATTCGGCTGGCGGAGGGTGTTTTGTCGGACCCCGTTGATGCGTTGCTGATCGATCTCGTCGGGTGGATCGCCCGCGAAGATCGCGATTATCCCGAAGTCATGGACGCGTGGCGGACGTCGTGTCCGCGACTTCCCGTCTGGGAAGAAGCCAACGCACGCGGTCTCGTCACGCGAAAATTCGAACAGGGCCGCGGACCGGTCGTGTGCGTGACGGATGCGGGTCGTGCGTTCCTCGATCTCGCCGTGAAGTAAGACTTCACCGGGACCGCGGACGTCCCGTCCGCGGTTTTTCCGGCAACGCAGACTTCACCACGCGGACGGGACGTCCGCGGTCCCGGTGGAGTCGAGAATTTTCTTAAGGCTCAATCACAGCTTTCCCGATGATCGTGCGATCTTTCAGCGTTCGCATGGCGTCGACGGCGCGGGCGAGCGGAAAGCGTGCGCCGATATGCGGGCGGATTTTCTTTTCTGCGAGCAGCTGGTCGATGGCGGCGATGTTCTCGCGGCCTCTCTCGGGAAACTTCCTCCCATATTCGCCCGCGCGGACACCGACGACGGAAAAGCCTTTGATCAAGGGCATGTTCACCGACACGGACGGAATGCGTCCGCTGGTGAAGCCGACGATGAGCAGGCGCCCGTTGAAGCCGATGCAGCGCACGGATTCGTCGAACACATCGCCGCCGACCGGATCGTAGATCACGTCCGCGCCGCCGCCGGTGATCTCCTTCACGGCCTCGCGGAAGCCTTGCGACGGGAGCACGTGCTCGGCGCCGTAGGATTTAAGGAAGTCACGCTTGGCGTCCGTCGAGGCGGTCGCGATCACGCACGCCCCCAGATGTTTTCCGAGATCGACCGCCGCCAGCCCCATGCCGCCGGCCGCGCCATGCACCAGCAGCCACTCGCCGGCTTCGATTTCCGCACGCCGCACCAGCGCGACATAGGCGGTTAGATAGGCCGACGTGAACGACGCAGCGTTGGCGTAGTCCGCGCCCGCCGGCAACGCACGCAATTGCGTCTCGGGCCGTTGGGTTTCTTCCGCAAAGGCGCCCGTCAGGCCGCCGCCCACGACACGGTCGCCGACCTTGAATCGCGTCACGGCCGATCCGACCGCGATCACGTCGCCTGCCATCTCCTGGCCCACGATGTAAGGCGGCTCCGGCTTGAACTGGTATTTGCCGTCGGTCATCAGGAGGTCGGGAAAGTTCACACAGGCCGCACGCACGCGCACCCGCACATCCTGCGGCTCCAGTGCAGGCAGGGCGACATCCTGAAATTCCAGCGTCGAAAGATCGTCGCGGAAGGCCGAGCAGACGAGCGCCTTCATTCTGCGGCGACGTCCTTCACCTCGGCCGCGACATGCGGCAGCGCGCGCACGCCGCCCATGAACAGCGCGGTGGCGAATTCCGCCGCCACGGCAGGATCGGGATTGTCGCTGCGCAGCATGCGCTCGGCGATCTCAAAGGCGACGCCGACGATCGCGGCCATCAGGTAGTCCGCATCCACGGGCGGGAAGAGGCCTTTGGCGATCGCCGTCTCGAGGTCTTCGCGCAGCTCCTCGAAGCCGGCGATGATCTCCTGTGTGTGCACGCGCACCCGCAGCGTGTCGGTGTTGCGGCGGATGGCGTGGAAGTTCGATTGGTCGGCGGCGACATATTCGAGGAAGGTGCGGAAGGTGCCGGAGATGAACTCCTCGACGGACGCCGCCTTGGTGCGCTCGTCATGCAGGCGCGGGCGGATGCGTAGCGCGCTCTCGTCCTGGATCGCCTGGAACACTTCCTCTTTGGACTTGAAGTAGTTGTAGAACGTGCCGGAGGCGAGCGGCGTGGCGCGGATGATGTCGCGCACGGTCGTGGCGCCATAGCCCAACTCGGCGAAGACCTGCCGGGCTGCTTGCAGGATCGTCTCGCGGTTCTGGTTCTTCGTCTGCTCGCGCTTGCCGTTCGGCTTCGCGGGAGGCCGTTTCTGCAGGTCCGGTTCCACGTGTGGTCCCCCTTCGGGATGCCGTCCGGATTCTACAGAATCGTGACGCCACGTCAATTTTTGCTCGGCGTTGACAGAATCGCCCGGCTCAGGCTCATCGGGAGAGCATGAGTCAGCCTCCGCCTAACACTTTTGCCGCCGCCCGGATGGGGGGCACGGCTTTCATCGTCTCGCTGGGCGGGGAAATCCTCGA
>Ga0335072_10017238_pt1 | contig 10221 bp, 10 predicted proteins | sample Lox_Sample_21_FD_206725 | JGI IMG/M metagenome (GOLD analysis project Ga0335072, IMG submission 206725) | Soil microbial communities from Loxahatchee National Wildlife Refuge, Florida, United States - Lox_Sample_2.1 | ecosystem: Environmental > Terrestrial > Soil > Wetlands | place: USA...
AGGATCTCGTCGAGCACGGACTCCGGGGTGCGGTGACAGCCGTCGGCGATCCGGATCCGCCCGGACAGCGCGGCGTACGCGGCGTCCCGGATCGTGTCGCGGGCCGGCCCGGTGACGGTGCGGTGCGTTACAAATGTTCCGTCTTCCCCGCGCAGTCGCCGCAGTCCCGTGACCAGCAGGACCAGGTCGATCGCCCCTCGCACCGATGACCCCATCCGCAGGTCGGGGTGGTCGCGGGTGGCCCGGGTCAGGGTCACCGCGAGGTCGACGACCGGGCCGGCCACCCCGCTGACCGCGGTCGTGATCGCCCGCTCGCCCGCGGCGTCCTGGTACCCGAGCACGATCCGGCAGATCCGGTCCGCGATCGCGTGGCTGACCCGGGCCGTGCCGATCGCGTCGAACGGGTTCATCGCCGCGATGACCAGGAACCCAGGCGCGGCGCGCACCGCGCCGAGCCTCGGGACCGCGATCTCGCCCTCGGTCAGCACGGTGATCAGGACGTTCAGCGTTTCCTCTGGGACCCGGTTGAACTCCTCCAGGTACAGCAGCGCGCCCTGGCGCATGGCGGCCAGCAGCGGGCCGTCGCTGAAGCTGGCCGGGGTGTACCCGGCCGTCAGCACCTGCGCCGGGTCGTGCTGGCCGATCAGCCTGGCCGGGGTCAGCTCGGCGTTGCCCTCGACGAACACCACGTCCCGCCCGGCCTCGCGGGCCACCGCGCGCAGCAGCGTGGATTTTCCTGTGCCCGGCGGGCCCTCGATCACCACGTGCCGGCCGGCCTCGAGCGCGACCGTGAGCACCTCGCGCTCGCGGCGCAGGCCGACGACGGGCACGATCGCCGTCACGAGTCGGCGTACCGGATGACCCCGCGGATGTTCTTCCCGGCCAGCAGGTCCTCGTAGCCCTGGTTGACCTGGTCGAGGGTGTAGGTCGTGGTGATCAGCTCGTCCAGCTTGAGGTCGCCGGACTGGTACAGCTCGACCATCCGCGGGATGTCGTGGAACGGGTCGCCGGAGCCGAACAGGCTGCCCTGGATCCGCTTCTCGAACAGGGTCAAGATCGCGCCGGACAGCTCGATCGTGGTCTTGCCCGGGTCGGCCAGGCCGGTCACCACCACCGTGCCGCCCTTGCGGATCGCGTTGAACGCGTTCGTGACCACCGTGGAGTCGACCACGCCGACGGTCACGATCGCCTTGTCGGCGCCGACCCCCCGGGTCAGCTCGGTGATCAGTTGCTGGGCCTGCTCGGCGGTCTCGGCGCTGTGCGTGGCGCCGAGCTTCTCGGCCATCTCCCGCTTGTTGGCCAGCGGGTCGATCGCGACCACGTTGCGCGCGCCGGCCAGCGCCGCGCCCTGCACCGCGTTGATGCCGATGCCGCCGATTCCGTAGATCGCGATCGTGTCGCCCGCCTCGGTCTGCGCGGCGTGCACCGCGGAGCCGAATCCGGTCGGCACGCCGCACCCGATCAGCACCACCTTGTCCAGCGGCACGTCCGGGTCGACCTTGACGGCGGAGTGCTCGGAGATCACGGCGCGCTCCGAGAACGTGCCCAGCATGCACATGCCGCCGACGTCCTCGCCGCCGGCGTGGAACCGGTAGCTGCCGTCGGGCAGGCAGCCGTCCAGGATCGTCATGCCCATGTCGCAGAGGTTGGACTTGCCGGTCGAGCACCACCGGCAGTGCCCGCAGACCGGCAGGAACGAGCAGATCACGTGGTCGCCGGGCGCCAGCCGGGTGACGCCGGGCCCGACCTCCTCGATGATCCCGGCGCCCTCGTGGCCGCCGACGATCGGGAACCGAGGGGTGAGGTCACCGTTGCGCAGGTGCTCGTCGGAGTGGCACAGGCCAGCCGCCACGTAGCGGATCAGGACCTCGCCGGCCTTCGGCGGATCCAGGTCGAGCTCGGTGACCTCGAAGTCCTGGCCGGTACCGCGCAGAATCGCCGCCTTCGTCTTCATGGGCCTCCGCTCACGACGATGGGAAATACGGTCATCCTAAGTTGGCCGGTACCGGCTGAACCAGACCCGGCCGCGGGCCCGGCGGCGGGGCTTCGCCGTGATCGTGAAGTAGCGTGCGTGCGTGACCGACTGCCTCTTCTGCGGGATCATCGCCGGGACCGTGCCGGCGCACGTGGTGTTCTCCGACGACGTCGCGATCGGGTTCCTCGACGCCCGCCCGGTGTTCAAGGGTCACGTGCTCGTCGCGCCGAAGGAGCACTACGTGACGCTGGCCGACCTGCCCGAGGGCCTGGTCGGGCCGCTGTTCACCCGGGTGCGGCGGGTCAGCGCGGCGATGCCGGCCGCGCTCGGCGCCCAGGGCAGCTTCGTCGGCGAGAACAACGTCGTCAGCCAGAGCGTGCCGCACCTGCACGTGCACGTCGTGCCCCGGACCAAGGGCGACGGGCTGCGCGGCTTCTTCTGGCCCCGCGGCCGGTACGCCGACGACGCGGAGGCGGCGGACTACGCGCGGCGGCTGGCCGAGGTACTCGCCCCGGCCAACTGATTCCCGGCTACCTGACCGCGGTCACCAGCAGGCACACCGCCGTGGCCACCTCGACCAAAGCGCCGAGTACGTCGCCCGTGATTCCGCCGAGCCTGCGCACAGCGAGGACGCTGAGCACCAGTGAGGCGATCAGGCCGGCGGCCGTCGCCACCAGGACAATTGTTCCGAACGCCCAGGCTCCCCCCAATGCCGCGGCGGTCAGCGCAACCGGGACAGCGGGCGGAACCGTGCCGGCCACCAGCACGCCGAGCCGGCTGCCGTGCGCAGCCGGGACGCCGCGGCGGCAGGCCCAGGTCAGCGACAGCCGTCCGGCGACCGCGGCCGCGAGCAGGGCGGGAACGCCGCGGCCCAGCGCCTGAGCCTGGGCCAGCGCGGCGACCTGGATCGCGAGCGTGAGCAGGAGCGTCACCACGCCGAACGGGCCGATGTCGGAGCGTTTCATGATCGCGAGTGCTTCGTCGGCTGGCCGCCGGCTGCCCAGGCCGTCGGCCAGGTCGGCCAGCCCGTCCAGGTGCAGGCCCCGGGTGAGCACGGCCAGCGAGGTGACGGCCAGCACAGCGGCCAGCAGCGGGCCGGTGCGGGCCACGTGGGCGGCCAGGTCCAGCACCCCGGCCGCAACGCCGCCGAGCAGCAGCCCGACGACCGGGGCCCAGGCCATCGCGGCCGCGGCGACCCGCCGCGACGGAGCCGGGCCGGCGCCGCCGCCCGGCAGCGGGATGGCCGTCAGCAGCGTCACCGCCAGCCGGAGTCCGCTAAGGAGCATGGCATCACAGCGTAGGGAGCGGCAGCCGGGTACGTTCGGGCTCGTGGCAGAACGCCCGTACGTCCTGCTGTCGGTCGCGATGTCGGTCGACGGCTGCATCGACGATGCCACCGCGGCCCGGCTGATCCTGTCCAACGAGGCCGACCTCGACCGCGTGGACGAGGTCCGGGCTGGCTGCGACGCGATCCTGGTCGGCGCCGGCACCGTGCGGCGGGACAACCCGGGGCTGCAGGTCCGGTCCGCGGCCCGGCGCGCGGCGCGGACCGCCGCCGGGCGGCCGGCGACCCCGGCCCGGGTTACGATCACCGGCAGCGGCGGCCTGGACCCCGGCGCCCGGTTTTTCGCGGCGGGTGAGGGCGAGCGGCTCGTCTACGTGCCCGCGGCGCGTCGGGACGAGGTCGCCGTCCGGCTGCCCTCGGCCGAGGTGATCGGCGCCGGGGATCCGCTCAGCCTGGACGCGGTCCTGGCGGACCTGGCCGGCCGCGGGATGCGCCGGCTCCTGGTCGAGGGCGGCGGCAGCGTGCTCGCGCAGTTCCTGGCCCATGGGCTCGCCGACGAGTTGCACCTGGTCATCGCCCCGGTCTTCGTCGGCGACCCGGCCGCGCCGCGGATCGCGGGGCCGGCCGGCCCGGGCGGGCGGCTGCATCTGGCCGAGGTCCGGCCGATCGAGGACGTGGTGCTGCTGCGGTACCTGCGGCGGCGGCCCTGACCGGCGCCGAAAGGCAACCGCGCCGTTCTTCCGGTAATGGGCATACCATGTCGGCCATGGCCGAATGGTGGGCCCGCACCGACCTGGCCGCCGTCGCGGCACCCGGGCCGGTCCGGGTTCTATGCCCCACCATGCGAGCGAGGGTCTGCGGACAGGGCAGGATGGGAGGATGAGGGATACCAGAATCCCGGCCGGCGGGATGCGGGACGCGATCGAGCGCAGCGGGTACTACCCGGGCTTGGTTTTTGACGCGGTGTCATCCGCCCTCGGGGGCGAGCCGGTCGTTTCCTACGTCGTGACCCACGATGCGCTGTTCGATCCGGGCATGGAGGTCCGCCGGCACATGACGGTCCTCGCGCTGACGCCCACCAGGCTCGTCTACTCGCACACCGACGAGAGCCCGGCCGAGGCCGGCGACGAGGACTCCCGCCCGCAGGCGGAGACCAGCACCGAGGCTGTCCGCTTCACCCAGATATCGTCCGTCGCGGTGACCCGGGTCATCCCGGACCCGGCATCGTACGTGCCGGGCAGCACGATGCCGAGCGAGGTCGTGCTGACGATCGGCTGGAACGTGCTGTCCCACATCGAGCTCGAGCCCGCTCACTGCGGGGATGATAGCTGCGAGGCCGATCACGGGTATACCGGCACGGTGACCGCCGATGATCTGACCATGCGCGTCAGCGAGGCCGCGGACGGGGAGGACGCGGTGCGCCAGGTGCTCGCGTTCGCCCAGGCGCTGTCCGAGGCCACCAGCGCCTGACGTCGCGGCTGAAGAGGAACCATGACGAGCGAAGGCCAGCCGGCCGCGATCGCGGATCTGCCGGCGTCGCTGCCCACGCTGCCCCGGTACGGGGAGTCCAGCCTGGCCGACCTGGCGACGTCGGTGCTGGCCTGCCTCGGGCTGGCCAAGGAGCCGAACCCGCTGGAGCTGGAGCCGGCCGACCGGGTGTGCCTGCTGGTGGTGGACGGCCTGGGCTGGGAGCTGTTGCGCGACCATCCGGCCGCGGCGCCGTTCCTGTCCGAGCTGGCGGTGGCCGGGCGGCCGCTGACGGCCGGGTTCCCGGCCACCACGGCGACCAGCCTGGCCTCGCTGGGCACCGGGCGCCCCCCGGGGCAGCACGGGCTGCTCGGCTACCAGGTGGCCGTGCCCGGCCAGAACCGCATGCTCAACGCGCTGCACTGGGACCAGCGGATCGACCCGGTGGCGTGGCAGCCCGGCTCGACGATCTTCGAGCGGGCGGCCGCGGCCGGCGTCGACGCCTACCGGGTGGCGCATTCCGGGTTCCGCCAGACCGGACTGTTCGTGGCTGCGATGCGCGGCGCCGAGTACGTGGGCGCCAACACCTTCGGCGCGCTCGTGGCCCAGGCGGCGACGGTGCTGGAGCGCTCGGACCGGGCGCTGGCCATGGTGTATCACGGCGAGCTGGACGCCACCGGGCACGCGTTCGGTTCCTCGTCGGATGCCTGGCGCTATCACCTGGGGCACGTGGACAAGCTGGCCGAGCAGCTCGCCGGGGCGCTGCCGCCGGGCACGGCTCTGTACGTCACCGCCGACCACGGCATGGTGGACGTGCCGCCGGGGGACCGGATCGATGCCGACGCCGGGCCAGCGCTGCGCGACGGGGTGGCCCTGCTGGGCGGCGACGCCCGGGCCCGCTACGTCTACGCCCGGCCGGGCGCGGCGGCCGACGTGCTGGCCACCTGGCGCGAGGTGCTGGGCACGCGGGCCTGGGTGGTCGGCCGCGATCAGGCCGTGGCCGACGGCTGGTTCGGCGATGTGGACCCGGGGTTCGCCGGGCGGATCGGGGATGTGGTCGCCGCGGCCGCCGGGCCGTGGGCCGTCGTGGCCACCCGAGCCGAGCCGCGTGAGGCCGAAATGATCGGCATGCACGGCTCGCTGACCTCAGCGGACCAGCTCGTGCCGCTGCTGAACATGTCGGTGCTGTAGGCCAGAGACGACGAGATGATCACTGACCGGCCGGCCTGCCTGCCGACGCTGCCGCGTTACGGCGACTCCAGCCTGGCCGACCTGTCGTCCTCGGTGCTGGCCTCGCTCGGGGTGGCGGGCGAGGCGAACCCGCTGGGGCTGGAGCCGGCCGGCCGGGTGTGCCTGCTGGTGGTGGACGGCCTGGGCTGGGAACTGCTGCGGGCGCACCCCGCGGCGGCACCGTTCCTGTCCGAGCTCGCGCTCGCCGGGCGGTCGCTGACGGCCGGGTTCCCGGCCACGACCGTGACCAGCCTGGCATCGATAGGCACCGGACGGCCGCCCGGCCAGCACGGGCTGCTCGGTTACCAGGTTGCGGTGCCGGGGGAGAGCATGCTGCTCAACGGGCTGCGCTGGGATTCCAGGGTGGACCCGCTGGCCTGGCAGCCGCGCTCGACAGTCTTCGAGCGCGCCGCCGCGGCCGGCGTGAGCACCTACCGTGTCGCACAGGGCTCGCTGGCCGACACCGGGCTGTCGCTCGCGACCATGCGCGGCGCGCAGGCGCTGCGGGCCGACACGGTGGGCGCTCTGGTCGCCGAGGCCGGCCTGGCCGCTCGGCGGTCCGGCCGGGTGCTGGCCACGGTGTACCACGCCGACCTGGATTCGACGGGGCACAGGTTCGGCTGCTCGTCCGACGCCTGGCGGTATCACCTGGGGCACGTGGACAAACTGGCCGAGCAGCTCGCCGGGGCGCTGCCGCCGGGCACGGTGCTCTACGTGACCGCCGACCACGGGATGACGGACGTGCCCGCGGGGGACCGGATCGACGCGGACGCTGAGCCAGCGCTGCGCGATGGAGTGGCGCTGCTCGGTGGCGAACCCCGGGCCCGGCACGTCTACGCCGAGCCGGGGGCCGCGGCGGACGTGCTGGCCACCTGGCGCGAGGTGCTGGGCCAGCGGGCCTGGGTCACGTCGAGGGAGCAGGCGATCGCCGAGGGCTGGTTCGGCCCCGTTGACCCGGCGTTCACGGCCAGGATCGGCGACGTCATCGCGGCCCCGGCCGGCTCGGCCGCGATCGTGGCCACCGAGGCCGAGCCCCATGAGTCCCGGCTGACGGGAATGCACGGCTCGCTGACTCCCGCCGACCAGCTCGTCCCGCTGCTCACCGTCTCGGCCAGATAGCCGGTACCAGCTCTCGCCGCGCCGGCCTCCCCTCTCGGTCCGGCATGGGCCGGCGGGCCGAGGTTCCCGCTACCTGTAAGGCTTTGCTGGCTGGCGGGCCGAGCCGATATAACTCAAGGACAGCGAGGCCGACGCGCGGTCGGCCGCGGAAGGGGCGTGACCGTGACCGCAGCGAATTACGAGCAGCTCCCGGCGAACCTGCCTGTGCCCGAGGACGACGGCGCGGCCGGGCACCTGGCCGGCGCCGCGGTGCCGTCGATTTCGCTGCCCGCGACCAATGGCGAGCTGGTGGACCTGTCGCAGCTCGGCCCGCGCGCGATCGTGTACGTGTACCCGATGACCGGGAGGCCCGGGGTGCCGCTGGTCGAGGGCTGGGACGAGATCCCGGGCGCGCGCGGCTGCACGCCCGAGTCGATGGGCTTCCGCGACCACTTCGGCGAACTGGCCGGGCTCGGGGCGGACGTCTTCGGGCTGTCCGTGCAGAGCACCGACGAGCAGGGCGAGGCCGCGGCCCGGCTGAACCTGCCGTATCCGCTGCTGTCCGACTCTGCCCTCCTGCTGGCCGACCGGCTCCGCCTGCCCACGTTCGCGGCCTCCGACGGGGTCGTCCGGTACCGTCGGCTCACGCTCGTGCTGAACAACGGCCGGATCGAGCACGTTTTCTACCCGGTGTTCCCGCCGGACCGGCACGCCGCCGAGGTGCTGGACTGGCTGCGGGAACACCCGGCGTGATTGCGGCCAGATTCCGGCCGGCCCCCGGGTTTGTCCACAGCCGGGCGGGGGAAACCCACCGGATCTCCCCGGCTTGTCCACAGAAACTGAGAGGTTATCCCCAGCCATGGGCGCCAGTCGCTCCGCCGGATCCCTTGTCGACGCCCGGTCCCTGGCCGCCGAGCTGACCGGCAGCGCCCCGCCGGTGCTGCTCGACGTCCGCTGGCGGTTCGGCGGCCCGCCGGGCATCGAGGGCTATCGCGCCGGGCATCTGCCTGGCGCCGTCTACGTGGACCTGGACACGGACCTGTCCGGTCCGCCGGGCCCCGGTGGCCGCCATCCGCTGCCGTCGGCCGACGATTTCGCGGCCGCCATGCGCCGGGCCGGCGTCCGGGGCGGCCACCCGGTCGTCGCCTACGACGAGGGCGACTCGACGATCGCCGCCCGGCTGTGGTGGGAACTGCGCTACTTCGGGCACGACCTGGTCCGGGTCCTGGACGGCGGGCTGGCGGCCTGGCGAGCGGCTGGCCTGCCGGTCACCGCGGACGAGCCGGGCGCCGTCGCGGCCGGGGACTTCACCGCCGTGGCCGGGCACATGCCCGTGCTGGACGCGGCGGGCGCGGCCGGGCTCGCCCGGTCCGGGCTGCTGTTCGACGCCCGGGCGGGCGAGCGCTACCGCGGCGAGACCGAGCCGATCGACCCGGTGGCCGGGCACATTCCCGGGGCGGTGTCGGCGCCGACCGCCGGCAACGTCGGCCAGGACGGCCGGTTCCTGCCGCCGGCCGAGCTGCAGCGGCGGTTCGCGGCCCTGGGAGTGGACCTGGAGGGGGAGTCCGGCGGCCCGGGGCCGGCGCCCGTCGTCGGGGCCTACTGCGGATCCGGCGTGACCGCCGCTCACGAGGTGCTGGCGCTCTCGCTGGCCGGCCTTCCCGCGGCGCTCTACGTCGGGTCCTGGTCCGGCTGGACCGCCGACCCGGCCCGCCCGGTCGCGACCGGCCCGGACCCGGGCTAAACGCCGCAGGCCGGCCGAACCCGGCCGCTGGTGGCCGGATCTGTCTGGCCGGCGGGAGACGCCGCAGGGATACTCGCCGTGATGGGTGACGTCTATGGCTCGGCAAAGGTCCGCGTCTACTGCCGCACGGCGAGTTGCTGTCCGCGATTTACCGATGAGGACCGCTATCCGCTGGCCGCCTCCGCCGAGGGCGCCGGCATGCTGGCGTGCCGACAGTGCCGTCCGTATCGGCTTCCCCCGGCTCTAGCGCGGGGTCGGGGCGCGCCGGAACTTGTCTGCCGGGGGATCCGGCTGATCGTGGACGGCGCGCTGGATGAGGGGACCGAGGCCTCGCTGGCGGCGAGGCTCGGCGTATCGGGCCGGCACCTGCGCCGCCTGTTCATGACCCATCTCGGCGTTACTCCGGACTTTCTCGCCCGGTCGTGCCGGGCGCACTTTGCGCGCAGGCTCCTCGATGACACGGACATTTCCGTCACGGACGTGGCGTTCGCCGCCGGGTACGGCAGCGCCCGGCAGTTCAACCGGGAGTTCAAGAGGATCTTCCGCGACACGCCAAGCCGGCTGCGGGCCGGCCCGGTCCCTGGCGGGCGGCGCGCGGCCGATGGCGCGCTCACGCTGCGGCTGTGGTTCACCGGCGCGCTCGACTGGGACGCCCTGACCGCGTTCCTGGCTGCCCGGGCGGTACCCGAGGTGGAACAGGTGGACGGCCGGACCTACCGGCGAACCATCATGGTGGCGGGCGACCCCGGCTTCGTGGAGCTGAGCCCGGGCGGCCGCGACTACCTGAACCTCCGGGTCCGCCTGCCGCACTGGGCGAGCCTCATGCACGTGGCCGACCGGGCACGCAAGATCGCTGGTCTGGATGAACTCCTGGTGCCCGGGTGCTGGGACCCCTTCGAGGTTGGTGTCGCCGCCATCATCGAGCACTACGAGGCTTCGCCCGCATGGCGGCCGATCATGCACCGGCTCGTCAGCCAACTGGGCCGCCCGGTCCCAGGGCACGCGCCGTCTGGTCTCACCCGCACTTTTCCCGAACCCGGCGTCGTGGCTCGCGCCGGTACCAGCCTCGAGGCCGTCAGCCTGACCAGGACCCAGGCCAAGGCCGTTGCCTCATTCGCGTCCGCCGTCGAGCACGACGCGATCCGGCTCGACGGGAGCATGACGTCCGGGCAACTGATCGGAGCGATCACCGCCGTCCCCGGCGTTAGCGCCAGCACAGCCGAGTACCTCGCGTTGCGGATGGGCGAGCCCGCGGAAGCCAGGACGTTCCTGCCCGACCGCTCATCCGTGGGCGGCTAGCGGCGTTGCAGCCGGACTTCGACCGCGTCGCGTAGCCCTTCGCCGATGAAGATGGCGGCGGCGATCACGACGACGATGCAGAATCCGGCCGGGATGATCAGCCACCAGTAGCCGTCGTAGACG
>Ga0335072_10017239_pt1 | contig 10221 bp, 8 predicted proteins | sample Lox_Sample_21_FD_206725 | JGI IMG/M metagenome (GOLD analysis project Ga0335072, IMG submission 206725) | Soil microbial communities from Loxahatchee National Wildlife Refuge, Florida, United States - Lox_Sample_2.1 | ecosystem: Environmental > Terrestrial > Soil > Wetlands | place: USA: Florida...
GGGCACATCGCGGGCTTCGGCGACAAGGTGGCCGGCAAGTTCGCCCAGAATCTCATCGTGCAACGGATGCAGCGCATGTCGTTCGACGAGTTGCGGGAACGCCGCGCCCGCGCTGTCGAATTGCTGCGCGAAGTCGCCGACCTCGAGATCGTCAACGCGGGCGGCACCGGCGATCTACAGCTGGTCGCACAGGAGCCGGCCATGACCGAGGCGACCGCCGGCTCGGGGTTCTACGCGCCGACCCTGTTCGACTCGTATTCGACCTTCACCTTGCAGCCGGCGGCGATGTTCGCGCTGCCGGTGTCGCGCCGGCCCGACGCGAAGACCGCGACGGCGCTCGGGGGCGGCTACCTGGCCAGCGGTGTCGGTGCGAAGGACCGCATGCCGACGCCCTACCTGCCGACCGGGCTCACGCTCGACTCGATGGAGGGTACCGGCGAGGTCCAAACACCGCTGCGCGGCGAGGCGGCCCGACGGCTGCAGGTGGGCGACAAGGTCTACTTCCGCCACACCAAGGCCGGCGAGTTGTGTGAGCGGTTCGACTGCCTGCATCTGGTCCGGGGAGCACGGATCGTCGATACGGTCCCGACCTACCGCGGCGAGGGGCGCACGTTTCTGTAGTAAGCCGAGTCTGTGATTGCGAAGGAGCTGCCATGACGGCGATCACCGCGCCGCCGACCGAGCTGACCACGTTGCGTGAGGTCGTCGAGACGCTGGCGCCGATCGAGCGCGCCGCGGGCGAGCCGGGCGAGCAGCAGGCGGCCGAATGGATCGTCGAACGCCTACGGGCGGCGGGTGCGCAGAACGTGCGGATCGAGGAGGAGCAGTTCTTCGACGGCTACCCGCAGCTGCACGTCAAGCTGGCCTCGATCGGGGTGGCCGCCGGTCTCGCGGGCCTGGTCAGCCGGCACCTGCGGGTGCCCGCAGCGGTGGCGGGCGTCGGTGCCGGGCTGGCGATCGCCGACGACTGTTCCAACGGTCCGCGCGTCGTGCGTACCAGGATGCAAGAGGCGCGGACGACGTGGAACGTCGTCGGCGAAGCGGGTGATCTCGACGGCGAGCACACGGTTGTGGTGTGCGCTCACCACGACGCCGCACACACTGGCAAGTTCTTCAACCCAGGTCCGCAGCAATTCTTGGTTGAGCGATTTCCCGGGATCGCTGAGCGCATGAACACGTCGTTACCCAGCTGGTGGCCGGCGATCGCCGCACCCACGCTGGCCGGCGTCGGGGCGCTGCGCGGCAGCCGCCGGATGATGATCGCGGGAGCCGCAATGAGCGCGGTAGCGGCGGTCGTATTCAACGACATCGCTCGCAGCCCGGTCGTCCCCGGAGCCAACGACAACCTGTCCGCCGTGGCGCTGATCGTCGCGCTTGCCGAGCGGCTGCGCGAACGGCCGGTGAAAGGCGTACGGGCCCTGCTTGTTTCGCTTGGCGCCGAGGAAATACTGCAGGGCGGCATCTACGGATTCATGGCGCGTCACGAGCCCGAACTCGACCACGATCGAACATACTTCCTGAATTTCGACACGGTCGGCTCGCCGGAGTTGATCATGCTCGAGGGTGAGGGCACCACGGTGATGGAGGACTACTACCGCGGCGCGTTTCGGGATCTGGTAGTCCGCGCCGCCGAGCGGGCCGACGCTCCGGTGCGCCGAGGTATGCGGTCCCGCAACAGCACCGACGCGGTCATCATGAGCCGCGCGCGATACCCGACCGCGTGTTTCTCGTCGATCGACCGCTACAAGGAGTTGTCGAACTACCACCTGATGTCGGACATTCCGGAGAACCTGGTCTACGAGACGGTGAGCCACGCCGTCACGGTCTCCGAGGCAGTCATGCGGGAATTGGTGCGTTGAGCCTCATCTGGTGCAACTGGGCCCGCGAACAGTTCTGCGCCCCTTCGGCGATCGTGCGGCCGGGCTCGGAGGACGAGCTGGTCGCCGTGGTCAGGTCCGCAGCGCGACGCGGTGAGCGCGTACGCGCCGTCGGCACCGGACATTCCTTCACCGATTGCGCCTGCACCGACGGGGTGATGATCGACATGACCGGCCTGCAGCGGGTCGTCGACGCGGATACTGCAACGGGTTTGGTGACGATCGAGGGTGGCGCGAAGCTGCACACGCTCGGTCCGCAGCTGGCCGCGCGCGGGCTGGGGCTGGAGAACCAGGGCGACATCGACGCGCAGTCCATCACCGGTGCCACCGCGACCGCGACACATGGAACGGGAGCGCGTTTTCCGAACCTGTCGGCGCGGATCGTCTCGCTGCGACTGGTCACCGCGAGCGGCGAGGTGCTCACGTTGTCGCAGGGCTTCGATGACTACCTGGCGGCGCGGGTGTCACTGGGCGCGCTGGGGGTGATCTCGCAGGTGACCGTGCAGACCGTGCCGCTGTATACGCTGCATCGCCGAGACGAGCGGCGCGCACTGACCGAGACGCTGGACCGGCTCGACGAGTTCGTGGACGAAAATGACCATTTCGAATTTTTCGTATTCCCCTATGGGAAAACAGCTTTGACGCGCACGACGAGACGCAGCACCGAAGAGCCCACGCCGACGCCGACCTGGAAACGCAGGCTGACCGAGGACGTCGAAAACGTCGGTCTGAGCCTGATGTGCCGGACTGGCCGCCGATTCCCAAGTGCGGCAGCCGGACTCAACAAACTGATGACGAGTATGATACAGGATTCCACCGTCGAAGATCGCGCGTACAAGGTCTACGCGACCGAGCGCAAGGTCAGGTTCACCGAGATGGAGTACGCGATCCCGCGTGAGCATGCCCGCGACGCGATTCGGCGCGTCATCGATATCGTGCACCGCCGCACACTGCCGATCTTGTTCCCGCTCGAGGTGCGGTTCGCGGCACCCGACGACGCCTTCTTGTCGACCGCGGCCGGGCGCGACACCTGCTATATCGCCGTCCACCAGTACAGCGGCATGGAATTCGAAACGTACTTCCGCGCCGTCGAGGAGATCATGGACGAGTACGCGGGCCGGCCGCACTGGGGCAAGCGCCACTATCAGACCGCCGGCACGCTTCGGGAACGCTATCCCGATTGGGACCGGTTCACCGCCGTCCGCGACCGCCTGGATCCCGATCGGGTGTTCCGCAACGACTACACCCGGCGGGTGCTGGGCAACTGACGCACACGACCAAAGGCCCTAACTGTAGGGACCAAAGTCATTGGCTGCCAATGTGCTAGTGACCTCGGTCGCCGGCAGCCGTAGGTTTGTGCGTGGAGCGGATTGGGGCCACACATGACCGAATTCATGCGCAACAGCGACGCCTTTACCTGGGCAATGGAAACAGATCCGCGACTGCGCTCGACCGTGGTCAGTGTGGTGTTACTGGACCGATCCCCGGACTGGGACCAGGTGCGCCAGCGATTCGACCTGATAACCCGGAAATTGCCGATGTTTCGCCAGCGCGTAGTGCCGTCGCCGCCGCCGGCCCCGCCGCGGTGGGAGTACGACTACGACTTCGAGCTGGATTACCACATACGGCGCACGGCCATCTTCGGACGCGGCACGCTCGACGACGTGCTCGAGTTGGCCCGGTTGGCCGAGATGCAGGATTTCGACCGTGCCCGCGCACTCTGGGAAACGACGCTGGTCGAAGGGCTGGAAGGCGGCCGCGCGGCAGTGATCTGTAAGTTCCACCACGCCCTTACCGATGGTGTCGGCGGTGTCCAGATCGCGATGAACCTGTTCGACCTTTCCGAAGAGCACTATGCGTCCGAGCCGCTGCCCGGCGAGCCGGAGGTTCCCAGGCGATCGCGATTCGACGGATACCGCGACGCCTGGCGCTACAACAGGTCGCTTGTCGGTGATGCGTTCAGCGAGGCGGTGAAGCAGGCGCCACGATGGACGTACGACGCTGTCCGGCGGCCGATCTCGACGGTCCGATCGCTCGGCGCCAACGCCGCGTCGGTCTACCGGACCGTCCGGCCCATCAGCCACCCCGGATCTGCGCTGACCAAGGAGCGCGGCCTGATCCGTCATCTCACCGTGCACGAGGTGCCCCGCGAACAGCTGCGCGAGGCGGCGCACCGGTGCGGTGGCGCCCTCAACGATGCGTTTGTGGCCGCCGTAGCCGGTGGGTTGCGCCGCTACCACGAGAAACATGGCGTCGCAGTTGGTGATCTGCACTTGTCGATGCCGATCAGCCTGCGAACAGGCGACGACGAAATGGGCGGAAACCGGATCACGCTGATGCGGTTCGACGTGCCCGTGGGCGAGCCCGACCCGGCACGGCGCATCAAGGCGATCCACGAACGCGTCCGCGCGGTACGCCAGGAACGCTCCCTGCCATACACCCAGTTGATCGCCGGCGTGCTCAACCTGGTGCCCCGCTGGTATATCGGCTCGGTGTTGCGGCACGTCGATTTCGTGGCCAGCGACGTGCCGGGTGTCCCGGTTCCAGTCTTCCTCGGCGGTGCCGCGGTGCTGGGACAATACGCATTCGGACCGACGATCGGCGCGTCGGTCAACGTCACCCTGCTGACCTATGTCGATACCTGCGCCCTGGGCATCACCGTCGATACCACGGCGATGCCGGACTACGACGTTTTCCATGACGCGCTGGTAGCCGGATTCGACGAAGTATTGGCGCTCGCAGACTAATTCGGGCCGCACCGATGCGGTACCAGGACGATCACAGCTGTATACCGATGTGAACGCCGGTCTGGCGCAACAGAACCGATGCACAAATCATTGCACAGTGCGCCATAGGGGAGAACGGTCACGAGTCATCGCCACTCGTAGACATTCTCGTTCGGCTGCTGCGCGGTGGTTCGGCGGCTATTGACGGCGCTCAACAGGAGGTATCCACATTTATGATGGCTAACTGGGCTCCAGGCCAGGTGTCGGGTGGCGCGCACTCGGGTCGCATTCTCGACACCGCACGGGGCATTCTGATCGGCCTGCGGCGCTGTCGGTCGGAGACCGCGTTCGACGAGTTGCACAGTGCCGCATTGCGGCACAAGGTGCCAGTGTTCGCGATGGCCTGGGCGCTGGTCCACTTGGCGGGCGAAGGCGAGAAGACACCCAGCTTCAGCGATGCGCAGTCCGCGGCTCGCCATGAGTGGGGTCCGCTGTTCGCCGTATCGACCTCCTGAATGCAGCGGGCGGGCCGCGGTAGCGGGGAAGTACCGCGGGCGCCACTGTCTAGCCGGCAGGCGCCCAGAGATCGACGGGCACGATCTTCTGGGCGTGGCCGTCCGGCCCCAGTAACCGGCCCCACGACTTGACACAGCGCAACACCACGCGCGTGTCGAGGACTGTCACGCCGGGATATTCGGCCCGCAGCCGCGTGATGGCGTTGTCGAGGTCGGACAGCCGATGTAGCTGCATGGTGACGAACAGGTTGGCTGCGCCATCGCCGACAGTCGAGACACAGAACCGGGTGTGCGGGTATTGGACCAGTGCGTGTCCCACGGTGCTCACCGGAATGCCGCTGACCTGAAGTTTGAGCGCCACGCTGGTCAGCCAGCCGGCCTCGACACGTGCGAAATCGGTTCGGAATGAGAGCAATCCCGTGCGCGACAACAGGCTCAGCCGGCGGCGCACCACGGGTTCGGAGCGGCCGACTTCGGCGGCAAGATCGCGACAGCTGAGCCGCCCGTCACACTGCAGTGCCAGAAACAGTTGGCGGTCGAAATCGTCGAAATTGTGTGTCGGTACGTTCGTCGCGGGCTCGGGCGTCACCGCGCGCACCTGACCTGAACTGAGACCGCCCAGCCGCCAACGGGTTCCGCTGAACGGCGTGGTAATCAGCGCGGAACGGACCCGGATCAGGCCCGCGATTGCGGGAAGCACGTCCACGATCAGCTCGGACAGCCGCGGTTGGTCAGCGGCCACCAGCAGCGCATAGATGTTGTCGGCGCCGGTCGTGATGTTGACACTGAAAACCTGTGGTTTGCAGGCGAGTTCGTCGGCCACCAGCGCGGTGGCACCCGGTTCGCACTCCGCCTCGAATAACGCGCCGTGCACCGGCAACCGAGGACCTAGCGCCGACGAGACCCATGCCCGCCCGGTGGAAACCATCCGGCGCCACCGCCGTGCCGCGGTTACCGGCGATACATCCAGCACCCTGCCGAGTTCTTCAAAGCTCACCTGCGGATTGACGTGCAGCGCATCCAGCAACGCCAGATCCAGCTCGTCAACGCCATCGCCCACGACGATGATTGTCACCCGTGCGCCCACTCGGGCGCACTCGATCCGCGGGGGACCAGGATCGGGTCGGGCCAGCGGGGCGGGGTGTGGCTGAAGGTGACCGGGGGAGCCAGCATGCGGACCCTGCCCATCGGGCTGTCGGCTTCGTAGACGCCGGGCTCGACGAAGGTGTGCGCGTCGTCGCAGCCGGCGTCGGCAGGGTCGACCAGGCCCAGGGTCTGATACCACATGGCATTGCGGGTGAGGTTGACGGTGACATGCCAACTGCCGCCTTCGCGCTGTTGTTTGAGCAGGCCGGCGGCGGCACCCAGGGCGCCCATGTAGCCGGTGATGAAATCGTTGATCAGCCCGGTCGGTGGCAGTTGCGGCTGGTCCTGACTGCCTTCGAGGACCATCAACCCGGATGCCGCCGAGCCGTTCATGTCGAAACCGCCCCGATTGGCCCACGGCCCGGCGGAGCCGTAGCAGGTGACGGAGACGTGCACCAGCCCCGGGTGAGTGCTGGCCAGTTCGCGGGGATCGATGCCGAGTTTCTCCAGCTTCAGACCGCGGTGGTTGTTCACCACGACGTGGGCGTCACGCAGCAGCCGGTCGACGTCGGCCTTGCCGGTGTCCTTGGTCAAATCCAGCCAGGCGCTGCGAGATCCGACATTGGCTTCGAAGTACACCCAGTCATGTTCGAAGTCGTTGGGGCGGGTCGCGCCGAGCACGTCGGCGCCCTGCTCGGCGAGCACTCGTCCGACCGTGGGCCCGGCTATCGCGTGGGTGAACGACAACACCCGTACCCCGCCGAACGGGCGAGCGGACTCGCCGAGCTCCCGCGGTGGGGCTTCACCGATGCGGGTCAGGCCGATGACGGGCTGGGTGGCCAGGAAGGCGCCGTGTGGATGGGCCAGCCACTCCTCGGGGCTGCGGGCCACGCAGGCCGGCAGCCCGGCCTCGTTGGCGGCCGCTTCCAGCTCGAAGGCGTCCCAGCGCGCGAACGCCCGGGCGACTTTCTCGAAGTCGGGCGGGACATCGAGGAAGCGGCACCACTTGGCGGACTGATGGGGGTATACCGCGGAGGCCATCACGGTGCGTCCATCGCGCGTGCGGTAGGGGATGAGCGCGAATGGGTTGTCCAAAACCAAAGCAATCGAAGGGAACTCGCCGGCCAGGGTGGGGTGCCAGTGGAAGCTGGGGTTGATGTGATGGACGGCCTCGCGCAAATCCAGATGCAAATCCTGGGCGGGGCCACCACGATGACGGTGCAGCGCCGCCGCGGCGACCGCGTTTCCCATCATCGGGATGCCGATCGCGGCGCCCAATCGGTGACGGGCCGCGATGATCGGATCCTGCCCGGCAAACGTCACAAGTCCGCCTGCATCGGCCGCCGACAGCCCGACGTCGGCAAGCAGACCATCCAAAGCTGTGGTCGGATCGAAATCGGTCATGAACGAACTTCCCTCCATGGGTAGGTGGCTCGGCGAATCGCCGGCGACTGGTGCAGCAGTCGCCAGCATGCGAGCCAGCGGTCGGAGGGCGTCAGAAATGACGGAAAGTGCTCGGAATCGACCGGCTGGCGCAGGATATGGTCGCTCGAGGGAAGCCTCAGCGCGTCCAGGCCGGCGATTCCGCTGCGGCACGCAAGGCTTCGGTGATGCGCCGCTCTTTGTCGAGGAATCGTTCGGTGGGTGCGGGCACCGAGATCGCCACCACGTTGTCACCGGCGGTGCGCCGCGCGACGGCGGCCGCGGAGATCCCCGAGGTGTGTTCCTCGCGGTCGAATGCGATTCCGATGCGCCGGATCTCGGCGATCTCGGCCCGCAACCGATCGGCGACCCTTGGGGCCAGCCGCGAGATCGCCGCCTCGACGTCGGCGTCGTCGAGCACCGCCAGAGCAGCTTTGCCGTTGGCGGTGCTGGGCAACGGGAATCGGACGCCGACCGCCGATACCGCCCGCAGCCGGTGGGAGGATTCGATCTGGTCGACGAACCACATACGCTGGCCGCGCAGGACCGACAGATCGACCGTCTCGCCGTCGGTTGCGCGCGCCACTCGCTCGATGGTCGGCCGGAAGATCGCTGCGATGTGCGCGGCGGCGTCGCCACCGAAGCCAAGCAGGCGCTCGCCAAGTGAGAAGCGGCCGTGTGGATCAACGCTGACCAGGCCGACCTCGGTCAGCCCGACCAGCAGCCGGCGAGTCGTCGACTTGGCCAGCCCCAGCCGCTCACCGAGATCGACCAGGCGCAGCTCTCCCGGTTCGGCGGCGATCTCGTCCAGTGCCGCAGCGGCGCGGCGCAGCACCTGGATGCCCTCGTCCCGATTCGTTCGCGGCTTTTGTTCCCTGGACGGCACGATTCCACTATAGTGTGCCGGATAGCGGACTACAAAGAACCGCATTATGGATCTAGACGCAGGAGTTGCAGATGAGCGCGCCACCGGCCGGGCGGCACTTCTTCCGCGGCGACGACGGGTACGAAGAAGCGCGCCGTGCCACCGTCTGGCATCAGCGAGTGCCCGAGCGCTACCCCGCGGTGATCGTTGCGGCCGTCGACACCGACGACATTGTGGCCGCCCTCCGCTACGCCAAGGCCAACGGACACCAGGTCAGCATCGTCTCGGGTGGGCACAGCTTCGCGGCCAGCCATCTGCGCGACGGAGCCGTTCTGCTCGACGTCAGCCGACTCGATCACGCCACGATCGACGCCGAGAAGCGCTGCGCGGTCGTCGGTCCCGGCAAAGGCGGCAGTCTGCTGATGGCCGACCTGGAAGCACAGGGCCTGTTCTTCCCCGGCGGCCACTGCAAAGGCGTCTGCCTCGGCGGTTACCTACTGCAGGGCGGATACGGCTGGAACAGCCGCATCTACGGCCCGGCTTGCGAGAGCGTCGTCGGTCTGGACGTCATCACCGCCGACGGCGAAAAGATCTACTGCGACGCGGAGAATCACGCTGATCTCTACTGGGCCGCCCGCGGCGCAGGCCCGGGGTTTTTCGCCGTTGTCACCTCGTTCCACCTGAAGCTGTATCCGCGCCCGTCCGTTTGCGGGACCAGCGTGTATGTCTACCCGTGGGACGTCGCCGACGAGGTTTACACCTGGGCGCGGAGCATCAGCGCCGAAGTGGACCGGTGCGTCGAGATGCAGGCCCTCGCCACTCGCAGTGTCCCGGAGATGGGCATCGAGAGCCCCGGCATTGTGTTCGCGTCGCCGGCATTCACCGATTCCGAAGCCGAAGCCGAAAAGGCCCTCGCCATCTTCGACACCTGCCCGGTCGTGGATAAGGCGTTGGTCAAAGTCCCTTACATGCCAAGCGATTTACCCACCTGGTATACCGCCGTCATGACCCACTATCTGGGCGACCACCGCTATACCGCGGACAACATGTGGACCTCCGCGTCGGCTGACGACCTGCTGCCCGGCATCCGGAAGATCTTCGACACGATGCCCCCGAACCCCTCGCACTTCCTCTGGCTGAACTGGGGTCCGTCGCCACAACGCCAAGACATGGCCTACAGCATCGAAGACGAGATCTACCTGGCGCTCTACGGCTCCTGGAAGGACACCGCCGACGACGACAAGTACGGCGACTGGGCGCGCTCCAACATGGCCGCGATGTCGCATCTGGCCACCGGAATCCAGCTCGCCGACGAGAACCTCGGCCAGCGCCCGGCGCGGTTCGCGACCGAGGAGGCCATGGCAAAGCTGGACCGGGTGCGTGCCGAATACGATCCCGACGGTCTGTTCAACAGCTGGATGGGGCGAATCTGATGGCACGCGATCTCTACCTCGGCTACCGCGACAACGACGCCGGTACTCCGTTCGGAAAGTTCTTCAAGCCGGAAATGGCGCCGCTGCCAAAGCATGTCGTGGAGGCACTGCAGCATGGCCCGCAAGGAGGGATGGCACTGCTGGCGTTCGGCGACGCCGCGAGCGTCGCGAACGCGGGATACCAGCAGACCGAGAACGGCTACGGAATCCTCGAGGACGGCAGCCTCCAGGTATCGGTGCGCACCGACATGCCCGGGGTCACCCCCGCGATGTGGGTGTGGTGGTTCGGCTGGCACG
>Ga0335072_10017240_pt1 | contig 10221 bp, 23 predicted proteins | sample Lox_Sample_21_FD_206725 | JGI IMG/M metagenome (GOLD analysis project Ga0335072, IMG submission 206725) | Soil microbial communities from Loxahatchee National Wildlife Refuge, Florida, United States - Lox_Sample_2.1 | ecosystem: Environmental > Terrestrial > Soil > Wetlands | place: USA...
CTTCGACCAGGCTTCGTTGAGTGAGCGCAGCAGCTCCGCGCCGTCGGCCCGCAAATACTGGGCGGAGCGGTTAATCAGGCCCACGGTCCCGGCCCGGATCGCCTCCCGCGGGACCGGTCTGTCCGGCATCTCGTTGGCGCGCGGATTCACTCCGCTCCTTCAATTCCTGCCGGGTCGGGAAAAGGATGTACCCACTCCACTCGTCCGAGTTCAGTAGCTGCGTCAGCTGTCCCGGATTCATCAAATGCCGCTCGAAGATGCGATCCACCAGGCGGGTGAAGTAGCGGATGAGGCCTTCGGAAGGAATGTTCACGCATGGAATCGTTTCGTCTACGACGCGGTAACTCTGGGCGCGGCTCTACCGGGTCCCTGCCCACCGTCGGCGGGGATCGTGTGAAATTGGGAGGCAATGCCGCGCTGGACATCCTGCATCTGGCACACGGCGCAATTCTTCCAGGCCCACTGCCCGCAGATCAGGTGATAGAGATGGCGTTCCCAATCGGAGATGTCCATCGCGATTCAAGCCTCGGCCGCGGCCTCGAGATCGCACATGTGGGCGAAGGCGCGCGCGCGCGCGATCAAACACATGCGGTCGTGAAATTTTACGGTGGTGAGTTCGGGATCGCGGTAGAGCGTTCCGGAAACTTCGAGAGGCGGAAGAGCGGAGCGCAGGGAAAGGCGGGTGATCTGTTCGGGGCGGGCCGGCTGCAGTTTTTCGCCGGAATAGAGGAAGGCGCGGCAGACAATGCCCTGGGCATGATCGTCCGGATTCACCCAATCGGCGCGGCCGGCGTTCACTTCTTCGGTCGCGTAGCTCAGACTCTTGCGCTGGTTGGGACGGTCAATGGCGGGATTCCGCCCGCGTGCGAACACAGGAACTCTCATGCAGGGGGTGACGCAATTGGCTGCGCAGAATATGGCGGCGCGCGCGCTGAAACTTGCTTCGAGGAGAAGCCTAGCAGTCGAGTGCAACTCTAATCGACCGCGCCGGTAACCCCGAGGTTACCAAAGTACATGTACCCGATTCCGAAGGGGAATTCACTTTCGATACTGGCCCGGTGACCGAAGTTCGCACCTAAGCGTAGATCGCTCGGGCAGGGAACTTTATCTTACAAAGTAGCGGCAGAAATATGGAAATGCCCCGCATTCTCGCGCCCTATGCCCATGAGCTGAATCGCTGGGGAACCGGCTGCGCCGAAGACTGCCCAGCGTGCCGCTGGGCGGAAGAGTACGAGGAGATCCTGCGGCTCCAGATCGCCGCCACCAGGTCGATCGAGCAGGCCGGCCTGGTGGCCAAGGTCGGGGCCAGCTAGGATGCCTTTTGCCGCGCTTCCCGTGCCCTTTGGCGGGCTTTCTTCTGCCGGGCCAGGGCGGCAGCCTTGGAGGCCTTCTTAGCGATCCTAGAGCGTTCCTGAGCGCTGAGAGCGATATTGCGGGCCTTGGCTCCGATCCGCCCCAGGGCAACCGCTGCCGGATTTTTCGTTACCATCATGCATAGTACCTTAGCGCTGAGATTAGAGGAGAGTCAAGGGGAATCTGCTTGACGCGAATTCACCTTAGCGCTAAGATAATTGTGTAGTCGGGCAGGCTCGAAGCTGAAGACTTCGGACCCGCCCTAACCCAATGAACCTAGTCAGGAGGCTCACGTGGCTGCACCCAATCTACCAGCACTTTCCCCGTTCAATTTCCACAGTCCCCTGCGATCGCGCCTGATGGCGATGGTCGATCGCGCCTTGGCCGAGGCCCAGCTGCACGAATGCTTCTGGGATGACGCTTACTGCTCCTGCCGCGAAAAGGCCACCGTCCACCATCTCGAATCCGAGATGGATTACTGCGACCGCCACTATCGCCTGGTGGAGAAAGGCATCTTCCATGAAGACTGATTCCGCCGACTTCGATTTGAAGCAGTTTGAGAGTCTATGCTCGGCGCGCGAACTGGCCGCCATTCATTGCGTCTCGGCCATCCAGTTCGTGCTCTGCGTCTTCGAGGCGCAGGACTTCGAGCAGGCGCGCCAGATTCTCGCCGAGGCGCTCAGCGTCTACAAACGGGCCGACCAGACCATCGCCAACTTTCACCTCTCCCGCATCCAGCAAGCCAAACGAGAAAAGGAGAAACACGCCAATGGCAACGCAAACGTCGCTTAACTCTTCGCCGCAACCGCATCTACTCGCGCCGCAAACCGAAATCGTGCCGGTCAAGTTCGGCATCTTCGGTGGAACGGGCACCGGCAAATCCACCACCGCCGCGCTGGCCGCGCTGTGGCTCTCGAAGACCTATCACAAATCCGCGCCCGTCTGGGTCACCGATACCGAGATGGGCTGGCAGTTTCTTGCGCCGCTGTTTGAGATGGAGGGCGTGCAGTTGGTGCAGAAGACCACGCCCACTTTCAAAGCCATGTGCGAGAACCTGGTCGAAGCCGAGCGCTCCGGAGCCTGTGTGTGGGTAGTGGATTCGTTGACCATAATCTGGCAGGAGCTACTTAAGGCGGCGCGCGGCCAGAAATCCTACATCCCCATCGACCAGTGGGGATCGATCAAGGCCACCTGGAACGAGTACACCACGCTGTTTCTGAATTCGCGCATGCACTGCTTCGCCCTGGGCCGCCTGCAGAATGACATGGAAGAGATCATCGACGAGGCCAGCCAGTCTGACGGCAAAACCAAACTGGTGAAAGTGGGAACGAAGTTCAAGGCAGGCGGCGGCGAATCGTTTGGCTATGAGCCGCATTGTCTGCTCGAAATGTCCACCGAACGCAAGCCCAAACGAGTGCGCGGCCAGGAACGCGAGGGCGAGGGGCGCACCATTCACCGCGCCGATGTGCTCAAGGACCGGACCTGGAGCTTGAACGGGAAAGTTTTCCGCTGGTCCGACAAAGCCAGCTACGAACCGGGCGGCTTTTCCTCTGTGGCGAAATCGCTGCAGCCGCATTTTGTGGCGGTGCAGAAGACCGCCAAGCGCGTCAGCCTGCAGCCCGGATCGAGCGAGATGCTGTTTGATGCTGAGGGCAACGGCGAGTTTTATCGCATGCGCCAGCGCAAAGAGCAAATGCTCGGCGAGATCAAAGCCTTTCTCGATCTGTACTTTGCCGGACGGGGCAAGGAAGAAATGCAGATGCGCATCGCGGTGAACGAAGCTATCTTCGGCGTCATGTCGAAGGAAGGGGTGGAAGCCCTGTCGCTCGAAAAGCTGGAGCGCGGCTTACGCATCCTGCAGGCTTTCCACAAGTATCCCGACAAGACAGACAAAAACGCCGTCGAGAAGATGGCGATGGCCATTCACGAGTACGATTCCGGGGAAGCCGAGATGCAGGAGTTGCCGTTCTAGCGTTTTCACCAGGTCGAAACCGTCCGCGAGGGCGGTCTCAGCGTGAGGCGCTGACTGAGGAGACCAGCATGGAAGCGAAGCACACACACCGCCAGAACTCAGCGACCGATCCCGAGGGCTACGTGATCGTGACCGCGCACACAATCCAGTCATGAAGAAAATTTCCGAACGCAAAAATCGTCTCAGTTTCATCACCAACCAGGTCGCGCGCTATCGCGGCAAGGAACGCGAGATCGTCATCGAAGTTTTTCCCGAGCATGCGGCCGTCCGGCTCCTGGGCACGCGCACCAGGTACGAAATCTCTTGGCGCGGAGTGTTCGATGTGGCCGCCGAAATTTTCATGCGCAAGGAACGCGAACGCCGTAAAGCCGCGCGCAAGCTCCGGAAGATCGCATGATCCGCCGCCGCCGTCCCATTCCGCGCTCCCGCACCTTCCCCCAGGTCTCGCAGCACTGGAAGTACTCCGCCGACCGCAGCTACCGGATCTATGCCGACGGCCGGGAAGTGTGTTGCGACGAAACCGCCGCAGGAAGGCGCGAGTACAAGCGCAGGCTGGAAACCATGATCCAGCGGCAAAACTTTCGCTGTAGCGCCTGCAATCGCCGGCTGAGCCTATTCCAGGCGACCTGGCACCATGACCCGAAGAGAAAAATGGGCGGCGCTTTTCGCGATGACCGCATCACGGACGCTGAGGGAAACGAGCTGCACGCGGCGGTTCACTGGAGCTGCCATTTGCAGATTCACTGATGCGATACGGCCTGTAGTCCGGATTGCCCTCATTCAGCCGGTTGGTCAGTCCGAAGATTTCAAGGAAGACGCTCGATTGCGGGCCCAGAGATCCGGCGGCGATGCCCAACGTGATCATCAGCTTCTGGTAGTCGTCGCGGGAGAGGCGCAAGACCACCTGGTCGTTTTCTTCGGAGTAGCTCATGCGGTCACCTTCACTTCGCAGGGGCAGAATCTTCCTTCGCCCAGGTACTTCTTGCATTCGCTTTGGCCTTCGTGCTCGTGACCGCACTCCGGGCAGCTGTAGTCACGAGCTCGTCCAGTGCTTCGCAGCGGACCCCCGGCGGTGTTGGCTGGCGGCGCGGATCCGGCGGCGAACAGTTCTTCGAGCCAGGTGCGGAAGTCGAGCGCGTCGCGCAAGCGTTGGCCGGAATTCAGCGTGGCATAGTCCACGTGATCGGCCAGATATCGCAGCAGCAAGCGCGCGAAGAGGCGATTCTCGCGCGGATCGCCGGGCCCGGTGGGTAAATCGCGGATCAGTTCGGAGGGAGTCATCGGGCACGCTCCTCGATTTCGAGATTTATTTTCACGACACGTCCTCCCATAAGGCTTTCTGCTTGGCGCGATGCTCTCCCTGCAGGGGATGCTCGCGAAACCAGCTCAGGCTGCCCATGTAGGCCTGCTCGAAGCCCGAGCCGAAGCGCTGCCAGAGCGCGTTCTTCAACCGGAAGGGCAGCTGGGCATAACACAACTTGCAGAAGGCGTTCATCGGCCGCTTGCGCCCGCCGCAGCCCGCGCAGTCGTTTGAGGAGAAGGCGCGGAAGATGTCAGAGGTTTCCATCGGCGTCGCTGTCTCCGTAAAATTGCTCATCGAGATTGTCCAAGTAGTCATGGCATTCGCAGCCGCAGATTCCGACCATCGGGGACTTCGAGCAATCGTCATGTTTGCCTTGCTCGCAAAGTTCAGAACGCCAACGGTCATCGTTCATTCTGCCTTCCTCTCCGTGCTCGGCTCCTCGCGCTGGCTGCGCATCAACGACCAGGGCCAGCACAAGTTCTGCCGATGGGCGAACCATTCCCCGCGGATCAGGGCGTGCACCGCGAGTGAGTGCGGGTAGTCGCGCTGCGGGCAGGAGCACATCAGCGGGGCTTCCACTTCTGCCCGTAGCCCAGAGGTGTAGCGCTCGGTGATGATTTCGCGCTGCCGGTCCATCTCCCGTTTTTCGGCCGAGCGATTATAAGAACGCGTGCCCACGCCGTAAGACGTAACTGCGGTGGCCGCGCGTTCGTCCAGCTCGGCATTCGAGAGTTCGGTCAGTGCGAGTTGTTTGGCAGCGCTCATGCCAGGGGCTCACTACCGGGCGGACATATTTTTCGAGCGTCGATAACATCACGCCGAAGTGCCCGTCCTTCGCCACACTCGCGCCCATACCATTTTTCGCGGGCGTGCACCGTTCCGTCGAAAATCGCGAGCTGACGACAAAGAAAATCAGCCAAGATGAAGTCGGGCGTATCGCTCCCATTCTCCATGCAGTGACGATTGATGAGATGCTCCAACTCTTTCCGAAATTCGCTAACGATCAATTCACCCATTCACGCACACCTCGCTTCCTTCCTCCGATCGCTTTCGATGTACATACACTTTTGCCACTCCAACAACACTTTGCGGGCAGGGACCCGGCGTGCACTCGCCCACGTCTCGACTCCGTAGACCATGAGGATCCCCGGCCCAACCCCCGTGTAGAGCGCGGCTTTCGCGAGAGCGAAGAAAAACAAAGCGACATTCAGCATATCGCGAAACCTCCCGATTGTTCTGCCCATTCCGCGAACTTCTCGAACTTATCGATAAAGTCGCCGCGAATTTTCACAGGCCACGCGGGCGGTGCTTCCGGATGCATCGCTTTGTGCATCAAGCCCAGGAGATCGTCGCGCCGGAATTCTTTTTTCCCTTGCAACCCCTCGCTCGTATTTTCGTCGGGAAGCGTGCGCTGGACGGCGACGTAGTTTCGCGCGATTCGCGCCATGATCTTCGCTTCCTCGTCGGTCACCTCGAAGCCATCGTTGCTCAGGATCAGCGGATAATGGTCGCCCATGCGCGGATCAACTCCAAAGGTGCAATACCAGCGCCCTCCGGAGTGAATCGCTGAAAACAGATAGCCGCAGGCTTCAAGCAAAACAGGGAACGAGAAAGAGCCGAAGTGAAAAACACCGGCAGCTTCATTGCGTGGCTGAAGATCGTACCCCATCACGCCACCTCCCGCTCAAAGGCCACCAGCTTTTCTTCTCCACATCCCAGGCAGTAGCCCACTCTTCCCGCGGCACATTCAAAGACTTCGACGAAGATCTGCTCACCCGCGCAGTCGGCGCACCAGCGCATATCCTGGTAGAGGAGAGGATCGAGGACGGCGATCGCCTGCGGGTGAGTCGCAGGCCGCAATGGGGTTTCGCCGTCCTCGACGCCCGCGCGGACGGCGGCCTCCCCACTCGTCCGGCCGGGCAAAGGCATTCTGAGAATTCTCATCGGATCCTTCCTCGATGCTGAATAAATCGCTGCGCGCTCTCGATCACAGCCCACGCCTTGGCGTTGTCCATCAGCTCGCGAATTTCTTCCGCGGTCGCTTTACGCAGCGAGAGACCGGAATCGTAGATCAACACTTGGCCGCAGTTAATGCACACCGAAGCGTCGCCTTCTTCCGGCGCGCCTTTTTCGCCATGTGCTTTCGTCGATGCATCCAAGCGATAGCTGCATTGCGGACAGCGCGAAGCCGCATGACGGTATGAGGGCAGAGAACTCATTTATCCCACTCCTGCGTCTGGTTCAGCGCCGTGATGCGGTGTTCGTCGATCGGGCAAGCGATCTGCGGAGTCACACGAAAACTCGCGCCGGTTTCGCGGCCCGTCCACGCCAGCCATTCGACTGTGCACTTGCATTCATCGGCGAGGATGATCTCGCGGTTCATTTGCTGATAAACCCCGCGACGATGCTTGCCCACCGCGGTGAAAAAAACTCCGTGGCGCGCGACAGCTTGCCGTCCCTTCACAATTTCCAACTGGACAGAGGGCGAGGGCGGGAGCGTGAACGCTGTCGGCGAAAGAGCGGCGCGTTTCATTTGAGCACCGGATGGTAGCGCAGGACGCCGCGCTCATCTTCGAAGGCGACCAGCATGCCCTCGCGGACCAGCGTATTCAGCTCTTCGGCCAGCGTCAGTAATCGGCCAGGATCGGATGCGCTCGATTCGTCACCCATGGCGACGGGAAAGCGCACTACAATGGGCTGGGGAGTCGATGCCATTTTCATTTACTCCTTGCGGGGACTGTGTCCGGGAGAGGCACAGTCCCAAAGTTTTTTCTCAAGGCTCGGGGACTGCACGAATCAGGCGCATCAAACGCTCATGCACTTCCGCGATACGCGCGACATCTCCAGATCGCTTTGCCGAATCCATCTCTTGATGCATGCGCCACGCTTCGAGCGGCATTGCGCACAAATGTTTGAGCTCAGACTCAGGCGTATCGGACCGCATGATTTCTGCGAGTTCGTGGAGTTCTTCCAGCGCGGATTCGGGCAGCGCGAACCACTCACCTCGAAGTCCATATTCCACGAAGTAGCGATGCAGGTACGCTTCCTGCCCCACAACATCCTTGGCCCACATCACAAATATCGTGATGGTCCGATATGGAAGCATCCAATCGAGCTGACTGATGCGCGCGCTTACGTCGCGCGATCTTCCGATTTTGTAGACGGGGCCACTCGGCGCGAGCATCGCTGCGACATACACGAAGCCGCTTAGATCGGGCTCCGCGTATGGGATGTTACGGGGAAAAAGATCGCTGACGTTAAAAGTGCTCATGTCTCACCGCCTTCTTCGAGATTGGCCGCCTGGCGCCAGCCATGCTCATTCCGCCACCAGAGCTTCTGCAACCACGGCCACGCCAGGTCAAACTCGATGAACTCGTCATCGCAGGCCTGGCGCACTACATCCATGAAGGAAAGGCCGCCCGCTCCCGTTCCTGCCGAGGCCTCGGCGCTGCGCTTCCAGTTGTTGATGATCGTCTGCGTGCGGCGCCGCAGGCGGGAGCGCTGGCGTTCGGTGAGTTCGGTCTGCACCGGCGCATCTTGCATGCTCGCCACTTTCCCTGGCGGCTCTGGGTTTGCGGGCGCGGGCGTTTGCGGCGATGGCGAAATGGGAACGGGCTTCGCTCCCTTGCGTCGGCCAAAGCGCATGCGACGATGTTCGGCCAGCGTCAGGCGCGGCTGTAGCTTGTCCGGATTCACCTGGTAGGTGCAGGGGCGACACAGTCTGCCCGATTCCGGATCGATCCAGTTCGAACCGCGCTCCAGATGCAGCACGCCTCTAGCTTCCAGGCGATTGATGGCGCGACGGACGGTGATGTACGGCAAGCCGAGAATGACGGCGACCGTCTGCGTCGAAGGGTAGAGAAAATTCCGGCTCCCGATCACCGCAAAAGCGTTCGATTGCAGCATCGCCAGAAGCACGATGCGGTCGCGCGGATGCAGGTCTGAGGCCTCAGCCCGAGGCACCAATTGATGCGGAGACCCGAGCGGATTTTCGCTTGTAGACCGGGGCGGCTTGCGGTATGTTGAGGCTGTCGCGGACATAGATTCGCGGCGGTTCGCGGAGAACCTTTGACTCACGGTGTGGAAGATGCAACCTTCCACGCCGTTCGTTTTTTCACACCAGAGCTGGACCGACTGCGCCGGTTTCTTCGGCGGCGCCCCGACATACCATGGCCCACCGCGCGCTTCCCGGCGCGCACAAATGGCAGGCCAAACTTTTTCCGGATGAACGCCCAGAATTTCGTAGCTGGCGAGGACGTGAGTGGAACACTCGACTGCATCGCCGAGGGCGGCATGCAGCACGGTGCGATGCGCGATCTGCAAGTCGTCGCGCAACCAGGGATCGGATTCTTCGGAGGTGGCGGCCGCCAGTCGCCGAAGGACACGTTGGCTGAAGGGCTGGACGAAGGCTGGCATCCAGCGCTTGTAGCAGCCGTGTCAAGAGCCTAGGCAGCAAGGGATCGGCTCCTGGGCTCGGAATTTTCAGGGGAATCGACTCTCGCCACCGGGCGAGGAGTTGACATAATACCTGCTTCCGCCCACTGCTGATCGCGCTGCGGAGGCTTCGGGGGCGTGGGATTCGAGGGTGGAGGATCGGAGAGCTGCAACCGTCTGCGGGCTTGGAATCGCCGCTGGCGATGGAGCGTCGCGTGACGTTTCGAACAGTGCTGCTGGTTCAGCGCGTTCGGCTCGAACTCAATTCCACAGGTTTCGAGAGCGCAAGTACGTTTCTCCATGAGCGAGACCCTATCTTAACGTGCGTTACTTCGCAAGAGGAAAATCATCGTCCTTGTGGAAAACGGCTATTAACTCTTCGGGTAAGACCCTGATCACTTTGAGCACCGTGCTCAGACCGATCACCGTGCTCATTCTGAGTACAGACCCTGATCACTTTGAGGTACAAAAGTACTTATAAATCTTAGGTTTCCTGTGTAGTACCAGGAGATTTTGACTTTCTCTCCTTGAGCAAGAAAACCCACCCCCTATAGTCCCCCTCGAATCTCGCACTACGTCAAATTGCGGAGGCGCGCACACCCCCGCGCGCGTTGCTGAAACGGCATTTCTTTTTGCTGGGGGCACAGCCCCCAGACCCCCATGCTCCGCGAAAGAAAAATCGCAAAGCAAGGGCCACGAGGCTAAAGGGAAACTGCGGAGGAACGACCAGGAGCGGGAAAAACTCGGGCGGAAGGGTGGCGGAAACTTCGGAAAGTCGGAAGGAAACTTTTTCGGCGGAGATCAGTCCAGGTTCTTTGTGCTCAACTTCCAGGGCCTCACTGCGGCATGACTCCACAGTTTGCCGTCACCGCCGTTTATGGCTTCCTCCTGGGCCTGCAGGAATTGCGCGGTGGCGATCACGTGCTTACCGTCCTCGGAGATGCGGACGGCTTTCTCGAACTGGTTCAGCTGGCGGGCAGCGCGCAATTTAAAAATCTGCTGGGCCAGCTCGGCCGCGGCGCGATCGACGCGAGCATAGGCGGCTTCGGCTTTCTCTTTCAGCTTCTCGTAGCGGGAGAAGGCCCGGCCGATGCGGCGCTCGCGGTGGGTGAGGGGTGAGGGCATCAGTAATCGAAACCCTTCTCGCAATTTTTCAGCG